>ENA-ORXD01000763-ORXD01000763.1-sediment-metagenome-genome-assembly--contig:-NODE-763-length-34870-cov-6.755037_pt1 | contig 34870 bp, 28 predicted proteins | sample MGYA00237862_ERZ511471 | MGnify/ENA metagenome assembly ERZ511471 | reverse complement strand
GAGCTCGGCAAGGACGTCCAGGACGAGATCATCGCCCGGACGGTCCAGACGGAGGCCACTTCCGCGATTTCCTGCTGAATGTGACGGGATTGCGGGGCAGGTCCGGGCGGATCCGCCCCGCAATCCTGAAGAACGAGGAAAGGACTTGACGCCAGACATGAAGTCCCTGGATTCACCCCTGATCGGCAGCGTGCTCCGGATCGAAAAAACCTCCATCCATGACGGCGGCGGCCTGAGGACCGTGGTATTCCTGAAAGGTTGCCCCCTCCAATGCCTCTGGTGCTCCACCCCGGAATCCCAATCGGCGTTGCCGCAGAAAGGATACGCCCGGGACCGATGCACCCTTTGCGGCGTCTGTATCGACGTGTGCCCGCGGAAGGCCCTTTCCTTCTCGGAGGACGGCACCAGGGTCGTCACGGACTTCGAAAAGTGCGACGCCTGCTTCGAGTGCGTCCGGCGATGCCCTTCCCGGGCCATGAAGTCCTACGGTTCACTGATGACGGTGGCCGAAGTCGTCCGTGAAATCGCGAAGGACGAGATCTTCTACTTCCACTCCGGCGGAGGAGTCACGATCAGCGGGGGAGAACCGCTGGAGCAGGCGGAATTCGTGAAGGAAATCCTTCTCGAGTGCCGGGACCGGGGCATCCACCGGGCCGTTGAAACCAGCTTTTTCGGCCCCTGGGAAAAGATCGAGTCCCTGCTGCCCTTGCTGAACCTGGTCCACACGGACCTGAAGCACCCCGACCCGGAGGAACACCGGCGCCTGACGGGGGTGGACAACCGCCTGATCCTCGAAAACATTCGGAAGGCGGATGCCTCGCCTTACCGCTTCGACCTGGTCATCCGGACGCCTCTCATCCCCGGGATCAACGACTCCGAAGAAACGCTCTCCAAGTCCGCCGAGTTCGCAAAAGGGCTCCGCAAGCTCAAGGAAGTGGAGTTCCTGGCCTACCATCGCCTGGGGCTGGAAACCTACCGCAACCTGGGATGGGACTACCCGTTGGAGGAAATCAGGACGCCGGACCGGGAAACCATGCTCTCGAAGGCCCGTTTCTTCAAGACAATGGCTCCCCGGGTAACGGTGAAAATCAACGGGATCCTGGTAGCGGACTAGACGCCGCCGGGCAGAGCACAGACAGGGAGGCCTTCGAATGAACAGGAAAGACACGCTGCTCGCGATACTGGTGGCGACGATCTGGGGCGGAAACTTCGTGGCGATCAAGCTGGGCCTGGACGGCATGCCGCCCATGCTGCTCGCCGCCCTGCGCTATGCCTTCACAGCACTTCCCGCGGTCTTTTTCATAAAAAGGCCAAGAATCGAATGGCGTTATACCATCGCTTACGGACTGACGATCGGGTTCGGGCAGTTCGCCTGCCTTTTCTACGCCATGGCGATAGGCATGCCGGCCGGGCTGGCCTCGACCATCCTCCAGGCCCAGGCCTTCTTCACCGCGATCTTTGCCGCCGCGATCCTGAAGGAGCCCATCAAGGGGCGGCAAATGGCCGGTTTCCTTGTCGCTGCGATCGGGCTTTACTTCATCGGGGGGCTCGGCAAAACCACCGCTTCCTCGGTCCCGCTTTTTCCGCTGGTGTTGACCCTCATGGCCGCCGCTTTCTGGGGAATTTCCAACATCGTAGTCAGGGCTGCCGCCCACAGGGCTGCCGCCAGGGGAGAAAAACTCGACATGATGAGCCTGGTGGCCTGGTCCAGCCTGGTTCCCCCCGTGCCGCTGCTCGCGCTAGGGGCTTTGATGGGCACTTCCGGGGCCATGGTCACCGCGATCGCCAATTTCAAGCTGGTCGCCCTGGTCTCGCTCTGCTACCTGGCCTACTGCGGCACGGTTTTCGGCACCTCCAGGTGGAGCTCGTTGCTCTCGAAGTACCCTGCCGGGAAAGTCGCTCCATTTTCCCTGTTTGTCCCTGTCGCCGGCCTTTTCCTGGCGATGGTTGTCCTGGGCGAGCGGCTCTCGGCCACCCAATGGCTGGGAAGCGGTATCATCCTTGTGGGGCTCATGATCTGCAACTTCGGTCTGGACCCAATCAGGAAACTCGCCGGGGCGACGGAATAGCCTCACCCGCGCCTCGCACCTGGAGGCCAAAATCATGATTATCAGCGCCAGCCGGAGGACGGACATCTCGGCCTTCCACTCGGAATGGTTCATGGAAAGGGTCCGGCAGGGGTTCGTCGACGTGAAGAATCCTTACAACGCGAAGCAGATCTCTCGGGTGGTTCTAGACCCGGAATCCGTCGACGTTTTCGTTTTCTGGACGCGGAACCCCGTTCCTCTTCTTCCTCACATGGACGAACTGGAGGACCGGGGCTTCCGGTCCGTCTTCCTGGTCACGGTCATGGATTACCCGCCCGCGATGGAACCGGCCACCCCCTGCGTTTCGGCCGCCGTCGAGGCCCTCTCGAGGCTTTCCGAAAGGATCGGGGAAAACCGGATCGCCTGGAGGTACGACCCCATCCTGCTGTCTTCCCTCACCCCCGCGCCTTTCCACGAAGAAGCTTTTTCGCGTCTTGCCGAAAAGATTGCTCCCTTCGTTTCCCGCTGCATCGTTTCCGTCTTCGACCCCTACTGGCGTGCCCTGAACCGGCTCAAGGCCCTGGAAAGCCAGGGTTTCCGCCTCTTCAACCGCAAGGAGGAGCCGGAGGCGCTGGCCGGGCTCCTGCCCAGGATAGCCGCCGTTTCGAATTCGCTGGGCCTTGAAATCCAGTCCTGCTGCGAAGGAGACCGCCTGGCCCCCTGGATAAAGCCCGGGGCCTGCATCGACCCGCTTTTCCTCCAGAAAGCCTTTGGACGGACCTTCCCCTCCGCAAAAGACAAGAACCAGCGCAGGGGCTGCCTCTGCGCCGGTTCGAAGGACATCGGGACCTACGGCACGTGTCATCACGGATGCCTCTACTGCTACGCGGGACGGTTGTAGGGGCCGGTTCGCCGACTCCGGTTCCCAGTCGACAAAACTAATGACCCCATTTAAACGATCTCTAATCGGGGAGAAATGCAAGGAGGAATATCTTCGTTTAACATCTATTTCGGTAAGAACCATATTGGGGAGTGATTATTCGTGTTTGTGGATATGGCCCTATTTGGGCTGTTTTACTTCGTCTTTTCCAGATTCTTCCTGCGTGGGGAAATGCACGACAGGACGACGGGTTTCATCATGGCGATTGCTGTGGTTTTCGTTACGCCGGTAAAATTGCTTGTCTCGGGATCTCCTTCCATGGTCGGTGTCATCGGATTCCAGGCCTTGATTGCCTTCATTCGGTTTCTTGTCCTATCGGCAGGAACCCGCTTTTTCATCAAAACCACAAACAAGTACCATACAACCGCGGAACCGATCGGCTGGCCTGTTGCGGCCAAGATTGCCGGCGCAACGGTTGCGGCCGCGTTTCTTGCAAACCTGGCCCTGGCGCCGCTATTTGCGGGCCTCCTTCGATAAGGCGAAAACAAGGCATTCTTCACGTTCTGCCATCCCGGCACAAAAAAGGACCCCCGAAGGGGTCCAAAGGAAGTGTCTTAGACTTGAGCCCGTCTTTCCCTACAACCCCGCAAACGGGCAAACCCTGATGCAGACCCCGCAGATGTCCTTCCCCACTTCCGCCTTGAATTCAGCCAGCTTTGCCACGCAGGCGTCCAGGTCCACGCACTCCTCCCGGGTGACCGGGTAGGGTTTCGCGATCACGCCCTTGATCGCCCCCGCCGGGCAGGCGTCGGTGCACAGGTTGCAGTTGCCGCAGTCCCGGTCCAGGGGAGAATCGGGCTCCAGTTCGAGGTCCGTCAGCACCGTGGCATATCGCAGGCGGGGGCCGTACTCCGGGTTCACCAGCAGGATGTTCTTGCCGATCCAGCCCAGGCCGGCCAGCCTCGCGACGGCCTTGTGGGAGAGGTTGCCCCGGTGGACGTTCCTGTCGAGGGTATGGGAAGCCGGGATGGCGAGGGCCTTCCCGCCCACGCTTTCCAGCAGGCTTGCGGTGCGCATCGCCAGGTCGTCCAGCAGTCGGTTGACGGTTTCGTAGGCGTGTAGATAAAGGGGGTTCGGGCCGGTATGGACGTCCGAGAGCGCTCCCTTCGGGATGGGAATGCCCATGGATACGCCGCGCCTGTAGCCCTCCATCAGGTTTCCCGGCAGGGTCGGGTATCCGGACAACTCTTCCAGGTTCGCCACCCCGGCCACCGCCGCGCCCTGCGAAACCAGCCACCGCTTCAGTTCCGTCGAATTCATGCTTTTCCCCTCCGTCTCTGCCGTCTCAGGGTTTTCCGTGTTTTTCAGCCGTTTCGCCCGCCAGGTTCATGACCTTGTCCCTCAATTCTACGGGTTCCAGCACTTCCGCATAGGGGGCGCTGGCCATCACCCATCGGGCGACTTCGTCCAGGTCCGGTACCTTCGCCGACAGCAGCAGGGTCCCGTCCCGTTCCCGGAACAGGTTCTGCGAAACATGCCAGGGGGTTTCGGCCACCACGTCGGCGAGGGGAGGCTTCACCCGGATCGCCACGTCATGGCACGGTTCGCCGGGGCAGGCGTACCAGGCGCTTTGTGCGAAAGCCGCCACTCCGGCTTCCGGCGCGGGCATGTCCATGGGGCGTTCTTCCATGACGACCTGGGCGATGCGGGAGATGCGGAACGTGCGGGCTTCGCCGCAGGAAGGGTTTCCTGCCCAGAGGTACCAGGCGTGAGCCCGGAAGAAGACCCCCCAGGGGGAAAGCTCGTAGTCCTTCACGGTCCCGCCCCCGTAGGGGGAGCGGTAGCGGATCCGGATGGCTTTGGATTCCCGGATGGCGTTGAGGCAGGTCTCGAAAGCCTTGGGATCCATGGAAGAGACGGGCAGGGCCACGACCGCCGACTGCCCCAGGCGCTCCCCGTGGTCGGAAAGGCCCGCGGGGAGGTAGAAACGCACCTTGCCCCAGAGGGATTCGCACTCCTCCTTCAGGTGGGGCAAAAAGTGCGAAGCCATCCCGAGGCCTGCGGCAAAGGCCGTGACTTCACGCTCGGTGAGGTCGAACAGGGCCAGGAACCGCCCTATGCCCTGGAGCCGGTAGCCCCTCCTGTGGCGGTCGTATTCGATCTCGACCCCGTATTGGTCCCTCAGGTAGGCCAAGTCGCGTTCCAGGGTGCGTCCCTGGGTGTACTCCAGCCGGGCCATCAGTTCCTTTTTCGGAAGGGTCCCGTGCGTCGACAGTTCCTGGACGAGATCGTTGAGCCGGGCGATGCGGATCGAACTGAGATCCCTGGGCATGCGTTCCCTCCTCTTTTTGGAAAGGCCTGCCCTTCATTATAAGACGGTTCAGGGCCGGTTGCGAAGGGAACCCCGGTTTCCGTACTGGTCCCCGAAACGGTCGAGGATACGGGTCATCTCGCCGGGAAGGAGGGCGCGAACCCTTTCCGCCAGCTCGAACGGGACCCCTCCGTAGAAGGCCTCGGCCACGGCTCCGGCGATGCAGGCCTGGGTGTCCGAGTCCCCCCCGAGGGAAACGGCCTTGCGGAGGGCGTCCTCGAAGGATTCCGATTCCAGGAAAGCCGTCAGGGCTTCCGGCACGCTTCCCTGGCAGGTCGGGTCGAACGTGTAGCCGGGCCGGATCTCGTCCAGGGTCCGGCTCATGTCGTAGCCCAACCGGGCCGCGGCAAAGGTTCGGATATCGTCTTTCGAGGCCCCGCTTCGGGCCAGGAACACGGCCCCGGCCACGGCCTGGGCGCCCTTGATCCCCTCGGGGTGATCGTGCGTGGGAGTGGCGCTGTGGCGGGCGAGTTCGAGAGTTTCGTCCAGCGAGCCGCAGACCCAGCCGGTCGGTGAGACCCTCATGGCACTGCCGTTGCCGAAACTCTGGTAGGGTTCGGGGTGCCTGGCGGTAAGCCAGTGCCGGAAGCCCCGGCCGTACCCGGCGTCGGGGTAGCGGCGCCCCCAGCGCCGGTAGGCTTCCTCGAAATCGCCGCCGGTCAGCAGGACTTCCGCCGTGGCGACCGTGAGCACCGTGTCGTCGGTCCATCGCGAGGCGGGTGAGAACAGCGGGAAATCCGTCGTCTTGACGGGACGGCGTTCGAACACGGAACCGACAATGTCGCCGGAGACGGCCCCGTAGAGGAGAGGCCTTGCATGGGAATCCTGCCGGGGTTCCGGTTCAAGGAACACGCTCTCTTCGAGACATTCAGGCGGGGTCAGGCGTTCGGGGGAGAACCGGCCGGGCCTGGGCCCGGCGCGCAGGTTCCTCCGGATCCCAACGGAAGCCAGGGTCGTCCGGTCATCCTCGCGGCTCTTTCCGGGTTTTGCTTCGGGCAGGGCGAAGAACGCGGAATGGATGGCCTCTCCCTGGTGAACCAGGGAAAAACCGGTTTTGGACCTCGACTCGAAGCGGCATTCCACGCCCAGCCCGGCACCCGGGTAGGCTTCTCCGGCCAGGTCCGTGCAGGCGCCGAGAAAAGACCGGGCCTCTTCCGCTCCGGGAGCCTTTGCTTCGGGCTTGCCTTCAGCAAGGAGGCTTTCCAGTGCGTAGCTTTTCAGGAGCTTGCCGTGCAGGCGGGCGTAGGCGGAAGGCAGGGAAACGGCGTCGAAACCCACGGGCTTGCCCTGCGCGAAGACCAGCAGGCCGCACTGGCCTTCAAGGCACGGGATGTCGCGCTCGGTCCCGGCGAGGGCTTCCTTCCTGGATTCGAAGACGTCCCTCTGCGCCCCGGTCGAAGAGAAAACTCCCGCCCGCTCGGAAAGGTCCCGGATGGAATCCCACACGGCGCCCTGGTCGCTTCGGTGGGCCCGTCCCTCCTTCAGCGACATGGAGACGGAGACGTTCTTCCCGATCCTGGCGCTGCGGGACATCACGACGCCGGAATCCTCGAAGGTGTTCGAAACGTAATGCCAGCGTCCCTGCTCGGTGCAGCTCACGGGGACCAGGGAACGGCTCTTCGGGGCCAAAAGGATGGAGGTGTTCAGCACGCGGTTCTGCTTGGCCCCGCGCAGTTCCTCCCCGTCAAGCAGGAGGACCGCCACTTCTCCCGTGTTTTCCACGGCCAACTCGGGGACGGATCCCCCCTGGCTCGCTTCCGTGATGATGACGGTTCTCTTTTCCAGCGCTTCCCCCAGGGTGAGATACGGGAAGACGCCCGGCACTTCCCAGGAAAGCGGGAAGACGGTCAGGGCCCCGAGGGTTCGCGGTTCGCCGACGCGAAGGCGCCGCAGCCAGGCGGAAGCCAGTTCGGGTTCTTTCATGAGGATCACTCTCCTTTTTCGCTTTTGTTGGGCCGAGTTTAGCAGGGGAGAGCGACAGGATAAGTGGGTTATCGTTTCCGGGCGACGTAGAAGACGTACCCGTAGCTTTCCGGGAAGCGACGGTGCAGTTCGATCTCCTCCCTGGTGGTCTCGAAAATCGGCTGGACCTCCTTTACGCCGGCAAATTCCTTCTCGAACCGTTCGAGGCGGAGCAGGAGCGGCGTGTAGAAGGATGTCCACCAGTCTTCCGCCGGAAGCGTGAAGGATCCCAGGATGTTGTACACGGCCTTTTCGAACAGGGCCAGGTTTTGGGCGGCGTTCCGCATGGCGGGGTATTCGCGTTCCCAGAAAGCCCGGACGGGATCCGGCGGAGAGTCCGTCAGCCAGGTCAGTTCCGAGGCGGCCAAACACGCTCCGGGCTTGAGGAACCGGCTCATTTCCACCAGGGCCTTGTCGAAGCCCATGTTGTAAAGGGCTCCTTCGGACCAAACCAGGTCGAAGGATTCCTCCGCGAAGGGCAGGGCCGTCATGTCGGCCTCCACCGTTTCGATGCGGTGGGAGAGGCCGGCTTTTTCGGCACGGCGGCGCACTTCCTCGAGGAAGGGGGCGTGGTTGTCCACGGGCGTCACCTTGCCGCCTCCGCAGAGCCGCGCCACTTCCAGGGTCTGCATCCCGGGGCCGCATCCGATGTCCAGCACTTGCGGCTCGGGAGGCAGCGGGGGAAGCAGGGAGAAGGCCTTTCGCGTGGAAGTGTCCGAACCGGGCCCGCATCGCGGCAGGTCGCTGAAGAGCGCATAGAAGGTTTCTTCGGGCGTCATGGGAATCCCCTCCTTGCCTGTCGGCGCTTTCATCATAGCTGAACCCTTGTGTTACGCGGAAAAGCCGGAATGACCGATCTTACACTAGAATGATAAACTATCATTATAATGAAAATCGAGAGGGGGGACCTGCCTTGCGCCCGTTCCTGAAGTGGAAACTCGCTTTCCTGGCTCTTGCGTTCTTTCTGGCCTGGCCCCTTCCATGCCTGGCAGCGGTGCCGCCGCTGGATTCCTTCAAGCCGGTTCTTGCCGAGGGTGAAAAAGCGTGGCTCTTCAGCCCTGCGGGCGTGAAGGAGATGAAGGATGCCCAAACGGTAGAGAAAATCGTGGAAATCTGGGTCCGGGTGGACTACCCCGCCCGAAAGATCACGGACGTCCTCCAGTGGCACTTCTCGCCAAAGCGGAATGCCTACAAGGCCCTCGATGCCTACACCTACGATTTCAAGGGGCACCTCGTGGACCAGTGAACGGTCGAGCCTTCATGGGCGCCGTGGACGCCCGTTACAAAGGATTCCCCCCAGGACAGGGTCATCAGGAAAGCCCTGGGCAAGCCATGAAAGAAGGCCCCCGGGCAAAAACCGGGGGCCTTGCTTTTCGGAAAAATCGCAGGTCTTAAACGTCGAGGTTTCGCACTTCCTTCGCATGGGTTTCGATGAACTCCCGTCTCGGGGCCACGCTGTCGCCCATGAGGATGCTGAAGAGTTCGTCCGCGGACACGGCGTCCTCGACCTCGACGCGCTTCATGATCCGGCGCGCGGGGTCCATGGTCGTCTCCCAGAGCTGTTCGGGGTTCATTTCGCCCAACCCCTTGTAGCGCTGGACGTTGACCTTTTTCTTGTCGCCAATCCTGTCCTGGATCACCCGCAGTTCCTTTTCGGTGTAGCAGTACTGGACGTTCTTGCCTTCCGCAACCCGGTAAAGGGGCGGCTGGGCCACGAAGAGATGCCCGTTTTCGATCAGCTGCGGCATGTAGCGGTAGAAGAGGGTCAAAAGCAGCGTCCGGATGTGGGCGCCGTCGACATCAGCGTCGGTGTTGTGGCAGCAGACGCCTCCGGTGCCGCAGATGAAGGTTTCGTCTCCCTCGACGGAGAAATCGTAGACGTGTCGGCCACCGCAGGGGATCTTCCTGACCTCTTTCACGGAAAGTCCCACCAGGCTTCCGGGCATGGGGGACCGCAATGCCTTCCTGCGCGGTGTTTTCCTGTTGGCCAGTGTTTCCTCCAGCAGGGAGGCGTTCGCGTGCCCCTTCCAGATTTCCTTGAGGGCAGAGAGATCCGTGGGATCCGTTACCGACAGCGTGTAGGCTGTATGACGGGTCGTCACGGGCTTGCCCCGGATCATGCCCGAGGGTTCGCCGTTTGGTTCGCGTACGGTCATGCCGGCGAGGACGCCCCTGCCAAGGAAAAGGTACTGGATCTGCTCGGCCAGGAGCCGGGATGTTGTAGTGAAGGCAATGCCGCGGCTGTGGAGCGTGCCGTCCCCGAGGAAATAGCCTTCGAGGAAGGAATCCTGGAGCTCCGGCGTGACGTTGAAAACCATGTCGGGCACCGATTTTGTCCAGGCTCTCGGGTTCTCGAAGCCGAAGAGATGCCTGAAGGCCGAGCCAACGACGCGGTTCACGACGCGCAGTTCGGCTGTCCGCCCCCCGGTGGACTCGTAAAGCACCGGTTCCACGCCGAAGGCGGAGCGGAAGGCCGAAATGAGCCGGGGCACGAGGGGCTCGTTCCTTTTCCCGATGGCCAGCCGGACGCCGGCCCTGAGGCTGAAGGATCCTTCCGCGACGAAGAAGCCCAGCAGGAACAGAAGGTCCCGCGAGACTTCGAGCATCCGGGGGACCGCCTGGTCCGCGTAATGCCTCGGGGTCAGGACGACTTCTTCCCCTAGGGCCTCGATGGACTCCATGGGGAGGTCGGCAAGGCTGAGGTACGGGCGTACCCGGTTTGCGGGGGCTCCCCTGTACTGCTCTTCCCACGTCCTGTCGAGAGCGCTCGGCACGAGGGAGTATTCGCCTTCGATGCAGTCGTCTTCGAGGCCCAGGAGGCTGGTATAGGCCTTGAAGTGGCTCTCCGTCGGCCGGGAGTTTCCCTTTTCCCAGGCGTGCAGGGTGCAGGGCTGGGAGACGCCGAGCGCATGGCAGGCCTCTTTCAGGGGGAGCCCGATGGTGGTTCGCCTGTCATGGAGAAGCTGTCCCAGGGTCTCCGAAATCCGCACCCGGGGCTCGACAAGCTCCGGTTCGCCCACGTGCTCGGCCCGGACAAGGTCTTTCTGGTATTCCTCAACGGACGTTCCCCGCAGGACGATGTCCTCGTCCGCCGCGGCTTCCCTGAGGGCCCGGACAAGGTCGATCCGTTCCGGGGCCGCTTCGCTGGCCGGCAGCCGGGAAAGGCAGGCCAGTGTTTCTCCAGGCCTGATGGCGTCGCCACGCTTCAGGACGGGCTTGCCGTCGTCTCCTCTCACGAAGACGCTGTGTTCCCCGGTCACGGTGACGGATCGCCCGTAGGCGGTTTTGATCTCGTAAAGGTCCCCGTCGTGGGTGTGGCTCAAAATGGCCTTGATGGGCCGGTAACGGGATTCCCCGGTGTTTGGGTCGAAACAGAGGACGGACCATTCTTCGGGACTGGTCGCTTCCTGGAATAGCCCGTCGATGAAGGGCCCGACCCTGACGAAGCGGACGCTGCCGGACTTGTCCCTGACGAGAGTGCAGGACTCTCCGTCGACGCTCATGATGACGCAGTGGTGGTAACGGAGCTTGTTAGTGTCGAACTCTTCCCCGACCCCGGCCCCTAGGGCCTGGATGATCGTCTTGATCTCCTGGTTGCTGAAAATACGGTCGATCCGCGCCTTTTCCACGTTCAGGATCTTGCCGCGCAACGGCAGGATAGCCTGGAAATGCCGGTCCCTGCCTTGCTTGGCACTATTGTGGACGAAAACACCCGCTTCCAGGGCGAAATTGTGGTAACGCTCGACTGTCAGGTCGTAGACATCTTCCCGCTCTTCTAAGAACCTGACGCTAACAACCTTGTGGTTGTAATTCGAAGCGGCTTCCAGGAGAGCTTGCCGATTTCCCAGGAAATGCTTCTCCAGCAGCGTTTCGAAGCGAGGGGCTGTAGGGGCCTCATTCGCCCGCAATTCATCATAGGCGTGAACAAGGTCGATCGGAGCTTCCTTGAGAAGACGGTTCAACAGTTTAAGTCCTTTGTCCTTGTGCCCTTCTCGAATCCGCTTGGACCTTTCCTCGTGGCTGCTTTCGCGGCGCCAGCGTTCGAGAGCCCTGGTCACTCTTTCCCTTGCTGCGGGGTCGTTCCAGCGCCTGGAACAGGCCCTGGCCAATTTTTCCGCGTGTTCCGGGTGATCTTGCCACCAGGCACGGACCGCCTCAGAATGATTCTTCCTGAATTCGGGGTTTGCCCACTGTTCACGAGTCATTTCAGAACGCCAGGTTCGAAGAGAAGTGTCTGCCCACTCCAACTGGGCTTTCTCCCTGAGTTGCTCACGAATTTCAGGGTGTGCCAACAAGTGTTCGTGAACTCGCTTTGCCTGGAGTTCTCGATGTTCTTCACTTGACCAGTACTGATCCTGCAACTGCCGGAGGTGTTCCGCGTAATTCGCCTTAGCTTCAACGCTGAGGGCACCATACCATTTCAAGAAACCTTCTTCGATTTTCTTGTTAATTTCAGGGTTTTGCCGTTCCAGCCGGGCCCTTTCCGTCATATGGCGCCGATAGGCCGGGTCTTTCCACATTTTCTTCGCACTTTCGCTCAGGCTGCGCAATTTTCTCTTCCGGTACTCAGGATCCTGCCAAAGCTTGGCGATCGTTTCCCCGGCGATTTCGGCATGGAGCGATAGGTGTTCGTCCTTGGTCAGACGAACTATGTTGCGCGGGTCATTGTCCGTCTTGTCGAGGTTTCGATGGTGTCTCATCGGGCCACGTGCTTTCGTGTAAACGTGCGTGACCAGGTTGTGCCTGTCAGCCAGATGATGGGTATGCACCCACCGCTGCTCCTCGTTCATCCAGACCATCTCGTAGCCGGGACCCGGGTTTTCGTCGCGTGCCGTAAAGCGTGTCCTGAGCGGCATCAGGCTGGTTCCCTCGATCAGGTCCTTCGCCTCGCGGTAGGAGCCGTCACGAAGCCGGAACAGGTGGTCTGGCGTGCAACGGATCTTCCGGCCGTTATCCAGTTCGACTTCGACAAGCGGAGCATCTTTAAGGGTACGCCTGGGTTCAACAAGGGGGACGATGCGGACGTCTCCCGCTTCGTTCGTTGCGTATCCAAAGTGGGAGATGCCTTTCTGCCAATCCTCCGCCAGCTCCCTGAAGGACAAAGTCTTGCCTGAAGCAAGCCGAAGCTGCGTGTCCCCGGAAAAACAGCCCCCGGCGCTGTCTCCCTCGACGATGTAAATTTCGCATTCCGAGGGGTTCTTGCTGGAGCAGTCCGCCAGCTTGCCGGGAAGATCGAGGCCCGAAAGGGCAGACTTGCGGCGGACGAGGTCCCGCGCCTTGCGGGCGGCCTCCCGCGCCTGCCGTGCCTTGACGGCGTTTTCCACGAGGGGCTTGAGGACGTCGTTTCGGTCGTCCAGGAGTTCCATGAGGCCCTCGTAGACGATGGAGTCGACGATGCCCTTGATCTCGCCGTTGCCCAGCTTGGTCTTGGTCTGTCCCTCGAACTGGGGTTCGGGCAGCTTGACCGAGATGACCGCCGTGAGCCCTTCCTTCAGGTCGTCCCCGCCGAGGTTCTCGTCCTTTTCCTTGAGCAGTTTCTGCCGCCGTGCCATCTCGTTGGCGGCACGGGTCAGGGCGGTGCGGAAACCGGATACGTGGGTCCCGCCCTCGACCGTGTGGATCAGGTTGGCGAAGGCGAAGATCCGTTCCAGGTAGGAATCGTTGTACTGGAGGGCCACCTCGACGATGACGCCGTCCTTCTCGCCCTTCACCGTCAGCGGAGGGGAGAAGAGGGTCGTCTTGCCCCGGTTCAGGTACTCGGCGAAGAGGGTGATGCCGCCGTCGTACTTGAAGATCTTTTCCTTGGGCTCTGCCTCGTCCCTGAGGGTGATGCAGAGGCCGGGATTCAGGAAGGCCAGTTCGCGGATGCGTCCCGAAAGGACCTCCCACGAAAAGCCCGTCTCGGTGAAGATCGTGGCGTCGGGGAGGAAATGGATGCGGGTTCCCCTCCGCTCGGTGGGTTCGCCGGCTTCCAGGTCCGTGACGGGGATCCCCCGCTCGAAACGCTGGCGGTGGGTCATCCCGTCGCGCCAGATCGTGACTTCCAGCCAGTCGGAAAGGGCGTTCACGACCGAGACCCCGACGCCGTGCAGGCCGCCGGAAACCTGGTAGGCCTTCTTGTCGAACTTGCCCCCGGCGTGGAGCTTGGTCAGGACGACTTCGGCCGCCGGCCGCCCCGTCTGGGGATGGACGTCCGTGGGAATGCCGCGTCCGTCGTCGATGACCGACACGCTGCCGTCGGTTTGCAGGCTGACCTCGATGGTGGTGCAGATCCCGGCCATCGCCTCGTCGATGGAGTTGTCCACGACCTCGTAGACAAGATGATGCAAGCCGCGCGGGCCGGTGTCCCCGATGTACATGCTGGGGCGCCTGCGAACGGCTTCGAGTCCTTCCAGTATCTGGATATCCTTGGCGGTGTACTTGGCAGATGGCGTCATTTACCGATCGTTCCTTTCCTTTTCTTCAGAGAGAGGTCATGGGCTGTTCCCGTGCAGGCGGCTTTCCATGTCCGTTCGTACCGGCGCGCCAGGGTCAGGGGGGTGAACCCCGTGGCCATGACGGTTCCGTCACGCAGGATGATGGCCGTTTCGTTGCCCTCGCGGACGAGGGCGACGATGCGGCCCAGATCGACGAGTCCGTCTTCTTCAAGCGGCAGGAACAAGGGAAAGGCCTCCAGGCGGGCAAAATGTCGATGCTAACGGAACAATTATATCAAAAGCCGGGGCTCCGGGACGGCATTGACTTTTCAGAAACCCTGGGGTTAAATGTTTTATCTATTTGGCTAAATAGATGCTTTGTGAGAAAATTTAAAGCGGTTTAAATGGGGCTGAAGGAGTGGTGTCCATGTACGGGAAAGCGTGGGAAATGTTAAAGCAGTGCGATCCGGAAATCGCGGAAGTTGTCCGCCGGGAGGCGCATCGGCAGGAAAGCCAGATCGAGCTGATCGCCTCGGAGAACGTGGTTTCTCCCGCCGTTTTGGCGGCAATGGGTTCCGTGCTGACAAACAAGTACGCGGAAGGTTATCCGGGCAAGCGCTACTACGGCGGCTGCGAGGAAGTCGACGTGGCGGAGGAACTGGCACGCGAACGGGCCAGGCGGCTTTTCGGGGCCGACCATGCCAACGTCCAGCCGCATTCCGGGTCCCAGGCCAACATGGCCGTTTATTTTTCCGCCCTGAAACCGGGCGACACGATCCTGGCCATGAACCTGGCGCACGGGGGGCACCTGACCCACGGTTCACCGGTCAACTTTTCCGGGCAGCTCTACAACATCGTCCCCTACGGGGTGAAGCCCGACACCGAGACGATCGATTTCGACCAGGTCGAAAGCCTTGCCCGGCAATATCGCCCCAGGCTGATCGTCTGCGGGGCCACCGCCTACCCGAGACAGATCGATGCGGAGGCCTTCAGGGCCATCGCCGACAGCGTGGGCGCCCTGTTGATGTTCGACATGGCCCACATTGCGGGCCTGGTGGCGGCAAAGCTCCACAAGGACCCGGTGCCGTTCTGCGACTTCGTGACGACTACGACTCATAAGACCCTTCGGGGTCCCCGCGGCGGCATGATCCTCTGCAAGTCCGACCAGGCGAGGGCCGTGGACAAGGCGCTTTTCCCGGGCATGCAGGGAGGGCCGCTGATGCATGTCATCGCTGCGAAGGCCGTGGCCTTCCAGGAAGCCCTGAAGCCGGATTTCGCCCTTTACCAGGGGCGGATTATCAAGAACGCCGGGGTATTGGCGGAAGAACTCATGCGCCGCGATTTCCGCCTCGTTTCCGGGGGAACGGACAACCACCTCATCCTCGTGAACCTGGCGGGCCGGGGGCTCACCGGCCGTGTCATGGAACAAGCCCTCGACAAGGCCGGGCTGACCGTGAACAAGAACTCCGTCCCGTTCGATCCCCAGCCTCCCATGGTCACGAGCGGGATCCGGCTCGGGACGCCCGCCGTGACGACGCGGGGTTTTGGTCCCGGCGAGATGGTGAAAATTGCGGAATGGGTCGAGCGCGTGGCCCGAAACCCCGAGGACGAAGCGGAAAATTCCCGCATAAAGGCAGAAATCGCGGAACTCTGCAGGGCCTTTCCCCTTTACCCGGATTTCGAGGCCTGACGCATTTTAATTTCGCCTGGATAAAAAGAGCGGGGACCCCGGCCGGGGTCCCCTTTTTTTCATGCCGTCTTCAGCAATTTCGGGGATTCGGATTCGAGTATCTTCTCGAAGGCCCAGCCCGCGTAGGAAAGACCCAGGCGGGTGGAATAGGCGACGTTGATCTCCCAGCTCAGGGTTTCCAGCCCGGCAAGGGGGACTTCGCGGATTCCCGCGGTTCCCGTTTTCCCGCCCAGGCAGCCCCGGTTGAGGATGGCATGGCAAATTCCCTCGGAAACGAACCGGGCGGCGATGGCGGGGTCGTCGACCCACAGGTCCGGTCGCGGCTTGACCTGGTGCTGGAGAAGGTAATCCTCGACGACCGGCGAGAGGGGGCAGGAGGGAAGGAACCGGGCCAGGCGCTCCCCCTCCAGGCAGGAGGGCGGCAGGGGAGCCGGTCCTTTCCACGGATGGTCCTCCTGGACGATAAGGGTGAGGGCATCGAGTCCAAGGGAGCGGGTGACGAGCCCGGTGGTCGGCAGGTTGCGGCGGTTTCCCCCGACAACGGCCATTTCGATTTCCCCGGAGGAAAGTTTTTGGAGCAGGTTTTCCTGCCGGTCCGTCACGATGGTGACCTGGATGTCCGGGAATTCGGTCCTGAAACGCTTGAGGACCGGGGGAAGCAGGGTCCGTGCAGGGTGAGCTTCGAAACCCGCCGCCAGTTTCCCGAGCTTGAGTTCCTTCATCTCCCTGAAACGCTCGGGAATGCCGTCCGCTTTCTCAAGGACTTCGCGGGCCAGGACGAGCAGCGTTCGTCCTTCCGGGGTCAGCGAAACGTTTCGCCCCTTCCGGTTGAAAAGGCGCACCCCGATGGCTTTTTCCAGGGCAGCCACGTGCTGGCTGATCGCAGGCTGTGACATGTAAAGGGTTCTCGAGGCCTGGAGGAAGCCTCCCTCCGAGACGACCGTGCAAAAAACCTTGAGCTGGTTCAGGTTCATTTGAATGCCTCCTTATAAGCCCTGCTTATACACATAACCATATATTAAGGTATTGAAAATTATACACTAGGTCTTATCCTGAAAACACAGGCTTCATCTCCAGTGAACAAGTGTTCGGGCGGCGAGGGGCAATCGGACGAGTTGCGCTCGATCGCCCTGTTGCGCGTGAAGAGGAATCCGCGGGAGGCGTGCCATGCTGGATTCAAAGAGAGAAGAGGATCTTTCCGGGTTTTGCCAGGACCTGCTTCGCAGCCCCAGCCTTTCCGGGGTGGAGCGGGAGGTTGGCCTGCGCGTCGCCGAGGCCATGCGCTCCCACGGTTATGACGAGGTGACGGTCGATGCCTACGGCAACGTGATCGGCCAGATCCGTTTTTCGAGGCCGGGTCCCACCCTTCTCCTCGAAGCCCAGATGGACCATGTCGAAACGGGCGATTTCACGCGCTGGAGCCAATATCCCTACGGTGCCTTCATCAAGGGGACGCGCCTTTACGGCCGCGGCGCTTCGGACCAGAAAGGGTGCCTGGCCGCAATGATCCTGGCGGGGGCATTCCTCAGGGAAGACATGGAGGCACGGCTTTCAGGGACACTCATGGTGGCCGGGACCGTTTTCCAGGAAAAATTCGAGGGGGTGGCTTCCCGCGTGGTGGCCATGAAATGTTCCCCGGATTTCGTTGTGACCGGGGAGGCTTCAAGCCTCGAACTGGTGCGCGGCCAGAGGGGAAGGGCGGAACTCCTCCTGGAAACCTCCGGGAAAATGGCCCACTCTTCGCACCCCGAGTTCGGCATCAACGCCGCCGACGCCATGGTCCGGCTGCTGGCGGCCATCGGGCGGGAGTTCAGGCCCTCGTCGGATCCCTTCCTGGGGGAAGGAATCCTGGTCCTCGTTCACCTGTCGACCACTCCCGAGGACGGTGTGGGTGCCGTTCCCGACCGGGCCCGAGCCGTTTTCGACCGGCGGCTCCTTGCGGGCGAGACGAAAGAGGGCGTGCTGGCCCAGCTCGACGCGATCCTGGAGAAGGAGGCCGCAGGTGATCCTGCCCTGCAGTGGAAGCTTTCGGTCGCCTCCTCGGAGGACCGGTGCTACACGGGGATCCCGATCCGGGGGGAACACTTCGCCCCGGCCTGGGTGCTGGAAGAGGATCACCCCTTCCTGGAATCCGCACGGGAGGGCCTTGAAGGGATGGGGCTCGATCCCCGGGTTTCCTGGGGGCCCGGTTTCGGAACCAACGGCAGTTTCTACGGCGGCCAAATGCGCCTTCCGACGATTGCCTTCGGGCCGTCTTCGGCCGGCCTGGCCCACGTCGTGGACGAATATATCGAGTTGGACCAGCTTTTCGGGGCCTGCCGCGGGTATTACGGCATCGCGGCATCGACCCTGGGTGGTCCTGGAATTTTTTCGGGAGGTGTGTGAGGGTTGAAGCTCAGCCAGGAAAGAAAAGAGCAGCTCCTTGAGAACTGCCGGGGGATGATTCGCCTTCCGGCCCTGTCCGGCCAGGAAGGGAAAAAGGCGGAGTTCATCGAATCGGTCATGGAAGCCCTTGGCTATGACGAGGTCGTCGTGGACGCCATGGGGAACGTCACCGGCCGCATCCGCCTCGGCAAGGGAGGAGTCCGTATCCTCCTTGAAGGGCACATGGACCACGTCGACATTCCCGACCTGTCCAAGTGGACCCACGATCCCTATGGCGGCGAGGTTTCCGACGGCCGCCTGTGGGGCAGGGCGACAACCGACATGACCGGCAACCTGGCCGCCATGATCCACGCCGCCGCGCACGTGAAGAAGGATTTCGGGGACCTACTGGACGGTGAAATCGTCGTTGCCGGAGTCGTTCACGAGGAATGTTTCGAGGGTGTCGCTTCCGAACTCGTCGGTGAAGCTTTCAAGCCCGATTGCGTCGTCATCGGGGAACCTTCGAACCTCACGCTCAAGCGCGGACAGCGGGGAAGGGCCGAAGTCGTGGTTGAAACCCACGGCCGGAGCGCCCATTCTTCCGACCCTTCCGTCGGGCTCAACGCCGTGAAGAAGATGGCGAAACTTCTTTTGGCCATCGAAGAGAAGTTCGTTCCCAAAACCCACCCGGTCCTGGGCAAGGGCATCCTGGAGGTGACCGACATCATCTCCAACCCCTACCCGGGGGCCAGCGTCATCCCGGAGCGCTGCACGGCCACCTTCGACCGGCGCCTCCTCGTGGGGGAGACGAAGGAAGTCGTCCTGGCCCAGGTCCAGGAGATCCTCGACGCGGAGATGGCGAAGGATCCCGAGATGAAGGCTTCCGTCGGGCTCGCCGTGGGTGAGGATCGCTGCTACACCGGTGCGCCCATCCGCGCCGAGCGCTTCGCCCCGGCCTGGCTTTTCGACGAAAACCATCCCGTCGTCCAGGCGGCCCTGACCGGCCTCCGGTCTGCGGGACAGGACCCGGTGCTGTCCCATTATTATTTCTGCACCAACGGCAGCTACTACGCCGGGAAGGCCGGCATCCCGACGATCGGCTACGGCGGGTCGCTGGAAACCCTCGCTCATGTCGTGGACGAGTACATCGAGCTGGACCAGCTGAACCTGGCCTGCGAGGGATACGCGGGGATCATCCGCGCCATCCTGGCCGCGAGAGGCTGCGGCCGTGCCTAAGCCGACATCCCTGATCTGCGTGCTCTGCGGCCGGGTCTTCGAGCCGGAAGGGGCGCCCTACACCTGCCCGGACTGCGGCCTGGACGGGACCCTGGACGTGAATGTCGACCTGGAATCCGCGAAAAAGTCGGGTTTCAGCCGAGAATCCCTGGCCTCCTGCCGGGACGAGAGCCTCTGGCGCTACCGGGCCATCCTCCCGGTGGAAAAGGAGGAGAACATTCCTTCCCTGCGCGTGGGCTGGACTCCCCTCTACGAAAGCAGGGCCCTGGCTTCCCGCTACGGGGTCAAGTCTGTCTACGTCAAGGACGACGGGCGCAATCCCACCGCGTCCCTGAAGGACAGGGCGAGCGCCGTGGGCGTGGCCAAGGCCCTCGACGCCGGGCAGTCTGCGATCGCCTGTGCATCCACGGGGAATGCCGCCAGTTCCCTTTCGGGCTTTTCGGCGGTGGCCGGCCTGCCCAGCTACATCTTCGTCCCGGAGAGGGCGCCCGAGGCGAAGGTGACGCAGCTCCTGGTCTACGGGGCCCGGGTCCTCCTCGTGAAGGGGGATTACGCCGATGCCTTCAACCTCGCCACGGCGGCGATCGACCGCTTCGGCTGGTATAACCGGAACTGTGCCATCAACCCCTACCTCGTGGAGGGCAAGAAGACCTGTGCCCTCGAAATTGCCGAGCAGCTGGGCTGGGACGTTCCCGACAGGGTGTTCATCTCGGTGGGGGACGGTTGCTGCATCGGCGGGCTATACAAGGGATTTGCCGACCTGCTGGAGCTCGGGTTCATCGAACGGATGCCGAAGCTGGTGGGCGTGCAGGCCGAGGGAAGCCGGCCCATCGCGGACGCTTTTGCGTCCGGGGCCGCACGCATCACCCCGGGCCGCGAGGATACCCTGGCCGACAGCATCGCCGTGGGGGCTCCCCGCAACTGGGCCAAGGCGCTGAGGGCCGTCCGGAAAACCGGGGGCGCCATGGTGACCGTCACGGATGAAGAAATCCTGGGAGCGATCCGGGAGCTGGCCCGCACGACGGGCGTATTCGGCGAGCCCGCCGGCGTGACCGGTTTTGCGGGCTTCAAAAAAATGGCCGAATCCGGGGAACTTTCCGCGGACGAGCGGGTGGCCTTCGTGGTGACCGGCAATGGCCTGAAAGATGCGAAAAGCGCGCGAAAGGCAGTCGGGGCGCCTGTTTCCGTTGCCCCCGACATAAACGAACTGATCCCGCTCCTGGCCCGGTTCAATTGACCGGGCGGGAAGCGGAAGCACGACAGGAGGAGAAAAGCATGATCGATTTGACGGTGGACGAGGCAAAACTGGAAAGAGCGGTAAAGAGGGCGCGGGAAAGGAACATCGTGATCCCCACGTTCAAGCAGATGAAGGATCCCGAGAAGCACACCCCGCAGAAAATGAAGGACCGCCTGAAGAGCGTGGGCCTGTGGGATGTCGATTCCGCGAACCTTTTCCGCATCAACTGGAAAAACCAGCCTGTCAAGGACGGCGGGCTTTTCGGCGGCGTGAATTACCTGGAACTCCCGAAGGCGATCACGGGGGTCGACGCCCGGATCGTGGCCCTGGTGGGCAAATGGTTCCCGACCGGGGCCCACAAGGTTGGGGCGAGCTTCGGCTGCCTGGTCCCGCGCCTGGTGACCGGCCAGTTCGACCCCACTTCCCAGAAAGCCGTCTGGCCCTCCACTGGCAACTACTGCCGGGGCGGCGCCTATGACGCACAGCTCCTGGGGTGCGAATCCATCGCCATCCTCCCCGAGGGGATGAGCAAGGAACGCTTCGACTGGCTCAAGACCGTCGCCGGGGAAGTCATCGGGACCCCGGGAACGGAAAGCAACGTCAAGGAGATCTATGACAAGGTCTGGGAACTCCGCAAGACCCGCGACAATATCGTCGTCTTCAACCAGTTCGACGAGTTCGGCAACCACCTCTGGCATTACGAGGTCACGGGGCATGCCATGGAAGAGGTCCTGAAGGAGGTCCTGGGGCCGAACGACCGTTTCGCGGGCGTCACGGTCACTTCGGGTTCCGCGGGGACGACCGGCTGCGGCAACTACCTGAAGACCCTCTACCCGAACGCGAAGCTTGCCGTCGGCGAGGCCCTGCAGTGCCCCACCCTCATCTGGAACGGCTTCGGAGCCCATCGCATCGAGGGCATCGGCGACAAGCACGTTCCCTGGATCCACGACGTGAAGGACACGGACATGGTCATGGCCGTCGACGATGAGGACTGCATGGCGATGGTTCGCCTGTTCAACGAGCCTGCCGGGCAGCAATACCTCATCAGCCAGGGCTTGCCGGCATCCTTCGTGGAAAGCCTGCCTCTCATGGGGATCTCGAGCGCCGCGAACGTCGTCATGGCCATCAAGATGGCGAAGTATTACGAGCTCTCCTCCCGGGATGTCATCCTGACCGTCTTCACCGATTCCATGGAAATGTACGGCTCGCGCCTCGAAGAGATGCGGGTGGAGCGCGGCAAGGCCTACACGGCTTCCGACGCGGCCGTCGACCACGGTCGGCACGTGCTGGGAATCAACAGGGAAGCCATCCTGGAAATGAACTACTACGACAAGCTCCGGATCCACAACCTGAAGTACTACACCTGGATCGAGCAGCAGGGGAAGACCTCCGAGGAACTGAACGCCCAGTGGTACGACTATGACGAGTACTGGGGGTCCATCCGTTCCATGGCGGATGCCATCGACGAGCGGATCGAGGCCTTCAACGCCAGGGTCGGGCTGCTCTAGGCCGTCCCGGGGAGGGCAAGGGCATGAAATTCGATCTTCTCATCAGGAACGGGCAGGTTTTCGACGGGACGGGAGCGCCTGCGGTCCGGGCGGACCTGGGAATCAGCGGGGACCGCATTGCCGCCATCGGTGACCTCGCCGGAGCCGAGGCCGAGTCCGTGATCGAGGCGGAAGGCCGCGTCGTCTGCCCCGGGTTCATCGACACCCACAGCCACTCCGGGATGGTGGCCCTTTGCCGGCCGGAGGTTCTCCACAACGTCATGCAGGGGATCACGACCTGCGTGGTCGGGCAGGACGCCATGGGGGCTGCCCCCATGGTCGACGCCTTTGTCGGGCCGTGGAAAAAAGCCATGGCCGGGCTCGAGGGGAGCTACGACCTGGACTGGAGCTGGAGATCCGTGGCGGATTACCTGGATCGGCTCGATTCGATGGACTTGGGGCCCAATTTCGCGTATCTTGCTCCCCATGGGAACATCCGCATGAGCGTCATGGGCCTGGACAACAGGAAGGCCACGCCGGACGAGCTCGAAAGAATGAAGGCCCTGCTCCAGGAATGTCTCGACCAGGGGGCCTACGGCATGTCCACGGGGATGATCTACCCGCCCTGCAGCTTTGCGGACACGGAGGAATTCATCGAGCTGGGACGCGTGCTTGCGGCCAACGACGCGGTTTTCGTGACCCACCAGCGCAGCGAGGCGGATGCCATCCTGTCTTCCATGGACGAAATCATCCGGATCGGCAGGGAAAGCGGGTGCCGTATCCATTTCTCGCATTTCAAGGTGGCCGGGAGAAAGAACTGGGGACTCTTCGACGCGGTCCTCGGGAAACTCGACGAATGCTCCAGGCAGGGGATCCGGGTATCCGTGGACCAATATCCCTACGTGGCCGGAAGCACGACCCTGAGCGTCATCCTGCCCCCCTGGGCCCACGACGGGGGAACGGACAAGATGCTTGAGCGCCTGGCGGACCCGGAGGCTCGCAAGCGGATGACCGCCGATATTGAAAAAGGAATCCCGGGCTGGGATAATTTCGTGGATTTTGCAGGACTGGACGGAATTTTCGTCACATTTGTGAAAACCGCGAAGAACCAGTGGGCAGTCGGGAAGAGCCTCGTGGAGATCGGGGAAAGGCTGGGCAAGGAACCGCTCGAAGCCACCTACGACCTTCTTCTCGAGGAAGAGGGCACGGCCGGGCTTGTCGATTTCTACGGCCTGGAGGAACATGTCGTGAGGATTCTCCAGAGACCGGAGCAGAACGTCTGCACCGACGGGATCCTGGGCGGGAAGCCCCATCCGCGGGTCTACGGGACCTATCCCCGGATCCTCGGCAAGTACGTCAGGGAGGGTGTGCTTGACATGGCCACGGCCATCCACAAGATGACCGGCCGCCCGGCCGCAGTCCTCGGGATCAAGGATCGGGGTGTCCTGAAGGAAGGCCTCGCGGCCGATATCGTGGTCTTCGACCCGGAAACCGTGAAGGATACGGCCGATTATCCGGACCCGATCCGTTTCCCGGAGGGTATCGAACACGTCGTCGTCAACGGGAAGGCCATTGTAACGAACGGGAAGCAGCGTCCCTCCAAGGCCGGGAAGGTGGTCCGGTTTTCGGGACGGTAAGTGGTGAAAGGCAACCTGCGGAAGGGAGGTGCCGTCTCCGTTTTTTTCTTTCCAGTTGGTTTTGGCAACCTGCGCAAGAAGGCAAATCGACGTTCCATTCACAGCGAAAGGGAGGATTGCTCGATGAAGAAAAGCGGTAGCCTGCTCAAGGTAGTTGTGAGTCTCGTCCTGCTGGCGGGTCTCGCCCTGGCCGTTTCCGTTTCACCGGCCATGGCAGCGCCCGAGTACAAGTGGAAGTTCGCCCAGACCACCGTCCGTCCGACCCAGGCCATGTCCATGCGCCTCTTCGTAGACCTGGTCAAGAAGTACTCGAACGGCCGCATGGAGATCAAGTTCTATCCCGACGGCCTCATGGGCAGCCACGATGAAATCTTCCATGCCGTCCAGGAAGGCAGCATCGAAATCGGAAACTTCGCGCCCTACGTAAACCTCGTTCCCGGCGGCATGTTCAACTGGATGCCCTGGACCATCTCCTCCTGGGAAGAGGCCCAGCTCGCTTTCGGGCGGCCGAACGGCATCCTCTACAAGGTCCTAGAGAAAGCCTACAACGAGATCGGCATGCACACCCTGTACACGAACAGCCAGGGCCCCTACGGCCTGGGGAACAACGTTCGCGAGATCAAGACCCCGGCCGACCTCAAGAACCTGAAGTTCCGCGTTTCCTCCTCCCTCGGCAGCGTGAAGGGACTCGTGAACATGGGCAAGGGAACCGGCATGACGGTGGAAACGATCGCTTGGGGCGAGCTGTACAACGCCCTTAGCCGCGGCGTGGTCGACGGCTGCTGGGATATGTGGCCCTCCCTGATCGAGGAGAGGCACGCCGAAGTCCTGAAGTATTACACCTCCCTCGACTGGATGTGGGACGGCAACCAGATCGCCGTGAACAAGGCGAAGTACGACGCCCTGCCGAAGGACATCCAGGCTGCCATCACGCGGGCGGCCAAGGAAGCCGAAATCCACCAGTACAAGCTGGCAAAGGCCGCGGTGAACGACATGGAAGCCCGGCTGAAGAAGCAGGCCAACTTCAAGATCTACTACCCGACCGAGAAGGAAAAGGACGTGTTCCGCCAGAAGGCCCAGGCCCTTTCCATCTGGGACGAACTCTGCAAGCCCTGGCTCGACAAGGCCTACCCCGGCCAGAACATGACGAAGCAGATCCTGAAGGAGCTCGAAGCGATCCGCGCCCAGGTTCACAAAAAGTAGTCTGTTCCAAAACCGAATGGAAAGTGGCCAGGGCTCCCCGGAAACCCGTTCCGGGGAGCCCTGGCCCCAAAAGTGAGAAAAAGACGCCGTAGCCAAGGGCGCATTTGGAATAGATGGGGAGCAGGGGGGAGGCCTCCTGCCCTTGAAGGGTCCAAAGGAGCGTGAGTCTCGTGTTCAATTTCCTGCAGCAAGGAGTAACCGCAGTGGAAAAATGGATCTGCTCGGTTGGACTCCTCGTTTCGACCATCCTGGTTTTTGCCCAGGTCATCAACCGCTACTGGCTGCACTACGAGGTCATGTGGATCGGGGATATGGCCCTGTATATCTTTGTCATCACGTACATCCTGGCCATCGCCCTGGCTGCGTCCCAGAAGGGACACATTGCCGTAGAGATGCTCTCGGACCATCTTTTCGGCAAGAAGCCGTCCTCCAAGGCCGTTTACACCCTGGTGATGGATGTCATCACCCTCGTTTCCATTCTTGTTTTCCTCAAGCCTGTCACCGGTTTCTTTCTCATGTCGCTAAAGTATCCCGAGTACGGAACCCTGATCCGCTGGTTCAACACGGGCTGGCTCGTCCAGGTGATGTTCGCCACCATGGTCCTGTCGGCCGTCCACATGGCTTTCCACGTGACCAGTGATATTTTCGAGATCCGGAAACAGGCCTGGCTAAAGTCTCAGGAAGGGGAGAGCAAGTAAGATGGAAAGCGGAGTCGTCATTTCCCTGTTCCTGTTCCTTGGCCTGATCATCGTGGGAATGCCCCTTGGCTGGGTCTTCATCGCCAGTACGGCAGCAGGCCTTTTCCTGATCGACACGCCGCTGGCCTTCATGGCGGGGACCTTCTTCCACTCCCTTTTCACGCCCGTCGTCATGGCTATCGGCTTCTTCGTTTTTGCCGGCGGGCTCATTTCCGAGGCGGGACTAGCCGACCGGATCGTCCGCTTTTCCTATGCCCTCGTGGGGAAGGCCAAGGGCGGGCTTATCGTGGTGGGCATCGTCGCCACGCTCTTCATGAGCGCCCTCACCGGTTCTTCCGTTCCCTGCATCTCGGCTCTCATCCCGCTTCTGGTGCCGCGGCTGGAGAAATACGGCTACCAGAAGCGCTACACGACGGCGGTGCTCTGTTCCTCCAGCTTCCTGGGCTACCTCATTCCCCCGAGCGTCCCCGCCCTGATTTACTGCCTGGTGGCCCAGCAGTCCGTTGCGGCACTCTTCCTGGCCACGGTTTTCCCGGGCCTGCTCCTCGCCATCGGGTACTGTGTCCTTAACTATTTCATCGTCGACAAGTACACTTTCCCAAGCGCCGAAAAACCCGTGCTTCCGGAAACCTTCCGTGAATCGATGAAAGAACTGGGTTCGGCAACCTGGGCAGCGTTGCCCGCCCTGGGATGTCCGCTGCTCATCCTCGTCGGGATCTACGGGGGCATCTGCACCCCCAACGAAGCGGGAGCCATCGCGGTCATCTACTGCATGATCGTCGGTTTCTTCGTCTACCGGGAGCTGAAGTTCGGCAACTTCTCACGGGCCATCGTCAACACCTGCGTCACCCTGGGGATGATCGCCCTGCTTCTCGGCGGGGGAACCGTCCTGACGCGTTTCCTGACACGGGAAGGCGTGGCCCAGGCCCTTGCCTCGGGCATGCTAGGGCTTTTCCACAGCAAGTTCATGATCCTGATCTCCATCAACCTCTTCCTGCTCCTCCTGGGCATGTTCCTCGACGGCATCCCCATCCTCATCCTGGCGGTGCCCCTCATCCTGCCCCTGGCGAACCAGCTGGGCATCAACCTGGTCCACCTGGGATCCATGATGATCGTCAACATCGGCCTGGGTGTCATGACGCCTCCCTTCGCCATGTCGATCTTCGTCGGGTCGAGGCTGTCAGGCGTGCCGGCGGGCGAGCTGATCCCGCCGATGATGATGTACCTTTTCTGCGTGGGGATACCGGTGCTTCTCCTGACCACTTACATTCCCTTCCTTTCCTGCTGGCTGCCGACCCTCGCGCTGGGAACCCAGATCGTCGGTCCATGGTAAGCTTGAAATCGTGATGGCGGATTGCCGGGAGGGTGCTTCCAGATGACGGCAGGGGTGCTTGACGGAAAGAAAGTCGCTTCGGGGATCAGGGAAGACGTCACGAAAAAGACGGCGGAACTGAAGGCCTGCGGCGTGACGCCAGGGCTTACGGTCATTCTCGTCGGTGTTGACCCGGCTTCGAAAGTGTACGTGGGACAGAAGGAAAAAGCTTGCCGCGAGGCGGGTTTCAACTCGGTCCTGCTGGAAATGCCGGGAACCGCGACGCAGGAAGAACTCGTGGAAGCCATTGCCAGGCTCAACGCCGACCCTTCCGTTCACGGGATCCTGGTCCAGCTCCCCCTGCCGGGACAGATCGACCCGGATTCGGTCATCGCGGCCATCGACCCGGCCAAGGACGTGGACGGGTTCCACCCCGTGAACGTCGGGCACCTCGTGGCAGGGCTGCCCTGCATGGTTCCCTGCACTCCGCTCGGAATCATCCGGATGCTGGAAACCTACGCGGTCCCGATGGCGGGGAAGCATGCCGTTATCGTGGGGCGGAGTGCTATCGTGGGCAAGCCCATGGCCCACCTGCTCCTGGCGAAAGACTGCACCGTTACGATCTGCCACAGCCGCACGCCGGACCTCGCAAGCTTCACGCGGCAGGCCGACATCCTCGTGGCCGCGGTCGGACGCCCGAAGATGATCACGGCCGACATGGTCAAGCCCGGGGCGGTCGTGGTGGACGTCGGGATCAACCGGCTGGAAACCGGGCTCGTCGGCGACGTGGATTTCGAAGCCGTGCGCGAGGTCGCCGCCTGGATCACCCCCGTACCCGGCGGTGTCGGCCCCCTCACCATCGCCATGCTCCTGGAAAACACCCTTTCCGCCGCAATTCGGGACAGGCACTAATTCATTGCGTTCACATTCACAAGCCAGGGCTCCTTCGGGGGCTCTGGCTTTTTTTTTATATGTAAACATATAAATAAACCAATGTTTATGTTATAATATCCTGGAAATGTAAAAAATATAACGTAATAAAAGATATAACGTAATAGTTCTAACATTCCGATTGAGCCTTCCCTTTCAAGAAAGGAGTTGGACGCGTGTCCCAACCCCTAATGGCTGCTCTGCTTCGTCATATCTACCTGGTGGGAGTCGCCGTTTCGCTTGCCGTGCTGTGTGCCGTCCCGCTGGGCATTGCCTGCAGCGGCAGGCCCAGGCTGGCGGCAGGCCTTCTCTACGTGAACGGCCTCATCATGACGATCCCTTCGGTTGCCCTGTACGGGCTCATGATGCCCATCCTTGCTCTCATCGGACGGGGGATCGGCATTTTGCCGGCCATTATCGCCCTGTTCCTCTATTCCCAGCTTCCCATGCTGCGGAACACGATCGTGGGGCTGAGAACAGTCGACCCGGCCATCGTCGACGCAGCCCAGGGCATGGGGATGAACCGGGTGAGGATCCTTTTCACCGTCAGGCTTCCCCTGGCCTTTCCACTCATCATGGCCGGGATCCGCTCTTCGGCGGTCATGGGCGTGGGCGTTGCGGCCATCGCGGCCTATATCGGGGCGGGCGGCCTGGGCACCTATATCATGCTGGGAATCTCGAACAGCAACCGCGAACTGATCCTGACCGGAGCCATTGCCACGACCCTGATGGCGCTGGCACTGGATATTTCCCTGGGGTCGCTCCAGAGGATTCTCGAGCGAAGGGTGGGACTGCCCAAGTGACGGAACCGATTTCGAGAGAACCTCATATCGTGCTGGAAAACGTCTGGAAACGTTTCGGAAACGAGTCCGTGGCAGTCAGGGACCTGAGCCTTGAAGTGTTTCGGGGCGAAACCCTGGTGCTGATCGGGCCGTCGGGGTGCGGAAAGACCACCACGCTGCGCCTGGTCAACCGCCTGGTCGAGCCTACGGAGGGCCGGATTCTCTTCGATGGCGAAAACACGCTGGACATGAACCCGGACCAGCTTCGGCAGAGGATGGGATACGTCATCCAGGGAATCGGCCTCTTTCCCCACATGACCGTCGAGGACAACGTCGCGGTCGTTCCGAGGCTGAAGAAACTGGACCGGCAGACGGTACGCGAAACAGCGGCCCGTTGCCTCGAGCTGGTCGGGCTTCCCGTCCAGGCGTGGGGCAAGAGGTGGCCAAGGGAGCTTTCGGGCGGACAGCGCCAAAGGGTCGGTGTCGCACGGGCCCTGGCGGGCGACCCGGAGGTCATCCTCATGGACGAGCCCTTCGGAGCACTGGATCCTCTAACCCGCGAGGTTCTCCAGGACGAACTTCTGGCCTTGAAGGAAAGGCTGGGGAAAACCATCCTGTTCGTCACCCACGATATTCACGAGGCCATGAAGATGGGGGATCGCGTCGCCATCATGAAGGGAGGCGAACTGGTCCAGGTTGCCGAACCCCTGGCGCTGCTCGCCTGCCCGGCCGACAACTTTGTCGCCGATTTCGTCGGGGCAGACAATCACCTGGCGATGTTCTCCTTCGTGAAAGTGAAGGACGTTCCCCTCCGGACTGAAAACCTGCCCGTGGTGACAGGCGAGGCAACCTTTGCGGAGGCCCTTTCCCTCGTGGAAAAAACGGGGCTCCAATACGGCAGGAGGCGTTTCGTCTACGTCCTTGACAGTACGGGGAAGGTGTTGGGCTACGTAGATATTGAGGGTTTCAGGAACCCTTCCGATCCTGTGCGCATTGGGTTGAAACCGGCCCCGATGGTTGCCCAGGAGAGCAGCGTCCACGATGCCCTGCTCCGCATGGTCGAAAATGGGGTCATCAACCTGCTCGTGGTCGATGAAAGCCGGCGCATGAAAGGGCTCCTGACGTTCGGGGACCTGAACGACCTCATCGAGAGCCAGAGGAGGGGCGAGGGATGTATCTCGAGACCCTGAGCTTCGACGTGATTTTCCAACTGACTCTCCAGCACCTCAAGCTTGTCGTGAGCGCATGCCTGATCGCGTTCCTGCTTGCCCTGTCGATCGGGATCTGGGTCACGCGGCCGCATCTGAACGGGAAATGGGTTCCGAAAATCGTCACGCAGTTCCTGTTCCTCGGGCAGGCGGTACCAAGCCTGGCGATCATCGGGCTCGTCATGGCGCTCCTCGGGACCGGGGCTCCCACGGCGATCTTCGCGCTGACCCTGGGTTCTCTTGTCCCGATGCTTCGCAACGTCATCGTCGGATTGAAGGGGGTCTCCGAGCCCGTCCTCGACGCGGCCCGCGGAAACGGGATGTCCCCGTTGACGGTGCTGTGGAAGGTGGAGCTGCCGCTTGCGCTGCCGGCGATCTTTGCCGGGATCCGGACCGCTGTCGTCATCGCTATCGGCACGGCGGCCCTCAGCTCCCAGATTGGCGCTGGAGGCCTTGGAAGCCTGATTTTCACAGGCATGGCGATGTTCGACATGCCTCTCATGCTGGCGGGAGCGATCCCGACGGCCCTGCTTGCCGTAGGGGCCGACAGGTTCCTGGGCGCAGCGGAAACGCACTTTCGCGGGAAGTGGTAGGCTGGCTGGTTTGCTTGACATGGAAGGGAGAGTGACTCGATGAAGAAAAGGATTTTTGCTCTTTTGCTGGTCGTGCTGTTTGCGTCGATGCCTGCCTGGGGTGCGGAAAAGTTCGCGGTCGGCAGCAAGACGTTCGCGGAGCAGCTTGTCCTCGGGAAGATGGGCGTCGCGATCATGAAGGACCTGGGTTACCAGGTCGAGGACCGGGTCCCCCTCGGGGGAACGGCGATCCTGAGGCAGGCGCTGACCTCGAACCAGATCCAGGGCTATTTCGAGTACACCGGGACCGCGGCCACCGTGTTCTTCAAGGAAAAGACCGCTTTTCCCTCACCCGAGGCCACCTACGACTTCGTCAAGGCGACGGATGACAAAAACGGGCTGGCCTGGCTTGCCAGGCTTCCGCTGAACAACACCTATTGCCTCATGATGCGAGCCGTCGATGCTGAAAAGCACGGGATCCGCTCCATTTCGGACCTGGCCGCGCTGGTGGAGAAAAACCCCAGTGCCCTGAAACTCGGGGTCACGCCCGAATTCCTCGTCCGGCCGGATGGCCTGCCGAAGCTGAGGACGACCTACAGCCTGAAACTTGACGCAAAGAAGGTCGTCCAGATGGAGCCGGGGCTGATCTACCTCGCCCTCAAGGACGGCTCGCTGGATATCGGGATCGGATTCTCCACGGACGGGCGAATCCGAGCCTATGACCTCCTGGTCCTTGAAGACGACAAGATCATGTTCCCGTCCTACAACCCGGCCTTTGTGGTCCGCAAGGAACTCCTGGAGAAAAACCCGGCAATGGCCGTGCCTTTCGAGAAACTGGCAAAGGTCCTGGACGACGAAGCCATCACCGGGCTGAACTTCCTGGTGGCGGAAAAGAAGCAGGACCCGACCGCCGTGGCGGAAGCCTTCCTGAAGCAGCACGGGATCATCCGCTAATTCGGGACAGGACCAAATTCATTGCGTTCACATTCACAAGAAGAGAGGCCCCCCTTGGTGGGGGCCTCTCTTCTGTTTTCACACCCAGGGCTCGAGGGCCAGCCGTGCCAGGAAGGTTTCCTGGAATCGCGGATCGGCGTGGAGAGGAACGTGCACGGCCCGCTCAAGGATTTCATTGTGGCGTTCCCGTGCCGCCCCGGGGGCGGCGAGATACTGGGCGGCCCCTTCCAGGGCCGCGTTCCCGACTCCCCGTGCCGGGGTCCGGGTTTTCGGGACCAGGCCGATGCGGACCGCGTTTTTGGGATCGAGGGCGGTTCCGAAGGCCCCCGCCAGCAGGACGTCCTCGAGGTCGGACGCCCGCAGTCCCGCCTCCTCGAGCAGGATGGAAACGGCCGCCGCGATGGCTCCCTTGGCAAGCTGCAGGGCCCGGACGTCGGGCTGGGACAGGGGGAAGAAGCCGGGAAAGAGGGCGAAGGCCTTCATACGCCCCTGCGTTTCGCAACGCTCGCTGATGGCCTGGGGGCATCCCGCCGGGCAAAGCGTCCCGGAGGGGTTGATCCCGCCCATTTCCAGGAGCAGGGAGACGAAGTCGACGATGCCGCTTCCGCAGATCCCCATGGGGGTCGACTCGCCGATCACCGAGGGGACGATGCGGCCGCCTTCGAGGCGGAAGGCGTGAATGGCCCCTTTCCCGGCCACCATCCCGCAGGAGAGGTTCCCGCCTTCCAGCGCGGGGCCTGCCGCGGCTGACGCACAGAGAATCCGCCCGCGCGTCGCAAGCAGGATTTCGCTGTTGGTTCCCGTGTCGACCAGCAAAAACGGAAGGTGGGTGCCGGACGCGGCCAGGGTCCCGTCCAGGGCGCACAGGGCGTCCGAGCCGATGTAGCCCCCAACAAGGGGCGGCCAGTAAATCCGGGCCTCGGAAAGGCCCGGCATGCCCAGTTCCCTGCAGGAAGCCTCTTTGGAGGCAGCGTTGGCCGGCTCGAAAGGCGCACGGGCGAGTTGGTCGGCCGGAAGCCCCCAGAACAGGCTATGCATGGCCGAGTTGCCCACCGCCACGATTTCGGCTGTTTCCCGGGGGAAGTACCCCTCCGATTCGGCCATTTCTGAAACGAGTATCCCGATCCGTTTCCTGAGCGCCCGCGCCATCTCTGCGGACTTCTCCGGCCGGGCCGCTTCCCCCAGCCTCCGCACGACGTCCACGCCCCAGCGCCTCGTGGGGTTGGGAACGGTTTGTTCCGCCAGGGTTTCGCCCGAGGAGAGGTCGAGCAGGCGGGCCGAGATGTTCGTGCTTCCTACGTCGACGGCCGCCCCGATGCCGTCCCTGCGTTCGAGTGCTCTCATTGGGTGCCCAGTTCCTTCTCGATCTTTGCGATGTCGAGGTAGGCGAAGGACGAGCGGATGTGGACCCTCATGGCGGCCTCCGCCCAGGAGGGGTCCCGGGCCTGCAGGGCTTCGATGAGCAGCCTGTGCTCCCAGTTTGACCGGGATTCCTCGACCCGGACGTCGTAAAAGGGATCGAAAAAAGCGAGGCAGACGTTCGTCAGGGACAGGCAGCCCTGGATCGCCGAATGGAGGGGCTTGTTCCCCGACATATCGGCGACCGCGAGGTGAAAGTCGTTGTTGGCCTCGATGTATTCCGAGAGGTTGCGTTCCCGCAGGGTCTGCACTTCCTTTTCAGCCGCCGCGCGCAGACGGTCCAGGTTCGCTTCCGTGGCCGAATCGACGGCCAGTCGTGCGGCGAGGGCCTCCAGGGGTTCACGCGTCACGTAGGCATCACGGATATCCTTTGCGGAAGGGGTTGACACCACGGCTCCCTGGTTCGGGGTGATCGTCACGAATCCCTCCGCGGCCAGGCGCCTGAGGGCACCCCGGACTGGAGTCCGGCTCATGTCGATCATCCGGGCAAGGGTCGGCTCGGCCAGCCGGGCCCCGGGTCCCAGGGTCCGTGCCAGGATCGCGCTTCGAATCCGCTTGTAGGCAAGGTCTTCGAGGTTGCCTCGGCGTTCCATTGGTTGGGCTCCTTTCCGTTGGAGGGGGCGTTGGGAAATGGCTGCCCCTTATTTTCTCACGAGCCGGGCAGGGTCGCGAGCCACGCTGAAAGGGCCCGGGGAAAAATTCCCCGGGCCCTTTTGGCTAGTTCCTGGTGAATTCCCGTATATTCCCTACTCCATGGGCATGGCGGCCAGGTGCTTGTAAAGCCGCCACTTTACCTTGATGTCGGCTTCGGCTTCGGCCAGCAGCTTTGCCGCTTCCGCCGGGTTGCTCAGGGTCAGCATCTTGTAGCGGGTCTCGCTGTAGATGTAGTCCTTGAGTGGGAGGCTCGGCTCCTTGGAATCGAGAACCAGGGGGTTCTTGCCCTCGGCCGCGAGCATCGGGTTGTAGCGCATCAGGATCCAGGCGCCGGAGTTGACGGCGGCCTTCTGGTGCTCCAGGCCCATCTTCAGGTCGAACCCGTGGGCGATGCAGTGGGAATAGGCGATGATGAGCGAGGCACCCGGGTAGGCTTCCGCTTCCTGGAAGGCCTTGACGACCTGGGCGTCGTTTGCGCCGAGGGAAACGCGGGCCACGTAGACGTTGCCGTAGCTCATGGCCATCATGGCCAGGTCCTTCTTGCCGGCCGGTTTTCCGCCCGCGGCAAACTTGGCGACGGCGCCGCGCGGTGTGGCCTTGGACATCTGGCCGCCCGTGTTGGAGTAGACCTCGGTGTCGAGGACGAGCACGTTGACGTTCTTGCCGGAAGCCAGCACGTGGTCGAGGCCGCCGTAGCCGATGTCGTAGGCCCAGCCGTCGCCGCCGAGGATCCAGACCGACTTCTTGACCAGGACGTCGGCCAGGCTGAGGAGGTCCTTGGCCTCGTTGCCCGGCATCCCGGCGAGTTTCGCCTTCAGGGCGGCAACCCGGTCGCGCTGGGCGGCGATGCCGGCTTCCGTTCCCTGGTCGGCGGTCATAAGCCCTTCAACCAGTTCGGTCCCGACTTCGGGGGCCAGCTTCTTCAGGAGTTCGACAGCATACTCGTTCTGCTTGTCCACGGCCAGGCGCATGCCCATCCCGAACTCGGCGTTGTCCTCGAAGAGGGAGTTCGACCAGGCCGGGCCGCGTCCGTCGGCGTTGACCGCCCACGGGGTGGTCGGCAGGTTGCCGCCGTAGATGGAGGAGCAGCCCGTGGCGTTGGCGACGAGTGCGCGATCGCCGTAGAGCGTGCTGATGAGCTTGACGTAAGGGGTTTCGCCGCAGCCGGCGCAGGCTCCCGAGAACTCGAAGAGCGGGCGGAGCAGCTGGATGTCCTTCACCATGCCCTTGTTCAGCTTCTCGCGGCCCATCTCCGGCAGGGAGAGGAAGAACTTCCAGTTTTCGTTCTCGGGTTCGCGAAGCGGGAGCTGCGGGACCATGTTGATGGCCTTCTTGCTGGCGTCGGCCTTGTTCTTGGCCGGGCAGTTCTGGACGCAAAGGCCGCAGCCGGTGCAGTCGGAAACGGAAACCTGGATCGTGTACTTCATTCCCGGGAAGTCCTTCCACTTGGCCTCGGTGGACTTGAAGGTGGCGGGGGCGTTCTCCAGGAGCTTGGGATCGTAGACCTTCGAGCGGATGACGGCGTGGGGGCAGACCAGGACGCACTTGCCGCACTGGATGCAGGTGTCGGGATCCCAGGAGGGGACTTCCAGGGCGACGTTCCGCTTCTCCCACTGGGTGGTGGCCGTCGGGAAGGTGCCGTCGATCGGCATGGCGCTCACGGGGAGGGAGTCACCCTCGCCGGCGATGATCTTTGCCGTGACCTTCTGCACGAACTCGGGGGCCTCGGCAGGGACGGCCGGCCGGATGTCGAACGTGCTGGTGACCTTCGCGGGGACCTTCACCTCGTGGAGGTGGGCCAGGGAGGAATCGACCGCTTCGAAGTTCTTCT
>ENA-ORXD01000758-ORXD01000758.1-sediment-metagenome-genome-assembly--contig:-NODE-758-length-34971-cov-3.758383_pt1 | contig 34971 bp, 30 predicted proteins | sample MGYA00237862_ERZ511471 | MGnify/ENA metagenome assembly ERZ511471 | reverse complement strand
GCTGGCCGGCTACCTGTACGACCAAGAAATCCCGATGGGTCAGCTGGAATACTACAGCGAGAAGAGCGGCCAATTCGAAGCTGATGGCCCGCGCGAAAAGGTCTTGCCGAATGAGAACCAATACCGTTTCGAAAAGATGGTGCTGTTGGTAGACCAGTTTTGCTATTCCGCCTGCGAGATCGAAGCCTACGGCTTCAGCCAGGTGCCCGGCATGCTGGTGATGGGACAGTTCCCCACCGCCGGCGTGGAAGCGGAGATTGCGCGCGGAGAATTTCACCTGCCCGAGGGCATCAAATTTCACATCCCCACCGGTCGATACAAATTACCGGATGGCAGTATTTTCCTTGAGGGCGAAGGCGTCCAATTGGATATGCAATTGCCGGTGGATCGCGAGAGCCTGCTCAGCGAACAGGATGCCGTGCTGCAGGCGGCGTATGACTACATTCTGAACCAATAGATCAAAACAACATCCATTCTCTAACAACAAAAGAGTGGGCTTGCGAACATATGCCCACTTTTTTTGTTTGCAGGTCACCTTGCCCGCTCAATGATGGTCTTTGACGCGCGCCAGGAACAGCAGGCTGAGCAGGGCGGAAACCCCGCCCAGCAGGAACAGCCCCGAATATCCCCAGTAGGCGCCCGGCCGAGCGTGATTGAGGAAATCAATCGGCACGCCCAGTATCTTGCTGAAGGCGCTGGCGCCCGCCGTGGCCAGGTTGGTCAGTCCCAGGAATTTGCCGGCTTGCCCGGCTGGTGCCAATCGGCTGGCCAGCGCCCAATTGGATGTGAGATACAGGCCGATGCCCGCCCCCAGCACGCCCGCAAACAGGGTCAGGCTGGGCAGGTCGCGCGCGATCAACAGCAGCAGGCAGCCCAGTGCGGAGACCAGGCTGGCTAAGGTGATCACCCGCCGCGATCCGATGCGGTCCGCCAGCCAGCCGCCCAGCAGTGCGCAGGCCAGCAACGCCAATGCCAGCGCCGCCATCAGGTCGCCGGTCGCTTTGATCGGGTTGGCAGCCTGCATGACATCGCGGATGTAGTACTGGGCAAAAGTCTGCACGCCGTAGATGCCCAACAAGAACACGAAGCGCGAAAGGATCAGCCAGAAGTAATCCGTGTGTAAGCGGAAATCTACATGGAAAATTTCCGCCAGCGGCATGCGTCCGTTGCGGGTTTCCTGATGCCCTTCAGGCAGGCTGGGTTCCTCGCGCGCTTTGGCAAAGGTGAGCAGCGCCGAGAAGATCAGCACCGCCATGACCACCAGCATGATGCGCGTCGGGTAGCGATCCTGCGGAGCCAGCAGGTTGCCCGCCGCTAGAGAGGCGGCGATCAGGCCGGCCATATCCAGCATGTTTTTATAGGCACTGGCTGTTCCAAGCTGGGCCGGCGGCACCAGGTCAGGCATCAAACCCTGCAGCGGTCCATGCGCGATATTGGAAGCGATCTGCAGGCCAATATAGCCGACGATCAGCATCGTTAAGCTGCCGGAGCGTGCCAGTAGTATCAGGAAAACCAGGTCAAGGCCTGTGCCCAGCAGCGCCAGCGGGCGGCGTTTGCCCCAGGGCGAGCGCCAGCGGTCGCTGAGCGCCCCGCTGATCGGCTGCACCAGCATGGCCAGCAGCAAACCGACAAAGGTCAAGATGCCCAGATAAGAGTTTTTGGCGTCCTCCGGAACAAGGTGCAGCAGCACCGCCGGCAGGATGATGGGGTGCAGGCTGTTCCACATGAATGACAGACCCAGCCAGTAAGTATTGATGAAAAATAATTGAATTGGCAATAATTTCTTCACGTTCTTTCTCCGTTAAATCTCAATGTTTCCGCGCAAACGCGGCGGCAGCAGCGCGGCGATCTTCTTCATCACCTGCCGGCTGGCAAGCTGGTCAACCCTCGCGTTGCTGCCCGAAAGCGATAGCCTGAAAGGCTTGCCGAAATGCAGGCTGAGGTGTCCATCTTCTTCATAAACACCCAGCGGCTGGATGCGGTGCAGTTGAGCCTGCAGCCGCAGGATGAAGCGGCCGCTGCCGGGGTGCGGCAGGCTGAGTTTTCCCTGTGGAGAATCCATGCCCTCAGGAGCCAGGCACAGGATGGGGGCTTCTTGGGCATTCAAACGCTGCAACAAACGCCGCACGCTCAGGGCGCGCTCCAGCGTTTCGCCGGGGTCGGGCGGCATGGCGGGCATGCTCACAAACCCATACACGCGCGCCAAGCGTTCAAACAGGCAAGCGGTCAGCCGGGTGCGCAGTCGGTCCCAGCCGCCCTGCCGCTTGGTCCAGGCGCGTGTCATCAGCCAGAGCGGAGTGCGCGGCAGTTGGGCGGTGATGGCGAATGCCGCCCACACGATGGAAAAACCCGGCCGCGCATAATGGTTGAACACCAACAGCAGCGGACCGCCGTCAGGCAGCTGCTCTGCGCCCAAAATCAGCGGCGGCGGCCGCATGCCCGCCAGCGCGCGCCGCGCATCCTTGCTGAAATCACGCTGCCTGCCTGCGATCAGCGCAATCAAGATCTGTACAGCCAAACTGAATGGGAAAGAATAACGCGGCAGCGGTTCAACGGGCGGCATGGATTAATTCTACAGGATTCTTCCGATTATTAATACGTAAAATCTGATTCGCAACTTTTTACGGAAATCATGGTTAATAAGAGTAAACCACTGCCGTTTTAAGAAGGAGAACCCATGAAAAAGATCGCTTTCATGACCGACAGTACCGCGTATTTACCCCCTGCGTTCGTCAAAGAACACCACATCACCGTCATCCCGCTGAATTTGCATTGGGATGGCAATAATTACCGCGATGGCATCAACATCACCCCGCGTGAATTCTACGAACGATTGAACAAATCCAACAGCATCCCCACCACATCCCAGCCGACTTATGGCGAGTTTGAAGTGATTTTCAAAGATCTGGCCAAAGATCACGATGCCGTGATGGCCGTGCTGATCTCTTCCGGGGTCAGCGGAACGATCGATTCGGCGCTGATGGCGCAAAAAAATCTTGCGGATCTGCCTATAGAAGTGATCGATTCCAAGCTGACCTCAGCCGGATTAGCGCTGCTGATGAAGGCGCTGGTGAAAGCCCGCGCGGAAGGGTCAGACACGCCTGCGCTGGTGGATTTGGCCAACCGCATCATTGCGGATACAGCCACCTTCTTTATGGTAGATACCCTGAAATACCTGCACAAAGGCGGGCGCATTGGGGGTGCATCCCGTTTTTTGGGTGGGGCGTTGGATATCAAACCGATCCTGTACCTCACCCAGGAAGGCAAGATCGATGCGCTGGAGAAGGTGCGCACCAAGAAAAAGGCGCTGCAGCGCTTGATGGACCTGGCGGTTGAAAAAGCCAACGGCAAAAAGTCCTGGACGGGCATCATCCACGCCCAGGCGCCCGCGGAAGCCCAAAGCATTCAGCAGCAGCTGGCGCAGCGCTTAGACGCCGCCGAGATGGATATCTACGAGCTCAGCCCAACCATCGGAACGCATGTCGGGCCCGGCACGCTGGGAATCGCCATCCATAACGTTGTGCATTAGAAGGCGCGCTGTCAGAGGTCTGTCCCTCGAAAAAGAGAGAACTTTCTGCGATTAAAAAAATGGCAGCACTGCATGCAGGCTGCCATTTTTATTGATAATCGAGTTACTTCTGTTTAGCCTGGTTGGCGACCGCGTTGATGGCGGCTTGAACGGCATCCTGGTCGCCTAGATAGTAATGCCGCAGGGCGCGCATGTCGGCATCCAGTTCATACACCAGCGGGACGCCCGTGGGGATGTTGAGAGCCGGGATCTCTTCATCCGAGATATGGTCAAGGTATTTCACCAGAGCGCGCAGGCTGTTGCCGTGCGCGGCGATCACCACCCGTTTGCCCTCCTTGATCACCGGCACGATGGCATCGATCCAGTAGGGCAGAAAGCGCTCAACAGTGTCTTTCAGGCATTCGGTCAGGGGTACCTCATCGGTCGGAAGGTGCGCGTAGCGGGCGTCCTTGCCGGGATAGCGCTCGTCCTCAACCGTCAGCGCCGGGGGCGGCACGTCATAACTGCGGCGCCAGACGTGCACCTGTTCTTCGCCGAACTTCTCGGCGGTCTGGGCTTTGTTCAAGCCCTGCAGGTCGCCGTACATGCGCTCGTTCAGCCGCCAGGAGCGCACCACCGGGATCCACATCAGGTCCATATCCTCCAGGACGATCCACAGCGTGCGGATGGCGCGCTTCAGAACCGAGGTAAAGGCGATATCGAATGTGTATCCGCCTTCCTTGAGCAATTCTGCCGCCTGGTGGGCTTCCTGCACGCCTTTTTCCGAAAGGTCTACATCCGTCCAGCCCGTGAACAGGTTCTCTTTATTCCACACGCTCTCGCCATGCCTGAGCAAAACTACTGTATACATTGTCTATTCCCTTCGTGTTAGAGATTTGTTAACCGTACAACGCGGCGATACGCGCACATTATAATACAAGCACAATCAACCAATTGGAGGCCGTTATGAAACTGCGTGTGGGCAAGAGAGCGCCCGATTTCCGCCTGCCCTGTCAGCTCGGCAAGGATGTAACCCTTTCGCACCTGCGCGGCAAGACGGTGGTGCTGGTGTTCTTCCCGCTGGCCTGGACGCCCGTCTGAAGCGGTCAGATCCCGTCCTACGAAGCCTTGCGCGATACGTTTGCGGGATTGAATGTCCAGGTTCTGGGCATCAGCGTAGATTCTGTTCCCTGCCTGAAAGCATGGGCAGACAGCCTGGGCGGCATCAATTATCCGCTGCTCAGTGATTTTTGGCCGCACGGCAAAGTGGCGCGTTTGTACGGCGTGCTGCGCTCGGAAGGGCACAGCGAACGCGCGATCTTCATCATTGACCGCCAGGGCATCATCCGCTACATCGACATCCACGACATCGATGACCAGCCGGATAATGAGGTGCTGCTGGAGGAATTGAAGAAGATTATCCCCAATGCTGAAGAAAAGATCAGCCTGCTCTACCGCGAAGAGGAAACGCCCCACGGCGGGCTGGTGATGTACTGTACGCCCTGGTGCCCCGACTGCCGGCTGGCGCGTGCCTGGCTGAAAGAGCACGCCGTCGCTTACACCGAAGTGGATATCTCCACCAACCTGAATGCCGCCCGCCAGGTGCGCGCGTGGGGCAAGGGTTTCCAGGTTACACCCACTTTTGAGATCGATGGGCAGGTCATGCTGGATTTCGACGAGCAGCAGCTCAGCAAAGTTCTGAAGCTTTGAAGCCTGTCTTCATCATTGACCATAGAAAACAAGAACATCGCAGTCGCATGCATGCTTGCGCTGTTTTAATCGATTGACCTTGGCAGATAGCAAGGACGGATGCCTTCTCCCATCAGGCGCGCAAGCCGTGTTCCGTCAGCAGGGCATGGTCAGAAAGGATCGTTTCACTGCTCCCCACGCGCACCAGCCTGCCCGCGTCCATGACGGCCACCTGAGAGCAGACCTCGCCCACCAGGTCAAGGTCGTGCGTGGCGATCAGCATGGTTTGCGGCAGCTGCTGCAGCAGCCTGATGATGCCGCGCCTGCCGCGCGGGTCTAGCCCGGAGCTGGGTTCGTCCAGCGCCAGCACCTCGGGCTGCATGCACAGCACGCTCGCCAGGGCAGCCCGCTTTTTCTCGCCCAGGCTGAGCTGCAGCGGGGAGCACTGCCCCAGCCCGTGCATGCCCACCTGCTCCAGGGCGCGCGTTACTCTCCCTACGATCTGCTCTTCCGCCAGCCCCTGGTAGCGCAGGCCATACGCCACGTCATCGAATACGCTGTTCGAGAACAGCTGGTCATCCGGCGATTGAAACAACAGGCCGACCTGCGCGCGGATGGCGGGCAGGTTGTCATCCTTCAAATCCAGCTCCCCCACCCGCAGGCTGCCCTGCCCGCGCAGAATGCCGTTCAGCTGCAGCAGCAGCGTGGTTTTTCCGGCGCCATTCGGGCCGACCAGCGCCAGCTTCTGCCCGCGCGCGACCTGCAGATTAATATCAAACAGGGCGAGTTTTTCAGGCGCGTAAGCGAAGGAGAAATTTCTGATCTCGATCATCACACAGCCATCCAGCTCGCCAGCAGCACCAGCACAGCGCCGCCCGCCGCGAAAGCCGCCATTGCCAGGCGCTGCGCATTCGTCAGCGGGTCAATCCTGCTCAAGATCAACCGCCCGTTGTATCCGCGCGCCTGCATAGCCTGGAAAATGCGCTGGCTGCGCTGGATGGAGCGTAGCAGCAGCGCGCCCAGCATGCCGCCGGTCACGCGCGCGCGCCACCGCAGCCCGGGCGGGCTTGACCCGGCGCTGCGCGCCAAGCGCGCCTGCAGCATGCGCTGCGCTTCCGCGATGATCACGAAAAGATAACGCCACATCAGAGACAGAATGGCCGTCAGCGTGGAAGGCAGGCCCAGGGCGTGCAACGCCCCCAGCAGGTCCTCGAAGCGCGTGGTGGCTGTGATCAGCACCGCGAACTGGATGGAAAGCGCCGAACGCGCCAGAATGCCCAAAACTTTCTGCAGCGCCAGGGGCGAAAAGACCAAATGCCAGCCCAGCAGCCTCAGCGATTCATTTGCCGCTGAGCCGGCTTCACCGTTGAGAAAAATCTGCGGCAGCAGCACCAGCAGCAGCGGCAGTTCCAATATCAACGCCCGCCGCAAAAGGACAACTAGGGGCAATTCCGCCAGCAGGAGCGCGATGGCTATCAGGCCGGCCACGATCAGGTACATCAGCCAGGCGCGCACGGGCAGCAGGCTGAGCGTGAGCAGGCAGGCGATCAGCAGCGCCGCCTTCACGCGCGCGTCCGCGCGGTGCAGAAGGCTCTGACCGGGCAGGTAAACATCTGGCTGCCGCCCGCCCGGCGTCATGATTTACTAGCCGCTGTCTGTTTGCGCTTGACGATGAGCCAGGCCAGCGCAATCACGATCCCACAGCCGATCACGCCTGCCAGGATGGTCGCCGCGGCTTCGTTGTGAACGCCCGGCATGACGTAATCCGGGATGACGGTATAGAACGGACCCTGCGCCAGCTGCAGGAAACCCAGCTTTTCCGCTACCCATTCCAGCCCGTCCGGCTTGGAGGATGCCAGCGGCGAGAGCACCAGCAGCGCGAGCGTGAAGATCAAGCCCACCGTTCCCACCAGCGCGGTCTGGCTCTTTTTGTGCACCTCGGAATCCAGCAACTGCGGGAAGGAAGCCATGATCAGGCTGACCGCGCCAAAGGTGATCAGCCCTTCGCCGATGCCGATCAGGGCATGGATGCCCGCCATGGCCGGCACGGCGATGGCAGCCGGCGAGGTGCCGGATACGGCCAGTTCCAGGGCGGCAGCCAAGGAGGCAATAAAAATGGAGAGCCATCCGGCCGCAAACGCGCTCACGAAAGGCATCCATTTCTGCTTGCCGAACAGCCTGCGACACAGGCTGGCAGCGAAGTACGCCACCGCCACGCCCACAATGGCCATGTTGAACAGGTTGGCGCCCAGCGCGATCACGCCCCCATCCTGGAAGACCAGCGCCTGCACGCTCACCACGCAGGCCATCACCAGCACCGCCGTCCACGGCCCCAGCAGCATGACCGCCAGGGCGGAACCCAGCAGGTGGCCGGAGGTGCCGCCCGCCACAGAAAAGTTGAGCATCTGCCCGGCGAAGATGGCCGCCGCCAGAACGCCCACCAGCGGCAGGCGCTCCTCGGGCAGCTCCTTGCCGGCGCGCCTGAGCGCCAGGCTGATGAATGCGATGCTAACCAGCCACAAGACCAGCGCGACCGCCAGCGAAAGGAAACCATCTGGGATGTGCATAGGAACAGGAGCTTTCATTTTTCACCTCATTATTAATATTTATTGCTTTTGCAATAATTTGCGTATTATACGCTCGAGATGAAGATTTGCGAAGGGGATCCACCCATTTTGTGCTGGTCTTTTTAGAGCAAACGCCTGCCCCTATCCAAAGCGGGAGGAATGGCTGGCTATAGCGGCTCTAACATCGCACGGCGCTCAGCCTGGCGCGTCACGCACCCGCGCGCGATCCGCCCGCGCCCGTGCCTTGGCTGGCGGGCTTTTCTTGACCGTTCTTCGCGACTTGGGTAGAATAGGTATTGCGCGGGCGTCGCCAAGTGGTAAGGCGTCAGCCTTCCAAGCTGATATTCGTGGGTTCGAGTCCCATCGCCCGCTCTTTTTTTATTTTTGCGTCTTAGCCCAATCCTCGATGGTTTGATTGTCAGTTTATTTATTGGCAAAATTCGAAGGAGGGTAAATGAATTTCATCTGTTATAACCTATTCAATTTCACTTGAAATCGGTCTTGCGCATTCGTATAATGATTGTGGTAGCATCGTAATCTCTGAATCAAAAAATCTTCTTTAAGCGGGGATATAGCATTGATGAATCCGGGAAATATCAGGAGAGAAATCAATGGAGGAAAAATGATTCGTTTCAATTTACCTAAAAAAGTATTCGGAGGACTAGAGCCCTTCAAAGAAAAAAAGGATTTGGGAAAACGCGGGGTGAAAGCTGAAGAGGAGCAGGAGGAATTAACCTATATGCAGAGGCTTGCCCTTTTTGTTCCCGGGCCTGTGATTTCCCTATGGGCATCCTTGAAATCAGTCGTGCCTGAGAGGGATATCGGTTTTTGGGCTATTGGGGCAATTTTCGCCCTTATTATTTATTTCGTTTTGGGGCAGAAGAATGTTCCAATGAAAACTAGAATGGAAACAATTTTTTTTAGCTTGGTTGCATTCCTTTTATATCTGTATGCTAACGGAGACCATGTTTATTCTTGGGTGTTGCCAAAAAGTTATGAATATGTTGCGGCGCCTTTGTCATTTTTCTATGTATTCATAACGGGGTTGATTAACTTAAAAATAACCAAACCGAAAAAGTAGATTAACTTCACCCTCCTGATATTTCCGAAGTCTTTATGTGAAAAAGAGATAGATTTTTTCTATGGAAGGAATTCTGTATTTCTTCTGTTCTGGATCAACAAAGTTGAATTCAAGACTTATGAACACAAGTATGCTTCCCCATAATTTTCCTAGAAACTACTTTTGTGTCTTAGCCCAATCCTCTATGGCCTGGTTGACCTTGGCTTTCAGGCTGGTGATGTCTAGCGCGGCCGGGGTTGGGGTGGTGCCGCTGCCGCCGGAGGGTGCCGTGCTGCCGCTGCCGGCGAATTTGTTCAGCTGCTCCAGAGTGCCGTTGTACCAGTTCATGTCCAGGCTCTTGCTCTCCGCGCCGAAAGCCAGCCCGTCGCCAGTTGCGCTCCACTGCCAGAAGGTCCAGCTCTTGCCGGCGCTCTTCCAGGGCTCGATCATCTGCGGCTGGGTCACGCCCTCCTGGTAGGTCTTGAAGTAGTGCGCGATCCACAGCGTGTAATACGACCACTTGGGGTCGAACAGGCGCGTGGTCTTGTTGCGCCCGTGCAGGTCCCAGAAGCCGGGCGAGGTGTAGATGATCGGCTTGCGGTTGAGCCTGGTCTCCACCTCCACCAGGAACTGCTCCAGCAGGGCATTGGAGGGGTACAGGCTGCCGGAGCGCGGCGCCTCGTAATCCGCCACGGGCGGCAGCTCGCCCGGGTCATCCTTGAGCAGCTCACTGAAGATGCGCGCCTGCACCAGCCCCGAAAGGTCCCAGCGCAGGAAGTGGTAACCGCCGCGCAGCAGCCCGGCTTCTTTGGCGGCCTGCCAGTTGTATTCGAAGTCGCGGTCGATGCCGCCCCGTTCGGATACCTTGATGAACACGAACTTGGCGCCCTGCTTGACGGCTTTGGTAAAATCCATCTTCTGCGGGGTGGATTTGTCATTCTGCCAATGGCTGACGTCAATTCCAAGCACCATGTTGTTTTCTCCTTGGATTAATTATACATAAAATCCAGTCATTCTCTTATTTGAGCAGCTTCCGTTTGTTAAAAACCTCCGGGGCGATGTTTTTCCTCCGGAGGTTTATGCTTCAATGCAGCCCTAAATCATCAGGGCGTGCAATTTACATGGAAATCCTTGTGCCCGAACCATTGGTGGTTGGGGTTGTCGATATAGATCTCCGCCCAGTAGTCGCCCGTGGCGCCTACCGTCACATGGTAATCCACGATCTTCTTGCCAGGGTCGCTGAAGGACAGAGATTGGGTGGCCGAGGAAGCGCCGGTGCTGTCGCGCCATTTGTAGGTCACGTTGCCAGCCGCGCTGCTGGTGATCTCGGCTTTGACGTTGATGTCGTTCGGGCAGCCGGTGTCGATGGTGGTATGCGGCATGTAGTAGGTAACGCTGGTGACCGCGAAGGGCGCCGGGGTAGGTCCCACGTAGATCATGACCCAGTAGTTGCCGAACAGTTCGCCCTGCGGGGTCTTGAACTTCCAGTAACCCGTATAAGCGCCGTTCGAGCTGGGCGCGGTCAGGTTCACGCTCATGGTGATAGTTTCGCCGGGATCGACCTTGTGGGGCAGGTTCTGGCTGGAAGCTCCGCCCATGCGCGTTCCGCTGGTGAACACGAACTGATAATCGGGTGTCCAGCTGCACGAACCCACGTTGCGGATCGTCCAGGATTTGGTGAAGGTGTCGCCGGCATCGAACGGCGTGCCGTCCGCGATGCTCTCGCTGGTCATGCGCGGCGCGTTGCAGGGAGTCGGGTTGACTGTGATGGTCGGCGTGATCTCTTCCTCCTCCTCTGCGCCATTCCCATCTTCCTGCGTGGTGGTTTGTCCGCCGTTCTCGTTTTGCTGGGCAGTCTGCCCGCTGGGCGCCTCGGCGGTCTGCGTCTGCTGCAGGGCGATCAGGGCTTTCTGCACCGCCAGATCCAGGTCTTCCTCCTCGCCATCCCCAAAGGAAATGCTGCAGGCCAGCGCTGCCAGCAGCAAACCTCCTATCAATATAAGCCGTATCCAAGCATTCTTTCGCATGTCTTCCTCCTTGTTCATGATTCCATAGCATTACTTTAGCATAAAATCGCCTGCGTTGTTCACCTGCTTTTTGGCTATAATCAGGCTTGTCGATGGAGAAAAGTCAGAAAACCACCCTGCTGTTGCTCAGCCTGCTGGGGCTGGCATATTTCATTGCCTGCTGGATCCCGAATGCCTCCACTTTAGGTTCGCAGAATGCAGCGGTTTTCCTGGACCGCGACGAGTACGTCACCTACCCGGTGGTCGAGCGCATGCTGGCGCTGCAGGGCAGCCTTTCCAATATCTGGGGCAGGCTGATCATCTACGGCGATTACCATTACGGCTACCCGTTTTACTTCTTCTCCATGCTGGTGCTGCTACCTGTGCGCCTGCTGCAGGGCGCAGCATTTTTCGAACATGCCGCTTTAAATATCCTGCTGCTGCGCCAGTTCATCAGCGTGCTGCCCATGCTGCTGGCAGCCGGTTTGCTCGCTTATGTGCACACCCGCTTTCAATCCTGGTGGAAAGCGCTGCTGATATTCTGCCTGCTCGTCACCATTCCAGCCGTGGTGCGCAGCAACCTGCACTGGTGGCATCCGGACGCGCTCATGCTGCTGTTCATCGCGCTGACCTTCTTTTTCCTGCAAAAGGACCGTCTGCAGCTGGGCAGGCATTTTACCCTTGCCGCGGCAGCCTGCGGCCTGGCATCCGCCATCAAGTTGATGGGTTTCTTCTTTTTCCTCGCCATTCCGCTTTACCTGCTCATGGCGCGCCGCGCGGGTGCTTTCACCTGGAAAGCCATCGCGCGCGCCGCCCTGCTTTTCGTGCTGGTCATGGGGCTGGTGATCCTGTTCAGCAATCCCTTCCTGTTCTATGCGGGACCGCGCCAGGAGATGCTGGCAACGCAGATTTTTAAATCGCAGGAACTGTCTGAAGGCTACCCGCATGAAGAATCGCTTTACTATTCCAAAGGCCCGCAATTCTGGCGCTGGACGCTGCTGGCTTCCTATGGGCGCCCGTGGGTGATGGTCGTCCTGGCAGCCGCGCTGCTGCTGGGCATGTTCCTCAGCCGCGAAAAGGTCTTGAACGCGCTGCTGGCAGCCTGGTGCCTGCCGCTGGCAGTCTATCTGCTGTGGTTCGTGGCGCCCAAACCCGATCACTACCTGCTGCCGCTCCTGCTGCCGCTTTTCTCCGGCGCGCTCAATCCGCTGCAGCCCCTGCAGCAGCTGTGCTCCTCCACTAAAAAATGGCGCAGGATTTTGGCAGTCATCGCAATGCTTGCCTTGGGCCTCTTCCTGCTTTACCAGTTCCACTACCAGCTGGCGCGCACTCTGGAAAAGTACCTCTCGTATTTCTAAGCCCTCTGATTGCAAGCGGGTTTGTGAAAATTAAAGAAAAAACGCCCGCCAGGTGGCGGGCGCGTAACGGGTTACTCCTGAAATGCCTGGATTACTGATCCGCGGGCGTGCCGTCAATCAGCTCCAATACTTTCCGCTCGATCTCTGCCTGCACCTTTTCGGAATATTTCTTCTTCTGTTTATTGAAGAAATCAAATATTTCACGGATGTTCATGACGCGCACTTTCGGGTTGCGGTAGGTCTTGTATAGCAAAACCAATTTGGGGTTGGAGAAAACCACCATCGGCAGCACCGGCTGCCCGATGGCGTTGCCCAGCTTCTGGCTGGCTTTTTCAAAATCCGGGCCGGGGTCAACGAATGCCTTGCGCTCAGGGTTTTCCGCAATCGGCTGGGTGGCAAACACGCCCCCCGGACCCACGATCAGCTGTGGGATTTTTGTGTTGCTCTGCGCGGGTCTTACTTCTGTAAAAAACGCCCACTCATCACCCAGGTCACGCAGGCGCGCATAGATGGCTTTGCTGAAATCGCCTTTGCGCGGCGGGTCATAGGGTTCATTTTTTACTACCGTGGTGACCTTGTAATAGGTGGTCTTTCGTAACGGGATTTTCAAAATGACCGCGCCAATCACGTAAAGGGCGATCCCCGCCGCCGTCACATAGATGGCATTGGTCTGCACGACGCGATAATGCAGCTCCCAGCGTTCTTGGATCAGATCGCGGAAGAAAAAGGCCGAAAAGAAAGCCGCCACGCCCATAACCATGATCGAAACGCCAACCAGCAAAACCAGAAACGGCAGGCTTCTGCGTTTCTCTGGCGCCACCAGGTGTTTGGGGGTTTGCACCTCATTGCGGATGAATCGCATGCTCAACTCCTTTAGTCTACTAATGTATTATAACCAACCGGAAGATTTCATAAAAAAGATCGTTATTTCTATAAAGATAATTACATACTTGCTGGGAAAATCTATAAAGAAAGAAAAAGGATGAGCCTTGATAAAAGACTCATCCTTTGTTGGACAACTGAAACTAAGCAGCCGCTGCTTTCATGTTCTTGAGATAGCGCAGACGGAATACGATGGTGATGACGATCACAACCGCGCAGAAGCCGACCAAACCGGGCATGCCGATCACATCATAATTTTCACCCAGCAATCCAGCTACCAGCATTTCGGGGCACAAGTGATTGAACCACGAGGTAACGCCGGTGCCTTCTGCAACTTCCACGCCCTGGTTCACGGCCACCATGGATGACCACTTGGCCACGCCCAGCATAGCGGCGAAGGTGCCGTAGATGCCCATCAGGGTGGTGGTGATCAGGGTGCGCAGCATATCGAACTTGTTGGGCGCAACCACAAACACCCAGAAGAACAGCAGCGAGGGCAGGTCAGCCAAAGGATGGTTGACGGTGCCGGGGATGATGAAGGCTAAGGCCAGCAGGATGGGAACCATCAAGACGGTGGTCGCCAGAACGGTGGTGTTGCCTACCGCGATGGCGGGATCCACGCCGATGTACAGTTGCTTGCCGCCGGCTTTGGCTTTCATGAAACTGCCAGCCGCTTCTGAAACAGGCACAAGCGCCTGCATCACGATACCGGACATCATGGGGATCAGCACCAAGGAGGTCGCCAGCGCGATCATCAGCATGACGATATCAATCCAGTAGTACCCTGCGCCGATGCCCATCAGCATACCGATCAAACCGCCCAAAACGGCCGGTTCGCCGATCACGCCGAATTTTTCCTGGATGTAATCAGGGGTGAATTTGGCTTTCATGCCGGTCTTGTCCAATAAATTACCAACATAATGGCCGAAGGCGCCCCAAGCTACATTGGTGCCCTGATAGAAGGAAAGTCCTTCGAAACCCAGGTCTGCGCAGTAGCCGCGTTGAGCGTTGAAATCCGACATCATCAGGTTGAACCAGGCCAGGAAGGTGGCGAACACCAAACCGGCAACGATGTTGTTGGTCAAACCGTAGACGATCAAGCAGGCAATGATAGCTTCCCAGAAATCCCAGATGTTCAGGTTGAGTGTATCGGTCATTTTAATAAAGATCATGACCAGGTTCACTGCCAAACTGAGCAGAACCACTGCATACGCCCAGGGGGAGCCCCAGGCGAAGGAAGCGAAAGCCGCCCAGCCGATATCGGTGAAGGTGAACACGCCACCGAAGCGGGTTGCCAATGCTTCAGCTGCCGGCGCCACTGAGCCCAAGAAGTAATCCACAACAATGTATACGCCGTTGAAACCTACCGCGATCATCAAACCATTGCGGACTGCCTTGAGGAAGCCCAGGCGCACTACCAATCCGATCACTGTAAAGACGATGAAGATCATAAAGAGCGGACCTGCACCGATGATCGGATCAAGAATGGCATTAACTAATCCTAAATCCATTGTATCTCTCCTGTTATTATGAAATGTTGATAAATTGACTTACAACCCTGCTGTTCAAAAAATCTCGATAGCTTCCACCTCCTTTCAGTGTGTTTTCATCTCAACAAAACTTATCCAATGCCGAAAGCTCTAGCCTAGCCCTTTTTCGGTAATGAAAGTGAAAATGTCATCGTAAAGCTTCTCTTGACCAACCGTGCTGATCAGGGGCACGCCGCTGAAGACCCTCACATCATCTCGCGCACCGGTTTGGGCGGTCGCGACGATCAGATCGGGTTTTTCATACTCGATCAGGGTATTCATATCGGCGATTTTGCCTTTCTTGGTGATGACTTTCACCTTGCGGCGTTTGGCTTCATTTTCCAACTTGACAGCCGCCAGGTTGGACGTGGCGATTGAGGAACCGCACATCACTAAAATTATTGCTGGTCTTCCCATGTTCTTGATCTCCTTTTCTTTTTAACATCGGCTCTTTGCGCCGTAGTTAACCAATGAATTTTTTCAATTCTTCCAACAATTCCTGCATGTCTTCGCGCAACCCGACCGAGATGCGGAAATGCGTGTCAGGCTCCAATCCGGCTTTCTTGGCAAAGCTCCTTACAAAGAATCCTTTTTCCAGCAAGAAATCCACGCACTGGGTTGCGGTCTTGCCGGAATCTTTGACGTTAATCATCACGAAATTTGCCTGCGAAGGCACGGGCTTGAATCCGGGAATTTGCGCCAATTCGGTGCTCAACCAATCGCGCGTTTCCGCCAGCTTGCGGAACACTTTGCGGTATTCATCAATGTGGTCCATGGCGGCTTCTCCGGCTGCCATAGCGGCAATGTTCACGTTGAAGATATGGCGCGAACGGTTCATGAAGCGCACCAACTCGGGATTTGCCAGCATGTAACCTAAACGGATGCCCGCCAGGCAGAACCCTTTGCTGAAGGTGCGCAGCACGACCAGATTGTCGTATTCATTCACCCACTTGGAAATGGATGTGCCTTCGTCCGCCATTTCCACATACGCCTCATCCACCACAATCAGTTTATCGGTTTCCAGCATGCGCCGGATCTCCTCGCTCGGCATTACGATGCCCATGGGATTGTTCGGGCGCGAGAGCAGGATGAATTTTGTTTGCGGAGAAATTGCAGCCAGAACCTGTTCAGCTGCCTGATCTAAACCTGCCGAGAGTTCTGCATATTTGATCTTCCAGCCGAAATATTTCAAGCGTGGAACATAAGCGGAGTAATCCGGCTGCACCAAAATGGCCTCATCTGTGCCAGGCTTCGCCATCAGCACCTGGAACATCAGATCCAATACCTCTATCGAACCATTGCCCAGGGCGACATTTTCCGCCTTCACCGACGTATAATCCGCCAGTTTTTGGCGCATCGATAAAGCATAGGAAGGATCCTCGGCGTAATAATTCGCTTTCGCCCCGGCTTTGCAGATCGCCTCCTGGACTGCCGCGATAGGCGCGTAGTTTGACTCGTTCGACATCTGGCGCCTAATGGAGGGATCCTGCCAGCACTTGGTTACATGGATCTGGTCGTAATCGGGGACATCGAACAATCTGGGATTTACGATATCTTTGAAGTTCATACTCTAAAATCTCTCCTGTTTATTGAATAAAAACTACATTTTTTCACGAATGGTGTCCACTAATTGCTGTGGATCGCCGCTGTTCTTAAAATCAATCAGCACCTGTGGAACTTCCATCAGGGTAGAAAAAGCGCGCAGAAAATCCACGTGTTCTGAGGGGTCTTCGATGGTGAGCATAAACACCAATTCGGCCTGCACCTCCCCGCCCTCGCCCCCCATCGGCTCAAATATGACCGGTTTTTCCAAGATTCCGATGGTCAAGGAAGGGGAAACCGTCCATTCTGCGTCGGCGTGCGGCACTGCCACTTCAATGCGTGGGGTGTGTAAACCGGTGGGATACTTGTCTTCGCGTTCAAGGATCGCTTTCCAGTAGCCTGGCTTTGCATAACCAGCCTTGATGGCAGCCTCGGACAATTCCTTCAGGACTTCTTCTTTCGTACCCTTGTCAATTTTCAGAACTTGTAAATTGGATAACAGATCAGCTGCCACGTGGTTGCCTGCCTCTCAGAAAGGATGATCTCAGAACATTCCCAATGCAAAATTGGGGCTGGCCTGTGATGTCTGAATTAAAAATAAACAGCCATACATAATATCTGCAAGCATTATACAAAGCCAAGAATCCAATGAGATGTGTGAATATTGCCATAATTAATTATGACAATTGAACACTGTTTGTGATAGAATCCTTTGCGTGGCACAACTCGCGCCCGAAATAAATATTCGCCAGCAAAGCATCATCCGTTCATTGCTTTCCGCTCATGGCAAGGTCACGCTTGCAGAGCTGGCCGAGCAGACCAGCCTCAGCGCACGCGTGATCCGTTACAACATGGATGTCGTGCGTTCCTGGCTGAATTGCGGCGAGGTCAAGTTCATCAATAAACCTGGCTATGGCGTGGAGATCGTAGCTTCGCAGGAAAAAAAGAGTGGGCTGCTGCAAACGCTCGATCGTCTGGAAGATTGTGATATCGTACTCTCCCGCCAGCAGCGCACACGCATCATTCTTTTATACTTGCTGGTTGTTGAAGAACCCATTTCCACCGCGCAGTTGGTAGAAGTGGAAGACTTTTCGCGCTCGACGCTCTTCAAGGATATTTGCGAAATTGAAAACTGGTTGGGCAACTATGGCTTGCAGCTCAAGAGGAAATCTGCCAAAGGGCTATGGGTGGAGGGAAGTGAAGAGTCACGCCGCTTCGCACTGGTCAGGTTGCTGCGCGAAGAATTGGGCGATAAGAATTGGTATCAGCTTTCAAATATTTTCTTGAACTCGCGCAAGTTCTGCAGCAGCGTGGTTTCCAGCCGCTTCAGCTTGTTCATCAACCAGCTGGAATTGCCTTTTTGCCGTATGCTGATTCAAAATATTGAGGACAGCATCGGTATTGCCATGTCAGTAATTTCACAAGCTGAGATCATGGTGTACCTTGGAGTAGCGATCTTGGCCATGCGGGTGGGAAATATCATTGAAGGTGAACTGGATCGGGAAATCGAGCAGGGTGACGAGTTTGAATTCGCGCAGTTGGTTGGCTACCAGATCGAGAAAAAATATGATGTCAAACCTAGCCAAAAAGAACTCGAAATCATCGCTGCCCTGATCATGAGCAGCAAATGGGACAACATCTATCTTCCCGGAGATACTAATCAGTCCGCAAACCTCCCAGCGACGCGTAAAAGCGAGCAGATTGCGGCTGAAATCGTCAATATTTGCTCCATGCGCCTGCATCCTATGCTTAAAATTGACCAAACCCTGGTATATGAATTGGCACACCACCTGGATTATGCGATCTTCCGCCTGAAACACCATATCCCGATCCGCAACGCCCACCTCAAAACCATACAGGAGAAATATGCCCAGGTGTATCGCATTGCAGAAAGCAGCACCTTTGTATTGGAGAATGAGATCAACCTCCCTGTCCCTCAAGAGGAAATCGGCTTCATCGCCATGTATCTCCTCTCAGCTCTGGAACGCCTGCGCACGGTTGAGGATTCACGCATATCCGTGATCATCACCAATGACGGCACGCGCTCAAAGAGTTCATTGCTGAAATCCCGCTTGGAGCATGAATTCCCCAACCTGAGGGTCGCTCAAATCATCAACACTTTCGATCTGATCCCGGGTACCAACCAAAATGCCGAGATCATCATCAGCACCATGCCCCTTGAGAATCCTCCCCTGCCGGTCATTGAAGTCAGCCCTTTTCTCGAGATCGAGGATATCAAGAATATCCAGCGTTGGATAGCAGAAAAGAGCCAGAGCAAGCGCAGGAGCAGTCTGGATGATTTCGACCAGCAGAATAACCTGGTAGACCTGTTGAAAATGTCTCACATTACACTGGCAAAATCCGCCCAAAACTGGCAGGACATTGTGCAGCTCGCCAGCCAGCCTCTTATCCAGAATAACTGCATACAGCCTCGATATGTGCAAGCTATGATTGACCTGATAGAAAATCATGGGTTCTATATGTATATGGGATCCGGCGTCCTGCTACTGCATGCCAAACCCACTGACGGGGTCAACGAGCTTTGCATCAGTCTGCTGCGCTTGTCAAAACCTTTCCATTTCAAAGATGAGCGTATCCCCGATATCGATTTGATCTTTGTGTTAGGCGCCAGCGATGATAACTCTCACCTGACCGCTCTTTTTCAATTAAATGAAATTGTCCAAATTCAAGAATGCATGCAGGCGCTGCGCAAGGCCGGCAAAGCCTCAGAGATCATTCATGTGCTATGGCAATGGCTGCCGCGGGTTGCCGAGATTACTTAAAAACATCTTTTTTGTCTTAATATCAAGCTTTTTTATAGTATTTCTCTCATTTTTACATAAGTTAGTCTAATGTTGTCATATTTATTTATACCAAAACAAACACAAACACTTCCTTCACCCCTATCCTATAATCAAATCAACCCTACCGGGGAAAACCGGAGTTCTTTTTTCCGACTTTTTAATAAATTACTTTGCTTAGGAGCGATACATGGTTGAAGCGGATTTGACCTTGAAGAATGAACAGGGATTGCATGCCCGTCCGGCAGACCTTTTTGTGCGTACAGCTAATAAATTTATAAGCGATATCAAGGTGCGCAATCTGTCCACTGGGTCGGATGAAGTGAACGCCAAGAGCATTCTGCGCATTCTTTCTTTGGGTGTTTACAGCGGTCATACCATACGCATTGTGGCACAAGGGGATGATGAATCCCAAGCCATCCAGGAGATCAGCCAGCTGATCAACCAAAATTTTGAATAATCGGATTGGTAGCCGACACCCATGATTAATAATTGGAGCAAAGCATGACCTCAACTTTGAACGCTTTCGAAATGGCTCAGCAGCAGTTTGACCAGGTCGCCGATCTCCTCCAGTTGGATTCTGCTGTGCGGGAATTCCTGCGTTGGCCGCAGCGCGAATTTCATTTTCGCATCCCGGTGCGCATGGATGACGGTCAGGTGCGTATGTTCCAAGGTTACCGCGTGCAGCATAATGATGCGCGTGGTCCCAATAAGGGCGGCCTGCGCTTTCATCCCTCCGAGACGATCGATTCCGTGCGCGCCTTAGCGACCTGGATGACCTGGAAATGTGCCGTCGTGGATATTCCATTGGGGGGTGGCAAGGGTGGTGTGATTGTCGATCCAGCCACGCTCTCGCCGGGAGAAAAGGAACGCCTGGTGCGAGGTTGGGTGCAGCAGATGTGGAAGAATATCGGTCCGCGTCTGGATGTTCCCGCGCCGGATGTCGGCACCAACCCGCAGATGATGGGTTGGATGATGGATGAATATACCAAGTTATCCGGTCAATTCACTCCGGGCGTGATAACCGGAAAACCGGTAGGCGGCGGTGGTTCGCTCGGCCGCACCGAAGCCACTGGTTATGGAGTCATCTATACCCTGCGCGAAGCCATGCGCCACCTCAAAATGGACAGCCGCCAGGCGCGGGCTTCCCTGCAGGGTTTCGGCAACGTCTCACAATATGCCGCCATTGGGTTTAAAGAAATCCTCGGTGGTGAAGTGGTCAGTGTCTCATATTGGGACCGCCAGGATAAAACCTCTTTTACAGTCAGCAAAGAAAAAGACTTCGATCCGCGCTTTCTACAGAGCATTACCGACCAATACGGCTCAATTGACAAAGCCCAAGCTACTCAGAAAGGATACAGCATTGAAGATGCGCAGGCTTGGCTGACCAAGGATGTGGATGTGCTCATCCCCGCCGCGCTGGAGGGTCAAATCACTGCCCAGAATATTGAGAGCATCAGTCCCAAAGTGCGTATCATTGCCGAAGGTGCCAATGGGCCTACCACACCCGATGCGGATGCTGTCATCCGCACCCGTAATATATTCATGCTGCCGGACTTTCTGTGCAACAGCGGCGGGGTTACTGTCTCTTATTTTGAATCCGTCCAAAACGATATGAATTACTACTGGCCGCGCGAAGAAGTGCTGCAGAAGGAAGATACTATTTTGACCCATGCCTTCCAGGCTGTATTGGAGACCGCTCTTTCTGAAAAAGTGTACATGCGCGACGCCGCCTACATGGTTGCCATTGCGCGTGTTGTGAAAGCCATGCAACTGCGTGGCTGGATTTAGATCAACACAGGAACCTTACATCGCATCGCCGACCATATCTCCTTTTCATAGGAACAGCTCACCGTACTGGTGGGCTGTTCCTTTTACGGATCAGATAATTCCCGTGGTGGCGCGCCGAAATTTTCTCGTAGAACGTTTTCGGCTGGTTTATTATGCGGTGTGAAGTCGTTATTAGCTGGTCCGCCCTGGTTGGGGTCGGTGGTCCAATTCCACCAGAACACACCCGCCCACCATTCCTGACCCTCAAAAGCCTCAAAGAAGGCTTGGTAGCAGCTCGCTTGTTCCTGCAAACTGATCAGCGGGGTTTCTGTTGCGGCATATGCGCGTTGATTTGCCCCGGCAATGCTGCGATAGCCTATCTCGGTAATGATGATGGGGCGCTCCCAGTGCTGGGATAACTGTCCCAGATGAAAGACAATCGGTTCCCATGCTTTCTTTAGCTCATCTACTGATGGTTCAGCTTGATCGGTTAGCGGGAAATAGGCGTCTACCCCGATCGCGTCTAGGTCATCCCACCAATCAACCTGGAAGACTTCATCCCAGTTAGCCGCATAGGTAATCGGTCCTTCATATACCTCCCGCACAGCTGCAATGATTGCCCGCCACTGATCGCTGCGCTGTGAGGTGCCGCCCAATTCCGTTCCAACCACAAAATAATCCGCTTGGTTTTTCTGTGCCAATTGGGCATAACGCAGAATAAAATCGGCGTAACTGTCAAACCAGGCTTGCCAAGCTTCCTCATCCTCTCCGAATCCAATATTCCCGCGCCAAGTATTGTGATTCTTTAAGATGTTAACATGCGGTTTAAGCATGACCCTTAAACCCTGGTCATGCGCAAATTGGATGACGTGCTCCAAGTCCTCATCCGTGGGCGTCTTTGATTCCGTCAGGCATTGAATTTGTGTTGATTCGGCGTTTTTCTGGTAACAAGTCTCTACTATTGCGATCCAGTTGGCACCCAATGGCTTGATGATTTCTTCGATGGTTTGATCGGAATGGGAACTGGAATATTCGCCTCGCCACCAGGAAGTATAAGCCACTCCTTTTTGAATTTCGCGATTTGTCCTCACCACCAGGATGGGTTCATCAAGCATCTCTGTCGCAGCCTCTTCAGGTTGGTTGACACACGCGCTGATCACAAGAATCAAGCCTATGCAAAAATTGGGAATTATTCTTTTTTTATTCATTACTCTGAACGTGATTTCTATATTGATGCGGATAATTTTACCCGAAAGGGGCTTTTTGTACGATTAATCTAACATTCTGGGAAAAGCATTTTAATCCTGAAATAAATGTTTTCGCAGCTTCCGAACTGGTTCTTATTGCGCTGTTAGTGTTGATTCTTATCAGAACCAGCCGAACTTGCCTATTTCTGCCTTTTAGACATTTCTTATCGAACCCATCGTGCAATTCGCAGGCATGAAACTTTCATTACATCAGGTAGATCGATCGGTTTCGCCACTAAAAGCCGGTACAAATTCACGCTACAGAAGATACATAGTTGTATTGCAAACGTTGACATTAAAACATGAATATCGGATAATCATTACAGATTGAAAACTATCATGCATATTTTCACATATACTCACAGAACCTGACAAGCTGGGCTAAAGAATGTATAAATCATCCACGATCAATGGGGAACTTCCCGCCACACACAGCACTGCAGAAACCCGCGTTTCTTTGCCGGAAAATCTGGTTATTTTCTTCGCATTGTTTATTTGTTACCTGATTGGCGGCTACTATTTAAGATTTGTCAAAGGTTATTTGCCACTGGATGCTCTTTCACGCATGGTCAGTGCCTGGCTGGTCACTCATGGCTCCGTCCCGAAATTGGCGTCCATCGGTTTCATTTGGCCGCCCCTGCCGACCTTATTCTTGATCCCTTTGACCTGGATCGCTCCTTTGTATCACAGCTGGATGGTGATCGTGGTCGTCTCGGCATTTTTTATGGCATTTACCGGTGTGATGCTCGCCCAGATCGCCGGCCTTTGCGGGATTTCCGCCTGGCTGCGCAGAGTTCTTGTCTTTTTATTTGCCGTGAATCCGGTCATCATCATCTATGCGATAAATGGCATGAGCGAATCTATTATGATGGCCGCCATCTTGATTGCCTGCTTTTGGCTCATCCGTTTTTGGAAAACCAAACGCAGCGCGTTATTGATTTTCTCGGCAGGATTTTTTGGCCTGCTGCCGCTCATCCGCTACGAATTCGTGCTCATTTCTGCCTGGAGTGGTTTATTGATTTTGCTGCTGCTTTGGGAAAAACGGCACGTTTTCACAACCGAAAAATTTGGCCAATTTCTGGAAGGCAATCTTCTGGCGTATGGATCATTGCTGATCTATCCCTTTTTCCTTTGGCTCATAGCCAATTGGTTCATCATGGGAAATCCCCTCTATTTCATGATCAACAACCGCAGCAATGCCAGCGTGGCGGAGGTACAGCTGTCTGATTACAGGATTATTACCACACCCTTGAATTCATTGATGATAACGCTGTGGGCTTGGGTGGGCACCTATCCGCTTGAGTTGATCGCCTCCACCCTTCTTATTTTTTTTGGTTTGCGCAAGAAATCAGGTTTTCTGGTCGGGCTTGGATTGATGCCTGCCCTGATCCCGTTTTTGGAATTCTTTCTGTTGCTGTCTCGTTCGAACGTCCCCCTAATACGATACTACGTCATGGTCATCCCGCTGGGCTTAGTCTCCTGCCTGGTTCTGCTGAATGTCATTTCTGACTTGAAGCTGCAGATCAAATGGCACAGAACTGCCAGCGCCATAGCCGCCATCCTTCTGGCGATCCTTTCAAATATTCGCAGCGTTGTGCAGTTAAATACGTATCCCTACCAGAACGTCACCGCTGCGACATGGAACCTGATCAGCAACCAAGCCACGCAAGAGGATGCCGGCATGACCCGCATCAATCAGGCTGTTGAGATCAGCCAGTTGTTAGCCAAGCGCCTGCCGAAGGATTCCAAGGTCTTGATTGATACCTTCGGTTCAGGCTTCGCGTTCTTGATCGGTGCGAAATCGCATGAAATGTTCATGGATTATTCGGATCCCGATTACGACGCTGCCCTGCTCGATCCGCAATCCTATGTGGAATATATCCTGCTGCCTGAACCCACGCGCGGAAATGAACTGTACGCCGTCAATATGTATCAAAAATCACTGTATGATGGGCGCGTGACCTGGGTGGAATGGGTAGATATTTTGCCGCAAACCATCGACGGTTGGAAGCTTTATAAAATTGTTCAATGATGTTCTCTTTCTAACCTAACCGGGCAACATTGTGAAAAATGCTCAGACAACATCCTCTAAGGAAATGAAAATATCGATGAAAAGGGTCAAGGTCGACACCAAAACAATAATCCGCTGGGGGATTGCGCTCATTCTGCTGATCCCCTTGATTTTTACGATTCATAAGCATTGGGTCAACGTCCGCGACACCCTCATGTCAGCAGATTGGTATCGAGTGATCCTGGGGACCATCTTGTTGGCTGCTGCTCAACCTATCTTGGTGTTAATTGCCCATGCAAATCTGAAACACCTTGGATTTAACCTGCCTTTTATGCGCATCTTCTACGTGTATTTTGTTTCATTGGCCGCGAAATATCTGCCCGGCGGAGTTTGGGGATTCCCCGGTCGTGTGGTCGCTTATCAAACCATCGGTGTTAAAGGATCGGCACCCTTCATCTCGTTGATTCGAGAGGAAGCAGTGCTCTTTATCAGCGCAGCGCTGGTGGGATTAGCCGGTTTGTTGGATGGTTTACGAATTGCAGATTGGGTCAGGACTGCTATTGCAATAGGCACATTGGTGTGCATCACTTTGATGTTCTTGGTGCAATTTCCAGGAACCTGGCGCGCTTTGGGAAAAATCAAATATTTTAAAACCCTTGGTTTTTCGGAAGTCCAAGTTCAGGAAAATGGAAATTATCGATGGCTGCTGAGTTCGCTCCTGCTGGGTTTGTTGTTTTGGACGCTTATCGGGGTTGGCTTTCGCGCCATGGCTTTAGGCGTTTCCAGTCTAGTTAGCGATATGAGCATGCTTCAGGCAATTGGCGTCTTCGCTCTTGCCTGGTGTGCCGGTTATGTCATTGTTATAGCGCCAGCTGGCATCGGCATTCGTGAATCCGTCCTGTCTGCGCTGCTGGCGAATTACCTGCCCGTCGCTCAAGCGTTGAGCATCGCTTTGATGGCGCGCTTGTGGTGGTCAGTCGGTGAGGCTGGTTTCATCGTTCTCTCGATGCTGAAAGTCTCGGCTTCGGGCTTTCAAACGAACAAGGGATGAGAATGAGATTATGTTTTTAAGCAATCGCAAAAGTTACATTCATTAACAGAATGCGATTAAGGAGATAAACGATGTATAAAGAAAAAACCATTGCCGTAGTGATCCCTTGCTTCAACGAAGAAAAATATATCTCCAAAGTCATCGATACGATGCCGGATTTTGTGGATTTTATGGTTGTAGTGGATGACCATAGTACCGATCCTACTGTGAAGATTGTGAAGAAGTATATTTCTGCTCAGCCGGGCAGAATTATTCTCATCGAACACGAAGCCAATCAGGGAGTAGGCGGCGCGATCGCTTCAGGTTATATCTGGTGCCGCGATCACGATATTGACGTTGCCGCCGTGATGGCTGGCGACGCCCAAATGGATCCGGCTGATCTGCCCGCCATCATCAATCCGATCGCTGAAGGCAGCTATGACTATTCAAAAGGGAACCGCCTGTTCACGGGTGATGCCTGGCAGAAGATCCCGAAAATTCGCTACTTGGGTAATTCCATGCTTTCACTGCTGACCAAGATCGCTTCTGGATATTGGCGGGTGGCGGATTCGCAAAGCGGTTACACCGCTATCGGTTTGAATGCATTGAAACAACTCGATTGGAGCAAAATGTACAAGCGCTTTGGTCAGCCGAATGATCTATTGGTGCGGCTGAATATCCAAGCCATGCGCGTTTGCGATGTGCCGGTCAAACCGGTATATTTCCCCGGTGCGGAGAGCGGTATAAAACCTCTGCTCATGATTCCCTGGTTCTCATTTTTCATCCTCAAGCTTTTCATGTTGAGAATGGTGCATCGCTACATCATCCGCGACTTTCATCCGCTGGTGTTCTTCTATGCGGTTTCTGCGATGCTGTTTGGCTTTGTCATCCCGATTTTTATTGTCCGCTTTTTTGTGGTATGGTCTCAGGAAGGCCTTGTCCCGCCGATTACGTCTTTGTCGATCATCTTCTTTGTCATCACGGGCATCCAGTTTCTCCTATTTGCCATGTGGTTTGATATGCAATACAACATGAATTTATCATGATGCGCGATTTCACCCTTGAAAAGTATCGTCATCTATGCCAGGCGAGCATTGAATCGGCCGTGCAGGTTCCGACAATTTATGAATGCCTGCTCGATCAGCGCCAGGCCGGACATATGCTTCTCTTGCGCCATGATGTTGACCGCTGCCCGCGCAATGCACTGTACATGGCAGAATTGGAAAATGAGTTCAAACTGCGATCCACCTATTATTTCCGCTTCAAACCGCAGGTCTTCAAGCCAGAGATCATCCGCCAAATAATGGATTTGGGCCATGACATTGGCTATCATTATGAAACGCTTTCCAAAACCCACGGCAATTTTAACGAAGCGCTCAAGCTGTTTGAATGCGAACTATCCGAGTTTAGAAAAATCACCCAGGTGCACACAATTTGTATGCATGGTTCCCCTCTTTCTCCCTTTGATAACCGCGATCTTTGGAAAAAATTCGATTTCTGTCAATTTGACCTGACTGGCGAAGCCTTCTTATCCATCGATTATCGCCAAGTCCAATACTTCACCGATACCGGACGCACCTGGCAGAGAACGCAATTCAATATTCGAGATTTTTCGTCTGGGTTACCACCGGTAAACGAAATCAAATCCACCGATGATTTAATAGCAGCTGTTCAGCAAAAAACATTTCCACGCATATGCATCTCAGCCCATCCCGAAAGGTGGGCGCGCACTTTGCCAAATTGGATCTTCAGTTTGGTGTTTGATCAGACAGCAAATTATCTAAAAGCGGGTTTTCAATGGATTAAATCAGCTTCATCGATATAGAAGGTATGCCAATCGGAATTTCTCTCTATTTCGAAGGTTCTTCCTGTTTTGGTTCAACATAAAATCCATGCTTGGTTTTTTCCCAGAAGTGGGGTTTATACAACAATTGACTAAAACCCACCCAGGCTGCCACGCTCGCCAACCCCCAATAGATCGGGCTGATCAGCGCCACCTTGATCAGACTATAAAGGCCGCGCCGCAAAGCTCCCGCCACATTCATATAGGTAAAGGCGAAATTGCCGATGAATAAGCACAACACACCCAAAAAGAACACCACTCCGGGATAAATAATCTGGATGAATTGCAATTCGTAGAAAAACCACAAAGTCGTCAACATCCAATACACCGGGTTCAATAAAGCTGCAAAAAATGTGCTGCCCACAATGAATTGAAAGCTCAAGAATCCTTTGAAACCAATCTCGCGCATCAATTTGAACGGATGGCGCATATGCACCAGCCAGGTCTGCATGTAGCCTTTGATCCAGCGCGATCGTTGGCGGATCCAATTACCGATTTGACTGTTGGCTTCTTCGAAGGTTGTGCTGTCCACGATGGCTGTTTTATATCCACGCTTGAACAAACGCACACCCAGATCAGCGTCTTCGGTCACATTATATGGATCCCATGCCCCTACCTCAACCAGAGCGGCCTTTTTAAAGTGGTTTGAGGTTCCACCCAAGGGAATCGGAGCGTTGCTGGCAGATAAGCCGGGCAGCAGCAGGTCGAACCACATCGAGTATTCGATCGTGAACCAGCGCGTCAATAGGTTTTGTTCCATGTTGTAATAATTCAGCTTGGATTGGATGCACACCACTTCTGGGGGAGATTTTGAAAAAGCGACAATGATTTTCTTTAACTGGTCTGTCTGGGGAACATCCTCAGCATCAAATATGACCACGTAATCTCCACGGGCGTGGATCAATCCATAGTTACAGGCTTTCGGTTTGGTTTTGGGTTGTCCAAAAGGCACGACCAGCCCGCGAAAGTGAGACGGGCCATTCCAATCATAGAAGGCATCAATAGTGGCCTGGTCATCTTCCTCCATCAGAATCAAGATGTCCAATTTGGTGGTTGGATAATCCAGTTTCCTTAAAGATTCCAACAATTCCGGAAGGACTTCCGCTTCTTTATAAACCGGAACCAGCATAGTATAGATCGGCAGATCTCGGTCATTCAACGCCTGAATCTCTTCCTGCGTTACGGGTACCTCCATGTGATGGGAAAGGGCCTTATACACCAATCTGAACCGGTACGTAGAAAAGGTAATGTAGAAAAGCGTGGAAAGTGCATTCAGCAGGATGATGTAGCTTGTAAAATTCAGCCAGATCCAAATTGCTGAGAACAATGCAAACAATACTAAACCAATGATCTGTCCGGTACTCAGTACCCGGTAGGCTGAGTCTTGGGGCGTTCGCTCCAGCAGATCGGAAATGCTTTGGGAAAGATAATCCTGGCTGTATAAATCTTCCAGCGCGCTCTCAAGGCTATTTTCTGTGATCAGAACCTGTTCAACCTGTTCGCCAAGGTTCGTTTTCGCCTGCTCCAAGGCTTCTGTATTGAACGGGTCTATTGTTCCAAGAACAATTCGTTCTTTATCTTTGCGGATGGGTAGAATTCCCAATTCTCGAGCCTGGACACGGGGAATTGAGCGCGCTAGCTCCTGGTCAACTTTTTCTTCCTCCAAATGGCAAAAAGGCAGGGAGGTTTGGTGTGCAAGGTAGGTATAGAGCTGTTTTTCTGTCACATATCCGCGGTTGACCAGCGCCTTGCCGATGCGCACACCGCTGTTCTTGGCAAATTCCAGCGCATCGTTGAGCTGCCCGCGCGTGATCACCCCGTCCATCAATAAGTGTGTGCCAATGTTCTTTCTTCCCAGGATTCGATGGATGCCATCTTCTATTTCGCTTCGCAGAGCGATGACGGGTACGACCTTTTGCTGGATGCGTGTCTCGATTTCCTTTAGCTTTTCAGAAAAAACCGGATCAGCGAATGCCACCACCACATGCTCAGGATTGATTTGGATAGGCAAAGCTGAGAGACTCTGCGCTTCTTCGAGGGTGAACAAACGCGCTGCCTTTTCGTCAACTGGATCATGGATGACGTTTTTCTCTATAAAGTTGCCCAGTGGGTCTACCCTTGTAACAGCTTCTTCAAACAACTGCAGGTCAACAAAATCGATTCCGATCGCCCTGGCGATGTTTTGCACAATTTCTTTTTCGGGCAGGCGGCTGAATTTGGAAATTGCCCTGTCCAGAGGCGCTCCCCCTTGAAAGTGTTCATGCATTGCCTGGGTAGCGTTTTGCTGCGTCAGAATACCTTCGCCCACCAATTTCTTCAATAAATCCATTACCCGGTAATCCGGTGTTTCTTCTGCTTTTCTGCCCAAAAGTCGCTGCAGCGATGCCAGGATGGTCAAACGGGGTGCCAAAATAACTTGAACCTTCTTATTAATAGCTTGTATGGCTGCTTTCAAACCTTCGGCATCAAAAGGATCGGCCACTGCCAAACCGAAACCGCTATCTGATGACCAGATGGGAAGCATGGCATGCGCATACGCCAGAGATGCGGGGATCTGTTTTAGAGTGCTGCTCTCAAAGCGCACATGGTCCAGGTGTGTGTAGGGAATCCCGGTTTGCAGGCTGAGGACTTGAACAATATCCATTTCCGCTGCCAAGCCTTCATGAAGCATCTCGTCGATAAACGATATTCCCTTTTTTCTGGCGTTGGTTTGAATCTCAACGGATTTTTCCATAGTGGTCAGCCCGAGCTTTTTAATAATTTCTGCCATACCAGCAGTAACCGATAATTCTTCAGACTTTTGATGATACAGGTTGTCAAGATTCCTCCCGATCTCCTCGTGAGCAAGCAGAAATGCCGTCACCTGCAGATCCGTAAATCCTTCGACCATGCGGATAACTTGAGGCTCGGGTTCGGATATGGCAATATACAAACGATCATCTTCCACTTTCAGGGGCAGAACAGCAAATCTGTACGCTATTGATCTTGGCAGCAGATCGGCCAAACCTTCTTGTTCAGTTAATCCTTTGGAATACTCCTTCCATTCAGAGAGCAATTTCACCCCGGAAATCTGAGATACAGCGCGCAGCCATTGTGAGCGCGCACAAATCCCGCGGCTGATTAACACCTGTTCCAAAGACCTCCCTGTTTGATGAACGAGCGACTGCAGGGTGTCTGGATTGATATCTGGAATTTCTTTGTTTTTAATTAGCCATTCGATTACGTGCAAATCTTTTTGCTGCTTGTTTTCTTTTCCACGCAGGTAAAAACGCCTGTAGAGCCGTTTCCACTCAGAATATGTGCACAGAACCGGTTGAACTGGAATCTTTAAATACTCTGCAATATCGTGAAGTTTATCCACTTCATTTAGTTCAGGAGTGGCCACAACCAAAATTCCGTTCAGCCAGATTAAAGGGATCGCTTGCCGCTGTGTCGCCATTTCCCAAGGGATTAGAATGGATACATCATAAGGAACGTTTATCTTATCTACGGAAAGGAAGGGTACCGACCAAAAGATGCCGCCGGCCTCCGCCAGTTGTTCTTCGCTGGCCAGCGCATGCTCCCGGCTTAGCTGAAAAGCAGATTGGCTGCTGTTCTTTTGCAGGGTCTTCAGCTTTTTCAATCCCTCATTGGAGAGATATCCCAAGTAAAACAGAATCTCACCAAAGTCAGGGGTAACTTCGCTGGTATCGTTTTGATAAATCTTGTTAATCGCTGTATGGATTTCGGGAAAACTGGCTTTAAAGGGACGGATCTCTCGCCGGCTTGCCAATTCCAGTTCATGCAGGACGTCATTTTTCGTTGGGTCTGGACAGGCTACTGTCAGAATGTTCCCTTCCAACCGCAGCGGCACAACCGCGTGGCGCCTCGCCAGTTCTTCCGGTAGGTTGCGAACGGCGGCTGGCTCGAAATTGATCTCATTCAGACGAATGAGGGGAAAGGGTCCATTTGAGGGCATTCTCATTCATCTGGCTGGTTTGGATTCTCTTTTATCGAATCAATGAATTCTTGCCGATCGGTTTTTACATCTTTTTTCTTTTTCAGAGTGAAGAAAAGGCCTAAATCTGAAATCAGATATGCGGCTGTGATAATGCTGATCAATAGGAATGGGACTGTGAAATACCCCAAGAAAGTTGCCAGGAAGACTGCTAACCATAAGACCAGGATAATCAGCACGCGTGCCAGGATGACCAGCACAACCAAAGAATCTGAATCTCGCGGGGTTTTGTGCTCGCTCACGAACTCCTCTTCTTCAGCCGGCTGACCAGTTTTTCTTTGAGAGCAGCACTGGTTATTCCTGGTTTGTTCTCTACTTTCAAGTCTGCTTTTTCTTTTAACCGGCTTTCATCCTCTTTCTTATCTTTTACCGGGGCGAGAACTTTCTTGCTTTTTTTCTCTTGAATTTGATTGAATTGGACATGAGGTTTTTTTGTTGCCAATGAATACTGCAGGGCAGCCTGGGCTGCGCGCGCCAGGTCATCCTCGGTCAAGCCATCTTCCGGGAATTGCGCTACCCCAATGCACACGGGTATGCGCACCATATTGGTGATGGCATTGGTTAATCGGTCAACCACAATACGCGCTCCCTCCAGGTTTGTTTCGGGCAGGACTGCTCCGTAATACTCTCCCACGAAAGGAATATCGCTGTTCCTCACCGCCCTTTTCAGCTCATTGGCAATTTGACGGTGATACCCTTCCGCCTCTTCAATGATGGGCTGCTGCGCAGATTCTTCATCAACATCAGCTTTCAACAACAGCAGGCAGGCATTTCTTTTATAACGCTGGCTGCGATTGATCTCTGTTCTCAGCAGCTGCAGCGCATGGTAGTATCGCATCAAACCCGTACTGGCATCGTACACCCTGAGTTCTTCAATCAGTTTCCCGGTATTGTTCAGCTTGGAGTGAGCGTTATCCCACTCTTTTATCATTCTCGATGTGAGCGCCGCGATGAGTAGCGTCATCACTGAAAAATAAACCAGCGGCTGCAAAACGGCATCGGTTGAGCCGTATAAGCTTTGTTCCGCCAAGCCGAAAATGAGGATGGAAAGCAATGCGGCGAACCAGCCGGAGTGTCTGAAAATATTGAGCGCTGTGATGGTCACCGTGAATACCACCAGTGCCAGCGCAACCACTCTCAAATCATCCTGTATGATCACAAAGAAACCCGCGATGCCTGCCGCCAGAAGCAGTGTAAGTAGTGCGATGTAAATGGACAGCCGTCTGTTTGAGTGCATGACTTGGTCTCCTAGGATTTCCTCTTTCTCAACGTTGTCACCGCAAAGATGAGGATGATGATCAACGTCACAACCAGCAACCCGCCAGCCAGCCACATCACCCAAGTGATGCCGCTGCCGGTGATCTTTTGCAGAGGTGATTCGCCGACGACAGGCTGTGTGGCAGTCTCAATGCTCCCTACGACTTCTTGCGATTCAAATGCCGCGAATACCGTTCCGGTCGAATCTAATACGGCGTAGTTTCCCTTTAATTGACTGGCTAACACCTGATCGTAGAGAGCTTTCGCGGCCCACAACACCCCCTCAGCGCTGTTGCCGCTCACCACCAACCGCGGATCTCCGTTTTTCGATAATGCGCATTGTAAATATCCAATTGATCCGCTTCCGCTGGGTATGGTGATCTGGGCGATTTGTTCAGGATTCTGCAAATCGTTGGTGCCTTCAGCAAAAGGCAGCGGCAGTATATCGCTCAATAGTGAAATTGCCTGATTTTGCAGTGGTTCTCCAATCAAGATGTGATTGGATACTGCAGCCGCATTGTTTTTATACTGAGATTCAGTGATAACCATGGGTGAAAAAGCTGTGCTGGCAGAAAATCTCCCCACTCTCGCTGCGATCCATGCGATCGCCTGCGCAGCGGACCAATCCGCTTCATCCGCTACAACAAATGCGGTGTCCGATAGATCGCCTGTCTTCGTGAAGCCCGCAGGAAAATCGCGCAGATTCAAAACCAGTGAGGTGGGTCCTTCGGGCAATGTTAGAGCCGAATCTGCGAACACGGTAACCCAGGCATTGATGGTTTGATCCTCATCGCAGAAGTACTGGTTCTCCGGATCATACGGCAGTTGCATATCCGTCATGATGGTCAGGGTATTGGTGCCGATTTGGAATAGGCGCGCGGGGATTTTAAAAGCAGCCTGGCCATTTTCTGCATTCTCAGTCGAGAGCAGACTGCTGCCAATGGGAATTCCGTTCACCTGAACGGTCAATGTGGAGCTTTTGGGATTAAGCAGGGCGGAATGAGCAAAATGCAAGTTCAAAGTGGCTTCAGTTGCCACTCTCCACTCGCTGGTCAACTGCAGGACATAATCGATCGCCTGCTGTGTGGTGCCGGCAGCGGTTGCATCCACATATCCTAGGTCTTCCAGGGTAAGGGTCGGCTTCATCGCGGTGGTGCTGATGGTTGCGGGGACTTCCTGAATGATGCCAAATTGACCTGCCAGGCGCGTATAAACGCTGTCATTAGCCAATCCCTTGGCGGCTTTCTCAAGCGCTTGATCGGTCTGGCCGGTAACGATTAGGCGCGCGGATTTATCATCGCTGGGAGAGACGTCTATCCACAGAACGCCGTCGTTCTGGTTGATCAGCTGTCCATCCGCATAGACAAATTTTATAATTCCGCCGCTGTCTTCCACAAAAGACAGTTTTTCGGTGGATAAAACCCTCAGATGATCTGCTAAACCCACATAAATGAGGTTACCGTTCAGTTCAGAAGGCTGATTGGCTTGTGATGCAGGTAGCACAGTGACATTCATATTAAAGTATGAATTCAGCTGGCCTAATTTTGCAGCCAGGGTCGCCACAGCCTTGAGTTCAGATGGCTTTGGCTCATCAGGCACGATGATCGTCACTTGGTTGGTGATCAATTCGCTCGTCTGCAAGTAAGGATAGGGGAAAGCACCCAGATCAGGTGTTGCTTTGGTTTGTTCATAAGGAAACGTGAAAAATGAGGTGTTGTGTATGGTAGCCCACACCCCCGGATTATCCAGGTCTTCACAGTGATTTTCACTGATACCCATATAGAATATCAGGGTTAGTCCGTTGTAGCCGTTTTGTATCAGGTTGGCGGGAATGTTAAAGCGTATGCTGCCATGATCAACATTGGAGGGTGATAAAGAAACGCTCCCGATCCGAACGCCGTTGAAATCCGCCGCCATGGGTGTCCGGCAGACCCGGGCGGAGTGAACGCGTGCCCATTGCAGGACTCGAAATGGCGCGCCGGTATAGCCGCCCGGGTCCTGTCCGTTCTTGCAGGGGCGAAAAATCTTGCGCGCCTACCATGCGGGCGTTATTCGCATCACCCCTTACCCGGGCATGCAAGCCGGTTGCCTTTGTCCCCGGAATGGGGAAGAATTTTTTAAAGGCCCACGCATGGGCCCCCGGGCCGATACCGCCCGGCCCGCCTCCATCCCCGGCCCAGCACCCCAAACCAGGGAGGACTAAGCCATGTCAAAGGCCTTTAATCTGCTCCTGCTTGTCTGCTGTCTCCATGCCGCAACCGCTTGGGCCCTGGAGGCCCTGCCCGTCAGCCCGGCCGGCGAAAACGGCGCCGTCTCTCTAGTCACCGCGGTCTGCCCCCAGTTCAGCTGGTCCCTGGCCGAAGGCGCCGCGGCTTACGAACTGGCCGTCTTCGAGGCCGAAAACGCCCCGCCTTTCGACGACATGGCGGCCCGCTCCGAACCCGTGCTGCGCAAAGTCATCCCCGCCCCGGGGCTCACCTGGGCCCCCGGGGCCGCACACGCCCTGGTCCCCGGGACGACCTATGCCTGGCACGTACGGGCCCTCGACCCGTCGGGCGGGGGAGCCTGGTCAGAGGGCGCCATGTTTCGGGTGGAACCGGTGCTGGCCGCCCAGGGCCTGAAGGAGCCGGTGGAGGCCCTGGTGCGGGAGTATCTCGCCGACGAGCGCCTGGCCGACGAACTCCTGCCCGGCCTGGACGACAGGATCCAGGCCGGGGTGCAGAGCGAACGCAACGTCGAGGCTGCTCTTACGACCCTCCCCCCGCCCTTGATCCAGGGCTGGGAAGGCGACGAAAACACCTATTACGGCCAGTATGCCGGAGCCGCCCTCACCACGGGCACCCGCAACAGCTTTTTCGGGCATGGGGCCGGGAA
>ENA-ORXD01000755-ORXD01000755.1-sediment-metagenome-genome-assembly--contig:-NODE-755-length-35042-cov-8.145488_pt1 | contig 35042 bp, 29 predicted proteins | sample MGYA00237862_ERZ511471 | MGnify/ENA metagenome assembly ERZ511471 | reverse complement strand
AAGGGGGCCAACAGAGGATAACCAGACCAGATGAAAGACTACCCTAAACAAATGTGCGAAAGATTCTTGACACTACCCACTTTTCGGTCTTTCCCATTCGATGAGGATTTCACCTTTTTTTGACATACCATCCCCGTTAATCTGTTAATAATTGTTAACAGTTGCTGTTTTAGTAAGTCCCAAAACTCCCCTGCAATAAACCTCCCATGGATACCGCTTCTGCCCAGGATTCATTCTTGTTCAGATCGTAATAACTTTGCGGGGGACTTAATTCCTTATGGGTTAGGTCGCAGGCGTCTCTCAGGGATATGTTTTTTCGGTATGGTTTAGGTTCCTCTAATACGATAGCGTAAACTTCGCTCGTATCTCGGGTATAAGCACTAAATTCTTCCAGGGTGCATCCAATTTGTTCGTGGAACAAAAGCCAGATATTTTTAGGTTTATCTACGACAACCCGGCTGATCAACGCTTCTCCCACCAGCGAGCATTCTGGCCGAGAAGCATATATACTGATTTTATGCCCTATCCATCTGGAGGAAAATTTCTTTCGTATCTCAACTCTCTTTTTTCCTTCTAATACCTTTCTCGCGTATTTCGCCTTGATACTCATCAGAATTCGATTGTCCAGTGAATAACCGTCCATTAAAAAAGTTCGCGCAATCTTCGGCAGTTTATCAAGAATTGCTTGCCACACCTTGTGAAATGGCGACGTACACCTTAACTCATTATCAAACAGTCGGTATTGATGTCCGGCTTTTACAATTTCCACAAAACCGAATGATTTAAAAAAGGGGCTTTCCTTTTCCCACAGACTTTCCGGAAGCGTAAAATGAATTTCCTTGGCTAATCCTCTTATTTCCGCGCCCATCAAGGCAAAAAATGCTTCACCCAGGTGCATATCCTGAAGACCCTCTTTTACGCGAAGATGACAGAACTTGGAATATTTACCGCGCTTTACCACGGCGCTTGCCGCGGGTATTCCATCGATGTACCCGATATACCCCACTCGCTGCGCCGTCTTCATCCCGGGAATAACCTTGCGGTCAATCCATTTATCGATATGAGGATACATCGGCTGATTTTCCAGAATCAGCTCGCGAAAATTTCGCAAATGGTCCGTATTCCCCCGTGCATCCTTCTCGCCCAGCCGGACCACCTGAAAATCGCCCCTTCGCCCAAAAAACTCTTCCATCAGCCATCTCCTTATCCGCGCTTTTTTTGTCGAATTAATCAGGTGCCCCATTTCCGAAAAAATTTCGACAACTCTAGCTCCTGCTCATTGTAGATATCAAGCTCATTCTCTCTTCTTCCATTACTATCCTGGGTTTCCAATGGATCCGATTCACAATCTTCTGACATTCGATAAAATTCCAGTCTTGCTAATTTCTCGTCGTCAACCAGATTAACATCAACATTATGCCCGCGAACTTCAAATATCAAAGGCGTTCCCTCGTTATCTTTTCGACCTTTGCCAAAAAAAGGGTGGGCAAATCCGGCGTAATGTATACGCATCTCACCAATCGATTCATCAATGGCACGACAATATACCGCTATTCCTTTCGGCAGACTAAGCCTCTCCTTGGACCGTAAGATATAAAAATGATCCTTTTCGATTTTTAACCTTTTGTTATCCTGTTCTTCAATGCATTCCCAATAATCATTTGGATCTGGTTTTTCTTGTTTATTTTGCTTCGTCCATAGATCTATAGGGTCCTTTTTTCCTCGCTTTGCTTTAAATGCAGTGATATTTTCCTTATAGGCACTTTTGTCTTTTTTATAGATGGTTGTCCCTGTAAGATCAACTGAAAGAGTTTCTTCTTCGACAGGTTTTTCACGGCGCAAAAGACACCGGCATAATTCCTTACCTTTCATCCGGCATCTATCGGGATGGCAAAAAAATAGACGAAGCTGAGACAGAGCCTCACCAACTTTTACCCTTACATCAAAAGTTATGGGGGTTATCTCTAAAAACATTTCCACTTCATCTTCTAACATTTCTCCCGGATCGAAATATTCATACCGTTTCATTCCATCTACTATCAAACGTGCGAGCACATCTACCCTTCCAACGGAACTTTTTGCTGTGGCACATCCATAGATAGGAGTTTGCTGAAGATTTTTTAGTTTTTCATTAAGATGAAATAAATAAGTATGTTTCTTTTCAAGACAAAATATGTTTTCATCTTGTTCTATTGGTGGATATTCTTTAGCATATTCCTTGTTCTGTAGTATAATTTTTCGATAATCTTTCCCAAAAGGTTTTATTGATCCATTGTCCATTTCATATGCTTCATCCGACAATGTTAAGTCGATAGAAGAATGATCTATTTGGTTGTTTTTCTCACAAGTTTGTATGCCCTCAATGTAACCTCCTTGGCATAATTCTTGGATTTGCTTTTTTGATAACACACCGGGAATCCAGTCTTTCCAAGGTTTACTCTCACTCATAGAAAATTACCCCCTTATTCTGGAATTTTATTGATTGGCTCACTTCCCTGTATTTCCTAATTAAGATATCCCATCCTTGGGTTTTATACTTATCGGACTGATTTATAGCTGGACATAAAATCTTCTGAAGTATCAGTTTGGTTAATTTTGCCTCTTAGAAAACGGGAATTCTCCTGCTGCCCGATACTAGCGTTTATGCAAGCAGGTTGTCAATTTTTAATTTATGTTCTTGCCTATCTTAACAATGCAATAAACCTGTAATTTTCATTCATTTTCCTTAAAAAACCAGTGATTCTCATTAAGAAATCATGCAAAATCAGTTAAAAATATTCGATTATTGACCCGAAAGTGCCCAATTTGCGCAGAAATCACCGGGTTTTTACCAAGTTTCGCCAACTTTTACACGCAAATAACCATTTTTGCGCAAAAATCACCACCTGTGCCCGCTTGCGGTTTTTGACTATAACTATTTGCACTCCAACCAGTTAGGCCCAATTCCGATATCAACCGTTATCGGCACGTTTAATTCGATGGCGGTGGTCATTTCCTCGCGGATCATCGAGCCGTACTCTTTCGCCTTGCTCCTGGGCAGCTCGAATACCAGCTCATCGTGGATCTGCAGGATCATTTTAAGGTCGGGGGCGTGCTGACAGATATTTTTGTAAATATTTATCATTGCGACCTTTATCAAATCAGCCGCCGAGCCTTGGATCACGGTATTGACCGCCATCCGCTCGCCGAGCTTCTGCCGACTCTGGCTGCCGCTGACCAAATCCGGGATCGCCCGCTGCCGACCCAGGATGGTTCGCACATAACCATCTTTCTTTGCTTGGGTTATAACATCGTCCATGAACTTCCCGATCCGGGGATACCGCCGGAAATAACCGTCGATAAACTCCTTCGCCTCTGAGACCGGTATCCCTATGGACCGGCTTAGGCCATAAGCGGTTTGGCCGTAGATAATGCCGAAATTGACCGCCTTGGCCTTGCCCCGCTGAGCCTTGTCAACCTTATCCATCGGAATATTAAACACTTGCGCCGCTACGAACCGGTGGATATCCTCACCGGCGGCGAAGGCGGCCAGCAGTGCTTCATCCTGGCTGAAATGGGCCAGCAGCCTTAGTTCAATCTGGGAGTAATCCGCGGCAAGTATAATATTATCAGGCCCTTGCGCGATGAAGGCCCGGCGGATCTCCTGCCCCAGGTCGCTGCGGATGGGGATATTCTGTAAATTCGGGTTGCTGCTGCTGAGCCGGCCGGTGGCGGTTATCGTTTGATTGAACGAGGCGTGCACCCGGTTAGTGGTGGGATTGATCATCGCGGGCAGTTTATCGACGTAGGTATTTTTTAGTTTGCTAAGTTGCCGGTATTCAAGGAGTAACGCAGCGATCGGGTGCTGGGTCTTGATGGCCTCCAGTGACTCCTGGTCGGTCGATGGGCCGGTCTTGGTCCGCTTAATGCAGGTCAGCTTTAGCTTATCGAATAGTATCTCACCTAACTGCCTGGGCGAATCGATGTTAAACGTCCGCCCTGCCTGCTGATAAATCTCCTCGGTCAACTGTTCCAGCCGGTTCGACATCCGGGTGGAGAGTTTCTTCAGGTACGCTACGTCCAGGGCAACGCCGTGGTATTCCATCTGGGACAAGACCCTCACCAGCGGCATCTCCACCTCATCGAAGAGTTTGCGTAACATCTTGTCGGTAAATAGCTTCTCGAAAACCTCGGTCAGCCGCCAGGTAACCTCAGCATCCTCAGCGGAATAATCGGCAGCCAAATTGGTATCCACCATATCAAAGGTGAGCTGATTTTTGCCTTTACCGATGAGGCTGGCGATCTTGATGGTCTCGTGGCCGAGAAAGTCCAGGGCCAGGCTGTCGAGATTGTGGCGGGTGCGGGTGCTGTCGATCAGGTAGCTGGCGAGCATAGTATCGAAATACGCGCCTTCCAGGTGCAGCCCTGCCCGTTTGAGGACGACGATATCGAACTTCACATTTTGGCCGGTTTTTTTGATATCAGGGTCTTTAAGTATTGTCGCTAAAGCGGTTAAAATCTTCTCTCGGTCGAGGTGTTTTTGACCCATAGGGGCCATCAGGGCCAGGTAATACCCTTCGCCCGCCCGCCAGGAGAAGCTAAGACCAACCAACTGACTTTCCATGGGGATGATACTGGTGGTCTCGGTATCGATAGCGAATTTCTTCTGCCTGCGCAGCTTCGCCAGGAAATCCTCAAAGGCGGACTGAGTGTCCACCAGGATATATTTGGTGGATTCAGCTTTGGAGGCGGCAGCGGTGCCGGCTATTGAGGTGGCGGCGGCGGCAGGAGTTGGGTTGAATAATTCTTCCGTCCCGGCAGGCTCTAAGCCCAGTTGAGTTAAGAGTCTGGTAAAGCCCAGTTTATGGAATAACTTCTCCAGGGCGGGTTTATCGAAATCCGTTACCTTCAGGTCCTGGAAATCGACCTCCAGCGGGACGTCCTGATCGATGGTTACCAGTTGGCGGGATAACTTCAATTGTTCCAGGACGGCACGGAGGTTCTCGCCGCGTTTGCCCTTGATCTGGTCGCTGTTTTCCAGGAGGTTGTCCAGGCTGCCATACTGTTGGATCCAGTCGAGTGCCGTCTTGGGTCCGACGTCGGGCACGCCGGGGATATTGTCGGAGGTATCGCCCACCAACGTCATGACATCAATGACCTGATCGGGGGTGATGCCCTTAGCCTCTTTCAGTCCAGTCACATCGAGAATGGCATCTTTGCGGGGATTGTAGATGCTGACATCGTCGGCGAGCAGTTGCTCCAAGTCCTTATCGCCGGAGCAGATAACGACCTGGTACTTTTTCCTGCGGGCCAGTTTGGTCACCGTGCCGATAAGGTCGTCCGCCTCGAAACCCGCCTTGCGGAGGATGGGAATCCGCATGGCGGCGAGGATTTCTTCGATCCGCGTAATCTGGATGGGCAGGTCGTCGGGCATGGGTGGGCGGTTGGCCTTGTATTCTTTGTACATCTCATGGCGGAAGGTTGGGCCGGGGGCGTCCATGGCGACGAGCAGCAGGTCCGGCTGGCGCTGGCGGAGGAGCTTGATAATCATGGTGGTAAAGATCAAGGTAGCCTTGGTAGGTTCGCCGTCGGGGGCGGTCAAACTGGCGGAAAGCGGCGCGTAATAAGAAGCGTAAATCTGGCCGTGGCCGTCAATTATGTATAAATTTCTGGACAATTAATCCGCCTCGATTAGTCTTATGATTGAGGGCCGGAGTCGATGCAATAGCCCTGGCTCAGGCAGCGTTCACCCTAGCGGTGGCAACACCCCCCGTCAAGTGGATATACATAAATAATCAATTTCCAGCCAGTTTTCTATTGACAAATTAAATTATACAGTTAAACTATATAGTAGAATTCCTATACAATAGAAAGTAAGAAGGTGGGAAGGTGAGAAAGTGGGAAAGCAAGAAAGTTAGAAAGTAGATAGGAAAGGCGGATAAAATGAAAAAACAAAGAGCTGATGGTCAGGAGACGCGGCAGAAATTGCTCGCCGCCGCCGGCGAAGTATTCGCCCAGAAAGGATTCCGGGAGACGACCAACGCGGATATCTGTGAGAAAGCCGGGGCAAATACCGCGGCGGTTAACTACCACTTCGGCAGTAAGGAAAATCTGTATATCGAGGCGTGGAAGTATTCCTTCGAAAGATCGATAAAGGCTCATCCTCCGGATGGCGGGATTTCGCCCGAAGCGCCCGTTCAAGAAAGATTACGCGGCAGAATACTGTCGTTTATGCAACGGATCGCCGACCCGGAAGCGCACGATTTCGAAATAATACACAAAGAAATGGCTAATCCGACCGGACTGCTGACGGAAACCATCAAGGAAGTTATCGACCCGATAGAGCAGGATTTTAAGGAAATCTTTCGGGAGCTGCTGGGCAGCAAAGCAAGGGAGCAGAAAATAGTATTTTGCCAGATGAGTGTTATGAGTCAGTGTTTTGGTCCCATGCTGCATTTACGACGTAGTAAAGCGGAGCCTGCGGCTCCGCTGCCGAGAAAATTGCCCTGTGATTTTGGTATCGAGGAACTGGCGGAACATATTACGCAGTTCAGCCTGGTGGGAATAAACGGCATTCGTCAGGCAGCCGAAAAAACGAAAAAAAACTTAAAACAGAATTCTAAAAGGTGAGAATAAGCCATGCATATTCCGGGTAAAATAATCGGCGTCAAAGTTGAGCCCTTACTTTTTATAATAATCATAGCTCTCATCCTTAGCGGCTGTGCGGCGGTAGGACCCAATTACACCCCGCCGGAAACGACCGTATCCGAAACCTGGCACAGCCAACTGGAAAAAGGCCTGGCGGCGGAAGAAATGGACCCCCAGACATTGGCAGCATGGTGGACCACCTTAAACGACGCCGAATTGACGAGCCTCATTGCGCGAGCGGCGGCAGGCAATCTGGACGTGAAACAGGCGCAGTCGCGCATCCGGGAGGCGCGGGCCCGACGCGGGATAGCCCAAGCGGGAATGTTCCCGACGCTCAACTTTTCGGGGTCTGATACCTGGACGCGGAGCAAAAAAGAAGCGGGACCCGGCCAAACCCGCGAACAATACTCAGGACATTTTGACCAGCTTTACGCAACCGGCTTCGATTCCGGGTGGGAAATAGATATCTTCGGGGGCGTGCGTCGTTCCGTGGAAGCAGCCGAGGCGGATCTGCAAGCCAGCCAGGAAGATTTACACGATGTGCTGGTATCCCTGCTGGGTGAAGTGGCACTGAACTATATCGAGGTGCGGACCTATCAGGCACGACTGGCGACGGTAAATGAGAACCTGAAGGCCCAGAACGAAACTTATCAATTGATCCTGTGGCGATCTCAGGCGGGATTGAGCGATGAGTTGGCGGTCCAGCAGGGGCGCTATAATCTGGAAAGCACCCGCGCACAGATTCCTACTCTGCATACCGGGCTGGAAGAAGCAATGAACCGGATGGCGGTGCTGCTGGGAGAGGAGCCGGGCAAGGTACATGAAGAGCTGATAAAAACCGAGCCCATACCCGTACCCGCCCCGAAGACGGCGGTGGGCGTGCCGGCAGAGATGCTGCGTCGCCGGCCGGATGTCCGAAAAGCGGAACGCGAACTGGCGGCCCAGACGGCAAGAGTCGGCGCGGCGACCGCGGATCTTTATCCCAAATTCTCACTGAACGGCTCGATCGGAGTAGAGGCACTATCCATCAATAAACTGGCGAGCAATATGTCCTCGACCGATCGCTGGGGCGTAAGCGGGGGACCGCGACTTAGCTGGGCGATTTTCGACGCGGGAGCTATCCGCCAAAATATCAAGGTGCAGTCGGCCCTGCAGGAACAGGCCCTAATCCAATACGAATCCACTGTTCTGGGGGCGCTGGAAGAAGTGGAAAACGCGCTGGTATCATATAGCGATGAGCAAGACAGAATGTACAATCTGCGAGCGGCGATCCAGGCGGCGCAAGCAGCCGCTGAATTAGCGCAAAATAAATATCAGGCGGGATTAACCGATTTCAACAATGTCCTGGAGGCACAGCGATCACTTTTATCGTTCCAGGATCAACTGGACCAAAGTAAAGGAAACGTGACTTCGAACCTAATACGGTTATACAAAGCACTGGGAGGAGGATGGGCCGCCTGCGGCGGAGAGCAGGTGAACAGGTGAACAGTTGAACAGGCGAAAGAAAAGAAAGTGGGAAAGTAAGAAGGTAAGAAGGTGAGAAGGTGGGAAGGCGGCGCTGCGCGAGAGAGTTGAAAGTTGAGAGTAGAAAGTAGAAAGAGTAGGAAAGTAAGAAAGTAAGAAAGTTGAGAGAAGAAAAATCAGGAGAAGCTATGAAGACGGAAAAATCAGCGGAAAGCGATATCAAAGAAGCCCTGGGGCTGGACAGCAGGTCCGATCGACGCAAACGCCGGCAGCGGCGGCTGCTGATAGTCATCGCGGCGGGGTTGATAATAATATTGATGGTACTGTGGATGAGGGCAGGCAAAAGTGAAGCCGTCCAATATAAAACCGAGCCCGCCCGGCGCGGAGACCTGACGGTAATCGTAACCGCGACCGGCACGCTCCAGCCGACCAACGAGGTGGAGGTGGGCAGCGAACTGTCGGGCATCGTGAAAAACGTTGAGGTGGATTACAACAGCAAGGTAACGGTCGGACAGGTGCTGGCCAAACTCGATACCACCAAAATCGACGCCCAGGTAACACAGTCCAAGGCGGCACTGGAGTCGGCCAAGGCCAAGGTATTACAGGCCCAGGCAACGGTAAGCGAGACCCGCAGTAAGCTATCGCAGTTCCAAAAAGTACGCGAATTGAGCGATAACAAGGTGCCGTCGCAGAGCGAGTTCGACGCGGCGGAGGCGGCGTACGAACGGGCCAAGGCGGACGAAGCGAGCGCTCAGGCGGCGGTATCCCAGGCACAAGCAACCCTGGAAGCCTATGAGACGGATTTATCCAAAACGGTCATTCGCTCGCCGATCAACGGCGTGGTGCTGACGCGCAGCATAGAACCGGGGCAAACGGTAGCAGCGGCCTTTCAGGCGCCGGTATTGTTCACCCTGGCGGAAGACCTGACGCAGATGGAATTGCATGTGAATGTCGATGAGGCGGATATCGGCCAGGTCAAAGAAGGCCAGGACGCCACCTTCAGCGTCGATGCCTACCCAAACCGGACGTTTCAAGCCAAGATAATCCAGACGCGGTACGGCTCGGAGACGGTGGACGGGGTGGTAACCTATGAAACGGTACTCAAAGTGGATAACCGCGATTTGTCGCTGCGGCCGGGAATGACAGCGACCGCAGATATAACCGTTTTGAAAGTCGAAAATGCCGTTTTGGTATCCAACGCGGCACTACGGTTCAAAATGGCGGAAGAAGACAGCCCCAAAACCAACGGCGGCCTGATAAGTGCCATCCTGCCCCACCCGCCGCGACGAGATTCCAAACCGAAAGAAAACATGATCATCAGCGGGAATAAGCAGCAGGTGTGGATACTGAAAGACGGTCAGCCGACAGCGGCGGCCGTGACCACCGGGGCGACGGACGGGGTAATGACGGAAATATTAGACGGCCAAGTCGAGCGGGGAACGGCACTGATTACTGCGATAGCCACCACAGGAAAATAAATATGGTGTACTTTCGTACTTTTTCTGGCGTAACATCGGCCTTGATGTGGTAAGGAAGGTGAGAAAGTGGGAAAGTAAGAAGGTGGGAAAGTGGGAAGGAAACTTAATAGGCGAGATTCGATAAAATAATCTGCGAAAGTTTACAATATGGTTTTAACAGAAAAATCACTTAATCAGCCGCTTATCAGTCTAAAGGACATAAGGAAGATCTACGGCACCGGCCAGGCGGAGATGCATGCGCTGCGCGGTATCGATCTGCGGATCGAAGAAGGTGATTTTGCGGCGATAATGGGACCGAGCGGGTCAGGCAAATCGACCTGCCTGAATATCCTCGGCTGCCTGGATACCCCCAGCGCGGGCACTTATTCCTTCAAGGGCATCAGCGTGAATGAACTGGATCGCAACCAGCGAACGCGACTGCGGAGAAACTACCTGGGATTCGTTTTCCAGGGATATAACCTGCTGAGCCGGACCTCGGCCCTGGAAAATATCGAACTGCCGTTAATCTACCGGTCGGTGCCTGTCAAAGCCCGGCATTATCGAGCCAGCCAGGCGCTGGAAAAAGTAGGTCTTAAAGGATGGGAAAAACACACGCCCGGAGAACTGTCCGGCGGCCAGCAGCAGCGGGTGGCTATCGCCCGCGCCATCGTTACCGAACCAGCGGTCCTGATGGCTGACGAACCAACGGGTAATCTGGATACGGTACGCAGCCATGAAATTATGGAACTGCTGACAAAACTGAACCGCGAGCAGGGCATAACCATCGTAATGGTTACCCATGAGCCGGATATGGCAGCCTACGCCAAACGCATCATTCATTTTCTGGACGGCTTGATTGAGTCGGATAAAAAAAACGGAAGGGTAAACTAATGCTGTGGGATACGCTAATACTGGCGCTGCGTGAGATCAGGCGACATGTGCTGCGGTCGCTGCTGACAATCCTGGGCATTGTTATCGGGGTGGCGTCGGTAATCACCATGGTGACCCTGGGCAGCGGGGCGACGCTACAGGTTACCGAACAGATATCCAGCCTGGGCAGTAACCTGCTGATGGTCAGCCCGGGCAAAAGACTCGGACCCGGCCGAGATTCCACCGCCCCGCCCTTCAAACTGGCCGACGCCGAGGCGGTAGCCCGCGATATCAGCAATCTGGCGGCGGTAGCGCCGGCGGCCAGCCAGGGGGCCACCGCTATCTACGGCAACGAAAACTGGTCCACCACCGTTACCGGAACCAATAACCAGTATCTAAAGGTACGCAACTGGGCCATGGCGAACGGTCGAGATTTCAATGACGGCGAACTGCGAGCCGGGTCAGCAGTGTGCATCATCGGAGATACGGTTCGCAAAAAACTGTTCAAAGACCAGGAACCGCTGGGCAAAAGAATCCGACTGGGAAAATTGTCATTCCAGGTGATAGGCCTATTGGAAGGCAAAGGCCAGAGCACGATGGGGATGGATCAGGACGATATTGTACTGGTACCCATACACGCTTTTCAACGGCGGATCTCGGGAAATCAGGATATCAGCCTGATCCAGGTATCCGTCAGCGACGGAGCGTCCACGGAAAAGGTACAAGACGATATCGAACGCTTGATGCGTGAGCGACGACACATAACGGCAAATGAAGAAGATAACTTCCATGTGATGGACATGAAAGAAATCGCCAAGATGCTGACGGGGACAACGCAAATCCTCACCGCCCTGCTCAGCGCGGTGGCGGCGGTGAGCCTGCTGGTGGGCGGCATCGGTATCATGAATATCATGCTGGTGTCGGTAACCGAGCGTACCCGCGAAATCGGCGTTCGCCTGGCAATCGGGGCACTCGAACGTGAAGTTCTGACCCAGTTCCTGGTCGAAGCGGTGGTACTGTCATCATCCGGGGGATTATTCGGGATAGCACTGGGACTATCGGCATGTTTCGCCCTGAAGGGAGTACTGCAAGTGCCGTTTGTGTTCAATCCCGGCATAGTAATCATCGCCTTCCTGTTCTCGGCAGCGGTAGGCGTGATTTTCGGCTATTTCCCGGCACTCAAGGCGGCAGGACTTGATCCTATCGAAGCCCTGCGACACGAGTGAGCCAATGAAAAACCATAGCTGGTTTTTGCCAGGAACGGCCTTTCTATAAGCTTTTTCATATCAAAGGCTTACCGAAAATTAGGGTTTGGCTGACCCTTCGTAAATCCCAGAGCAATAAGCCGATAAACCGAAAGACTCCGCCGGGCATATAGCTTGATAGAGGTTTTTTATTGACGAAATCGCCGGAACCGACATATTATAGAAGGGTTATGTTGACCCGCCGAAATCCGTGGGTAAGGAAATAGAAACTGCCAACCTATTGAATTATATAAATCACAAAAAGTGAAATTCCCCAAAGGAGTATCTTATGTCAGCCCGAGCAAGTGTGGAAAGCAGCAAAACGATGCTGTATGTCATGGTGGTATTTGTGGTGCTGTTCCTGGGTGCGGCGGTTTTGGCGATTGTGATGTTTATCAATAACTCGCAATTAATCAAAGACGCCCAAAATGCCCAGGAAGACCTCAAACAAGTGGGCAGCCTAAGCGAGATTAATGAGGCTAAACGCCTGTTGGCAGGCAGCGACGCCGGACGCGGCACAACCGTGATGTCCGTACTGCAGGGCGATATGCGTTATCTGGCCAGCGTGATTGGAGGCCAGGACCTGGCCAATATCCCGCTGGTGGGCGGCAGAGTGCTGGTGGAAAAGCGGCTGGCGCCGATCTGGCCGAGCTTAAAAGATGTACTTTCCCATCCGGAAGAGGCGTCGCCCGCCATGGGTCTGGCGGCGATAGTGGAATCACTGGTAAAAGAGATGCAGGAGGTGGCGAAGTCATACGCCCAAAAACAGCAGGAGCTGGATAACCAAAAACAATTGTCCAGCCAGACGGAAGCGACCCTGCGGAGCCAGATTGAGGAAATGAAAAAATCGCTCAGCCAAACGAGTCAGGCGGCCCAGACCTATAAAGATGCTTATGACAATCTGGCGGCCAACCAGAGCAAAGACTACGAAAGAATCATCAGCGATTATAAAACCCAGATAGATAATCTGCAGGCGGAGAAAGAAAAGCAGCAGCAGGAAATGGCCCAATTGAGCCAAAATATCAGCCAACATGAAACGAAAATCAAGGAGCTGGAGGGCGTCATTCAGTTGGTGCGACCCACACCGGAGATGGAAGGCGCAGCCCTGGAACCGGACGGAAACGTGGTTTCAGTGGCCCCCAAAGAAATGCTGGCCTATATCAATCTGGGCAGCCGGGACCATATCTATCGCGGCTTGACCTTCGGAGTCTATGACAGTTATGAGCCTATTCCCAAGAGCGGCAAATCCAAAGGAACCCTGGAAGTAATCGAGATTATGGATAATATCGCCAAATGCCGCATTGTGGAATACAATCCCACCAATCCGATAATGAAGAAAGATATTATCGCCAACCTGATCTGGAGCAAGGACAAGAAATACCAGTTCTGCGTGGCGGGTGACTTCGATTTCGACGGCGACGGCAAAATCGACGCGGACGGCCGAGACCGAATCATCGGACTGATAACCGCCTGGGGCGGAAAGGTAACGGACAGCGTCTCCGTAGAGACGGATTTTCTGGTATTAGGCCAAACGCCGCAGGCACCCAAGGAAATCACCGGCGGAGTGATGGCGGGGACAGAGATGATTTCAGAAGAGTCGCAAAAGAAGCAGGCATCTCTCAAACGCTATGAGGCGATTCGGACGGAGGGGGCCTCGCTGGGGGTGCCAACCTTCAACCGAGAACGATTCCTCCGATTCATCGGTTACACGCAAATGGCCAAGGGACTGCATTAAGGGAACCTCTAATAATCCGCAAAATTTAGATTGCTTCGTCGTTTTTGTGCGGCTAACACCGCACAACACTCCTCTCAATGACATTTTTCGAGGTTGCATTAAATCCATCGGCGGGCAACTGATTAAACGGATTATGGAAGAAAGGGGCGGCAACAAAGCTATCTAGTTTGCCCATCGGAAAACTATAACACGGTGAATTTTCTGGCTGTTTTGACCAAATTGCCCCTCTTGACATATTCGGCGTCTCAAATGTAAATATAGTTAAAAATACTGATTTGGGCTATCCAGAAAATTGCCGTGGTCGTGAACTTTTTTATTTTTCGATTGTTCATTTGGGGAAAATTGGTATTAAAATAGGTAATTGATTGAGGAGTTCTCTTTTCTCCTCCTTTGTTGGTGAAGCAGGGCGAGCCCCTCCCGTTCTGCTTCGCCTTTTTTTGTAATTACTACAAGATATTGTATTTCCAAATTATCACTATTGGATGAAATTGGCGTATTTGTCGCCGGGTTCGCCGCGTACGTTGCCTTTTGGTTGAGGTTGCCGGAGGGATTTGGGGGCCTGGGACCGGCGGCCGGCGTTCCGGGAAACGTAATTGTGCCACAGCGAAAAATACAATACTTTATGATGAACAAACATAAGTATTTGTCATAAAAAAACCTAAGAACACGGCAAGCCGGGCCGCGGCGGGCAAAAAAGCAAAGATAAGCAGGGCATTTTACTTGTGGGAGAGGGGATATTATGGTAGAAGTTACGTAATAATGACCCGACAGTTTTGCGGGATAATGGACCGGATAAAATGGAAGAAACCTCGGTATTAAACTGCCACGTGCTGGTGCTTAACAAGCACTATATGGCCATCCGGATTATCGATGTGAAACGGGCGATTTCACTATTGTTTCGGGAGATGGCGGAGGTCATTTCCCTGGAAGAAGGCAATTTCACCAATTATAACTTTTCCAACTGGGTGGAGATCTCACAACTAAAGAACCAGTTCGAGCCGGATAAATATGACTGGCTGCATACAGTGCGGCTGAGCATCGCCGTGCCGCGGATAATCCGACTGCTGTTCTTCGACCGGCTGCCGCGGAAAGAAGTAACGCTGAACCGGCGAAATATCTTTGCCCGCGATCAAAATCGCTGCCAATACTGCGGGAAAAAATTCCCCACCAGCGAGCTGAGCCTGGACCACGTGGTGCCACGCAACATGGGAGGACAGGCAAGCTGGGAGAATCTGGTCTGCGCCTGTCTGAAATGCAACGTGAAAAAGGGCGGCCGACCGCCGGAACAATCACATTTAAAACTGATAACCAAACCGGTTAAACCCAAACGCTCGCCGGTAATCAATATCAACCTGAGCGACGGCCGCTATCGCTCGTGGAAGCAGTTTCTGGATCACGCCTATTGGTCAGTAGAACTGAAATAGCCCCAACCCACCTCACAGGTTTAAAAAACAAGCGAGTGCTTTCGTACTTTTTTCCTGCGCAACATGGGCCTGATATGGTCAGAAAGGTGGGAAAGTAAGAAGGTAAGAAGGTGAGAAGGTGGGAAAGTAAGAAGGCGGCGCTGCGCGAGAGAGTTGAAAGTCGAGAGGAGAAAGTAGAAAGAATAAAGAGATAAGAAGGAATAATAAAAAGCGATATTCGATAAAATAATCGGGGAAATTACCTATATGATACGACCGGCAATTAAACAGCATCGCTACCTGGCGCGCCTGGATACGCGGCAGTTGGGCCATCTCTATACCGATTGTCTGGTGCTGGGAGCGGGCGTGGCCGGACTGCGGGCGGCTCTGGAGACGGCGCAGGGGGGCGGAACGCTGATTCTGACCAAAGGTAAATTGAGCGACAGCAATACCTATCACGCCCAGGGCGGTATCGCCGCGGTGACAGGCGAGGGTGATTCGCTGCAGTCGCATATCGAGGATACCCTGCAAACGGGCTGCGGGCTGTGCGACCGGAAGGTGGTGGAACTGGTGATTCGGCGGGGACCGGAGCAAATCCGGCAGTTGCAGCAGTGGTCGGCGCCCTTCGATATGGAGGAGGGCAGAATCGCCGTCGGACGGGAAGGCGGGCACAGCCACAGCAGAATCGTACATGCCCTGGGAGACGCGACGGGCAAGGCAGTGGCCCTGTGCCTGACGGAGCAGGTACGCCGGGAAAAAAATATCAAGATCTTTGAAGATTGTTTCAGCATCGATCTGCTGACCGAAGCGGGCCGATGCCTGGGGGTGCTCTGCTACCATCGAAAGTACGGCTTACAGTGCATCTGGGCGCGGCAGACGATCCTGGCGACGGGGGGAACAGGCCAATTGTGGCGCGAGACGACCAATCCGGCAGGAGCAACGGCCGACGGACTGGCGATGGCCTGGCGGGCGGGAGCGATACTGGCGGACCTGGAATTCATGCAGTTCCACCCGACGACCCTTTATATCGCAGGGGCCCAGCGAACTTTGATAACGGAGGCGCTCCGCGGCGAAGGCGGATATCTGGTGGACGGCAGAGGGCGGCGCTTTATGCAGGATTATCACGAACTGGGAGAGCTGGCGCCGCGTGACGTAGTCAGTCAGGTGATCTATGACCACCTGGCCCGGACCAGCGCGACGAATGTGTATCTGGATGTGCGGCACCTGGGCAGTAAATGGCTGGCGGGCAGATTCCCAACCATCAGCGCCTTATGCGAGTCTTTCGATATCAATGTGGATACGGACCTAATTCCGGTGCGGCCCAGCGCCCATTACATGGTGGGAGGCGTTAAAACCGACAGCGACGGCAGGACGAATATCGCCAATCTGTATTGCTGCGGGGAGGCGGCGGCCACGGGACTGCACGGCAGCAATCGGCTGGCCAGTAATTCGCTGCTGGAAGGGCTGGTATTCGGCGAAATATGCGGGCGAAAGGTCGCCGCGGAAATCAGCCGTCATCCCGGCGAGGCCCAGAGACATGTCATCGTTTACGATATCCCCGATTCGCCGCGGACCAAACTGGATATCGCCGACGTGAGCAACTCCCTGCGCTCGGTGATGTGGCGGAACGTTGGAATCAGCCGATGCGAAGATCGGCTCAGCGAGACCATGGAAATAATCGATTTCTGGCGGAGTTACGTCCTGGACAAGGTCTTCGATGAACCGGGCGACTGGCAGTGCCAGAATATGCTGACCGTGTGCCGGCTAATCGCGCAAAGCGCCCGGCAGCGGCGTGAAAGCCGGGGCGTGCATCAGCGCAGCGATTACCCCCAGCGGGACGATAAAAACTTCTCGCACCATCTCGAGCTCGGACCGGTCAGTTATTAATAGTATCACCCAACCCAGAGGCAAAACGGCCCGGCTTTCTGGATGGAAGGCCGGGCCGATTTTTTCATTCTTCAAGGTCGTCAGCTAATAGGAGCAAATCAGTTTATCTGCCCCAGGGGAAGCTCTCTGTGCCCTCGAGTAGTTCAGCCACGTGCTGGTCAACGATTTCCTTTTTGTGCTGCTGCCAGGACTGCCACAGTTTCTGACGCCTTTCCAGGTGTTTCTGCCAGATTTCCTGGCGTAATTTACCCTCAGCGGCAGGGGGGCCGATGCCGGGTTCGCCGGGTCCGGCTGGTGGACCGAAGTCAGGTTCGCCGGGTCCGGCTGGTGGGCCGAGGTCGGGTTCACCCGGTCCGGCAGGTGGCGGGCCGATGCCGGGTTCGCCCGGTCCTGCAGGTGGCGGGCCGAGGTCGGGTTCGCCCGGTTCGGCAACTGGGCCAGGGCCGGGTTGGGCGCGATGGAAACGTCGGGCTGCTCTACCGGCAGCGGGACCAACGTCGGCAGAAGCTTGCGGACCCGCCGGCGGAACAAATTCCTCCATGTTTTTAAACATCAGTTTTTCTTTGTCGAGGATGACGTCAAAAAGATCCGCGACGTCGGCCTTCAACTGTTCACGAGCCTGCCCGGCTTTTTTGGTATCGGTATCCCTGGCATCCTTCAATGTCTCATGAATCTTCATCTTCAACTGGAGCTGCCGTAATGAAAGCTGGCCCATCTGGGGATTTCGCTGCATCTGATGGATAACCGGGGTATAAAGCCGCTGATAAAGCGAGATTCGGCGTTCGTATTTCTGGGGGTCGCTGCTGTTGAGCTGTTTTAATTGTGCCGCGGTATCCGGCTCGTTTTTTTCCAGGAAACTGAGCAATTCGTTGGGGTCCACGAGGGCGGCACCCCGGCGGCGTCGGCTGTCCTCCATTTGGTCACCCGGCCGCCAGGCAGGAGCGGCACGGCGTAAGCTCGGCCCTGTTTCGCCAGACTCCACCGCCACGCGGCTGCGCCGGCGATCCGCCTGGGCCAGCAGAACGGGACCCGCAGCGGGAACCGTCCATTGGGCGGATGAAGTTCGATTTAACTCGGCAGCGGAGGCGAAAGAAGAATTGAGCAGCATGAAAGCCCAGATCAGCATCAAAACAAAGACGAGCAAAGCCCATACGGCAATTAGTGAATTAAGAGCTTTTCTCATATAACGCTCCTTTCTACTTGGGTAAATTAAATCGGACAAGTTGATTTACCATCCTACGACGAGGCAATCGCCTCGATTAAAGCGACGTTGTTGATGACATCGTCGGTTTCATCCTGCAGGGCGGCTAATTCCCAAAGGCCCAGTTCCTGCTCCGTTATATCCGCTGATTGCGCCAGCATGGCCGGCGCGGCACTTTCCCCCGTCGGCGGGGAGGGGCGATTGACCCAAATACTCACCAGGGCCGCCGCAATAATTACGGCGGCGGCAGCGGTTAAAGGCAAAAGTATTCTGCGTTTTCGCGGACGCAGCGCAGCGGAGTCGGCCAAGTGGGCATTTATCCGCTGCTGAATACGAGCCAACAACTGCGGCTGGGGACCGGGCCTTTCCCGGTCAAAACTGTCGAGCAGCGCGTCGCCGGCGTTAATCTCCCGGATGATTTTTTCCCGGTGGTCAGGATTAACCGACCATTGATTCAGGATTTCATGCAACTCTTTATTGCCATTGTCAGGTTTCATTTTCGCTCATCAACCTCCGTAACTTTTTCAGGCCACGATGCACCTGGGCCAGGGCGGTATTAAGGGGAATATCAAAATGCTCCGCTAATTGCTTAAAACTAAGCCCGCCGTAATGGCGCAGTAAGATAATTTCCCGCTGCTGGTCCGGCAGTTTACCCAGGGCGTGCTGAAGCTGGTCCAACAGCTCGCTCTTCTGGAGCTGCTGCACGGGCGAGAGAACCGGCGCAGCGCCGGTTGCCATGGGCCTTGACCCTTCCAGCCAGTCACTGTCGATAGACTGGACCGCAGATCGATGCCCTCGATCCCGGAACCGATCCCGGACCAGGTTGGCTGCCACCCGAAATAACCAGTTTTTAAAGCGGTATTCATGTTTATATTGACGAATCTTCAAGAGTAACTTAACAAACAAATCCTGGAGCAGGTCTTCCGCATCCGTCCGACTGCCGCTGGTTCGCAAGAAGTAGGCATATAAATCCGGGCCATATTGCTGAAGCAGCCAGGCGAAAGCCTCACTTTGGCCCTTTTGACAACGCCGAATCATCTTGGCTAGCAGCTTCTGTTCCATTCTGTCAATTCTACCTTTAAAATAACGCCGCACAGGCAGAAATATTGCCCGGAAAATACCACATCTCGCCCGCCGGGAGTATCAGCTTCTACCCCGCAACCTGCCCCAAAACCGCAGGAATCGGCACATAAATGTGTATCTTATTGCCAAACAAGGGGTTAAGTAAAAATCGCGTTTTTTGCTCTTTTGGGAAAAACCTCTTGCAAAGACGGAATAAGTTCACTAAACTATTGTGTTTCTTATACAACAGGAGCAAGATTATGTCACGAGTGTGTTATTTTACCGGCAAGCGAACCCACAAAGGCAACAGCATCAGCCGACGCGGCAAGGCTAAGTACCTCGGCGGCGTCGGGCGAAAGATTACCGGCATCACCAAGCGGTCATTCAAACCGAATATCCAGAAGGTCCGGGCCTTGATTGACGGCAAAGTGGTGCGGGTAAGAGCCTCCGCCAAGGCCATCCGCCAGGGCCTGGTGGTTAAGCCGCTCAAACGAAATTATAAGCCCCAGGAGGCTAACACCTAAGGAGCCGAATAGTATTGCCGGGAGCGAAGACACAGGCGAGTATTTATATTCCATCCGTAGATAATAAAACGAGGTTTCGGCCTCGTTTTTTTTTGTTGAAAAACAAGACAAACCAGTCAGATAAGACTATAATGATTGTTCTGAAATTAGCGGTTTTAATAACGAGAGGGATCATTCAATGAGCGGCAAACTTACCGAAGACCAGGTCCGCCATATCGCTAAATTAAGCCGACTGCAGTGCACTGATGAGGAGATCGCCATGTTCACCCATCAACTGGGAGCGATCCTGGAGTACGTAGCGCAACTGCAGGAGCTGGATACCGGCAATGTCGAGCCGCTGGCCCATTGCCTGCCGATCAAAAACGTCTTCCGCGAAGACGAGGTTCAGCCGTCGCTGACCGCGGATGAGGCCCTGGCCAACGCGCCGCAGCGGGACGGGGACTTTTTCGCGGTACCGAAGATTCTGGGAGATTCCGACGCATGAACAGGCAAATCGAAAAAACCGTTTTCCTGGGACGCATACTGGGACTGTCCGTCGCGGTGATGACGGCGGCGGGCGGCTGCTCACTTGAACAAACTTGCTGGAACAAACACCCCGGACCGGTTAAACCAGGCCAGCATGAGGAGGTGATGGAACAGCAGATCACGGTCAAGCTCGACTATCTGCTGTATCTGCCGTCGCAGTACAAACCCGAGGGCCAGCCCTGGCCGGTGATATTTTTCCTGCACGGGGCCGGTGAGCGCGGCGACAATTTGCAAAGGGTGAAGATTCACGGCCCGCTCCAAATGGTCGAAAATCACCCGGAGCTGCCTTTCATCGTGGTCGCGCCGCAATGCCCGAAAGAAAAGTGGTGGACCAACAAAACGGAGACGCTCAAGCTGCTGCTGGACGAGATAATAACCCAATATAACGTGGACCGCAGCCGGATATACCTGACCGGCCTGAGTATGGGCGGGTACGGCACATGGGATTTGGCGTGCGCGTATCCGGATTATTTCGCGGCGATCGCTCCGATCTGCGGCAGGGCAGTGCCTTACCTGGCGGCCAGGATCAAGCATATTCCCGTGTGGGCGTTTCACGGAGCTAAGGATACCGTAATTCCACTGGCTTGCTCCCAGGAGATGGTAAACGCCGTCCAAGCAGCGGGAGGCGATGCGCAACTGACCATCTATCCGGAAGCGGGACATGACAGCTGGACGGCGACGTACAGCAATGAGAAATTATACCGATGGTTCCTGGAACATCGCCGGGAAAACTGACAGCGCCAACGGGTAACGAGTCAGCTACGAGTTAAACAAAATGACAGATGACCAGTTAAACTTCAGTATCAACACCGCGGCGGACGATCCGGACAGGATGTATATCCGCCGGCGACTGCGGGAATGGACCAGAAATGAAGCGGCTGGTTTCCCGCCCCGGGCGGAGTCTCCCCTGACCATCGTGGTGAAGGACGAGCAGGGCAAATTCGTGGGGGGAATGTGGGGTGAGGCTTTTTTGGGATGTCTGGATATTTATTTTTTGTGGGTGGAGCAGGAATATCGCGGCTGCGGCGTGGGCAGCAGAATCATGCAGATGGCGGAAAAGTTGGCCAAAGAAAAAGGCTGCTCGATTCTAAAATTGGATACCTTCAACTTCCAGGCGCCGGATTTTTACAAAAAACTGGGCTTCACGGAGTTCGGCCGGGTAAGTTACTACCCCGGCGGACCGGTGAAATGTTTTTTCCAGAAAAAGATTTAATAATTTCGTAGGTATAAAATGGCTATAGAAGCTATGCCGACCGCTCGCGAGCTGCGACAGCAGATTCGGCAGAAAAAAATCAGCAGCGTGGAAGCGGTCAAACAGGTTTTCGACCGGATTGACCGGTACGAGCCGCTCATCGGGGCGTACATCAGCACGTACCGCGACCGGGCACTGGCCCAGGCGGCGGCGGTGGATGAACGGATCGGGCGGGGCGAGACTGTGGGACCGCTGGCGGGAGTGCCGGTAGCCATCAAGGACAACATGTGCACCCGGTTCGGCAAAACAACCTGCGGCTCGAAAATCCTGAAGAATTTCGCCGCGCCTTACGACGCCGAAGTGGTGGATCGGCTGCAGGCAGCGGACGCTATCATCGTGGGCAAATGCAACCTGGATGAATTCGCCATGGGCAGCAGTTGTGAGAATTCCAGCCTGCAAAAGACGGTCAATCCCTGGGACGCCGGCCGAGTGCCCGGCGGCAGCAGCGGCGGCTCGGCGGCGGCGGTAGCGGCGGGACTGTGCTGCGCAGCCCTGGGCAGCGACACCGGCGGGTCGATTCGACTACCGGCCAGTTTCTGCGGCGTGGTGGGTCTGAAACCCACTTACGGACGGGTCAGCAGGTACGGACTGGTAGCCTACGGCAGCAGTCTGGACCAGATCGGCACCTTCAGCGGGGATGTAGCGGATACGGCACTGATGCTGCGGGTGATAGCCGGATACGACCGGCGGGATAGTACCAGCGTCAGCGAAGCGGATGCCCCGGTGGCGGATTACCTGGCGGAACTGGACCAGCCTATCAAAAACCTGAAGATCGGCGTGGCACGGCAGTTCTTCGATGTGGCGGGACTCGACAGCGAAGTGGAAAAGGCGATACGCGCCGCCCTGAAAATTTACGAGTCAATGGGAGCTGAGCTGATCGAGGTATCACTGGAGCACATGAAGTACGCCGTCGCGGCGTACTACCTGATTGCCACCGCGGAGGCGTCGAGCAACCTGGCCCGCTACGACGGGGTGCATTACGGCCATCGCACCAGCCGGGCGAAGGATTATATCGAGATTTACACCCTCAGCCGGGAGGAGGGCTTCGGGCCGGAGGTCAAACGGCGGATTATGCTGGGGACCTACGCCCTCAGCGCCGGTTATTACGACGCCTACTATTTAAAGGCCCTGAAGGTGCGGAACCTGATTCGGCAGGATTTCAACCAGGCATTTGCCCAGGTTGACTGCCTGATCTGCCCGACGGCGCCGGAGCCGGCCTTTAAAATCGGGGCCAAACTCGACGATCCGCTGAAGATGTACCTGACAGATATCTACACCATCTCCGCCAACCTGGCCGGGATTCCGGGGCTAAGCATTCCCTGCGGCTTTACCAAGGAAAGCCTGCCGATCGGCATGCAGATCCTGGGCGCGCCGTTCTCCGAGGAAAAACTCCTGCGGATCGCCCGGATGTTCGAGTCGGCGACGGATTGGAACTCTATAAGACCGAAATTATAAGAAATGTTCCCGGTTAATCAAGTATTTGGATGAAGCCGATGGTAAAAGACTTCCACAAAATCGGGTTTGATGAAGAAACCGAGCTTAAACTCGATATTTTTCGGCATTATATTCGCAACTGGTTGCCGGTTTTTCTTTCTAAAATAACATTTAGCGAAATTAACGTTATCGATTTTTTCTCAGGTCCGGGTTATGATAGTCAAGGACGAAAAGGTTCGCCCCTGATAATCATCGAAGAAGTTGAGAAGTATCTGACTGATCCAAAAAATCCCAAAGGAAACAATATAAAAATCTTTTTGCATTTCAATGAGTATGATAGAAATAAATTCTCTCAATTAGAAAATAATACCAAATCCTTCATAAATAACCCACTTTTCCAGGTTTGTATAGAGAGCAAGGACTTTAAAGAATCTTTTCAAAATAAAATAAATATACTGAAAAACAAGGATACGGCTAATCTAGTGATATTAGATCAGTTTGGATTCAAGCATATAACAAAAGAAGTATTTAAAGAATTGACGAGCTGTTCTGCGACAGATATTTTGTTTTTTGTGTCTTCTTCTACATTAAAACGCTTTTTGAAACAAGAAGGTATCAGAAAATATTTTCCTAATCTAACGGATGAGGCAATTCGCGGTATCAATCCATATTCTATTCATCGATTTGTTTGCGAGTACTATCGAAAATTAATCCCGGAACAAAAAGAGTATTATGTTGCGCCTTTTTCCATTAAAAAAGGGCGTAATATTTACGGTTTAATATTTGGTTCGGGCAGTTTATTTGGATTAGAAAAGTTTTTGGATGTATGCTGGAACCAAGACCAGGTTATCGGTGAAGCGAATTACAATATTGATGACGATTTCGCTCGTGATGAGCCAGTCCTTATTCCGGAGTTGAATGTAATTCACAAACAGGACAAGTTTAAAAAAGAATTGATTGATAAAATCAAAAAGGAATCTCCGAACAATAATGATCTGTATAAATATTGTCTGGAGAATGGTTTTCTTCCCAAACATGTTAATGAGATTTTCCGTAAGTTGCAAAAAGAGGGCGTATTGAAAGTATTTCCGGAGTCTGTACGTTCGGGAGCGTATTATATTAATTGGGAAAACTATAAAAATAACGAAGTAAAGGCTTCTTTCAAGATAGTAACATGAGAAAATCAAAAATAGAATGGACCCAGTCAACCTGGAATCCGGTAACGGGGTGTACCAAAATAAGCCTGGGTTGTGCGAATTGTTATGCGGAAAGAATGGCAAAGCGATTACAAGCCATGGGACAAAAGAATTATACCAATGGTTTTTCGGTAACTTGTCACCCGCATGTGCTCGGATTGCCGTTACAATGGAAACAGCCGAGGACAATTTTTGTAAACTCCATGAGTGATTTATTTCATGAGGAAATACCGGAAGACTTCATATTAGAAGTATTCAAAATCATGAATCTGACGCCGCAGCACCAATATCAGGTTCTTACGAAGCGACCAGAACGGCTTAACCGATTATCGGCAATACTTGATTGGAGCCGGAATATCTGGATGGGAGTTACGGTAGAATCTAAGGAATACGTACATAGAATAGACTGCTTACGTCATACCGGGGCTTACATAAAATTCTTATCCTTAGAACCCTTGTTGAGTGATATTTCTGAATTAAATCTTAATGATATCGATTGGGTTATTGTAGGAGGCGAATCAGGGCCCAAATCACGTCCAATAAAATCCGAATGGGTAAGAAATATCAGAAAACAATGTATCAAGCAAGGAGTGCTCTTTTTCTTTAAACAATGGGGTGGTGTAAATAAAAAGAGGAATGGTCGTATGTTGGATGGGAGAACATGGGACGAAATGCCCCAAAAAAATAAATGTGGTTTAGATATAAAAACATCCGAACGTAGGGAAAAGATATTTATTGCGTGATATTTGGTTTTACGGATATAAATTTTACAGCGTAAGCGGCAAGAAGCGACTATGGAAGTTAAACTGATTGTTGGTCTGGAAATCCACGTACAACTGGATACGAAGACGAAGATGTTCTGCGGCTGTAAGTTAGCCTTCAACGATCCGCCGAACAGCAACGTCTGCCCGATTTGCCTGGGTATGCCGGGAGTGCTGCCGACGATGAACCGCCGGGCATACGAGTACGCGGTGCGGACGGCGGTGGCGCTGAACTGCGAAATCGCCCGCTTTACCAAGTGGGACCGCAAGGGTTACTATTATCCGGACCTGCCGAAGAATTATCAGATTAGTCAATACGATCTGCCGCTGGGGGCGAACGGTTTCCTGGAGATTCCGCTGGAAGAGGGTGGCAGCAAGAAGATACGAATTCGGCGGGTGCACCTGGAGGAGGACGCGGGCAAGAACCTGCACGAGGGCATGGACCATTCGCAGGTGGACCTTAACCGGGCGGGCACGCCGCTGATGGAGATTGTTACCGAGCCGGACTTGAGCAGCCCCCAGGAGTGCCGCACCCTGGCGATGGAGCTGCAAAAACTGGTGCAGTTCCTGGGGGTCTCGCAGGCGAATATGCAGATGGGGCACATGCGGTTCGAGCCGAACATCAATCTGCTGATCGAGGACGCTGCCGGCCGATTCCGCACGCCGATCTGCGAGATTAAAAACCTCAACAGCTTCCGTGCCCTGGAGCGGGCGGTCGCCTACGAACAATGGCGGCAGCAGGACCAATGGCAGCGTGACCACAATTTTACCCTGGAGAAGCTGGGCAAGCAGAACCGCGGCTGGGACGACAATCGCAACGAGACGGTATTTCAGCGGGAAAAGGAGGAGGCCCACGATTACCGTTATTTCCCCGAGCCGGACCTGGTGCCGGTGGTGATGGACGAGGCGTGGCTGGCGCGGATCAAGGCCGAGATGGGTGAATTGCCCCAAACGATAAAGCAGCGGTTTTTGACATTGCATCATCTTAGTGAATACGATGCAGAAATTCTTACAGCGGATAAAGAGACAGCGACATATTCTGATATTACGATTAAGCAGAGTGGAGCACCTAAGCGTGTAGCGAATATCATAACCCAGTTTGGATTGAAGATCGCTAACGAGCGCGGCTGCAGGGTGGATGAAATCGGGGTGACTCCCAAACAAGTAGCGAAGCTTGCAGAAATGATGGAGGCGGATATTGTCAGCGCCTCCGCGGCTGCTGCCCTTTTCGAGCTGATGCTCACCGACCACCGCGACCCCCAGCAAATCGCCCAGGAGCACCATCTTATCCAGCAATCGGACGCCGCTGCCCTGGAGCTGGTGGTGGACGAGGTAATAGCGGCGAACGCCGCGGCGGTGGCCGAGGCGAAATCCGGCAGTAAAAAGAGCGGCAAGGCCCGCGGCTTCCTGCTGGGCCAGGTAATGCAGAAGACCCGCGGCCAGGCTAACCCCTCCATCGCCGGCGAACTCCTCGACGCCAAACTGAAAAGCTAAAATCGTCCGGTAAACACGGGGGAGGTTTTTTACCATCCTTTTACGTGCTAACTTTCGCAGATTATTTTATCATAATTTGCACTCAAACAAGGCCTTATAACATCATTTTAATAATTTATAAGTTCGATAAAACCTTCGTTCTGCACATAAATACTATCAAATAGGCCACCAAGGCCCGGCTCGACTGACTTCGACGAGCTCAGTCGAGTCGAGCTTGCCGAAGTCTGTCGTTTCATCAGGGTTAATGTCACGCAATAAAAAGTACGAAAATACTTTATGTAAGATATATGGGATAGCCGATTTATCGTTTCCTGAGCGGATTCATGCAAATTTCCACCCATATTTTATGGTTTCTATTGACATAAGACAGGCTCGCATGGTATCATATAAATACATTTTTAATCGATAAATATTTCGACATTGACTTGGCGTAAAGAGGAAAAAGGAGGAAAGGAAAATGTCGGGATTTGTCTGTGCATGTCCGTCTATTTCCCTACCTTCTGGTTTTCCCAGAATCCGCGATCCAGTTTACAGGTAATTTATGCCTATGTAAAAGTAAGAGTATTACAGTTTTAGTAGGAAAATCGTTTTTTGTTTATTTTAAACCCCAATTAACAGAAAAGGAGAAGGAAAATGTTTACTGCAAAGAAAATCAATTATGTATTTGTTATCTCGATGGTACTTTATTTTGCCTCGTTGGCTTTGGGGGTGGAAATTCTGGACCCACGATATTCGGTAAGCACTTACGCGTCGTTTACCTTGCCAGGAACTTATACCAGAGATCTGGTATTTGATTCATCGGACAATCTTTACGTAGTGGTTGGCCACAGCAGTGGTGGTGCGGTATATAAAATTACCCCGGATGGTACGGTATCGCCGTTTGTTACGGGCTTATCCAATCCGCAGGATATCGCCTATGGCGGCGGTACAGATTTTGGCGACAAGCTATACGTTGCGAATCACGACGGGAAAAACATTATCAGCATCGATATGGACGGCAACAAATCGACGTTCTGCTCCTTTACTGAATCACCCTTGAGTGTCATGGTTGATTCGGGCAGCGTTTACGACGGGCAGATGTACGTGGGAACCGATAGTCCCTATAGTATATGGCGGGTGTCCCATACCGGATCAGGCTGTACCATCAGCAATGTAGATAAGGCGTGTATTGATATGGTGATGGATCCCGGCACCAGGTATGGCGGAAAGATGTATCTGAGTATGACCACAGGGTCGCCGAATTGGATACCAAGCATATTAAAAATGGAAACTAACGGAGATACCTCGGTTTTTCTCAGTGATGTCGGAGGCGGTTTAGAGTTCGATACAACGTTATACGAGAGTTTCGGCGGCGATCTTTACGCCTGCACTCCCAGCCGGCTAAGGCGAATCTCACCTGATGGGACGTACGTTGATATTCTGACCAGGTCAACGGGTTTGGATTTAGGCGCAACGCTGACGTTCGGAAACGACGGGGCGATGTATTTTATGGAAATTGATTCCACAGCGAATATGGCCTACGTTCGGCAGGTAACGCCCGAGCCGATGACGCTGTCCCTGCTGGCGATGGGCGGCCTGGCGGTGCTCAAACGCCGGCGGATTAAAGGCTGAAAAACCGGCTGATTTGCCGCCGTAAATTTATGTAAACGGCTGATTAGCAATATCTTACGAAAAACAACCGTCAGATTGCCACCCGCCGCCGCAGACGGATACCAAATTTAAATAAGTCTTTACAAACTGCCGAAAAAACGTATAATTACTAAATTCTACCAAGGCAGCCGGTATATAATAATATATAGGTTAAGGAGTTATAAGTTGAAGAAAGATATTCATCCGAAATACGTCGAGGCGACGGCGAAGTGCGGCTGTGGTAATACCTTTACCACCCGCTCTACTTTGCCGGAGATCCATGTGGAAATCTGCTCCGTGTGTCATCCGTTTTACACCGGCAAGCAGAAATATGTCGATACCGCCGGTCGCATCGAGAAGTTCCAGAAGAAATATGGCGGTGCGTATTTTAAAAAGGACGAAAACTCCAAATCTTAGCTGATTTTCGGTATCATCACGCTGCCCAGCCGCAATAGCATATTGCTTAAGGAGGCAGCGTGATTTTTTTTATCACCTGACTGATATGTTAAACGCCCGAAAAAGTACGAAAGTACATTGAATATGGTAACCGCGGCGAACAGCATTAACGAGCAGGTTCTGGCCAAGCTGGGCCAGTTGGCGCAGCGCTTCGAACAGCTCCAGCAGCAGATGAACGACCCGGCGGTCGCCCGTGATTCCGCCCGGATCCGGACAATCGCCAAGGAGCACGGCCTACTCAAAGAAATCGTGGCCTATCATTACCAGTATCACGATATCGACAAGCACTTTAAAGATGCCCAGACGATCCTGGCGGACACCGCCGCCGACGCGGAGCTGCGCCAGATGGCCCAGGAGGAAGTCGATCAGCTCCAAAGTAAACTCACCGATACCCTGGAAAAGGCCAAAGAAGCCCTGGTAATGTCCGACGACGCGGTGATTGACGCCGTGATCGTCGAGATTCGCGCGGGCACCGGCGGCGAAGAGGCTGCCTTATTCGCCGGCGACCTTCATGGCATGTACACCCGCTATGCCGACCGGCGCAAATGGAAGGTCGAGCCTATCAGCTTCTCGCCGACCGACCGCGGCGGTTTTCGCGAGGTAATCTTCGCCGTCAAGGGTAAAGGCGTCTGGCAGGCGCTGGGCTACGAAGGCGGCGGCCATCGGGTTCAGCGGGTGCCCCAGACCGAAGCCCAGGGCCGGATTCACACCTCCGCCGCGACCGTGGCGATCCTGCCCGAGCCGCAGGAGCTGGACATCGAGATCCGGCCGGATGACGTGGTGGAGCACGTCGCCCGGGCCAGCGGACCCGGCGGGCAGAACGTCAACAAGGTCAGCTCCGCCATTCGTCTGGAGCATATCCCCACCGGCATTACCGTCAGTATGCAGGACGACAAGAGCCAGCATAAAAACCGGGCCAAGGCCTGGCGGATTCTCCGCAGCCGCGTCTTTGATTTCTACGAGCAGCAAAGGCGAGCCGAACGCGACTCCACCCGTAAAAACATGATCGGTTCCGGCGACCGCTCCCAGCGGATTCGCACCTACAACTTCCCCCAGAACCGCATGACCGACCATCGCATTAACCTGTCGCTTTACAATCTGGATAAGATTATCATGGGCGAGATGGACGACCTGATTAAAGCCCTCATCGACTACGACAAACAACAGAGACTGGAAAATATCTCCGTGATTTAATAATTTTTTGCTGCCAGCGACCTTCGCACTGGTAACCGGAGTTATTCATGCCGGCTAAGAAACCAAAAACCACTACCGGGTTGGATTTTTCACCGACGGACCCGGCGGGCCAGGAGAAAAACCAGCGACTGTTTACCCGCGGGGCCGTGGTCATCCTTTTTGGATTCGGCGTGTATCTTTCCCTTTTATACTGGCGCCATCAGATGGTGCCCAATCCGGATTTCAGCAGTTTTGTCTCGGTCGGCCATGAGCTGCTCGCCGGGCGGATACCCTACAGTTTCAAGCGGGCCCCGCTGCTGGGCTTAATGCAGGCGGCCCTGAGTCTCATAGTGGGCGGCCGACATCCGGATTTGACCGCCGGCTGGCTCATCAACGCCGTGCTGTTCCCTTTTAATGTCGTGCTGCTGTTTCTGGTGGGCCGGTTTCTCGTCGGCCGGGCGGCGGTCTGGCTGGCTCTGGTCTGTGCGATTAACCCCTGGAATATTACCCTGCTCCCCGACCCCATCGTCGAGACCACGTTACTATTCTTCTGTTTGCTGACCTTTTATTTTATGTTTAAGCGGTCGAAATGGGTTTACCTTTTCGCCGCGATTACCACCCTGGTCCGCTACGAAGGAGCTGCCTTGATTCTGGCGGCCCTGGTAATGGACATGCTCGACCACCGAACTTTCCGCCGGCGAGCGATGGCTATGGGGCGGGCGGCCCTGGCGCTGCTGCCGCTGGTCATCTGGCTGTGGGCCAGCCTCCGCTGGGATAAAGACACCAGCCATTACCTCCGGGAGGGCGGCCGACGCGGCTTCCATTGGCTCACTATGCTCAGCTTGCAGTGGCAGGTAAGCTTTATGCCGCTGTTTATCGCCCCCGCAGAAAATAAAACCGTCATTTCCGTAGTGACTTTTTTAAGCCAGTTGCTGGCGGCCGTCGGGGTAGGACTGGGGATAGCGGCGGGACTCGTCTGGCGGCAGCGAAAGGTGGGGACGCTGCTCATCTTCATAGTGCCGTATCTGGCGATCCACGTGTGGCATGGCTATCTCTTTCCCCGGTTTTGTGCCACGGTGGTGTGGATAGCGCTGCTCCTTTGGTTATATGGTTTGCTGAGCTGGGGCAAATGGCTCGCAACAAAATTTCCTCTGCCTAAGGTCGCGAGGTTAATTCTTCTGTTATTTATCGCCGCAGGAGCCGCGCTATTGATAGCGGCTTTGGCACAGTATATGGTCAAGATTAATCGGCTCAGTCCCCGGTCAACTTCCGTTGCTTATGTCGCCGCCGCTGTGGCGGTGTTGCTTTTATGTTTTTGCCTTTACCTGGACAGAGCCCGAAACTGGCGGGCGGCTTTTACCACGCTGCTGCTGGTGGTTTTGCTTATCACCTCCAACCAGTTTACGCTCGCCCGGGTCGTCAGTTTCGGCCATTATGACCTGGAATTCAAATACCTGGCCGACTGGTATTACGAACACGCTCAGCCGGGTGAGATTATGGCGACGAACCTGGCGGGGACGGTGCATCTATTCATCCCCAAAATGAAAAAGAACATCCGTGGCTTGATAAAAGCGGACAGTACCACGGATTTTGTCCGTAAATGCTACGCCGCGGGTATCACCTATGTGGTCTGGGATTATCGTCAGGGTTCTTATCCGCCCGGCCGGGGGTACAAAGAGATCCGTATGGAAAACATCGCCGCCCTGGCTCAGCCGCGCAGTATCGCGCCCTTCCAGTTTATCGCCCAGTTGAAAAACCCCCACAATCGAAATTTCGTCAATATCTTCCGCCTGGACCCCGCCCAAAAGTCCCGCTATTTACCGCCGCCGGAAAATCCCCATGGCAAGTGATAATGACCAACCAAACCTAAAGTTGTCGATTACAGATATGGTACACTTTCAGGTTAACTTTTTCGCTAGAACTAAATTAAGATTTGAGTTCCGTTCTGATAATAATATTTTGTCGAGGGAATAATAGACGGGAGCCAAAATATTGTCCAGAGCACTGGCCATATTACTGTGTATCCGGCCCAGAAGTGATCCGAATATGGCACGATTCAACAGGTAATAGAGGGGATATTGGGCCAATCCTTTTATAGCATAATCGGCGAATACCTTTTCGTAGGTTTTCCAACTGCGCTGCCTAACATGCTGAGCGGCATCGACCGTTTCCGCACCGAACTTGTCGGTTATTAAAATATGCCCGCCTGGATTAGTGAAATGGGCCATGTTGGCGATTGCCTGCCGAAACAAATTATCGTCGGTCAAATGATACAAAACATCAAAAGCGTTTACAATATCAAATCGACGACGGATGACTTCCGGTAAGGTTGGCGCAGCGACATCCGCAGTTATAAATTCGTAATCGGGATACTGTTTTTTCAACTTTTCGATACTTATGTTTGTAATATCAATGCCCGTGACATGCTCGACCTCCTGAATATGGTAAAAATTTACAAAAAAACCTGTACCGCAACCAACATCACATACCGACGCCTGGCGTAAATTGATATTATGTTCGCGTATAGCCTTGGTCAGCGTCCGCAGTTTGGCTTTGTAGAGCCATTGGTTATAACTTTCGCTGAAACTGATATGCCCCACTCCGGAGCAGTCGAATTTCCTCGTTAGCCGGTTTTCCCAGTATTCCTTTGGCTTGTATGACTGCATATATAATCCTTTGAATCTTTAATTTTTCACCTAAGATTAATCGGATCAAGTGCTAAAAAATACGGGAGGAGCCTCCTCGGCTCCTCCCGTCGGTATCCGGTGTAAATATCTTTATCACCCGGCTGGGTTGCAACCCACTTAATTACCCAGGAATGAATCCTGTTTTTGCAAATTCAATTGGAAAAACGAAGTAGTACTGCCCCACAGACCGATCCGTAAGTTTCCATTTCCCGTGGTGGTTGGAGCCGCGGTGGTAGGCCAATAGGTATAAATATTATCGTCATTAAGGCCTACGGTGGGACTTTGGGTCTTTAATACGTGGGAATCGGCAAAGAGCACGTTCTGCAGTTCGGTGCGGTGGTTTCTGGAATTACCGAACATCTTGCCTGTAACCGTAGGATTCTTGTCCGTCCAATCCGGATTGAAAATAGGTTTCCGGTTGGCATCGAGCACCCCGGCATTACCATTGTCACCAGTACGGGGATAAGTCGGGCTGCTTGGACAACAATCGATATTGATCCCGAATCTGTAGCGATTCAAAACCGTGACAATTTCTGAATCATCATAAGCGTTACTTTTATCCGCCATGACGGCGCAGCCGGACTGGGTTGAAGCGTTGGGCAGATTAACAAACGGTTCCTGATAGGAATAGCTTAAATTACAACCGGAGCGAAAATCCTGCAGATCGTCGAAGTTAGCAACGGTGGAATTTAAAGAAATGGCATCCAGCAAATCCATCGGCTCCGCCCCTTTTTCGCTGGGGCAAAGAAACATCTCCGGATTCACATCCGCCGTTTTTACCAGTAAATACAGACAGCCGCCGGAAGTAGGAGTAGTATTCCAGAAACCTGCATAAGGGCCTGATGCTTGGTTCCAGTTTTGCACCCAGCGGGGTGGGCTATCACTGGTGCTTTGATTGTTGTACGCCTGCAACCCAAAGCGAGCCTTTGTCTGGTCGAAGGCTACGGGCATCGTAGCGGAAGTATTAAACACCCTGGGGTACAGGTCGCGGTTATCGGACATATACAAGGCGATTGCCTTGCCCAGACCGCTGAGCTGGGTGCCGCATTTGACCTGATTGGCCAATTCCTTGGCTCGGCCCAACGCCGGCATGAGGATCGAGACCAGCAGGGCGATGATACCTACCACCACCAACAGCTCGATCAACGTAAAGCCTTTTCTTCTTCGTTTCATAATTATTCTCCTTACTTTACGGAACCAAACCTTTATTAGGCCCGAGTTACCTGTTTTAATTGATTATCGAAAATAATTCGTATAATAGCAATTTGTCTCTCACGCGGAGACTAACGCTCAGGCCTATATCTTCCCCAGCTCACAATGAACTGGTATTTGTCCTTGTCATGGGTCAATTTTAACGCTGACAACCGCAAGGTCATAACAACCCTGAAAAAAACCAGTTGTCATCAAAGGCAGGTATCTCAGGCATGGTATCAAGGTATGAATAACAAACGTATAAAATATAATAGCAAAAGAATTAATTAATTAATATTTAATTATAATAATATATACAATTTTTAAACCTACCTCTATTTCTATTCTAACTCATAGGAATTTTCTGTCAAGGGGAAATAAATGATTATTTTCCGTGAAACCGTTCCTATTATCAATGTTTCTATGGTAATATTACTATATCTTGTTGTCGTTGCTATAGTTACATAAACCAATGGTGAATATTTCCCCGATATTGCTTTGCGATATCGTAAGTAATTGAAATAGCACATGTTATGTTTATGGCGTTAAATCCATGTCCTTTATGGTCCGTATTTCGCCAGGTAGTCGAGCATTTTCTGCCTCATCGCATCGTCGAGGTAAACCTGGCCCTCGATAGGGCGATTGTGCAGGGCGGTGATGATTTCATCCACGGTGACAATGGGGTAAATGGGAAGCTGAAACTCCTGACCTAACTCCTCGATAGCAGATAGGTTACCGCTGCCCCGCTCCCGGCGGTCCACCGAGATGATTACCCCGACGACCCGCGGCTGGCCACAGGCGGCCAGGATAGCCAGCGATTCGCGGATGCTGGTGCCGGCGGTAATAACGTCCTCAATAATCACTACCCGCTCGCTGCCGGTGTATCGATGGCCAATAAGAGTACCCCCCTCGCCGTGATCCTTGGCCTCCTTGCGATTGTAAGTGATTGAGACATCATGATTAAACCGCTGACTCAGGGCAATAGCGGCGGTTACCGCCAAAGGAATGCCCTTGTAGGCAGGACCATAAAGATTGTCAAAGCTGAGGCCTAAGTTCTCCCAAAGGGCACAGGCGTAAAAATCGCCCAAACGAGCTAACTGACTGCCCAGCCGATAATTACCGGTGTTGATAAAATAAGGGGTCAATCGGCCACTCTTAGTGGTGAATTGGCCAAAGGTTAGGATGCCACTTCGGACCAGAAATTCGATAAAATCCTGCTTGTACTGCTGCATGGCTAAGTACTCCTGGATTATAAATTTAACCAACTATCAAAAGAGAATCAAATAATTCGTCCGTTATCGGGGTAAAAAACGGGTGCTTTGCGGGTTAAAAACGGGTTAAAAATGGCGCTTTTTGTGGGTTAAAAGTTACTTTTTTCGGCGAAAAATGCGAAAAAATGACGCAAACTGCGCAAAAATGACCATATTCTGCCGCTTTTTAACTGATTTTTGAGCCATTTTTAAGGAAATTGAACAAAAATAAGAGGTTTTTTTATGCCATTATAAGACTGCTCAAGGTTCAAAGTTAAAAGTTCGAGGTTCAAGGTTCAACGAAAAGATAGTTCAAGGTTTAACGTTCAAGGCTCAAGGATACAAGAAAAGAAAGAATTTTTTCGCACTGAGTCACAGAGATTATTATCCATAGATTACGCCGATGGCGCCGATTAAAAACCAAGAAAGAAGAATTATAGACAGGATAAGCTATGTAACCGGAGCCTCCCGGTTGGTTATAATGCGGGATCGTTTTATCGTCCCAATAACCTTTTTTCAG
>ENA-ORXD01000754-ORXD01000754.1-sediment-metagenome-genome-assembly--contig:-NODE-754-length-35044-cov-4.304544_pt1 | contig 35044 bp, 25 predicted proteins | sample MGYA00237862_ERZ511471 | MGnify/ENA metagenome assembly ERZ511471 | reverse complement strand
GGGGAAGACCTCCCTGACGGCGCTCATGCTGAAACACCTCTCCGGAAGGAAGGACCTGAAGATCCTCGCCGTGGACGCCGACCCGGCCGTCGGGCTCGCCTCGGTGCTCGACGTGAACGTGAAGAAGACGGTCAACGACCTGAGGAACGAGATTATCGAGAAGTCGCGGGACAGGGAGAAAATCGCAAGGCAGGAACTTGCGGAAGCGGTCGATTACAAGCTGTTCGACGCGCTGACGGAAGGGAACAACTTTGCCTTCCTCGCCATCGGGAGGCCGGAAAGCGAGGGGTGCTACTGCCGGGTGAACGACCTGCTGAAGGAGATCATCGAGTCGCTGTCGGCGGACTTCGACGTCGTCCTCATCGACGGGGAGGCGGGGATCGAGCAGGTCAACCGGCGGGTCATGAAGGAAGTGGACGACCTCGTCCTCGTTTCCGATCCGTCGGCCAAGGGCGTACGGGTCGCGGAGGCCCTCTGGAATCTTGTCCGGGAACAGAACGCCGTGGCCTGCAGCCGGGCGGGTCTCGTGCTGAACCGGGTCCGCGACGGCGAAGAGGCAAAAGGGGTCATGGAAAGAACGTCCCTGGAACTCTTCGGGTGGGTTCCCGAGGATGAGCGGCTCCGCCGGCAGGACGTCGAGGGAAAGTCCTTCCTGGATCTTCCCGACGACGTTCCCGCGAACGCGGCCGTTGCGGGAATCATGAGGAAACTTGGATTCTGAAAGGGCTCCGTCAGGGCCCATGACTTTGACAAAACGGGATGCTCCCGATTGGATAACAAGGAGACACCATGCGCAACGTGAAGAAGATGAAAGCGGACGTCGTCGTCGTCGGGTCCGGCCCGGGCGGTTCCACGGTAGCCAGGGATCTGACGCTCAAGGGGAAGAAAGTGATCCTGGTCGAATGGGGGAAAGACAACAAGCCCACCGGAACGATGATTGCGGCAAGCAAGTACATGGGCGGGCTGAGCGGCTTCGGCAAGGGCATGATGATAACCCCCGAGTTCGTAATGATGATCCGCTGCATCACCCTCGGCGGAACGACGCTCATGTATCTCGGGAGCGCCTTCGACCCCCCCTATGACACCTTCGCGAAGTACGGCATCGACCTGGACCCGGAGGAGACGGCAGGGATCAAGCGGGAGCTGAAGATTCAGCCTTTCCCCGACGAGTTTTTCGGCGACGGCGCCAAGGCCATCATGGCGTCCGCCCGGGATCTCGGGTACGACTGGAACAAGCTGAACAAGTTCGTGGACCCGGCCAAGGGCAAGCCGACCGTCAAGGAATTCTATTTCGGCTGCAAGAGCGGGGCGAAGTGGCAGGCCCGTGACTGGGCCCTGGAGGCGGTGCGGAAGGGGGCCGTCCTCCTGACGGGCACCTTCTGCGACGAGGTGATCGTCGAGAACAAGGTCGCGACGGGCATCCGGGCCACCGGGCCCGGCGGGCAGCCGTACGAGATCAGCGCCGACAAGGTGGTCGTCTCGTCGGGAGGCGTGGGCTCCCCGACGATCCTCCAGCGGTCGGGCATTTATGATGCGGGGAAGAAATTCTTCTTCGATCCCTTCGTCATCACATACGGCTACCTGGACCGCCGGCTTCCCGAGGAGATTCCCATGGCCGGGGGCGTTCATCTCAAGAGTGACGGTCTTTTCATCACCGACATGTCCACTCCCTGGTCCATGTACGCGTATTACGCCGCCTCCAAGATGAAACTGCTGAGGATGTTCAAGACCCGCGGGCTCGTCAGTCTCATGACCAAGGTGAGCGACGATCTCGACGGGTTGATCAGTGTCACCGGGGGGATCACGAAACCCCTCACGTTCAACGACAAGCACAAACTCAACATGGGAAGGGCGATTTCGAGAAAGATCCTCATGAACGCGGGCGCAAAGGACATCTGGTACAGCCTGAACGCCGCCGCCCATCCCGGGGGAACCTGCCGGATCGGCGACATCGTGAATTCCGATCTGGAGACGCAGTTCAAAAACCTGTTCGTCGTGGACGGCAGTGTCATCCCGGAACCCTGGGGCCTTCCCCCGGTTCTGACGATCATCAGCCTGGCCCGGCGTTTGTCCAAGCATCTGGCGGCTTCGTGAGAAGTCCGGATTCGGGCGTATCGCCTCCGGAGTGTCACATCGCCGTCCCCGGAAATGTTTCGAGACCTGTTGCGAGGTCATCATGCGTCTGATGCCCTGAGTCAAACGGATTCGGGAGGAAAAGAGGAGAACTTCGATGACGAAAAATTATAAATGCTGGCCCGACGGCTGGCCGAAAACGCTGAATTATCCGGAAATGCCCGTCTACGGGTTTCTGGACCAGACCGCGGCCCGGGTGCCTGACCGGATCGCCGTCATTTTCGGAGGAATGGAACTGACCTACGGCGAACTCAGGGAACTGAGCAACCGGTTCGCGGCCGCACTCCAGTCCCTCGGCGTGTCGAAAGGGGACCGGGTGGCCGTCTACCTGCCCAACGCGCCCCAGTTCGCGGTGGCATACTACGGTCTTCTGAAGGCCGGCGGGGTGTTCACCCCGGTGAGCCCCCTCCTGTCGGCGGAGGAGGTAAAGAAACAGCTTTGCGACTCGGGTGCCGAAACGCTCGTCGTTCTCGACCTGCTTTACCCGAATGTCATGGACATTCTTTCGTCCACGCCCGTCACACGGGTGATCACCACGAGCATCGCCGACTGCTACAGCGCCGTGATCTCCGCGCTGAAGCCCCTGGGGAAATTCGAACTCCCGGGAACCCTGGACATGGCGGCCCTTCTGAAGGAGCACGAGCCCCTGGCGGAGCCGGTCGCCATCGATGCCGCAAAGGACCTCGCCCACATCGCCTACACGGGGGGAACGACGGGCGTTTCGAAAGGGGTGATGCTGACCCACCGCTCGGTCGTCGCCAGCGTCCTCCAGTTCGCCTGCTGGATGGGGGGCACCTCGGTGGAATTTGCGGACGACGTCCTTCGCTTCCGGTATCCCGGGGACATCGATCCCGCCAAGGACAGGCTCCTCGTCCTGGACAAGGAAACGGCCCTGGTGGTGGTCCCCTGGTTCCACTCCATGGGAACCATCGCCTACCTGAACGGCAACGTGGTTTCCGGGATCACCATGGTCCTCTATCCCCGGTTCGATGCGAGGGAGTACGTCGGCGGCGTGGAGAAATACCGGGCCACCGTCCTGGGGGGCGCTCCCCAGCTCTTCGTGCCCATCGTCAATCTTCCCAACTTTCATTCGTACGATCTGTCCGGCGTCCGGGTCGTCGGGTCGGGTTCGGCGCCGCTGCCCGTCGTCATCCTGGAAGAGATGCTCAATGCCATTTCGGGGGTTGTGTGCGAAGCGTACGGCCTGAGCGAGTGCACCCTCGCCGCGACCATGAATCCGCCTTTCCGTTCCGGCATCAAGGTGGGCTCGGTGGGGCTTCCGCTTTTCGACACCGAATGCAAGGTGGTGGACGTGTCCACCGGTGAGGATCTCCCGGCGGGCATGGAGGGGGAGATCTGCATCCGCGGCCCCCAGGTCATGCTCGGCTACTGGCAGAAACCGGAGGAATCGGAGGGGGTCCTCGAGAACGGCTGGCTTCACACGGGGGATATCGGCAGGGAGGATGAGGACGGGTATTTCTTCATCACCGACCGGAAAAAGGACATGATCATCTACAAGGGCTACAACGTCTATCCCAGGGAAGTCGAAGAGATCCTCCACAGACATCCGGCGGTGTGCCAGTGCGCCGTCGTCGGAAAGCCCGACCCGAAGGGGGGCGAGGTGCCGGTGGCGTTCGTGGAGCTGAAAGAGGGGCAAACGGCCGACGCCGCGGAGGTCATGGACTTCGTGAACAAGCAGATGGCCTATTACAAGAAGGTCCGCGAGGTGATCTTCCTCGAACAGATTCCCATGAGCGGCATCGGAAAAATCCTGAAGAAGGATCTGAGGAAAATGCTGGAAGAAATGGCGTGACGGCTTCGTAAAAAGTCCATATGCCGCGTTGCCCTTCTTCCCTCGTCCCTGCGGCGTACCAATAGTACGCCTCGGTCCTCGGGATTCGGGCGCCTTGCCTCTGGAGCTTTTTACTTTGCCGTTCGAAAAAGTGTTGCTTTGATTGTCTACGCGTTCGCCGGGCGTGACCCCTGCCGGTAACGGGCCGCACCGATCAAACGAAAGGAGAGTCCGGACATGGACATGGAATTCCTGAAAGCTTCCCTCATAGAAACGATTCCCTGGGTGAAGATGAGCGACATCCGGGTCGACGTTTTCGAAAAACGCCGGGTCAGGCTGTCGGTTCCCGTAAGGGAGAAGCATCTCAACCACGTGGGGATCGTCTATGCGGGGACGCATTTCATGCTGATGGAGGTGGCGGGCGCCGCCCTGTTTGTGACGACCTACGGGATCGAACGGTTCATCCCGATCAACAAGGGGATGTCGATCCGCTATCTGAAACCCTCCTCCACGGATCTGACCTGCGAGCTGACCCTGACCGAGGAGGAGGCCGCCGCCCGGATCCGGCCCGTCGAGGAAAAGGGCAGGGGGGACTGGATCCTGGACATGGCCGTGACGGATGAAACGGGAAACACGGTATCGACGTCGCAGTGCAACTACTACCTCATCTCGACAGAGGGCGGGTTGACGGCGCGGTGAGGAGAAGCGACATGGGGAAGACGGTCTCGATTTACGGTGCGGGCCTTGCCGGGCTGGTGGCGGGGATCCATCTCGCCAGGAGCGGGTTCAAGGCGGTTGTGTACGACAGGGAGGACGGCATCGGCGGATCGAAGCAGATCCATCCGTCGATCCATACGACGCCGCTGCAGCCGGAGGAAACCTGGGACTATATCGGAATGGACCTGTCCTCCTGCTTCAAGAGGACGGACAAGTATCCGGATTTCTGGTACAACACGAAACGGCTCACCCTGCCTCCCTATGTGAAGAACAATACCGCCTGGAACGCCGAAAGGGGCGCCCAGGAAGGATCGCTCGACAGGAAACTGTACGAGATCGCCCTGCGCGAGGGCGTCGAGTTCATCTTCAACAGGAACCTGACCCTGGACGAACTCAGGGCGGCCCCGGCGGGAAGCATCATCGCGACGGGCCTGTACCGGGAGATCTACGACCTCGTGGGTGTGAAGTGCGGGACGACTTACGGATACATGGCCTCGGCGCCCTGTCATCCCGGGGAGTCGACGGGCGCCCTCTACATGGGCGACTACAGCGTGGATTACGGCTACTCGGCGTCGATGAACGGCCTCATGTACGTTCTCCTTTTCTCGCGGACTCCCCTGAAGAAGAAAAAGATCGAGGAATTCAAGGAAGTCCTCAAGAAAACGGAGCATCTTTCATTCGACAACTGGCATTCCTTCAACGGATTCTTCCCCCGGGAAACGAAGCTCCACTGGGAGGACAAGATCCTTGCCGGTACCCTGAGCGGGATGATCGAGCCCTTCTGGGGCTACGGGGTCGTCGGGGCGCTTCTGTCGGGAAAGGTGGCGGGCCTGCTTCATACGGACCCCGAAAGGGCGGAAAAGGATTTCCGGAAGTTCACGGCGGGCTTCAAGGCGAAACTGGCCAGGAAGGAAAAGATGGACAAGCTTCCCTTCAGCAAGATGTTCCTGCGGCTGTCCATATTGAAGGCCCGCTACGACTGCTGGAGGAACCCGGCGTTGAAAAACGCCGTTCGGGAGCCCGTGAGGTGGTTTTAAAGGACGGTCCTGCCGGTCGGATGGGTGGGGGGATGAACGGCAAGTATAATATTTTCGTTGACAATTTTGATTTTTTGTTGGAAGGTATCCATCAATTGATTGAATCTTGTTGTCGAATAACGCGATTGACCCACATTTTAGGCGGATTATAACCACAGGGGAACCATTTTTTCAATACCGAAAAACGGGGGCCGGCATTTCGGCGCCAAGGAGTGAAAGATGCGTGCCTTATTGAGACGGATGTTGCGGGAAAAGGCGGCCGGAAAGGCGCTGTTGTTGCTGCTTCCCTTTTTCCTTCTGCTTTGCGGCGGCACCGCCGCGGGCGAGGATCAGCCGGCGCCGGAAGCCTGCGGTCCGGCAGTGCTCGCTTTCGATAGATTGTTCGATGTTTACCTGTGCGAGGACGGAAATGCCTGGGCGGTGGAATACGGCGGAAAGATCATCCATTCCGGAAATTACGGCCGGGACTGGGAAGCGCAGAAAAGCGGGACGGCGGTAAGCCTCTTTTCCGTTTTCTTCACCGATTCGCGGAAGGGATGGATCACGGGGGAACTGGGGACGGTTCTCCACACGTGCAACGGCGGCCGGGACTGGGTCCCCCAGAGCAGCGGGATTTCGGACAGGCACCTCCTGAAGAGCTTTTTCATCGGTGCCAGGGGATGGGCCGTGGGGACGCAGGGTACGATCATCACCACCGCCGACGAGGGCGTGACGTGGCGAAAGCTTCCCTATGCGGAGGACGTCACCCTCAATGACGTTTATTTCGTCAACGAACGGGAGGGCTGGGTCGCCGGAGAGTTCTGCACCGTTCTTCACACGTCGGACGGCGGGGAGACCTGGACGACGCAGCACAGGACGGAGGCGGGAAACCTCTTCGGCATCTGCTTCACCGACGGGTCGACGGGAACGGCCGTCGGGACGGAAGGAGTGATCCTGAGAACAACGAACGGCGGTAAAGCGTGGACAAGCGCCGAAAACAAGCTGCCCAGAAAGAAAACGCTCCTCAAGGTAGCCTGCTTCAACCCGTCGAGCGGCATGGCCGTCGGGTTGAACGGTTGCATTCTTCGCACCGATGACGGCGGGGCGACGTGGGATGCGGCCCCGGATCTCGCATATTACTGCTGGTTTTGCGGAATATCCCTGCGCGCGGACGGACACGGCCTGATCGTCGGGAACAGTGGGACGATTCTGGTCACGGAGGATGGAGGAAAGAAATGGCAATAATAGGGCGGATCATCGGCTTCATTCTGACGCTGTTCGGGCGCAGGAAAACAAAAAAGGAAATCATCAAGGCGGAGAGGCTGCTCGACGACCCTCTTTCCATCATCGACCCGAAAGACAAATTTCAGCACTACCTGGACCGGAAGATCATCGGGTTCGTGATGCGTTTCCGGCCGTTCGTGCTCGGTTGCCTTTTCCTCCTGACCGTTTTCTTCATATTCGGCATCGCCCGGATGGATTTCTTCACCCAGTTCATGGATCTTTTTCCATACAAGCACCAGCATGTGGTCATCCATAAGAAATTCATGAACAATTTCGGAGGGGCCCACGTCGCGACGGTCGTCCTCGAAGTCAAGAACGGGAATGTCTTCAACAAGGAGACCCTTGAAAAGATTTCCCGCATTCAGGAAGCGATCAACCTCATCCCGGGCGTGAACCCCTTCCAGATATTCTCCCTTGCGAGCCCCCGCGTTCAGGACGTCAGGGAAATCCCCGGGGGGTTCGCCATGGAACGGCTCATGCCGGAGATTCCGGCGACGCCCGAGGAAATGGAAGCGTTCCGTGAGAAGGTGTTTTCCAATGCCGTTTTCGGCAACCTGATTTCCAGGGATTGCAAGGCGCTCAGCGTTTCCGCGACGTTCATCGAGGAAAGAATCGATTTCGAGGATCTCTACAACCACTTCATGGCCATCAAGAAGGCAGAAGAGGATCAGAACCATCGCATCTATCTCACCGGCGAACCTATTCTCTATGGATGGATCTATCATTACGTTCCCAAAATGACGCTCATCTTCGTGATCAGCACGGTTCTGATCATTCTTCTGCTGTATTTCTACATCGGGCGCCAGCCCTACTGGTGGATCCCCCTGGTGTGCGCCGCCATCAGCGCAATCTGGGGGCTGGGATTCGCGTCCTATCTCGGTTACCAGTTCGATCCGCTGATCATCGTCATCCCGTTCCTCCTCTCGGCGCGGGTGATGAGTCACGGCGTGCAGTGGATCAACCGGTTCACCGAGGAATACAAGGGACCGGAAACCTTCAAGCAGGTCTGCGCCAAGGTGGGCGAATCGCTCTTCAATCCCGCCCTCATCGGGATCATGACGGGCGCGGCGGGGGTCCTGATCGTCGCCTTCATCCCCATCCCGACGCTGAAGCACCTGGCGTTCATCGGGTCCTTCTGGGACATGACGGCCATCTTCACCGTCGTCATCTTTCTGCCCGCCGCCGTGTCCTGTCTGCCTGCCCCCAAGCGGGTCAACGGCGAACTGCGGCACCGGCCGTCCATTACAAAAATGATGGTGGCCATGGCGCGGTTCGGGCTGGGCCGGGGCAAGGCGCCGTTGATTATTCTTGCGATCATCCTGTTCGTCATCGGCACCTACGGGCTTGTCACCGTCAAGATCGGGGACGCCAATCCCGGCTCTCCCATCCTCTGGCCCGATTCCGAATACAACCGGAGCGTCGAAGCCATCGGGAAACGGTTTCCCGGCGTCGACCAGATGTATATCGTCGTCGCGGCGAAGAAATACGGCGCCCTTCTCATGCCCGACACCCTTCGCCAGATGGAGAACCTGCAGAACGATCTCATGTCGAAGGGACTGGTTCCGTTCGGAACGTCCTCGGCGGATTTTGTGAAGAGCTTCAACAGCCTTCTTCACGGGAACGACCCGAAGTTCGGGATCATCCCCACGACCATCAACGATATCGTCATGCTCTTCGCCGTGTACCAGATGGGGACGGCCCCCGAGGACATGGACAAATGGATGGACTACACGTGGTGGAACGGGAACGTCCGCCTGTTTCTCCCCGACCATAAGAGCGAGACCCTGGAAAACGTCATCGATGGCGTCTACGCATTCAAGAGCGATCCGAAAAATGTGAGCGAACTCATCGAGTTCCAGCCCGCCGGCGGGCTCGGCGGAATCCTGTACGCGGCCAACGAACTCCTGAAGAAGGCCCACTACCCGCTTCTGTTCGGGATCCTGGGCTTCACGTTCCTGTGCTGTGCCATCATCTACCGGTCCATCAGCGCGGGATTCATTTTCACGGTATCGCTCATACAGGCCAACTTCCTCGCCTTCTTCTACATGTCGTGGTCGGGGATCGGCCTCGACATCAATACGATTCCCGTCGTGTGTCTCGGGGTCGGCCTGGGCGTCGATTACGGCCTGTACATCGTGAGCCGCATCCGGGAACTGATCGTTTCGGGAATGGACTGGGAAGAAGCGATCGTCGAGGGGGTGAAGACGACGGGGAGATCCGTCTTCTACCAGGCGACGATGATGAGCTTGAGTGTCTTTTTCTGGTGGTTTTCACCGCTCCGGTTTCAGGCGGACACGGGTTTCCTTCTCGCGATCCTGATGATGGTGAACATGCTCATGGGCGTTCTCCTGCTGCCGACGGTGCTGATCCTGTTGAAACCTGCATTTATATCGAGAGGGGCAAAAAGGAAGAAGAAGGAGGTGGGGGAAAAGCCATTAAAGGAATCCTATGCGTGATGTCCAAGGGGGTTTTTGAGAGGTGTTCGTAAACAAACAGAAACGATAGGAAAGGGGGATCATGTGCGCAGGTTAAGGTCAACAGCCATTTGCAGCCTTTGTTTTTGCCTGCTGGCCCTCGGATGGATTCTGGTGGGTTTCCCGGGTCCGTCCTTCGCGGTGCAGTTGAGCGAAAACACGGAGCTTTCCGGATTCCTGAGAAACAACACGGGGATATTCACCGGGAATCAGGATTTCACGGAGAACAACGACAAGCTGGCCACGTGCCGGAACTGGGTGCGGCTGAAGCTCGACACGACGCTGGATCCGGCGTTCAGCTTCCGTCTCGTGACCCAGGGGATCTATGAGCCGAAATACCGCATCGAAGAAGGCAGCACGGCCAACTGGAACGAATATGACGAACTGGACGTCCGGGAAGTGTTCTTCACCTGGAAGCCGACGTCGTCCAACATCATCCGCGTTGGAAGGCAGATCGTGACGTGGGGCGAGTCCCTTGCGTTTCGGGTCGGGGACGTCATCAACCCCCAGGACGCGCGTTTCGCCTTCAGCTTCGCCAATCTCGAAGACACGAGAATTCCCCAGTGGATGGCCCGGGGCGTGCATCATCTGACCGGGATCCGGAGTTCCTTCGAGTGGATCGTGAATCCGCCGATCACGCAGGATAAATATCGCGTGGATACGATTTTTGCGGAACCGACGTCGGCGTATGCGACGACGACCGGCTGGAAGCCGGGATGGAGGTTCGCGATTTATCCCGAAACACGGCTCGAGTACCCGTACTCGGTGACCCCGAGCGGATACGCCGACGGCGTGATCGTCGGTCCGTCCCTTGCGAGATCGTTCGCCTATTACAATCCGCTGCCGTTCATCCCGGGATTTCCGGCGGGGTATTATCCCGTGGACATTCCCAGCCTGACATACAAGTATCCCGAAAACAATGATGTTCGTTACGGGTTCCGCACCTCTACCACCATGAGCGGATACAATTTCGGCGTTTTCTTCTGGCACACGCAGGAGTATACGCCTCTCCTCGAACGTTCCACAACCACCCACGGCACGACCGATCTCGGTCTCGCCATCCTGGGTGTGCCCGGTCTGTGGGTCGTTCCCAACCGGGAATACTACGCCATCTTCCCGGACGTGAACATTCTCGGCGCATACGTGAACAAGGAGATGCCCCTGGGCGTGCTGAGGGGTGAATTCACCTACAGACCGAGAAGATCCTACAACACGCTGGACCCGTCCGACGAGGACGCCCTTGTCAAGAGGGACAACATCCAGTATCTGATCGCATGGGACATCCAGACCATGTGCAGGCCGCTCACGGAAACGGGCACGGTGGACATCAACCTGGAGTATCATGGAAGCTGGGTTCTGGGCGATACGGACTACCTCAATGTGGCGGGATACCTGACGCCGATCCGGCGGGAGGATCACGAGTTCCTCCTGAACCTCGGCACGAGCTTCGACTACAACAGGTACTCCGTGGGGATCACCGTCATCTACAACACGCAGGACCACGGCGCCGTGATGCCGAGTGTGAAATTCGTACCCGACTTCATGAACAAGGCCTTCAGTTTCGAGCTTAAATACATCAACATATTCGGCGATTCCGATTACGAGGGCCTGGGTCTGTTCAGACAGAAGGACATGGTCGTTCTGACCTCGCAATGGTCGTTCTGAGAGTATGGAAAAGGAGAGACAGATGCAGCGAAAAAGAAAATCAAGGGTCCTGATGCAGGTCGCCATGGTCGTGCTGCTGCTGCTCGGGTTCGTCGCGCTCGCACCGGCGGGAGAGGTCCAGCCGGGCGATGTGATCGACAAGAGCAACGCGGACAAGGCAAAGGATTACTTTCCCCCCCACTTCATGAGGTGGATCACCGACGGGTGGGAGCTTGAATCCCCCGTCACCGTCCATGTGGTCGCCCCCGTCCCGAATCCTCCGCCGAAAAACTACATGGAAGAAAGCAAAAAGAACGCCACCCGCGTTACATTGCTGCCCGACGGCAGGCTGGAGGGCTACGTGGCGGGTCTTCCCTTCCCCGATCCCCAGGAACCGAACAAGGCCCTGAAGATCATGTGGAACAGCTACTACCGCTGGAGGGGCGACGATTTCACCTATCCGGGAGGATTTCTGGTCCCGGGGAAACGGAAAAACGGTCAGCTCTCCATCGGCAAGGCGGACATCCATTTCCTTCGCTTCACGGGAAGGACCGATGTCGATCCCAAACCGGAAATCGCGAACCCCCACGGGCTCGAGTGGGCCATGACGCTCGATTCCCTGTCTCCGCCGGAATGGAAGGGGATGGTGACGCTGATCTGGCGCTACACCGATCCGACGAAACCGGACGACATGTGGACGTATCTTCCCACGATGAGAAGAACCCTGAGAATGATTTCCAGGGAACGGTCCAACCCCGTCAGGGGAACCACGTCGACCTGGGACGACTACTACGGCTTCGACGGCAAGCTCATGGAGTTCGATTACAAGCTGCTGGGCGAGCAGAAGATCCTCGCCATCATGAACCAGAGCACGCTTGACGTGGACGGACACCACCCGATTCTTTCGGACAACTACGAAATCCGCGACGCCTACCTCGTGGAGATCACGCCGAAAGACCCCCGCTATCCGGAGAAGTTCCGGCATGTGTGGGTCATCAAGGAGTCCTACTGGGTGGTGTACTCGGAAACCTTTGACAAGAACGGTCAGTTCTGGAAAGGCTGCATGAACACCTTCCATCGGTTCGATCTGCCGGATGGGGATCACGGGCCGTTCAACACGGGGAACTCGATCACCGATTTCAAGACGGGGACCTGGGTCGGCAATTTCATCCGGAACCTGAATCTGAACAACTCGAAACTCACGCCCGCCGCTTTCGAGCCCGGTTCGCTCAACGCGACCGGTATGTGACGGAAGGGCAGGGGAACAGGTTTTTTCTTCGTGGGACGGAAACACTTCCCGATCCGAAGGGTTCGGGAGTGTTTCCGTCCCAAAATCCATGACGGACGGCTTCGTGAAGGTCCGCACCGTTGCCCGGACTTTTGACGATTTCGCCGCGACAGCAAAGGAAGGGTCATGTCAAGAAAAGAAATCCAAATCGTCGGGGCCGGTCCGGCCGGACTGGTCGCCGCCATCAATCTGAACCGGGAAGGATTCCGGGTCATCGTAAAGGAACGGCAGGTAAGCGTAGGAGGGGAACCCGGCTGGCACCCCTCGGTGCACACGACGCCCGTGGCCGTCCCGGGGCTGTGGGATTACATCGGAATCGACCTTGGCGAGGCGTTCGTCGACACCAGCGATATCTGCAGGCTGTCCGTGGGCGGTCAGGATGCGGGGTACATCGATTTCAAGGGCATGGGATACCGCGTGTACAACACGGAACGGGGGAATCGTCCCACGTCGCTGGATTCCCGCCTTTTCCGCATCGCGGAGAAGGAAGGCGTCGAGTTCGATTTCAGGAAGATGATCGGAGAGGAGGATCTGAAACGCCTGCCTGAGGGATCGATCCTGTCGTCGGGGCTTTCGCCGGAGATGTACGCCATGCTGGGTCTCGAATCCAGCGTCTTCGCGGGGTACTGGGCATACTCGGAGATCGAGGACGATGTCGTGTCGGCGGGGACCTACATCGGCTCGTTTTCCAACGAATACGGATACACGGCGGCGATGAACGGGATCTGGTACGTTCTTCTCTTCGCCAGGAAGGAAGTCCCGGCGGAAAACCTGGATGCGTTCAAAGGGATCCTGGAGGCCTCCGAGTCCAGATCCTTCGAAAAATGGCGGCGGTTCCGGGGACAGACGCCGAAGGGGCCGAGGCTCTTTCACAAGGGGTTCATCCTTTCGGGGACGCTGGGGGGATTCGTGGAGCCCGCTTTCGGGTTCGGAATCACCGGGGCGATCCTCTCCGGGAAAATTTCCGCCATGGCCGTGATCGATCCCGCCCGGGCGGAACGGGAATTCAAGCTTTTCACCGACGGCGTGATTTCCCATATCGAACGCAAGCGGAAACCGGGCTACGCACCCTCCGTACAGATGGGGGATGTGTGGTTCAAGGTGGAGTGAAGGTTTTGAGGTCTGCCTTAAGTGCTTGTCGGTCCTGGGGATTCTTGCGCCCCGGCTCGGGAGCTTTGCCCTTTGACGTACAAAAAAGCGTATTTGTGACATTTCTGATTTGTTATCATTGACTTGGCTGTGATTCTGTGTCATACTCCTTCGATTGATTCAATCAATTCAGGGAGGAATTTAACAAGGAATGAGGGCATTAGAAAAGGCACAAAAAGACCCGGAATCGACGAAGGCGAGGATTCTTTCCGCCGCCCGCAGGATTTTCGGCGAATACGGGTTTCACGGCACGACGACCAGGATGATTGCCAAGGAAGCGGGGATCGACATATCCACCCTCCACTACCACTGGGGGGAGAAGGGGGATCTCTACGAGGCGGTGATCCTGGACATGAGCAGGGACCTGGGGCAGGTGTTGCGGTACGTGGAGAAGGTCATCCACGGAAAACCGCTGCCCGAACGCCTGAAGATCTCTTTCGGTTTGATTACGGATTATCTTTTCGAACACCCGGAGATCTCGAATCTCATGCTCATGAGGTATTTCAGCAAGACGCGGCATGAAACCAGACTCGATTTCAAGGTTCCCGAGTTCACCGGCGACATCGCGAGATCGATGGGGCTGAGCAAGGACAAGAGAGACGTTCCGCCTTTCGCGATGATGCAGGTCCTGGTGATCATGAATTCCATCCACAACTTCATTTCCGGCGAGACCTTCTTCCGGCCGCTCATCAAGATCGACAAGGCGGAGTATGTGAAGATGACCAAGGATGTCCTGGAAACCATGTTCATCGCCCCGTTCATCGGCTGGGAGGAAAACGGCCAGAAGTTGCGGGCGCCCAGGCGTCCCAGGAACGGGACGGCGAAGAACACGACGGAATGAACCGGGAGGAGGAAACCCGACAAACGAGGATCCGTTCCAATCTCGGGTTGGAACGGATCCTTTTTTTTACGATGATCCCATGAAGGATCGGGGGACAGGCGGACCGGCGGAAGGCATCGGGGATTTCCCGCGGCGGATCGGAATCATGGCGGACGGCCACGGGGATCTGGAGAGGACCCGGTCGTCCATCGCCCTCTTCCGCAGACTGAAGGCGGACGGTCTCTTCCATCTCGGGGATGCGTGCGATTTCCTGAAGTGCAAAACGATGCTGCCCATGGTCCGGCTTCTCGAGGAAAGCGGGGTCCGGGCGGTCAAGGGGAACAACGAGCTGCAGGCCGAACGGGGCATGGCGGGACAGCTTGCGGGAACGGCCGCGGCGGGGACCAGGGTTCTTCGGTTTTTCCGGGACATGCCGTTCGTCCGCGAATTCGACGGCCTGTGCTTCACCCATTCCATGCCGTGGGGAGGCATCCGGTCCGTCTACGAGCCCGTCGACGACGGCGGAACGGAGAGAGCGGCGTCCGTTTTCCGCAACACCGATTATCGGATCGTCTTTTGCGGCCACAGCCATGTTCCCGTCCTCTTCCGATGGCGGTCCGGCGAGATCCGCAGGGAGCGGGTCGAGACCGGGGCCAGGCTGAGGCTGGAACGGAAAGAGCGATACATCATCGTCGTGGGGGCGCTGGAGAGGGGCGGCTGCGGGTTCTTCGACAGGGAATCCATGATCTACGAAACGCTCCGGGTGGATTCCCCGGCGGCGGGGGAGGCAGGGGATGACTGAACCGGTCAGGACGAGAATCACGGAAATGTTCGGAATCCGATATCCCGTCATCTGCGGCGGGATGATGTGGCTTTGCACGCCCAGGCTCTGCGCGGCCGTTTCCGAGGCGGGCGGCATGGGAAACCTCACCGCCGGAAACTACGAGACGGAAGAGGACTTCAGGCGGGCCATCGGCGAGGTGCGGTCGTACACGGACCGTCCCTTCATGGTGAACATCACCCTCCATCCTTCCGTCCGGCTCACCCGATGGCATCACGAGATGTACATCAGGGTCTGCGGCGAGGAGCGGGTGGCCGGCATCGAGTTTTCGGGGACTCCGGTGGACACGGCCTTCGGAAGGGAAACCGTCGGGTTCCTGAAAAACGCGGGCGTCAGGATCTTTCAGAAAGTCGGCAGCGTCCGCCACGCGGTCCATGCGGAAAAGGCGGGTTACGACGGCGTCTACGCGGCGGGACTCGAAGAGGGAGGACATCCGCTCATGGACGACGTCACCGCCATGGTCCTCGTCCCGAGAATCGCCGAGTCGGTGAGGATCCCCGTGGTCGCCGCGGGCGGCATGGCGGACGGGCGCTCCCTCGCCGCGGCCCTCGTCCTGGGCGCCGATGCGGTCATGATGGCGACCCGTTTCATCGCGACGGTCGAATGCGAGGTTCACGAGGCCGTCAAGCGGCATCTCGTGGAAAGGCAGGAATACGACACGGTTCTCTTCGGACGGTCGCTGGGGATGCAGGGAAGGGCGCTGAAGAACCGCATGATCGGCGAGATCGCCGCCGTCGAGGAGCGGGGCGGGGGATTCGACGAGCTGGCCCCGCTTCTGTCCGGCCTGAGGATCCGCAGGGCCTGGGAAACGGGCGATGTGGACAACGCGCCCCTGATGGTGGGGCAGTCCGTCGGGCTCGTCAGGGACATTCCGGCGTGCAGGGATCTCCTGGAGAGAATCGCCTCGGAAGCGGCGCGGCGGACGGCGGCGGCGGGACGAATGCTCGGAGCGGGGTAGGCGGGGATCCCGCGCGTCCGGCGGGCCGGGTGCCCGTTTCTCAAGCGGGAAAACGGATTCCGGGCCGGCACGCCCGCGATGGAAAAATATTTTCCGGCACGATTTATTTTTACTTGACAATGACAGGAATTGTGGTATTTAAAATCCATCATTTGATTGAATCAATTTATTGAACTCCGGGAATGGAACCGGTTCCGCACCCGGGGGGGAAAAGATAAAAAAAAGATCGGAGAAAGGGAGAAACAAAGATGGCTCTCAATCTGGATGCAATCGGCAAGACGATAGGCCCGCTGACCAAGACCTACGACTGGAAGGATGTGGTCCTTTACGCCCTGGGCGTCGGGGCCGGCTTCGATGAGCTGAACTATGTCTACGAGAAGGACCTCAAGGTCATTCCCAGCTATTCGATCGCGGCCATAGTGAACTTCCCCGGCGAAGTGATTGCGGCATCCAACATCAACCTGGCCGGCATCCTTCACGGCGAGCAGGATCTCATTTTTCACAACCCGATCCCCCCTGAGGGAACCCTGACGACCGAAGGAAGAATCACCCATTATTACGACAAGGGGAAGAAGGGGGCCCTCGTGGTCGCCGAAAGCGACACCTTCCACTCGAACGGAAAGAAGCTGTTCACCAGCATCATCACCCTCTTCGGAAGGCTCGACGGCGGTTTCAACGGCGAGGACGCGCCGCCGGTGAACGTCGAATACCCCGACAGAAAGCCTGATTTTGTCGTGGAAGCCGTTCCGTCGGCCGACCAGCCGCTGATTTACCGGCTGTCGGGAGACGTCTTCCAGCTTCACGTGGATCCCGAGTTCGCCCGCATGGTGGGTTACGAAAAACCGATCATGCACGGTCTGTGCACGCACGGATACGCTTGCCGGGCGCTCATGACCAGCCTGGTTGCGGGAGAGCCGGAAAAGGTGCGCCGTTTCGCCTGCCGGTTCACGAAGACCCTCTACCCCGGGGAACAGATTCAGACGCAGATCTGGAAAACCGGCGAGGGGAAGGCGGTCTGGCGCGTGGTCAATCCGAAGAACGGCGACATCGTCATCGACAACGGCGTTTTCGAATACGGCGACATTCCCAAGGACGAGATCCGTTTCGACGGCCGCGTGGCGATCGTGACGGGAGCCGGCGGAGGCCTGGGCCGTGTGTACGCCCTTGAGCTGGCGAAACGCGGGGCGAAAGTGGTGGTGAACGATCTGGGCGGGGCCCGGGACGGGTCCGGCGCGGGATCGAGCACGCCGGCGCAGAAGGTGGTCGAGGAGATCAAGGCGCTGGGCGGCGAGGCCGTCGCGAACTACGACAACGTGGCCACCGTCGAGGGAGGCGAAGGGATCGTGAAGAGCGCCCTGGACGCCTTCGGCAAGCTGGACATTCTGATCAACAACGCCGGGATTCTGAGGGACAAGGGATTCCTGAAGATGGAGCCGGAAAACTGGAAGGCGGTTCTGGACGTCCATCTGAACGGGGCCTACAACGTGACCCGCCCCGCGTTTGCGGCGATGCGGGACAACGGGTTCGGGCGGATCGTGATGACGACGTCGGCGGCGGGCCTGTACGGGAACTTCGGCCAGACGAACTACAGTTCCGCGAAGCTGGCGCTTGTCGGGTTCATGAACACCCTCAAGCTGGAAGGGCAGAAGTACGACATCAAGGTGAACACCGTCGCGCCCGTGGCGTCGTCCCGGCTGACGGAGGACGTCATGCCCCCCGACCTCTTCGAGAAGATGAAACCGGAGTATGTCGCCCCGCTGGTGCTGTACCTCACGTCGGATCGATGCCCCGTGAGCGGGAGAATCTACAACGCCGGAATGGGGTACTACGGCCGCGCGGCGGTCGTGACGGGACCCGGGACGGTGATCGGCGGCGGTGCGATCCCCAGGCCGGAGGATGTGGCCGACCATTGGAACGAGATCACGAGCCTCAAGGGCGGGAAAGAATACGGACAGCTCAACGACCTCATGGGGGACGTGCTTCAGGCGTTCCAGGCACCGAAGAAGGCCGAACCGGCGGCGTCTTCCGCGGCGTCGGGAATCGCGTCGGTGGCGCAGGTCTTCGAGAAGATGCCCACCGTGTTCGATGCAAAGGCGGCCGCAAGCGCCGACGTCGTTTTCCAGTTCAGCATTTCCGGGGAAGGCGGCGGGGAGTGGAACGCCGTCATCAAGAACGGGACCTGCAAGGTGGAATCGGGCAGCCATGGAAGCCCCACCTGCACGATCAAGATGAAAGGCCCCGATTTCCTCGATCTGATGAACGGCAAGCTTCCCGGCATGCAGGCCTACACTTCGGGAAAACTCAAGATCGGCGGGGACCTGATGAAGTCCCAGCTGCTGGAGAAAGTGTTCAAGTTCTGATTGTCGCCCCGTGGGGGGAGAAAAAATCATATCAACGAATACAGGAGGTTTAAAATGAGTATTGAAATCACGTCTGTAAAGGATGTCTTCGACAAGATGCCCCAAGCGTTTCAGGCCGGCGCCGCCAGCGGTGCGGATGTCATTTTCCAGTTCAAGATTTCCGGTCCCGGAGGCGGAGACTGGAACGTGGCCGTCAAGAACGGCGCATGCGAAGTGAACACGGGCGTGTCCCCGAAGCCCACGTGCACCCTGACGCTCGCCGACAGCGATTTTCTGAGCCTCATGAGCGGGAAGCTTTCGGGAATGCAGGCGTACATGACCGGCAAGCTGAAGGTGAGCGGTGACATCATGAAATCGCAGCTTCTCTCGAAACTTTTCAAGTTCTAGAGCCGGCGCGCTGACACACTATCTGAGAGGAGGTACCAAAAGTGATTGGAATCACATCCTACGGCGCCTACATTCCGCGATTGAGGCTGAGCCGCATGACCATCTACGAGAACACGGGATGGTTCGCCCCCGCGACGATCGCCGTCGCCCAGGGGGAACGGTCCGTATGCAATTTCGACGAGGACAGCCTGACCATGTCCGTCGCCGCCTCCCGTGACTGCCTTGTCGGGCAGGACAGGAAAACGGTCGATGCCGTTTACCTCTGCTCCACCACGCTTCCTTATGCGGACAGGCAGAATTCGGGCATCGTGAAAGCGGCGTTGAACCTGAGAGACGATATCGGCACGGCGGATTTCACGTCGGCGCTGAAGGCGGGGACCACGGGACTCATCACGGCTCTGGACGTGGTCGCCTCGGGGAACAAGAAAAAGATCCTCGTGACCGCTTCCGACAAGCGGGAGACCAGGCCCGCCTATTTTTACGAGATGTGGTTCGGCGACGGAGCGGGGGCCCTTCTTGTCGGCAGTGAAGACGTCATCGCCGAATTCAAGGGGTCCTATTCGGTGTCCCACGATTTCGTGGACCACTACAGAAGCTCCATGAGAAAATACGACTACATGTGGGAAGAGCGCTGGCTGCGGGAAGAGGGATACTCGAAATTCATCCCCGAAGCGGTCAACGGTCTTTTCAAGAAATTGAACATCACCATGGAGGACGTCGACAAACTGGTCTTCCCCTGCCTGTTCACCGCCGAGCACAGAGGCATCGCGAAGCGGCTGGGCGCGACGCCGGAGAAGGTCGTCGACAACATGCACGAGGTCTGCGGGGAAACGGGCGCGGCCCATCCGATGGTCATGTTCATCTCCGCACTCGAGCAGGCGAAACCCGGCGAGAGGATTCTCCTGGCCGGTTTCGGCCAGGGATGCGACGCCCTGTATTTCGTCGTGACCGAAAACATCGGGAAGCTCGCCCCCCGTGCGGGCGTCAAGGGCTCCCTCGAGAACAAGAAGGCCCTCGACAATTACATGAAGTTCCTGAAATTCAGGGACCTCATCGAGCCCGAGATGGGGATCCGTGCGGAGGCCCCGAGCCAGACGGCCATGACGACCCTCTGGAGAAACAACAAGATGATCACCGGGCTCGTAGGCGGCATCTGCCGGGACTGCGGCACTCCCCAGTATCCCAAGATGGACATCTGCGTGAATCCGGCCTGCAACCATCTCAACACCCAGGACGATTACGAATTCTCGGAACGGCCGGCGCGGGTCAAGACGTTCACGGGCGACCTGCTCGCGGTCTCGGTGGATCCGCCTGCCGTTTACGGGATGGTCGAGTTTGTGGACGGCGGGCGATTCATGGCCGATTTCACCGATTGCGAACTGGGTGAGATCAAGGTCGGGATGCCCGTCACCCTGTCGTTCCGGGTCAAGTACGTCGACGCGGAGCGGGGCTTCACGGGATACTACTGGAAGGCCGTGCCGAAGCCGGGCGCGGAGACGGAAACCGACCGCATCCGTTTCGACGGCCGCGTGGCGATCGTGACGGGAGCCGGCGGAGGCCTGGGCCGTGTGTACGCCCTTGAGCTGGCGAAACGCGGGGCGAAAGTGGTGGTGAACGATTTCGGCGGGGCCCGGGACGGGTCCGGTGCGGGATCGAACACGCCGGCGCAGAAGGTGGTCGAGGAGATCAAGGCGCTGGGCGGCGAGGCCGTTGCGAACTACGACAACGTGGCCACCGCGGAGGGAGGCGAAGGGATCGTGAAAAGCGCCCTGGACGCCTTCGGCAAGGTGGACATTCTGATCAACAACGCCGGGATTCTGAGGGACAAGGGGTTCATGAAGATGGAACCGGAGAACTGGAAAGCGGTTCTGGACGTCCATCTGAACGGGGCCTTCAACGTGACCCGTCCGGCATTCGCGGCGATGCGTGAAAACGGGTTCGGGCGGATCGTGATGACGACGTCGGCGGCGGGCCTGTACGGAAACTTCGGCCAGACGAACTACAGTTCGGCGAAGATGGCGCTCGTCGGGTTCATGAACACGCTCAAGCTGGAAGGGCAGAAGTACGACATCAAGGTGAACACCATCGCGCCCGTGGCGTCGTCCCGGCTGACGGAAGACGTCATGCCCCCGGACCTTCTGGACAAGATGAAACCGGAATACATTTCGCCCCTTGTGCTGTACCTCGCGTCGGAGGAATGCCCCGCCACCGGTTCCGTGTACAACGTGGCGGCGGGATACTTCAATCGCGCGGCGATCCTGACCGGCCCCGGCAAGATCGTGAAGGGGGAAAGCGGACTGCCGACGCCCGAGGACATCCATGCGAGTTGGAAGGACATCAACAGCATGGAAGGAGCGAAGGAATACAGGGAACTCAACGAGTTCCTGGGCGACGTCCTTCAGGCCTTCGAACCGAAGAGCGAAGGGGCCGCGGCTGCGGACGCGGGAGGCGGGCAGGGCCCGACGACCGTGAAAGGACTCTTCCAAGCCATGCCCGATGCGTTTATCGCGGATGCCGCGGCGGGTGTGGACGTGGTCTTCCAGTTCTCCATCTCCGGCTCCGGAGGCGGCGACTGGAACGCGACCATCAGGGACAAGACCATTCAGGTGGCTGAAGGCAAGGCCGCCAAGCCGACGACGACCATTCAGATGGCCGACGAAGATTTCATGAAACTTCTTTCCGGCGAACTCGACGGGATGAAGGCGTACACATCGGGCAAACTGAAGATCGGTGGAGACCTCATGAAATCCCAGCTGATAGGAAAGCTGTTCAATTTCAAAAAGTGACGGCTTCGTAAAAAGTCCATATGCTGCGTTGCCCTTCTTCCCTCGTTACTGCGGCGTACCAAAAGTACGCCTCATTCCTCGGGATTCGGGCGCCTTGCCTCTGGAGCTTTTTACTTTGCCGTTCGAAAAAGTGTTGATTTGGTTTTTACGTTTTCATCACAAAGTAGGAGGTACCAAATGGCTTCCGGTATCAAGGATAAAGTCGCCATCCTCGGAATGGGATGCACCAAGTTCGGAGAGCGCTGGGACATGGGAGGCGAAGAACTCATGGTCGAGGCGTTCACGGAATGCCTCGAGGACGCCGGAATCGAGAAAAACCAGATTCAGGCGGCCTGGTTCAGCACCTGTTTCGATGAAGTCGGGGTCGGGAAGAGCGCGACGGCCATGGCCGTCACGCTGCGGCTTCCCAACATTCCCGTGTCAAGAAACGAGAACTTCTGCGCCTCGGGCACGGAAGCCTTCCGCGCGGCCGTGTACGGGGTTGCCTCGGGGGCGTACGACATCTGCCTTGCCCTGGGGATGGAAAAACTCAAGGATACGGGCTACGGGGGACTTCCCCAGCCCGGATCGAGCTTCGGCACGCTGAACTGGCTGTGGTCCGCCAACGGCACGGCCCCGGGCCTTTTCGCCCAGCTTGCCTCGGCGTACGCCGCCAAGTACAGGATCTCCGACAAGGACCTGAAGCGCGCCATCGCCCACGTGTCGGTGAAAAGCCATGCCAACGGGGCGCTGAACCCGAAGGCGCACCTGACCAAGCCCGTGAGCGAGGACCAGGTGCTCGGCGCGCCCATCATCGCATACCCCCTCGGGCTGTTCGATTGCTGCGGCGTGAGCGACGGGTCGGCGTGCGCCATCGTGACCACGCCCGAGATCGCGAAGAAACTCGGGAAGAAAAAGAAGGACATCATCACCGTCAAGGCGACCCAGCTTGCCCTCAGCAGCGGTTATGAAGGCGGCTTCAACGAGTGGCAGGGCGAGCATTTCGTCACGACGAGCAAGTGCAGCACCGCGGCCTACAAGGAAGCGGGGATCGCCGATCCGCGCAAGGAGATCAGCATGATGGAACTCCATGACTGTTTCTCCATCACGGAACTCGTAACCTATGAAGACCTCCACATCTCGGACAGGGGAAAGGCCTGGAAGGATTCCCTCGACGGGTTCTATGACAGGGACGGGAAAATCCCCGCCCAGATCGACGGAGGATTGAAGTGCTTCGGGCATCCCATCGGTGCATCGGGCCTCCGGATGCTGTACGAAATGTACCTGCAGCTTCATGGGCGGGCGGGCAAGAGACAGCTGGAAAACCCGCGCTATGGACTGACCCACAACCTTGGTGGCGTTCCGCATCAGAACGTGTGCGCCATCACCATTGTCGGGAAACAGGGAGACTGATCGCCGTTCCGGGGGAACATGCTTTCGATCAAAGCCTTCATGAACACCAGCACGGAGCCTGTCCTGAATTTCAGGACAGGCTGCTGCGGAGGAAGCCACAGGCTTTTCGACCTGAACCTGGAAATCCAGGTGAAAAACCTGGGGACGAAACCGGTGACCATAAGCGGCGGACTGGAACTGGAAGGGGTACGGGGTGTGAAGAGAATCGACACCCTGTATCCCCCCGGTCCGAGGGAGATCGGGCCGGGAGAGATCGCGTCATTCTATTGCATCATGGACGAGACCCTGTGGTCGGCATCGCACACCCTCACGTTCGTTGACAAAGAGGGAAACCGGTATCGATGCCCCGCTGGAAGGGGTTGATTGCACGGTATCCGGCCCATCGGGGCCGGTGTCTGCCGGGGGGGCTTCGGGGGAAGAAATCGTTTTCAGGCATCCGGCCGCTGGGGGCCGGTGTTTATCGGGGAATTCAAGGAAAGAAATCGTTTCACTGTGTCCGGCCCGCCGGGCCGGCTGCCATCGATGACTTGAGGGAAGAGGTGCGGACCGGCCCTTCAGAGCCGGCGGCCGCGGCGCCCCGCCGGAAAGCGGTCTTTCCGGAAATCAAAGAAAGGGAAATTTCATGGAAATACTTAACTACACGGAAGAACACAAGATTTTCAGGGATGCCGTTCGCAAATTCATCGACAGGGAAGTCATGCCCCATGTCGAGGAATGGGAAGAAGCCGGCATCGTGCCCAAGAGCGTCTGGAGGAAGATGGGGGAACAGGGTTTCCTGTGCATGAGCGTACCGGAGGAATACGGCGGAATGGGCTGTGATTTCCTGTATTCCGTCATTCTCCTCGAGGAGATGATCCGGACGAACCAGTCCGGGCTGTTCGCGTCGCTTCACAGCGATGTCGTCGTTCCCTACATCATCAGCTACGGCTCGGAGGAACAGAAGAAAAAGTACCTGCCCAAGTGCGTGACCGGCGAAATCATCACCGCCGTCGCCATGACCGAGCCCAATGCGGGCAGCGACCTGGCGGCCATGAAGACGACCGCCGTCACCGACGGGGACGACATCGTCCTCAACGGCCAGAAGACGTTCATCAGCAACGGCATCAACTGCGACCTCGTCGTCCTGGCGGCGAAGGACCCGTCCGTAGACAATCCCCACATGGCGGTGGATCTCTATCTGGTGGAAGCAGGCACCCCCGGGTTCGAGAAGGGGAAGCAGATGAAGAAGATCGGGTGGCACAGCCAGGACACGGCGGAGCTTTATTTCAGCGACTGCCGCATCCCGAAGGAAAACCTGCTCGGGGTCAAGGGGACGGGATTTCTCAAACTGATGGAGAAACTCCAGCAGGAGCGGCTGATCGCCTGCATCGGTTCGGTGGCGGGCGCCGAGTACATGCTCGACACGACGATCAAGTACTGCAAGGAAAGAATCGTGTTCGGAAAGCCCCTGACCAAGTTTCAGCACACCCAGTTCGAGATCGTCGAAATGGCGACGGAAGTCAAGCTCGGCAGGGCCTTCGTGGAAAAGCTGATCGTGGATCACATGGAAGGGAACAACATCATCATCGAAACCTCCATGGGCAAGTGCTGGACGACCGAGATGGCCTTCCGGGTCGCCGACCGCTGCCTGCAGCTCCACGGCGGATACGGCTACTGCGAGGAATACCCCATCGCCAGGGCGTGGAGAGACATCCGCGTGGCGCGGATCTTCGCGGGAAGCAACGAGATCATGAAGACCATCGCCGCCAGGTTCATGGGCCTGTAGGAGGAGGGGGTAATGGCCGGGCCCCTGGAAGGCATTAAAATTCTCGATTTCACGGCACTGCTGCCGGGCCCCTATGCGACGATGATCCTGTCGGATCTGGGCGCGGACGTGCTGCGCGTCGTTTCCGAGACCCGTCCGGATCTGGTGAATTTTCTTCCGCCGTTCATACCGGGAACGAACGTATCCGGCGCCATGGCCTACCTGGGCCGCGGCAAGCGGTGCGTATCCCTCAACCTGAAGCATCCCGGGGCGGCCGGGATCGTTCACCGGCTCATCTCACGGTACGACATCGTCATCGAGCAGTTCCGGCCGGGCGTCATGGCGAAACTCGGTCTGGATTACCCTTCGCTGAAAAAGGTGAATCCGGGGATCATCTACTGTTCCCTCACCGGGTACGGGCAGACCGGCCCCCTGAGCGGAAGGGCCGGACACGACATCAACTACCTGGCGCTATCCGGCATGATGTCCTATTCGGGCCGCGCCGAAAGCGGTCCGAGCCTTCTCGGGATGCAGGTCGCCGACGTGGCCTCCGGCTCCGTGAATGCCGTGATTGGCATCCTCGGGGCCTGCATCCACCGGATGCGGACGGGCCAGGGACAGTATGTCGACGTTTCCATGACCGACGGGATGCTCGCCTTCCATGCCATGACGGGGGCGTGCTTCCTGGCGGGAGGACCCGAACCGGAAAGGGAGAAGGATCTTCTCAACGGCGGCACCCTCTACGACTTTTACGAGACGAAGGACGGCGGCTACGTCGCCGTCGGATCCATCGAGCCCGCTTTTTTCCTTTCCTTCTGCGGTGCCATCGGACGGCCCGATCTCGCCGAGGAAGGGATCGCCTCCCCGGAAGCGGAACGGATCAAGCGGGAAATCCGGGACATCTTCCGGACAAAGACGCGGGACGAGTGGCGGGAGGTGTTCTCGTCTCTCGATGCCTGCGTGGAACCGGTGCTGACCCTGTCCGAGGCCCTGGAAAGCGATCACGCCCGGGCACGGGGGCTTGTGGTGGATGTCGACGTTCCGGAGGGAGGGAAGGTCCGGCAGGTCGGAAGCCCCATCCGGTTTTCCGAGACGCGGCAGGAATACGGCAGCGCGGGGGTCTCGGGAGGGATCCACACCGTGGAGGCACTCACCGAGGCGGGATTTACCCGGGACGAGATCGATGCGTTCGAGCGTTCGGGAGTTCTGACATAGTTCTGAAAAAACGCAAGGAGACTTGGAATGGCGAATCTGATCGTCGACGGCCGTGACCAGGCGTTCGTCCTGTATGAATTGCTGCACATGGAGGATCTGTGCGGGACGGAGAAATACGGTGACTTTTCGAAGGATGTTTTCGACATGATCCTCACGGGAGCGGAGACGTTCGCCGTGGAGGAGGTCTTTCCCACCCTTGCCCAGGGTGACCGGCAGGGATGCCGGATCGAGAATGGGTCTGTCAAGGTGCCGGACTCGTTTCATAAAGCATATCAATCCTATTGCGAAAACGGGTGGGTGTCCATGAGCGCGCCCGCCGACGCCGGCGGGCAGGGCCTTCCGGCGGTTCTGGCCGTAGCGGCCCGGGAATGGTTCATGCACAACTTCGCGTTCACCTGCTACCCGGGACTGAGCGAGGGCGCCGCTAACCTCGTCGCGGCCTTCGGGTCGGAGGAACAGAAGGAGAAATACCTCTACAAGATGTACACCGGACAGTGGGGCGGAACCATGTGTCTCACCGAACCCGCGGCGGGTTCCGACGTGGGAAGCATCCGGACGCGCGCCACCCGGCAGCCGGACGGGTCATACCGCATCCAGGGCTCGAAACAGTTCATCACGGCGGGTGACCAGGATCTCGTGGAAAACATCATTCATCCCGTGCTGGCGAGAATCGAGGGCGATCCTCCCGGGACGGCGGGGATCTCCATTTTCCTCGTCCCGAAATTCCTGGTGAACGACGACGGTTCCCTGGGAAAGCGCAACGACGTCAACATCGGGGCGATCGAGGAAAAAATGGGGCTTCACGGCAGCGCCACCTGTCTCATGAATTTCGGCGACAATGGAGAATGTTGGGCCGAACTGCTTGGGGAGGAGCGGCAGGGACTGAAGATCATGTTCAAACTCATGAACGAGGCCAGGGTGGGCGTCGGGCTTCAGGCCCTTTCGGGCGCGTCCACCGCCTATCTCCACGCCCTCCAGTACGCGAGGGAGCGGATGCAGGGGGCCTCGCTCCGGGACATGAAAAATCCCGATGCGCCAAGGGTTTCCATCATCAACCACCCCGATGTCCGGAGAATGCTCCTGTGGATGAAAAGCCACGTGGAAGGCATGCGGGCGCTCATTTATTACGCGACCATCTGCGAGGACCGGGCCCGGACATCGAAAGACGAAGCCGTGAGGGAGCGTAACGAGGGCATCCTCGAGGTGCTGACGCCGGTGTGCAAGGCCTTCTGCTCCGACATGGCCTTCCGGGTGACCGAGCTGGCGATCCAGATTTACGGCGGGTACGGATACTGCGCCGAGTATCCCGTGGAGCAGTTCATGCGGGACGTGAAGATCACCTCCATCTACGAGGGGACGAACGGCATCCAGGCCCTCGACCTGATCGGGCGGAAGCTTGGGATGAAAAAAGGGAAGAATTTCATGATGCTCCTCGAGGAAATGAACGGCGTCGCGGAACGGTGCGCCGCCATTCCGGCCCTCGAGGACCTGGCCGCCGAACTCCGGGAGGGGATCAACGCCCTGGGTTCGCTTGCCATGTATTTTGCCGGATGCGGCCGGGAAGGGAAATTCATGGTGCCCATCGTTCATGCCTATCCGTTTCTGTGCGCGGCGGGGCAGGTCATGCTGGCCTGGCTTCTTGCATGGGAAGCGGAGATCGCCCAGAAGGCCCTCGAAGGAATCTGCGCGGGCAAGGGCATCGACCCGGGCGACAGGAAGGCCATGGCGGCGCTGGCGGCGGGATACGGCGATGCGGCCTACTATATGGGAAAGGTTCACACCGCGAAATACTTCGTCAGAAACGTTCTGCCCGAAGCGGAAGCCGCTTCCCGGGCCGTCATGAAAGGCGATCTCTCCGCGCTTGAAATGGCGGAGGAAAGTTTCCGGGGCTGAACGCGGGGAATCGCGTCGAAATAACGTCCGGGGGTTCCATGAAGGGATACACGGGAAAAATTCTGGACATCGACCTCAGTTCGGGAAGAACCGGTCTGTACGACGGCATCACCGATGAGGATCGCCGTCTGTTCCTCGGTGGGAGGTTCCTCTCGACGAGGATCCTCTGGGACGAACTGAAACATGGGACGGAGCCCCTTTCGCCGGAAAACATCCTGGTCGTAATGACCTCCCCTCTCACGGCGACGGGGGCTCCCTCATCGAGCCGCTACGACATCTCGGCAAAAAGCCCGCTCACAGGCGCCATCGGACATTCGAACAGCGGCGGCGATTTCGGGATCCACCTGAAGCGGGCCGGGTGGGACGGCATCGTGGTCCGGGGTAGGGCCGCCTCCCCCGTCTATATCGAAATCGAGGAGGACGACGTCCGGATCAGGGACGCCGCGCCGATCTGGGGCATGGACACGCAGAAGGTCCAGGAGGCCCTCGGCCGGGGCGGCAAGATGGTCATCGGCCCCGCCGGGGAGAACCTGGTCAAGTACGCCATCGTCATGTCTCAGGAGAGAAGCCACGGCAGGACGGGACTCGGGGCCGTCATGGGCTCGAAGAACCTGAAGGCGATCGTGGCCCGGGGGAACCGGAAGATGGAACTGCACGACCCCGAGGGGTTCCGGGCCCACGTGAAGCAATGGATGGAAAGGCTCAAGAACCATCCCGCCACGGGGGATTTCGCGCCCCGATACGGCACGTCGGGGTTTCTCCAGATCCTCTCCGACCGGAACGTCATGCCGACGAAGAATTTCAATTACGGCACGTACGAGGATGCCTGGAAGATCAACGGGCAGACGCTGGCGTCGAAGCATCTCGTGAAGAATTCGGGCTGCGTTTCGTGTCCCATCCGCTGCGGCAGGGTGGTCCGGGTGGACGGGAAGGAAGTCAAGGGCCCCGAACTGGAGACCCTGATCCTCCTGGGATCCAACCTGATGTGCAACGATCTCGAGGCGATCATCAAGTGGAATTATGAACTGGACCTGCTCGGCCTGGACACGATCACCACGGGCGACGTCCTCGGCTTCGCCGCGGAGCTGAATGAAAAGGGCCTGTGGCAAAACGGGATCGCCTTCGGAAAGACGGACAACCTTTCGGAGCTCTTCAGGGACATCGCCTACCGGAGGGGGATCGGGGACGAACTGGCGGAAGGCGTCCGCCACCTTTCCCGGAAATACGGCGGCGCGGACTTCGCCCCCCATGTGAAGGGTCTTGAAATGGCGGCGTACGAGCCCCGGGGGGCCGTCGGGCACGCCCTGGGATACGCCACGGCCAACAGGGGAGGCTGCCATCTCGACGGCGGCTATGTCGTCTATTTCGAAGTGAACGGGCCGGTCACGCTGAAGCCCCGCCACCACCGTTCCAAGCCGGGGTGGGTCGTGTTCAATCAGAACCTCCTGGCGGCGGTCAGCGCGGGGGGGAACTGCATCTTTTCCTCCTGGACCTCTCTCCACCCCCTTCTGTTCAAGCTCCAGGAAAGGAAGATCCTGTCCGCCGTCGTCAGCCTGCTCATGACGTACTCATGGTGGAGCATCGACAGCCTGGTGAAGCTTCCGCCGTTTCTCCTCCGGATTCATCTCCCCCAACTGCCGCACACGAAGGCCATCGAACTGGCCACGGGGATGAAGATGGACCTCGGCCGCTACATGCAGGTCGGAGAGCGGGGATTCAACCTCGAAAGGCTGTACAACCTCCGCGAAGGCCTGACGGGGAGGGACGACTGCCTGCCGAAACGCTTCACCGACGTGCCCCTTGTCCCGGGAAAAAAGAAAACCCGGGTGTTTCTGGAGAAAATGCTGCCGAAATATTACCGGCTGAGGGGATGGGGCCGGGACGGCGTTCCGGGGAAAGGCAGGCTGAAAAAGCTCGGGCTGATGGATTTCGCCGCCCCATGGCTGGAGACGATGAAAATACGGGGGCGGGACGCGGGGCAGCCGTGAGGGCCTCGTAAGGTTCGGTGCCGCGATGCCCCCTGTCCCCCGCTTCTGCGGCGGATCGGAGGTGCATCCCGGTTTCCGGGATTCGGGTGCCTTGCCTGTTGGTTTTTGACTTTGCCGTTCGGAAGGGTGTTTTTCAAACTGCTGCGGGTTCGTCGATCGTGACGAAGGGGGAACGGGCCGGTAGGGGGATCAGCATGGGTCGAAAAAGGAAAAACAGAAACGCCGCCATCGTCGGAATCGGCCAGACCGTGTACTCCAGCCACAGGGAGGACCAGAACCAGGTCGAGATGGTCCACGAGGCCGTACGGAACGCCCTCGACGACGCGGGCCTTGCCGTCGGCGACGTCGACTGCATCGTCCACGGGAACATGGAACTCTTCGAGATGCAGTTTCAGCCGGATCTATGGCACTCCCTCGGACTCGGGGCCCTGGGAAAGGACGTCTTCCGGATCACCACCGGGGGGACGACGGGCTCCTCGCTGGTGTGCGCCGCGGACAACCTGGTCGCCTCCGGGCTCTACGACACCGTTCTGGCCGTGGGGATGCAGAAGCTCCAGGAAGGGAACACGACCGGCGGCATCACCAACATGTCCGATCCCCTGTGGTTCCGCAACATGCAGACGGGGGCCCTTTCCGGGACGAGCGCCCAGGCCGTGATCGGGGAATTCGGCGAGGAGCGGGGCCGCAGGGCCGCCATACATTACCGGATCATGATGGACAACCATGCCATGCTCAACCCCCGGGCCCATCGAAAACTGGGACTGACCTACGAACGGGCGGACGAGCTGATGAAAACCTCCGCGCGGCTCGTGGGCGACCTCCGGCTCATCCACATGTGCTCCCAGTCGGACGGGGCCTGCGCGGTGGTCGTGGCCTCTGAGGAGGCCGCCCGCAGGGCGAAGACGCCTCCGGTCTGGATTCGCGACCACGTCGAAGTCCATCGCGAGGAGACCTTCACCAACCTGTTCGGCTTCGTCCGGCCGGAAACGACGCAGCGGTACGCCGCCCGGAAGCTCTTCGGGAGAAACGGCATCACCGACCCGGTGAAATACTTCGACGTCTTCGAAATGTACGACCCGTCGGCGTGGTGGGGGCTGGCGTGGCTGAGGGAGTTTCTGCTCCTCGAAGGCGATGCCCATTTTCGCATGCTGGAGGAGGGGAAATTCGATCTGGACGGAGATCTTCCCGTGAATCCCTCGGGAGGGGTCATCGCGACGAACCCCATCGGGGCGACGGCCATGCTCCGGGTGGCGGAGGCGGCCATGCAGATCCGGGGAGACGCGGGAGAGCACCAGGTCGCCGGCGGGGTGCGGCACGCCCTTGCTTCGGGATTCGGCGGCACCTTCTGGACCGCCCTGATCATGCTGGAGAAGGATCTGGAGTGGGAAATGCCATGACGCTTGAACATCGGACAGACCCGGAATCGTTTTTTGCATCCCTGAAGGACCGTTTCCGTTCCGGCGAAGCGGCGGACGCGGAGTTCAGCGTGGGTTATCGCATCGCCGGCGACGGCGGCGGCGACTGGAAGGTGACCGTCGGCGAAGGCGGTTTGAACGTCGAGAAGGATCCCGCCGGGTTCGACGACTGCCACGTGATCGTCCACACCGATTTGAACGGTTTTTCCGGCGCGGTCCGGGGCGGTGCCGGGGACCGGGGAACGTTCCCGCCCCCTTCGATCCGGATCGAGACCGTGCGCCTTCCGGGCTCCGGCGGGGCGGTCGGCATCGAACCCGACCTGACGCCCTCCGTCGCGCTGCGCCTGTTCGACCGCCGGCGGCCGGCCGGCGGGAACCGGCCGGAGGAACTCGTTTCCCTGAAGGTCATGAACGCCATCGATCAGCGTTTCGCAACGGGTCCGGTCATGGGGCGCTGGTTCGCCGGACTGAAGGATAGAAAGTTCCTGGCGAACAAATGTCCCGAGTGCGGCCGGACCCAGATCCCCCCCCGGGAGATCTGTGCGGTCTGCCGGGTCCGGGCGGAGGAATTCGTGGAGCTGGGGCCGAAGGGCACCATCACGGCATGGGACCTCGTGTACTATGCGAGCCCCGACCCCCTGACCGGTGCCATCCGGGAGACGCCCTACGCCGTTGTGTACGTCATGCTGGACGGGGCTTCCGAGCAGGAGGCCTTTTCCCTGGAACTCAAGAAAAGCGACATCGGAAATATGAAGATCGGCGGCAGGGTCCGCCCGGTCTGGGCCGAAAAGACTAAGGGGAGTTACGAGGATATTCTGTATTTCGAACTTGATGATTAAAGTTTCAAAAGACTGGAGCTGATCCATGGACGGCGGTGCCGATAAGGAACACTGTTTCGTGGTCGAGGCCAGAATGGCCCTTCCCAACGAGTATTTCGCCGGGAGAACGGGTTCCCGTTTCCTCACGGCCTTGCGGGACGAGAAAAGGATTCTCGGGGTTCGCTGTCCGTCCTGCGGGATGACCTTCGTGCCCCCCCGGGAATACTGCGAGCGATGCTGGTCGAAAATCGCCGAAAACTGGGTCGAACTGGAGAAGGAGGGCGAAATCGTCGCCCATACCGTCGTCCGGTATGAAGACAGGCATCTTCCGAAGAAGCCCCCCTACATCCTTGCCCTGATCCAGCTGAAAGGAGCGGACACGCCCTTTCCGCACATCGTCGAGGGGGTCGATCCGGCTTACGTCTTTCCGGGAATGGCCGTCCGTGCCGTTTTCGCAAAGGTTCCCGTGAATACCCTCATGGGCATCGACCATTTCGAGCCCCTCTGAAACGGAGAGGGGAGCAGGAAGCCGGCGGGACCCGCCGGAGAACGAACCATTGCGGACATCCCGCGGGGATGGCCGAGCCGGGTGGGAGCCATGGATTTCTCGATCAGTGACGAACAGAAACTGTTCAGGGACACGATATACCGCTTCGCCAGGGAGCAGATCGCGCCCCTTTGCGAGGAGGCGGACCGGAACAGTGAATTCAGTTTTGAAATCTGGAAGAGGATGGGGCGGATGGGCCTTCTCGGTCTTCCCCTGCCGGAAGCCTGTGGAGGGGGCGGCGCGGACTTCGTGACATGCTGCCTCGCCGGAGAGGCGGTGGGCCACGCCGGCGTGGACGGCGGCCACACGCTCGCCTGGGGCGCCCACACGTATCTGTGCGGGGCCAACATCATGCTTCACGGCACGGAGGCCCAGAAGTCGAAATACCTTCCGGGAATCGCCACGGGCGAACGGATCGGTTGCATGGCGCTGACCGAGCCGGGATGCGGATCCGACGCCGCCGCTCTGACCACCGCCGCCGTCAGACGGGGCGACCGTTACATCCTCAACGGATCGAAGACGTTCATCACCAACGCCCCCATCGCCGACGTGTTCGTCGTCTTCGCCACCCTCGACCGCGCCCTGCGCCACAAGGGGATCACGGCGTTCATCGTCGAAAAGGGATTTCACGGCATTTCCACCGGCCGTCCCATGCACAAGATGGGATGCCGGTGCTCCCTCACGTCCGAAGTCTTTCTGGAAGACTGCGAGGTGCCGGCGGAAAATTGCCTGGGCGGCGAGGGAGAGGGCTGGAACATCGCCATGGGCGGCGTCGAGTGGGACAGGAGCACCCTTCTTTCACCCAGCCTGGGAAGCGCCCTTTTCACGCTGGAATCCTGCGCCCGCTATGCGAATGAACGGCGGGCCTTCGGCCGGTCCATCGGGGAGTTTCAGTCCATCCGGAACAGGATCGCCGACATGAGGGTTTACGCGGAGGCCGCGCGGCTGGCCATCTACCGGGTGGCCGCCTCGAAGGACAACGGCGTTCTTCTCAACCCGCTGCTTGCCGCCGTGAACAAGATGTACCTGGGGGACCGTGGATTCGAAATGGCCTCCGCCGCCGTCGATCTCTACGGCGGATACGGCTACATTCATGAATTCCCCGTGGAAAGGAACCTGAGGGACGCCAAGCTCGGACAACTGGGCGGGGGGACGTCGGACATCATGAGAATGATCGTGGCCCGCTCCATGATGAAATAGAGGAAGACCCGATGAACTATGAAATGACGAAGGAGCAGGTCGGGACGCGCTTCAGGATGAACAGCGAATTCCTTTACGCCGTCGCGCCGAACCGCGATCTCCTCGAGAAAAACCGGTCCCGGAGGGCGCTCCTCATCCGGGAGAACATGAACACGCTCGGGAGGACCGGCTTCCTGGACATGATTCTCGAAGGCGACCCCATGATCTGGTGCATCGCCGGCGAGGACCTTGCCGGGATGTGTCCCTCGACTTTCCTCGCGGCGGCGGTTTCCGCCGCCGGGTTCGGGATGCTCCTCCAGCGCTTCGGAACGGCGTCCCAGAAGGGTGAACGCCTGCCGGGCCTCCGCCGGGGGGAATTCCTCGGGACCGTCGCCTGCGGCGGTTCCATGGCCGTGTCCGGAATCGGCGGAAGCGTTCCCAGGGCTGAAAGAAAGAAGAACGGGTGGGTGCTCGGGGGAACGGATCCCTTCGTGATCGGGGCCCCCGCGGCGGACGCCTTTCTCGTCCTTGCGGAATCGGGACCGGGGAGCGACGCGACGTTTTTCATCCTCAACCGCAGGACGAAGGGCCTTCGGATCGGAAAGCCGGTCGAACTTCTGGGATTGCGCGGGCTTTCCGCCGCCGGCATCGAGATGCGCGACTGTTTCGCGCCCCCGGAAGCCGTTCTGGGGAAGGAAGGATCGGGGCAGGAACAGATCGAGGCGGTGACGGAAAACCTCCTCCTCGCCGCTTCGGTTCTTTCCCTGGGGGTCGGAAATTCCTGCTTGGAGCTGACACGGGAATATGCGAAAAGGAAAACGGCCTTCGGGAAGCCCCTGGGCCTTCTCGAGGACGTGGGCGCCAGGCTGGCGACCATGTTCACGATGATCGACATCGGACGGCTCCTGGTGCTGCGGGCGGCATGGGCGATGGCCTCGGGGGACCCGAGCCGGGCGGAGGCCTCACGGAAGGCCCGCTCGTCGTCCAGGCCGTCCCGCTTCAGCTCGTCGATGGAATCACGAAGCTGCGTTTCGAGGTCGACGACGAGAGCGTCCTCGAAGGCCTCGTGCCGGCGTAACTTCGCTGTCCAGCCCCGTATCTCTTTTTCCAGGTCGAACATGTTCCCCTCCTATCCTATTGTCCGCGTCAATCCTCGGCGGTCACGGTCGATGCGAAGGCGTTCAGGGCCTCCCAGACGCTGCGC
>ENA-ORXD01000751-ORXD01000751.1-sediment-metagenome-genome-assembly--contig:-NODE-751-length-35295-cov-4.981714_pt1 | contig 35295 bp, 31 predicted proteins | sample MGYA00237862_ERZ511471 | MGnify/ENA metagenome assembly ERZ511471 | reverse complement strand
TTCAACCAGTTAATCTTCGTATTTAACCAGATGAGCGAGTCGTAACCAATGGCTCCCAGTTTAGCCAGCCATTTGGAATATTGCATCACCACATCAAATACATCGCCATGGAAAAACCAGCTGCGGTTCCCGTCCAAATCAAGTTCCAGTTGGTTGACAATCTTTAGTTTGCCTATTTTAAGGCCACTGAAACGTCTGAACATTTCGTCGTGATTCCCTGTAATATAATATACGGTGGAGTGTTTGGAAGCCATTCCCAGTAAATGTTTGATTACTTTTAAATGTGATTTAGGGAAATAGCGTTTTCTGAATTGCCAGATATCGATGATGTCGCCATTCAGGATTAAGGTTTTCGGACGAATGCTTTTCAGGTATTTGAGCAATTCGGTAGCGTGGCTTCCGGCGGTTCCCAGGTGGATATCCGACAGGACCACCAGGTCAATTTCTCTTCGTTTAGTCATACGTTTTATCAGATATTCGCATATGGCAATTAAGTCATATTCAATAATTTGTCCGTTAAGTTGGCATGATTGTATCATGAATAAAAAGGAAGGTTACCGTTAGAAAATTACTATCTGTCACATAGATGTCACATGGATTTAATTTGTGCATAATAAGGAGACGGTCGTTTTAGCCGGAATCAGGGGTTTAGAGTGTAGTTGCATTTAATTTGTCGGCCGACATCCATATATTGTACCTGATAAATGTAAAGACCTTTAATTCTTCTTTCGGTTCTCCCAACTCGTTAGGGGGCGACTTGGGTTTAGTATAAGCACAATCAATTTTGGTTGGCATTATTATAATTTCAATTTGGGATTGATGTGATGTATCTATATTACCTTAACTACGTAAATACATATTGTTGTGAAGATATTACTCACCGGGGTGACCGGTTATATAGGGAAGCGGCTTCTCCCGGTTTTGCTGGAGCAGGGACACGAGGTAATTTGCTGTGTCCGCGATAAGCAACGTTTTGCTGTAAATGGATTACCATCGAAGCTGGTTACCGTTCTGGAAATAGATTTTTTGGACATTCAGTCAGTTGATAATTTTCCTACCGGCGTTGATGTTGCCTATTACCTGATACATTCCATGTCATCCTCTATTGATTCGTTTGAGGTTCTCGAAGCACAAACAGCCATGAATTTCCGGAAATTTGTGGAAGATACTGGTGTGAAACAGGTGATTTATCTTGGCGGAATCAGTAATGATAAAAAACTGTCGAAACACCTTCAGTCTCGCCGTAAGGTCGGTGAAATCCTGTCAGGAGGAGATTATCACACCACCATTTTACAGGCCGGAATTATTGTCGGTTCCGGAAGTGCTTCGTTTGAGATTATGCGCGATCTGGTCGAAAAACTCCCGCTTATGATTGCACCACGATGGGTTCTTACCCGATCACAACCTATTGCCATCAGGGATGTCATATTTTATCTGACACATGTTTTAAATGATGAGCGATTCTTTGATCAGCGATTTGATATCGGTGGACCGGAAATACTTACTTACCGGGAAATGATGCTTCAGTTTGCGGCGGTCAGGGGTTTACACCGCTTCATTGTGACTGTCCCGGTAATGACGCCTAGATTGTCGTCCTACTGGCTTTATTTTGTCACAGTTACTTCCTATAAACTGGCTGTGAATTTGGTAGACAGCATGAAAGTGGAAGTTATCTGCCAGGATAACCGCCTTGGAGAAATATTGGAGCACCAGCCGCTCACCTTCCGGGACGCCGTGAAGCTGGCTTACGATCGGATTGAACAGAATATGGTAATATCGAGCTGGAAAGATGCCTTTGCAAGCGGACGGTTGGAAGGGCATTTGTCACAGCATATTGAAGTACCTCATTTTGGATGTTTTAAAGTGGTGAAGCGTAAAAAAGTCGATGTCTCCGAAGATGCAGTATTGGAAAATATTTGGTCCATAGGTGGGGATAGGGGTTGGTATTATGCGAATTGGCTCTGGCAATTACGTGGGTTTCTCGATAAATTGTCCGGAGGTGTTGGCTTACGGCGTGGGAGACGATTACCCAACGAAATACGTACTGGCGATGCACTCGATTTTTGGCGTGTATTGTATGCAGATAAGGAGGGGAGGAGGTTGTTACTCTTTGCCGAGATGAAGCTTCCGGGAGAAGCATGGCTTGAATTTAAAATGGTACGAGGAAATGAACATACATGGTTATATCAGGTGGCCACTTTTCGCCCGAAAGGCTTATGGGGGCGTTTATACTGGTATTTGAGTCAACCGTTTCATTTTCTCATTTTCAGGGGAATGATTCGACGAATAGTACGATACCGATCCCATCAGCCTCATTAGGATTGAGCTTATGAAATGAGAACCCGAAGTCCATCGCCATTAATTTAGGGCATAAAAAAAGGATAGACGGGCATCTATCCTTTCCAACCTAACTAAACCAATAAAACTAACTAAATCCAAACCTATGAATAAAAAATCTATGACAAATATATGCTGAAAAACATTTTTCTGTGTTAAGTTACTTTTAAAAGAATTTTAAAAAGATGATCGATCTGGCACAATTGAATTCTTCCTGGTCATTCGATGTCCTGCGGTGTATTTTTTGTCTGGCGAAATCCCATTTTCCTTTTTTAGTTTAACTGTTCCCCAGATTATTAGGCACAAAAAAAGGATAGACGGGCATCTATCCTTTTCCAACCTAACTAAAACTAACTAAACCAATAAAAACTAACTAAATCCAAACCTATGAATAAAAATCACATGACAAATGTATGTTTTATAACACTTGACTTCATTAAGACAATGTTAAAAATATTTCGCAAACGATTGCGGATGATGATTTTTGTTGCTGCGAGATGTCCGGGCATAAAAAAAGGAACGAGTAATCGTTCCTTTTTTGCTATGTAAACTTGTCGTAGTATGCTTATTCTGCTTGATTGTTGTTCGATGAGCTGCTCTCATCCTTGGCAATCGAATCGCGCATGGCAGTGTCGGCGTTGATGTTTTGGTACTTCATGTAATCCATAATGCCGAGGTTGCCGTTTTTAAATGCTTCAGAAATAGCCAAAGGAACCTGAACTTCTGCTTCAATCACCTTGGCGCGGGCTTCTTGTGCTTTCGCACGCATTTCCTGTTCAAGAGCAACAGCCATGGCACGGCGTTCTTCTGCTTTTGCCTGGGCAATGTTCTTATCTGCTTCGGCCTGGTCCATTTGCAGTACTGCTCCGATGTTTTTACCAATGTCAATATCGGCAATATCAATCGACAGAATCTCAAATGCTGTTCCGGCATCCAAGCCTTTTTCCAAAACCACACGTGAAATGGAATCCGGATTCTCCAATACTTCTTTATGCGAGAATGAAGAACCGATAGATGAGACTATTCCTTCACCGACACGGGCCAGTACTGTTTCTTCTCCGGCACCTCCAACCAGTTGCTTGATATTGGCCCTAACCGTCACACGGGCTTTACAGATTAACTGAATCCCGTCTTTGGAAACGGCTGTAACTGGTGGTGTGTCGATAACCTTCGGGTTAACTGACATTTGCACGGCCTGAAATACGTCCCGGCCAGCGAGGTCAATGGCCGTGGCCATGTTAAAAGAAAGTTCGATATTGGCTTTTTCAGCCGAAACCAAGGCATGAACCACACTTTCGACATGCCCTCCGGCTAGATAGTGTGCTTCGAGTAAATCTCGTTTAATCCCCCCCAATCCGGCTTTATGTGCTTCAATCATGGCTCTCGTAATTACACCCGGAGGCACTTTCCGGAAGCGCATTAAGAATAGCTGCATTAACGAAATACTTACCCCTGATACAATGGCTGAAAACCAAAGTCCAATTGGAATAAAATAAAGGAATATAACCAGCAGGATTATTATCCCGACAATTATTCCCAAGGTACCTGGAATCATAATTTTTCTTTTTTAGTGGGTTTAACGATTATTTGATTCTTTAAAACTTTTACAATCTCGACTTCTGTACCTGCGTCCATCATTGGGCCGGTCGATTTTCCTTCCATGATCTGTCCGTCGAATTCCACTTTCCCGATAGGGCCCAGTCGTGTTACCGTAACTCCAATATCGCCCGCATGAAATCTGGAATCCTCAATCTCGTTTGTTTTACCGGTGATGGTTGATTTTAGCGACATTTTGTGTCCGATCTTGCCTTTTAATAGTCTGAATATTAGGATGGGGACCACAATGACAATAAATAGCAAAGTTCCAAAACCGGCTATTGTGCCATAGGTTTCGAATGCCAGATAAACACTGTAACCAAAAAGTACTACGCCTCCAACTCCGGCAATGGTAATTCCGGGAATGACAGCGAATTCTAGGAGGAGTAATACAATTCCCAGAAAAATGAGTAATAGTATAGTCAGGATAGTCATTTGTTTACGAAAGTGGATTAATATTTAGGGTTATCCCTTATTTAATTGTAGCCTTCAGGCTTCGCCCGGCCAACGCCTGGCGCATAGGCCTCAGGTATTCCATGGAACCTTGCTTAATGTCGCATTTCCCTTTAAAATGTACCAGGTAAGTGCATTGAGTGGCCTGTTGATTGCTATGGTTGCAAATATCCATGAGCGCATCAATCACATAATCGAAAGAATGAAAATCATCGTTATGAAGAAACAACGAATACCTCTTCTCCTTATCAATCTCTTCAGTTACACTGTGTTGCTTTTTTTTCTGTGTTCCCATGGGAAATCGTTGTTTTGCGTACTGTAATTTCTGTAGGTAACTTTCCACTAAAATTAGTAACAATTTCCAAATTTTACGGAAAGAAAAGGTATTGGTTAGGAAAAACATTTACTTTCCTTTCTGCAATTTCAGCGCATCGCTAACCTTGATTCGCTCGCCATTTTTATAGGCTACCACAAACGCATCCTTAGCTCCTTCCTGTCGTAGCTGGTTCTTCAGATTAACAGCAGCATGGTAATCACTTAGATTTCCTACGGTGTATACCACCACTCCATGGTTGTCAGTATAATGATCGATTTTCCTGAATTTGGAAAGTTTATCATATAGTTGTTGAACGTAGGCGGGTATTGCTTTACTAAACGAACCGATTTGTACGCGATATTCAATTTCGTTGACGGGCGCTGTGACTATTGGTTTTTGAACGACCGGCTTTTTCACTTTTGGAGCAGGCTGGACCGGAGATTCTTCAGCTAATGCTTCCTGCCTCTCTTTATCGTGCTGAACCTGTTTCTTTTGAACGGCCTGGGTGAATTGCTCGATTTCATTATCCGGCTGTCCATCCCAATATTGCTGTTCAACCTGGCGAGCTTCTTTGAAAAAGTCTTCTCTTTCCCTCATTAATTTATAGGAAAGCTGTTCGGCATCGAGTATTTTTTGAGACAATTCTGCATTGTCCTTCGGATCTTGTCCCTCATATTCCTTTCGAAGATGGTGGGTGGCAGCTGCCAGCGAATCCTGCCGGATACTGGCAATCCAGCCTTCAGCAAAAATAGATTTGCCTTCCGGTGTCCTGAAATCTTTCAGTTCGTGATATTTAATGCGGCTGTTAACCTGGAAATTAAACCATGCATTGTCCAACCCAGCCGGAGGAGTAAACATTTTTTTCGGTACGGTAGCCGGTGCTATATCGTTGGTAGTATCCTGCCCCGAATTTATTTTTTCAGTGACAAACAAATGAGGATATCTTTCCTTTTGCTCAGCAGTCACTTCTGAAACCTGTGCATTGGAATCTGAAATATTTTCAGGGGTTACCGGTTTGGCATCGTCCGATGAAAACAATTCCGGATGGTGTTTTTTTTGTTCTGCCGTCAGGGCAATGAACGATTCATATGATGGTTTTTCCTGACTATCGACGGGTTCGACGGTATCTTTGGGCAGTTTATTTTCAGCTACAGCTGCTTTAAACGGATTGATTTTCCGTGTACACAAATCCATATACTCCCTTAATCCGAGTCGTTTTAGATCTTTGTTCCGACCGTAATCGGCAAAACGCTGATAATACTTCATGGCTAAATCCCAATCCGATTCAGCGTGGAAACATTTTCCCAAATAGAAGTAAACATCGGACGGTACACGCCCCAGAGAGGCTGTTAGCAATGCTCTCCAGGCTTCGGGGCCATAGTGCTCTGTCTCTACCATGCTGACTCCATAGCAGTAATTGAGCTCTTCGTCTTCAGGATACATTTTTATGAGCTCCTTATAAAGGGGAAGCGCATCTTTGTAATTCTCATCGTGAAAATAATTGGCGGCCTTAGCCTCAATATCTCTTTCCCTTTGTGCCGATACCTGAAAGGGCAAAAGGAAGAGTAAAATGAGTGCGAGGAAAATGTTCAAAATCCGGTGCTTCGATTTCATGTTTTTTCTCTTTGGGAGTGAAAAGCTGTTTTTGATTGATGTCCGTGAGTTAAAAATACAAATTTTGGGTTATTTTCCGCTAACACGGCTGTCAATTTGAACACCACTTTTAATAATCTGTTTTATGTGATGATCCTATTTTAAAGTATATTTGTATTAATCAGCCCAATTTTATGGTTATGAAAGAATTGAACGAAGGGGATAAATCTCCTGATTTTAAAGGGAAAAACCAAGAAGGTAAAACTATTTCGCTTAATGATTTTAAAGGTAAGAAGTTAATTCTGTATTTTTACCCAAAAGATAACACCCCGGGATGTACTGCGGAAGCCTGTGACCTGAATGATAACTACGATTACTGGATTTCCAAAGGGTATGAAGTGGTTGGAGTTAGTCCCGACTCTGAAGAATCGCACCGGAAATTTATCGATAAGTTTGGATTGAAATTCAATTTGATTTCCGATCCGGAAAAGGAACTCCTGCAGACATTTGGTGTCTGGGGTGAAAAGAAAATGTATGGCAAGACTTACATGGGAGTCTTGCGTACCACATTTGTCATTGACGAAAATGGCTTGATTGAGAAAATTTTCCGGAAAGTGAATACCAAAGAGCATACCCGACAAATTGCGGATGAAATGAAGCTCGAAAACTAAAATACGCTCAAACTATATGGCAAAAGAAGAACAGCAGAATGTAAACAAGGAAAAGCTGAAAGCTCTTCAGCTGACAATGGACAAAATTGAGAAGAGTTATGGAAAAGGCGCTATTATGCGCATGGGCGATCGGCCACACGAAGATGTACCGGCCATTCCATCAGGCTCTATCTCACTTGATGTCGCGCTGGGAGTTGGCGGATATCCCAAAGGACGTGTCATCGAAATTTACGGACCGGAATCGTCGGGTAAAACCACGCTGGCCATACATGCTATTGCCGAAGTACAAAAACAAGGAGGCATTGCAGCCATCATCGATGCAGAGCATGCATTTGATCCTTTCTATGCCCGTAAACTGGGCGTCGATATTGATGAGTTACTTATTTCTCAACCCGACAATGGTGAGCAGGCATTGGAAATTACCGACAACCTGATTCGTTCAGGAGCCATTGATTTGGTGGTAATCGACTCGGTTGCGGCCCTGACTCCGAAAGCGGAAATCGAAGGAGAAATGGGTGATGCACGTGTGGGATTGCAGGCCCGACTGATGTCTCAGGCGCTGCGTAAACTGACCGCCAATATCAGCCGTACCAAAACCTGCTGTATCTTTATTAACCAGTTGCGCGAGAAAATCGGAGTGATGTTTGGTAACCCGGAAACAACCACCGGTGGTAACGCACTGAAATTCTATGCATCGGTCCGGCTTGATATCCGCCGAATTGGTCAGATAAAAGACGGTGAAGAGGTGCAGGGAAACCATACCCGGGTGAAAGTGGTAAAGAACAAAGTTGCCCCACCATTCCGTAAAGCCGAATTCGATATTATGTACGGTGAAGGAATTTCGAAAACAGGCGAGATTATTGACCTGGGAGTGGATCTGAATGTTATCAAGAAGAGTGGTTCCTGGTTCAGTTATGGCGAAACAAAACTCGGACAGGGACGCGAAAGTGTGAAGACATTGTTGAAAGATAATCCTGAATTAGCCGAAGAACTTGAAACAAAAATTCTGGAAGCCATAACTTCGTCGGTCGAGCAATAAATTTTTCTTAAGAAATATATGTGATTCTGGACCGGGGAACTCCCGGTTCAGATTTTTTTTAACCTTTGCACAAGTGAATAGCTGATAATTCATAATATTTTGCCCATGAAGATTTTGAAATTCGGAGGAACGTCGGTCGGATCGCATGAAAATGTAAGAAGGATTGGCGAAATTGTAAAAGGACAAAATACCCCTGTCATCGTGGTGGTATCGGCCCTGAGCGGAATAACAGACAATTTGCTGCTCACAGCCCGTACAACAGCCGAAGGCGGAGAATTCACCACCGGTTTATCAGCCATTCGAACACGCCATGAAGAGATGGCCGGTCAACTTTTTGCGGGAGAACAACTGAATAGAGTGTTGGCCAAATTGCATCCCTATTTTGAAGAGTTGGAGAAAATCTTTCAGGGCGTTTCGCTCATTTACGAACTTACCCCGAAAACCCTCGATAAAATTGTTGGTTTTGGCGAACGTATGTCGTCTATCCTTGTCAGTGAATATTTGAAAGCTGAATTGATTGACAGTGCAGCGATTATCAAAACGGATGAGAATTTTGGCCGGGCTTATGTCGATTTGGACAAGACCTACGAACTGATTGCTGCAAGATGCGGAAAATTGAAGGGAGTAGCTGTAGCTCCCGGTTTCATTTCCTCTTCTTCTAACGGCGTAATGACCACTCTCGGACGTGGCGGCTCTGATTACACTGCTGCATTGTTCGCTGCTGCCCTGGATGCCCAAAAGTTGGAAATATGGACCGATGTAGATGGTTTTATGACGGCCGATCCACGTGTGATTAGCAAAGCATATCCCATTCCTTCACTCACTTATTCGGAGGCAATGGAGTTGTCACACTTTGGTGCAAAAGTGATTTATCCCCCGACCATTTTGCCGGTATACAAAAAAGGCATTCCGGTTCAGATTAAAAATACGATGTCCCCCGAAGCCGAAGGCACGCTCATCGGATTGGAGGAAACAGATTGGAAAGATAGGCCCATCAAAGGAATTTCATCCATGTCGGGCATTACCCTGATTACTGTTCAGGGCCTGGGCATGATTGGCGTAACCGGTATTTCCGCCCGGATTTTCGGGGTACTGGCACGGAAAGAGATCAACGTGATCCTAATATCACAGGCATCATCGGAGAACTCTATCAGCTTTGCTGTTGATTCGGGATGTGCCGAAGTTGCCCGCGAAGGAATTGAGATAGAGTTTGCCGCGGAAATTGCCTCGGGACGCATTAATAAGATTACGGTAGAGGAAAATCTCTCCATTGTGGCAATTGTCGGTGAACACATGAAACATTCGGCCGGAATTGCCGGAAAACTGTTTCACACCATTGGCAAAAACGGAATTAATGTGGTTGCCATTGCACAAGGGGCTTCCGAACAGAACATTTCCTGGGTAGTTAAGCATTCCGATTTACGGAAAACACTGAATGTGGTCCACGAATCATTCTTCCTGTCGCCGTATATTGAGCTGAATATTTTCCTGGTAGGTATTGGAACGGTTGGCCGCGATTTGCTGAAACAGGTTGAACAGCAACAGCCACGCCTGATTCGCGATCACCGGTTGAAGATGAAACTGGCCGGTGTTGCCAATTCAAGAAAGATGTATTTTGACCGCGATGGCATTCAAATCAGCGAGGTCGATACACTATTGAAATCTTCGGAAGAGAAGTCGAACATGTCGGCTTTCTGCCAGAAAATGATTGACATGAACATGTTCAATTCGGTGTTTGTCGATTGCACGGCTAATGCCGAAGTAGCGGAGCATTACCATCATATTCTCGATAATTTTATCTCGGTAGTTGCTGCCAATAAAGTAGCGGCTTCATCATCATACAGCCGATACAAAAAATTAAAGGATACAGCCAGTAAGAAAAGCGTGAAATTCTTGTTCGAAACCAATGTGGGGGCCGGTTTGCCGTTGATTTCAACCATCAATGATCTGCAACGTTCAGGTGACCGGATTCTGCGCATTGAAGCGGTTCTTTCCGGAACATTGAATTTCATTTTCAATACGCTTAGCGAAGAGATTCCGTTGAGCCGGGCCATTCGGATGGCAAAGGAAGAAGGATATGCAGAACCCGATCCACGTATCGATTTAAGTGGGATCGACGTGGTGCGTAAACTGGTAATTCTTGCCCGTGAATCCGGATACGAAATCGAGAAGGAAGATGTGAAAATGGAATCCTTCATTCCGCAAAAATACTTTGACGGAACGCTGGACGAATTCTGGGAAACCATTCATGAGATGGACGATGAGTTTGAACAACGCCGGAAAGAGCTGGCGGCTAATAATCAGCGCTGGCGTTTTGTCGGGAAATTCGAAAACGGTCAGGCCGAAGTGGCTTTACGCGTGGTGGACGCCCGCCATCCTTTCTTCGACCTCGAAGGAAGTAACAACATTGTGTTGCTCACCAGCGAAAGGTATAACGAGTTTCCTATGCAAATAAAAGGATACGGAGCAGGCGCTGCCGTAACGGCAGCCGGTGTGTTTGCTGATTTGATTAAGGTTTCGAATATTTGATGATTGTGGAATTGGAAATAGATTAGAAAATGAAATATATAGTTATTCTTGGAGACGGAATGGCCGATTTGCCCGAGCCATCAAAAAATAATCTCACCCCACTGATGGCTGCTAATACACCTCATTTGGACAAACTGGCGGCGATGGGGAAGAGCGGATTGTTCAAAACCATCCCCGAGTCATTGCATCCGGGAAGTGAAGTGGCCAATATGGCGGTGCTGGGTTACGATGTGGAAGCGGTTTTCGAAGGCCGGGGCGTGTTGGAAGCTGCCAGCATTGGTGTGGAACTGCAGCCAGATGATTTGGCGATGCGTTGTAACCTGGTGTGTGTGGAAGGCGATATCCTGAAAAACCACTCGGCCGGACATATTGGAACAGAAGAGGGTGCCGAACTGATTGCCTACCTGAACGAAAAACTGGGAACCGATACCGTTCGTTTCTATCCGGGCGTTTCGTATCGCCATTTGCTGGTGATTAAAGGCGGGAACAAGATGGTGAAATGCGTGCCTCCGCATGATGTGCCGGAGAAACCGTTTGCCGGTTTGTTGCCCGAAGCTTCATCGCCGGAAGGCAAAGAGACAGCGGAGCTGATACGTCAATTGATTCTGGATTCACAAAAAATACTGGCCGATCATCCGGTAAACCTGAAAAGGAGAGAGGCCGGAAAAGATCCGGCGACCTCGGTTTGGCCCTGGTCACCCGGGTATAAACCGAAGATGGAGACTTTACAGGAGATGTATGGCCTCGGACCTGCTGCCGTGATTTCGGCAGTCGATCTTATTCAGGGCATTGGCGTGTATGCCGGCATGGATGTGATCAAAGTGGAAGGTGCCACCGGATTGTACGATACCAATTACGAAGGGAAAGCGCAGGCCACTATTGATGCATTGCGAGATCACGATTTTGTTTATCTTCATATCGAAGCGAGTGATGAGGCCGGGCATGAAGGTGACTACGATTTGAAAGTGAAAACCATCGAATACCTCGATAACCGCGTGGTTAGCTTCTTGTTGGAAGAGACAGCCAAAATGGATGAACCGGTAGCACTGTCATTGTTGCCCGACCATCCAACACCATGGAGAATCCGGACCCACACACGGGATGCCATTCCTTTCGTAATTTATCGACCGGGTGAAACACCCGACGATGTGACCGAATACACCGAACAGGCCGCAGCTAAAGGCGCATATGGAACGGTGGAAGGCAACCAGTTTATGAAAAAATTTCTAGGAATCGAATAGGCTCATGAAATATTACAGTACCAATAACGAAGCACCTAACGTTGATTTACGCACGGCTGTAACAGAAGGCCTGGCACCCGACCGTGGATTATATATGCCCGAACGCATTGTTCCGTTGCCGGAATGGTTTTTCAAAGAGATGGAATCGTTCACCTTCCGTGAAATTGCTTTCGAAGTGGCCAAACGTTTCTTCGGCGAAGATATTCCGGAAACCGATTTGCAGGAGATTGTGTTCGATACGCTCTCGTTCGATGCACCGCTGGTTCATGTGCGCGATTCCATTTATTCGCTCGAGCTATTTCATGGCCCGACACTGGCTTTCAAAGATGTTGGTGCAAGGTTCATGGCCCGCCTGCTCGGCTATTTTCTGTCGCAGCAAAAGGGAAGGGTGAATGTGCTGGTGGCTACCTCCGGTGATACCGGAAGCGCTGTAGCTAACGGCTTTTTCAACGTGCCCGGAATTCATGTGTACGTACTGTACCCAAAAGGGAAGGTGAGCGAAATTCAGGAGAAACAGTTCACTACGCTGGGGCATAACATTACCGCCCTGGAAATTGACGGCACCTTCGATGATTGCCAGCGACTGGTGAAATCAGCTTTCATGGATGCCGATCTGAAAAAGCAGCTCACGCTTACATCGGCCAACTCCATCAATGTGGCGCGTTTTCTGCCGCAAGCGTTTTATTATTTTAATGCATGGGCCCGTCTTCCCGAAAAGGATAAAAAAGTGGTCTTCTCCGTACCCAGCGGCAACTTTGGAAACCTGACTGCCGGCTTGTTTGCCAAACGAATGGGCCTTCCGGTACATCGCTTCATTGCGGCCAACAATCTAAATGATGTGGTTTTCGAATACCTGAAAACAGGAGAATTCAAGCCCCGTCCGTCGGTGGCTACCATTGCCAATGCCATGGATGTTGGCGATCCGAGTAATTTTGCCCGCATTCTCGATTTGTATCAGAATGATGTGAAAGCCATTCGTAAGGATATTTCCGGAACACGTTATACCGATGAAGAGATACGGGAAACGCTGGTCCGTGTGTACAGCCAAACCGGCTACTTACTTGATCCGCACGGAGCTACCGGTTACCAGGCATTGGAGGATAATCTTCATCCCGGTGAGGCCGGAATTTTCCTGGAAACAGCCCATCCGGCCAAGTTTACCGAAACGGTAGAGGGTGTGATTGGGAAAGGGAATGTACCGATGCCCGAACGCCTTGAGAATTTCCTGCGCAACGAACACATGATTGATTCGCTTAACGCTTCGTTCGATGCATTCAAAACCTTCTTGCTGGAGCACGCTGAATAGAAATTCAAAGTGATTTGAATTATAGAAAGGCCATTGTTTTGAAACGATGGCCTTTTATTGTGGATGGAAATATTTTCTATTTAACGTAATCCATTAGGTTGTTTAGCCAAAAAATTAGGTCCTTCAGCCAAAATTTTCGGTTCGGAAACTAATCGATTAGTTTTTTTAGTCTATTCTTTAACTCTTTTGGGGCTTCGATTACGTTATTTAATGTGTGGAAGGGTAAATTTATCGCGTCACACCTCAAAATCATCGGATTGATCCATTATTTTACTTCCTGGAAAGACAACTTCAGACAAGAACTTCGATGATTTTGTACTTGCAAAGGTTAATTAAAGGGATGAAAGGAGAAAAAGAATTATTCCCGGCAATGATTTACGCTATCACTTCGATGATTTTCTGAATTAACACTCCGAAACGCAACCTTTGACACGATTTTTGTCGTCATGTTTATACCAATTGAGCTAATAAAGAGATAAAGGTATGAATATGAGAAAGGTGTTATTATTGCTGTTAGGCGTGTCGCTTCTGGCTGTTGTAACAACATCCTGCGATACAGATGATGATGGTAAATATTCTATCGGTGATTTTATCGTCAGCCTGGGCGTTGTCCAGAAAGAAAGTCCGGATGCTAACTCGTATGTAATCCAGCTGGATAACGGTGATTCTTTCGTTCCGGTGGCCACATCGGTTCCCTATTTAAATGTTTATAACAATCAGCGTGTGTGGGTGAATTTCAATCCGCTGGACGATAAGACCAATGCTGATGGTTCGCTTACCTATTACGGGAAATTGAATGATTTGCGGGAAATTCTCTACAAAGATGTATCGGTTGCTTCCCAGGTATCTGCAGACAGCATGGGTTACGATCCCATTGATGTGAAGGATATCTGGATGTCGCAGGACAGCATACTGAACGTGGAAATTTCTTTTTATACTGCCGGATCAACGCATTACATTAATTTGGTGAACGATGAAACCGGAGATGGAGTAACTCAACCTTACATGCTCGATTTGAAGCACAATGCCCGTGGCGATGAGCAGGCTTACCGAACTTCGGGTGTGGTGAGTTTCAAACTGGGAACCTTGAAAGCATCGGGTAATAATTCGGTTGATTTTATTGTACGCTACACCAATTACAAAGGACAAACCATTGAGGAACCGGCAATGACCTTTCATTACGGGACCTGAGCAGGGATAGTTCATAGGCCGAAAGCAAAAACCCGCTGTGTAACATAGCGGGTTTTGTTTTGCCCTTTCTTGACTGAATGATTATTCCGGTTAAATTTGTGTCAAATCAGAAAATTGTTGTACAATGAAAAAACTAGCTCTTTTTTCACTTCCGCTGTTGATGGTTGGCCTGATGGCCTGTACCACCCCGGCGCCGAAAGTGGAAAAAAAGAATTTTGTGCCCGAGGTTCCCAAGCTGACCTCCGACATAATGACACCGGAAGTTCTCTGGTCATTTGGACGCATGAGCGAAGCAGAAGTTTCGCCCGATGGGAAATCGGTTGTTTATGCTGTAACCTACTTCAATATTCCGGAAAATAAATCGTACCGCGATTTGTATTCGGTTTCCACCGATGGGGGAACTCCGGTGCAACTCACCGATACTCCGGAAAAAGAGTTTAATCCGCAATGGCGTCCTGACGGAAAGAAGATTGGTTACCTTTCTTCTAAATCGGGTGATGTGCAGTTGTGGGAAATGAATCCTGACGGCTCCGGTCAGCACCAGGTTTCGCATATTGACGGTGGCATCATCGGATTCAAGTATGCGCCTACCCAGGATCGTATTCTGTATGTGCAGAATGTGAAGCTCGATAAGAGTGTGCACGATTTGTTCCCCGATCTTCCGAAAGCTAATGCTCGTCTGGAAACCGACCTGATGTATGTGCATTGGGATCAGTGGCACGATTATACCTACCAGCATGTGTTTGTGACCGATTACAACGAGAATAACGTAGTAGCCGGAACTGACATCATGAAAGGCGAGCGCTTCGATAGTCCGATGAAACCGTTTGGTGGTATCGAACAAATCAATTTCTCACCTGACGGGAAGAAGATTGCTTATACCTGCAAGAAGAAGGTGGGCCGTGCTTATGCACTTTCAACCAATTCCGATATCTATATCTACGATGTCGAAGGTGGCGAAACCATCAACTATACCAAAGGGATGATGGGTTATGACATCAACCCGGTTTTCTCGCCTGACGGCAAGAAACTGGCATGGGAAAGTATGGAGCACGACGGTTACGAATCAGACAAAAACCGTTTGTTCATAGCTGATTTGGCAACAGGCGACAAAAAGGATTATACCAAGGATTTTGACCAGAATGCCAATGGCTTGGTTTGGTCGGCTGATAGTAAAACGATCTATTTCGTTTCGGATATTCAGGCCACCGACGAGATGTACAGCCTTAATGTTGCTAAAGACAGTATTGCCCGTATTACAGACGGAGTTCACAACTACCAGAGTGTCATGCCTGCCGGCGATAAACTCATCGGACAGCGTGTTTCCATGTCGCATCCGGCCGACCTGTTCAGCGTGAACCCGGCGGATGGAAAAGAGACACAGATTACCGACATCAATAAGAAATATCTCGACCAGCTCACGTTTGGTAAAGTGGAAAAACGTTGGGTAAAAACAGTCGATAACAAGCAGGAATTGGTGTGGGTGATTTATCCTCCGCATTTCGATCCGAACAAGAAGTATCCGACGTTGCTGTATTGCGAAGGTGGACCACAGAGTACGGTTAGCCAGTTCTGGTCGTATCGTTGGAACTTCCAGATGATGGCTGCCAACGATTACATTATCGTTGCTCCGAATCGTCGCGGATTACCTGGTTTCGGCACCAAGTGGAACGAAGAAATTTCCGGCGATTATGGTGGCCTTGCTATGGATGATTATATGTCGGCCATCAAAGATGTCGCAAAAGAGCCCTACGTGGATAACAACCGCCTGGGAGCAGTGGGCGCCAGTTTTGGTGGTTACTCGGTTTACTACCTGGCCGGACATAATAATGGCTATTTCAAAGCCTTTATTGCACACGACGGTATCTTCAACTTCGAAGCGATGTATACCACCACCGAGGAAATGTGGTTTGTGAACTGGGATTTGGGCGGTTCGTACTGGGACTTCAAAAACCCGGTAGCGATGAAGTCGTTTGCCAAGTTCTCTCCGCATAAATATGTTCAGAACTGGGATGCCCCGATTCTGGTGATTCACGGTGGACATGACTACCGGATTCCATACACACAGGGTGAAGGCGCCTTTAATGCCGCCGTTTTAAGAGGTATTCCAGCCGAATTCCTCTATTTCCCCGAAGAAAGTCACTGGGTATTGCAGGCACAGGATGGTATTCTGTGGCAACGGGTCTTCTTCAACTGGCTCGATAAATACCTAAAATAAGGATTTTTCCTGATACGATATGAAAGGCTGCCTCGGTTGAGGTGGCCTTTTTTTGTGAAAGACCAGCGGACCCCTCAGTATTCCTTTCTTACCGTTAAGGGACTCTTTCGCTTGGAGGAAAAGGTCGAAAGAGTGGAGGAAGGGTCCGAAAGAATAGAGAAAGAGGTCGAAAAAGACGGGAAAACCATTGAAAAACTGGTGAAGATAATTGAAAGAAAAGCGGGAATATCTGAAAAAGTGGAGATCGTATTTACCGGAATAATGGAAATGCTCGCCAGAGGAGAGAACGGAGGTACCAACCAAAAGGAAATATTTGCCAACGGCGGGAGTAGGAGTGCCAGAGCGGAGTAGCCTTCAACCAGAAGATAAAACAGGAATAGACGATACAAGAAAACTGCCCCGACATGATCGAGGCAGCTTTCTTGTATATCGAATTTGTACGAAATTACGACTTAAACGATTCCGGAGAATCCCATAAAGGCCATAGCCAGAATACCGGCGGTAATCAGCGCAATGGGCGTTCCTTTCAAACCTTTCGGTACATTCATCAGGTCGAGATGCTCACGCAAACCGGCGAAAATCACCAGTGCCAGTCCAAAACCGATAGCAGTTGAGATGGCGAAAACCACACCTTCCATCAGGTTAAAGTCTTTCTGAATGGTCAGAATGGCCACACCCAAAATGGCACAGTTAGTGGTAATCAACGGAAGAAAAACGCCCAGTGCCTGGTAAAGCGCGGGACTTACCTTCTTCAGAATGATTTCGACCAGCTGGACCAGTGCGGCAATGACCAGGATGAACGAAATGGTTTGCAGGTATGCCACATTCAATGGCTCCAGAATATTGCGTTGAATCAGGTAGGTAACAATCGTTGCCAGTGTCATTACAAAGGCAACTGCACCGGCCATACCCACAGCAGTTGAGGTCTTTTTCGAAACACCGAGGAACGGACAGATTCCGAGGAACTGTGCCAGTACGATGTTATTGACAAAAATGGCCGATATGATAATGATGATGTATTGCATAACTATCAGGCTTTTTTGAGTTTATTGATGATGGCAATCAGGTAACCCAGGGCGATGAAAGCTCCGGGAGCCAGCACGAAAATAAGGCTGCCGTAATTCTCCGGATAGATAACCAAACCGAAAATTTTTCCGCTTCCGAGGAATTCACGAACGGAGCCTAACAGGATTAGAGCAAATGTAAAGCCCAATCCCATGCCCAATCCGTCGAGGATGGAGGACCAAACGGTGTTTTTCGAAGCAAATGCCTCGGCGCGGCCCAGCACAATACAGTTAACTACAATCAACGGAATAAACAATCCCAGACTTTCGTACAGTGAAGGCAAATATGCCTGCATGAGTAGTTGTACAATCGTTACGAACGTGGCAATAATCACAATGAAGCTTGGGATACGAACTTTATCCGGAATGCCACTTTTTACCAGCGATACGACGAGATTGGCCATGACCAGAACAAATGTGGTTGCCAGTCCCATTCCCATTCCATTAATGGCAGAAGATGTAACACCCAACGTGGGACACATTCCCAGGAGGAGCACAAATACCGGGTTTTCTTTCAGAAATCCCTTGGTGAAATTTTTCATCTGACTCATGAGTTACCTCCTTTCGTTTGATCGTCTTTTTGTGGAGTGGAACCACTTGTTGCATCTGTTTCGTTCTTCCAGGTATTGTAAGCCCTGCGTACGGCATCAAGGAAGGCACGCGACGAAATGGTTGCCGCCGTAATGGCATCGATATCACCACCGTCTTTCGATACGGTAAAGTTGACCTTACCGGGATTTTTCCCGATGATATCCTGTTTTGGTTTATCCTTGTTACGGAACCATTCACCCATTTTTGAACCTAAGCCCGGAGTTTCCTGGTGTTGTAATACCTGGTAACCCGAGATGGTTCCGTCTGGCGTAAAGCCGACCATCAATTCGAAGTGGCCGGAAAAACCCTTGTTGGTATAGGTTTTTACAGCTGTTCCCACCACATTTCCATTGGCATCCAATGCCGGGAATAATTCAAGACTGTCGGTTTCACCTTTCGGCGGAATTTTAAAGCTTTTGCCTAGTTTATCGAATTTTGGCAGCACAGCAGCGATAGCCTTTTGTTGTGCTTTGATGTTGGCATTTTTGATGGCATCGCGGGTCATTTCATTAACTAATCCCAGTGATGCAGAAGCAATGAAGGTAACGGCAAACAGCGTTAACAACATGTTGATGAAGTTCGATTCTCTCTTAGCCATTACGCAATCCTCCCAAATCTAGCCGGTTTGACATATGCGTTAATCAGCGGGGTGAAGGCGTTCATGATAAGAATCGCGAAAGAAATGCCTTCCGGGTACGCTCCGAAGTTTCGGATGAGTACCGTGATGATTCCAATCCCGATACCGAAAATCAACTGGCCCACATGCGTCATCGGAGAGCTAACCATATCGGTGGCCATGAAAATTGCTCCCAGCATAACACCACCGGTGAACAAGTGGAACATCGGGTCCATAAAACGCTCTGGGTTGGCTAACCACAGAATGCCTTCGAAAATGAATACGGTGCCCAATACGGCAATTGGGGTGTGCCAGGTAATGATTTTCTTCCAGAGCATATAAAGGCCCCCCAACAGAAGTGCGACAGCCGAGATTTCACCTAGCGAACCACTCATATTTCCCCAAAACAGGTCGAAATGACTGGGAAGTTGAGAGGTAATTTCGCTGATGGTTTTTCCGCTTTTCAGACCTTCTTTCAAAAGTCCGAGTGGAGTTGCACCGGAAAATCCATCGGCGGCCAGTTTGTTTGGAGCCCAGGTGGTCATTTGAACCGGAAAGGAGATGAGCAGGAAGACTCGTCCTACCAACGCCGGGTTAAACGGGTTTTGTCCCAGTCCGCCAAACGACATTTTTCCAACGCCAATGGCGACCAATGCTCCCAAAATAATGAGCCATACCGGTAATCCGACCGGAACGTTAAAGGCCAGCAAAATCCCGGTAACGATAGCTGAACCATCGTCAACCGTAGGCTTGACCTTCATGATATACTTTTGAATTACGTATTCGAAGAATACACTCGCCGCTACGGCAATGAGTGTCACCTTTACGCTGTTCCATCCGAAAAACATGGCAGACATGGCAAAGGCCGGTAACATGGCCAGCACCACTCCGTACATGATTTTCCGTATGGACTCGTCACCCTTTACGTGTGGAGAAGGCGATACGGTTAGCAGTTTATTCATCGGTATTTTTGCTGTTTGTTTTGTCTGATTAATACTAGTTTAGTTTTGTGATTTCCTTGCCCGGATAAGTTTGCCCACCGTTCCTTTTCCCAACCGGATATAATCCAGCAACGGACGGTTGGACGGGCAGGTGAATGAACATGAGCCACACTCGATACAATCCATCACATGACGGTCTTCGCTGCGTTCCCACAGTTTCTTTTCCGACATGGTCATTAATAGAAAAGGCTCGAGTCCCATCGGGCAAACATTCACACATTTACCGCACCGAATACACGGTTCCATCTCACTTCGTTTCGATTCTTCATTGCGAATGAGCAGAATTCCGGATGTTCCTTTAGTAACCGGAACTTCCAGTGTGGTGAGTGCGCGTCCCATCATAGGCCCACCGCTAATCACTTTACCAGTATCTTCGGGCATGCCACCAGCGGCTTCCACCAATTCTGTAACAGGTGTTCCGACACGTACCATCAGGTTCGATGGTTCTTTTACAGATTTTCCGGTAACGGTAACCACTCGCTCGATAAGCGGTTTATTTTTCATCACCGCTTCGTATACGGCGAAGGCTGTACCTACGTTATTTACAACCGCACCAACGGCAATGGGCAATGCTCCCGAAGGAACTTCCTTCCCGGTAACGGCTTTTATCAATTGTTTTTCACCACCCTGCGGATATTTCACCTTCAGCGGCTGAACAGTAATTTCCGGTTCGTTGGCGGTGAAATCTTTCATTCGGGTGATGGCATCAGGCTTGTTGTTTTCAATACCTATCACCGCTTTATTTACGCCAAGCGATTTCATCAGTAGCTTAGTTCCGACAATAATCTCAGCTGTTTTTTCCAGCATTAACCGATGGTCAGACGTAAGGTAAGGCTCGCACTCCACACCGTTGATGAGCAATACCTCGGCAGTCATTCCCGGAGGTGGGCTCAGTTTTACGTGTGTGGGGAATGTTGCTCCACCCAAACCAACGATTCCGGCGGCCAGGATTTTTGCATTGATTTCCTTGGCATCCAGATGGGTTTCTTTAATCAGGGTATCTGATGTATCGATGCCTTGTTCCCATTCGTCACCTTCCACGCTAATGACGACAGCTTTTTTCTTGTATCCTGATGCATCCATCACGTCGTCAATCTTCGCTACTTTCCCGGAAACGGATGAATGAATATTGGTGGATACAAATCCCGAACTTTGGGCGATTACCGTACCGACTTTGACTTCGTCGCCGCGTTTAACCACTACGGTGGCGGGAGCACCGATATGTTGAGCAACGGGAATACTGACGGTTTTCGGGAGGGGCAGCTTTTCGATGGCTTTGCCGGCCGACAATTTATTTTCTGCCGGGTGAACACCTCCCATTTTGAATGTCTTTAACACGTTGACCTCCAGTTTATCGTTAATTATTCGTTTAGTTTGTTTATCAGGCTTTATCTGTTGAATCAGGTCCTGCCGATGTAGGTTCAGCAATTTCTTCGGTCTTGATTTTCCTTGGCGGGAAATTCTCTTCGATGATAGCTCCGGTAGGACAAACGGCTACACACTTGCGGCAAAGTTTACACTTGTCCGAATCAATGAAAGCCAGGTTATTGTCCATGGTAATGGCTTCGAACGGACATTCTTTCACGCACTTGCCACAACCGATACAGGCCACTTCACAGGATTTCTTTGCTGCAGCTCCTTTGTCTTCATTCCGACAGGCCACGTAAATCTTACGATCTTTCGGCATCTTCTTGCGGAGTTCGAACAAGTCTTTTGGACAGGCATCGACACAGGCACCACAAGCCACGCATTTTTCATCGTCTACTTCCGGCAGGCCGGTTTCAGTGTTCATGTGCAGAGCGTCGAAATCGCAGACATCTACGCAATCACCGTAGCCAAGACAACCGAATGCACAACCGGTTTCGCCGCTGTAAAGCGAAGAAGCGGAAGCACAGGATTTAGCTCCGTCGAATGCATTGGTTTTCGGACGATGCTCACACGTTCCGTTACAACGTAAAACAGCTACCTTGGGCGCTTTCTGTACCGCTTCCAGTCCCAGAATACCGGCAATCTCGCTCATGCAATCGTTTCCGCCCACGGGGCAAAAAAGAGCACTCAGCTCGTTTTCAGCTACACAGGCCTCGGCGAAAGCACGACAACCGGCATAGCCACAACCACCACAGTTGGCGCTGGGAAGCGCTTCCTCTATTTGGTCGATACGCGGGTCTTCGTGAACCTTAAATTTCTGTGATACGTAGTACAAAATGATCGCAGAGACGATCCCGATGGTGCTGAGAACAACAACAGTATAAATCAGTGTAATGCTCATTTTATCTGAGGTTTAGTTCAGTTTTCGAATACTAAAGTTCAGTGTTTGTTTGATTTTTTCTTTCAGGAGATATAGAATACCGTAATAAGGTACCAAAATACCCAATGCAGCCAGTGCTGCCAGCGATTCGTTGCCGGTAGTCTGTAGCAAAATTATGAGTGTGAATAAAAGTATGATAAGGGGCAGGATGTATGCAACAAAAAGTGCCCGGAATCCCTGAGATTCACTGGCAATAACTTCAACAAATTCTCCCCTTGCATAAGTGCCCTTCCAGTTATCTATCTCCACTTCTTTTTCCTTCATATCGGACATGTTGCAGGAGCCACCTACCTGACATGATACACATGCTGACTGGGAAATGATTCCAACCACAATCCGATGGTCATCCACAAACTTTACAACTCCCCGATGGAAGATATTTCCCTTGTTTTCCATTTTTTCTAAACGGTAGAAAATTTTCCCGCAAATGTAACGAGCTTTTTTATCTATCAGATTATTGAGGATATATCTTTAAACACCTATTGGTAATTTAGCATTATTTTAAATAAAATATATACAATTCGATATATAGATAATTCGAAATGATTGATGCGGTAATATTATTGATAATCAGTATCAAAATGTGTTTCTTAAATAAACAAGAAGATTATGTGTTATCATCTTCCGATGCGGGAAGCCGAAAACGGAAAGTGGTTCCTTTGTTTTCGGCACTTACAACTTCAATGGAGCTATTGTTTTTTCCCAGAAATTCTTTACACAGAATCAGACCAATCCCTGTTCCCGATTCATTTTCGGTGCCTTTGGTATAAAATTTATGTCCAACCTGGAATAATTTCTTCTGGTTGGTTTCTGAAATTCCTATACCAAAGTCTTGAATACTAATTAGAATCTGCTGATGTTCTTTTTTTGCACTGATAATAACGTCTTTTTCCCGATATGAAAATTTGATGGCATTGGAAACGAGATTCCGGATGACTGTAGCGATCATTTTGGGATCGGCATATGCATGTAGTCCTTCATCGATACGAGTTACCAGCTTGATATCCTTTTTCTCTGCCTGGCCGGAGGGCAAAATGAGAACAGCTTCAATGAGTTCTTTTACGTCAAAATTTTCAGCCTGAACCGTGAGAGTCCCGCTTTGCGCATTCCACCAGTCAAGTACATCGTCAATTAATTCGACCATACTGCGGGATGAATGACGGATGACTTTGGCAAAACTTCGTCGTTGTTCTTCCGAGAAAGCTTCATCTTTACTCTGCAAAACTTCTGCAAATCCCATGATGGACGAAAGCGGGTTTTTCAAATCATGTGCCAGCAAACTAATGAATTTGTCTTTGGTCACGTTGGCTTTTCTCAACTCCTCTTCCGAGAGTTTCATTTTTATTTCGTACAGCCGGCGATAGGTCAGTGTTTTGGCAATGGATCTTGCCAGGAAAAGCAGGAGAACAAATACTGCTGAAAACAACGCCCCCAACCGTCCGTAAATTCTTCGTTCACCCTCTTTGATACGTGATTCGGGAACATGTGAAATTACTTTGAAAAGATAATCCTGCGATTCGCCGAAAATGGGCAGACTGTCCAACGGAAGATTTAATGCCCGGTACACTTCTTTTATTCTTGTCAGCGGATGAAGCGTTTGAAAGGTGAAAAGTCCTTCGCTGTTGCGGAACTGACCGTTTTTATCAGCCCAGATTTTTTTCTGCGCTTCAGGGAAATCTTCCCTAAAACTTTTCCGCGAATTTCCATCATCGATAAATGACCAGGTTTTGGTCGGATCGGGATGAAGCAAATAGTATCCTGATCGATTCACCAGTAACGAATTTCCCTGACGGGTCCCATCGCCCTGGAGGTATTTCCGTAAGGCATAACCGGCATTGAGGTTTAACACCAACACACCAGTCACTTGACCATTTTTATCGGGAATAGGCGTTGCAATACGGATTATGGGTTTGAGGGGCAGTTCTATTTTACCGTTCTCCACATTCATGTCGAGTGGTGAAAGATAAACCTCGTAAGGTTTGAGCTGAATGGTATGGATGAAAAACTCCTGGTCGGCCTTATTTTGCAAAGCATCCTCCTGAACCTGGTAAGGGCGTCCGTCGTGATCCATTTGAACCCGTAAAAGCTCCATCCCGGTTTTGTCGATAAAACGAATTTGATCGTAGAAGGATTTTTGCATCATCAGGTTACTGAATTCGTGAGAAAGCATCAACTTGTCCTGATGATTTGGCTGATTGACAAACTCATTCATATGATCTTCGTGGGAGAGGAACATGATATCAGTGACCACGAAGGCTATATCATCGAGTAAACTGCGATACTGAACTGCAATCTTATTTTTTTCCTGTAACTCGATGTTGCTTGAGAATTCGTCGATGCGAATGCGCAGATAAGGAAAGAAGATTAACGCAGCTAAACTTCCGAATAACAAGGCATAGGAAATAAAATAACGATAAAATATGCTGCGTTGATTGTTATTTTCTGGCGTTTTATTCATTGACAAAAAAGCAAAATCAGGTTAAGTACAAGTCATTGAAAGTCGTCAACTTATCGAGCTCCAATTTAAGTGGTTTTTTCGTAATGCGATCAATTGTTTTCGGAGCAAATTATTTTCGGGTTTACCCAAAACCGGGTCATCGTTCAGAATATCGTTGGCAATATCGCGGGCATATTGCAAAATCTGTCCATCCTTTGCCAGGTTGGCAATCTTCATATCGAATGCCATACCCGATTGCTGAGTGCCTTCGATATCACCCGGACCACGAAGTTTCATATCAGCTTCAGCAATCTCGAAACCGTCATTTGTTGCCACCATCGTTTCGATACGCTTCCTGCTTTCGGCACCCAATTTGTATTTCGACATCAGAATGCAGAATGATTGCTCGGCGCCGCGTCCCACGCGACCGCGCAGCTGGTGCAGTTGCGATAGTCCAAATCGTTCGGTGCTTTCAATTATCATTACCGATGCATTGGGAACGTCAACTCCAACTTCAATCACCGTAGTAGCCACCATGATGTTGGTTTCGCCGTTTTTGAAACGCATCATTTCGGCATCTTTATCTGCCGGGCGCATTTTTCCATGCACCATACTTACGTGATATTTCGGCTCAGGAAAAGCTGTTTTTATGTGTTTGTATCCTTCTTCAAGATTCTTGAAATCCATTTTTTCCGACTCCGAAATGAGCGGGTAAACCATATAAATCTGGCGACCTATCTCAATTTCTTTCCGCATGAAGTCGTACACTTTCTTTCTGTTATTCTCGAAGAAATGCATGGTTTTGATAGGCTTTCGTCCCGGTGGCAATTCGTCGATGACGGATACATCCAAATCACCGTAAACAGTCATGGCCAGGGTGCGCGGAATAGGAGTTGCTGTCATCACCAGTACATGAGGCGGAACATAATTCTTTCGCCACAGACGCGCACGCTGAGCCACTCCAAACCTGTGCTGCTCGTCGATGATAACCATCCCAAGATTTTTGAACTTTACTTTTTCTTCCAACAATGCATGTGTTCCAATCAGAATATGAAGTTCTCCGTTTTCCAGCTGCTCGTGAATTTCTTTCCGTTCCGACTTTTTGGTAGAACCGGTTAGCAAGCGGACATTTACTGACATGTTACCCAGAAATTTCTTTACAGAGTTATAGTGTTGGTTGGCCAGTATTTCAGTCGGGGCCATCATGCTCGACTGGAAACCGTTGTCGAGTGCCATGAGCATGGTCATCAATCCAACCATCGTTTTCCCGCTTCCCACATCTCCCTGAAGCAGGCGATTCATCTGTTTGCCGGAACCTACGTCCTTCCTGATCTCCTTAGTGACACGCTTTTGTGCTCCGGTTAGTTCAAAGGGTAAATGGTTATGGAAAAATTCATTAAAATAGTCACCAATAATGGTGAACGGGTGTCCCCGGAATTTCGTTTGTCGGTCGGCTTTCAGATGAAGAATTTTCAACTGAATGTAAAACAGCTCCTCAAATTTCAGACGGTATTCAGCTTTGCGTAACGCATTGGGATTTTGTGGAAAATGGATGTTCCCAATGGTTTCGGGTAACGACATCAGGTTGTACTTTTCGATAAGCCAGGCCGGCAATGTTTCCTTGAGTTTTCCTTTAGCTAACGGGAAAAGGTTTTGCTGAATTTTCAGAATCGCTTTCGAGTTAAGGAAACTCTTTTTCAACTTATCGGTGGTGTTGTAAAAAGCCTGAATGTAACCTTGCGTCGGAATCCCCGGTTGATTTCCGGCTTCTTCCAGTTCGGGATGAACAATATTGTATTGTCCGTTAAACTCGGTCGCTTTACCAAAAACAACATACTGAATGTTCGTCTTCAAAGAGGAACGCACATATTTGATTCCTTTGAACCAAATCAATTCAAGTACTCCGGTGCCATCGGTGAAAAAGGCCACCAGCCGTTGACTTCGGCCTTCTCCAACTACTTCGGTGCCAGTAATTCTTCCTTTTACCTGAATGTATGGCAACTTGGTATCAATTTCCCGAATAGCGTAAAAACGGGTCCGATCGACGTATTTGAACGGAAAATAATAGAGCAGATCCCTGAAGGTGTAAATTTTCAGCTCACTGTTCAGTAAGCCGGCACGCCTGGGACCCACTCCCGGCAGGAATTTGATATCTTGGTCAAGAAATTCAGGCATGAAGCAAATATAACAATAAATTATACTTACTTTCTTCGTGCAGGAATGGATGAAAAACCTGACTTTTGCGAAAAGAAATGTATTTTTTCAATTTCCGTTTATGTCCTTATTTCGTTTGAAACGTCAGATTGTTTATTGGTTAAATGCCCGTCACCGGCACGGCCATGGAATCCATTCGCCTTATCTTTTTGGTTTACTGACCAATGTTATCGAGAATCAGGGAGATTACTATGCTTACGAAACAATAGACAAGGCATGGAGTGCTTTAATGCGAACGGATGTAAAACTTTCCGGAAATGATTTGGCAGGAGAGGGAGTGCCGGAAAAATTGAAACTGTTGGTCCGGCGATATGATCTGTTGCCGAAATATGGAAAAATGTTGTTTCGTTTAATCAATGAATTTCAGCCGAAAAACATTATCTGTACAGGACCGGTTTCCGGAATGTCGTTGTTGTACCTGGCTATGGCGGACAGCCGTATTAGGGTGAGTCATTATGACGGAAAACCGGAACTTCTTCCGGTGACAGAGTATTTGCTGAAGCAGGCAAAAGTCTCAAATGTGGAAGTACATAATGATTTTTCTGAGCTTACGACAATTGATTTAAACGATTCTTTCCTGTTCATTAGTTATCCGGAAAATCCGGAACACTGCCGTGAAGTCATCCAAAATATTATCAGAAATCATGAGAGTTGGCCAAAGGCGATTGTCGTGAACGGGATTCATGATCATCTTCAGATGGAAGATTTATGGAAAGAATTGGTAGGGCAGGAGTTTGTGCGTATTTCCCTTGATTTTTTTACCTTAGGATTGGCTATCTGCCTGACGGATTTGCAGAAGGAAAATTTTGTGATAAGATATTAACAAGACATTGGATGTCCCGTTGCAATTCCGTTAACTTTGTATAAAGTTGAAATATTCTGTTAAATGGGGAAAGTCATTCAGCTTAACAACATTATTAAGAACTACTATGTAGGAACGCAGGTGGTGCACGCCTTACGTTCGGTTTCGCTTTCGATTGAGAAAGGAGATTACGTGACCATTATGGGAGCTTCCGGCTCGGGTAAATCTACACTGATGAATATCATCGGATGCCTTGATACTCCCACTTCCGGTAGGTATCACCTGAATGACATTGATGTGGGAGCGATGGATGATGATCGGTTGGCAGAAATACGAAACGATGAGATTGGATTTGTTTTCCAGACATTCAATTTGTTGCCCCGTTACACGGCCCTCGAGAACGTAATGCTTCCGTTGGTTTATGCCGGCATTGGACGTAAACAGCGTGAACAACAAGCCATGAATCAACTGGTTCAGGTTGGTTTGGAAGATAGGGTGGAGCATAAGCCGAATGAGTTGTCGGGTGGTCAGCGCCAACGAGTTGCTGTGGCCAGAGCCTTGGTTAACAAGCCCTCCATTTTGTTGGCCGACGAGCCTACCGGAAACCTCGACTCGATGATTTCAGAAGATATCATGAAACTCTTTGCCGAAATTCACAAAATGGGTAATACCATTATTCTGGTTACCCACGAAGAAGACATTGCCCGGCACGCACATCGCATTATCAAATTAAAGGATGGTGAGATTGAAGCTGATTACCGGAACAATAATCCGATTTATTAACGCTAAATCTATTTCATATGAGTGTATATACCCGCACCGGAGACGACGGAACAACCGGACTTATTGGTGGCTCGCGTGTTCCTAAATCAGATTTGCGTCTGGAGGCATATGGTACTGTTGATGAATTGAATTCCTGGATTGGATTAATTCGTTCTCAGGATATCATGAATGCCGATAAGGAAGAGCTTATTCAAATTCAAAATAAATTATTTGTTATTGGAGCACGGCTGGCCACTGATACCGATCGGGTCGACAATAAGGAGCATCTACCTTGTTGCGACGAAGATGTAAAAAGACTTGAGCAGGAGATGGATAAGATTCTGGCTGATCTTCCGGCGCTTACGCATTTTATTCTTCCTGGAGGAAATAACCCGGTTTCATATTGCCATTTGGCGCGAACTGTATGCCGCCGTGCCGAACGAAATGTCTATAAATTGTCACAAAATGTCGACATTCCGCACGAAATAATTAAGTATTTGAACCGTTTGTCAGATTACCTGTTTGTTCTTTCCCGAAAGGTATCCTAAGATACCGGTGCAGAAGAAATTTCATGGAAAGCGTAAAAAAGATTAAAAAATAGGTGTCAAGTTTTAAAAAAAAATGCTTATAATCGCACAAAAAGCGAGGTATAATATAATTAAATAATATTATGTACTGGACATTGGAACTAGCGTCAAAATTGGAGGATGCTCCCTGGCCTGCGACTAAGGATGAGCTGATTGATTTTGCTATCCGCTCTGGAGCACCATTAGAAGTCATCGAGAATTTACAGGAGATTGAAGATGAGGGCGAAGTATACGAATCCATCGAAGACATTTGGCCGGATTACCCGAGCAAGGATGATTTTTTCTTCAATGAAGATGAATATTAAATAGCTTCTGTTTTTAAGAAAGTGTCCTTAACGAGATTTGGGCGCAGATTCACTACTGTTTCTGCGCTTTTTCTTTTTGGGGAAGTAATTTCTTCGGTTTAGCAAATACATCGAACCTGTTTTTGGGCCTGTCTTCCGGACGCCACTTAAATCCTTGCAGCATGGTTTCATCCGTGTTAACATCATCCAGCGGTAACATTTTCGCATCGGGACGAGTGATGAACGTGATGTTGTCGATGTGTCCTTCTTTGAGATAAATATTGATGTTGCTGCTCTCTACCCGGTTCAATCCAATATAGTTATTCTCGTCTTTGGCAAAGTATATGGAACGCCCGTTTCCGTTTACCTCCACTTTGTACAGATTATTGTCTCTGATATAACCAAGCATATCTTTACCACTGATTTGGTTGAACTTTGCCGAGTCTTCTTCCGAGATGATAAAGGCATTATCCTCCATTCTAACAATATCCGGGGATTTTTCGTGTGTGGTCATTTTTACCACGGTAGCGGTCATTTGATTATTTTGTGACCACAGCACCGGATCGTGGTACATTTCGATGGTTGAATCCTTCATCTGATAGGCCAGAGAATCACATTTTCCTTGCAAATCGGCGCGGAAAAAGCGAACACCCGGGTAGGCCAAAAATATCTTTTGATCCTTTTTAATATTGGACGTATCAGGTATGGAGCGAAGGGTATCGGCATGCATAAAAAGGGTGTCCTTTTCGGAATATTGCATGAACAGAGCCGAATCAGTTACCATGGCTTTATTACTGATTTCGTTGTAAATAGCACGTTTCCCGGTAATAACTGTATGATTCTTCAAATCAGTCAGTTTTACTTTGTGGAAGGCTTTTCCATCACCGGTATTTTTATTGTAATACAACGTGTCTCCTTCAAGAATCTGGTCATTATGTTCCAACCTCGAGTCTTTATACAATTCCGAAATGTTGGTTTGTGTGTCGTACCAGCCACTTTTTGAGAAAAGTTTTCCTTTTTCTTTGGTTCCCACAATAGTTGTTGGCCCAACCATAATGACACGTTCCAGTTTACTCTGATATTCCAGCGTATCGGCATGCATCACAAAATCCTTGTTGGTCACCTTTACCGAATCTTTGAAGAAAAACAAATCCTGATTGGCGTAATAGCGACCAATCCTACTGGTTAATACATTGGCTGTGTCCACTATTTTCCCGCCACGATTGTAATATCCAATATTGGTATTCATATTGAAATCCAGCGAATCAGTAGTGAGGGTAATGGTTTTATTGATAAGTTTAACATCCCGGCGCACTTTCGCCATCTTACTGTCGCCGTTGTAGTTCAGGTATTGTCCGTAAAGGTGTAATGTGTCGCCCTGGATAATGTGAACATGACCAAAGGCATCTACCATATTTTTGCTGTCGTAGGAATAAGCGCTGTCACAGGTCATTATTATTCCCTGATGATGCAACCTGACATGTCCTATCAAACGTTGTGCATTGGCAACTATCTTTTCGTTGTACATCATACTATCGGCATGATCCAGATCGATTCTCCTTCTTTTTTGTTGCGGCTGTGGCTCTTGAGGTGTATAAGATTGCAGCGAAAACAGGGCAATGACTGTTACCAAAAAAAGAAAGGCATTTCTATATGTTGCCGGTAGCTTCATTCCTGATGGATTCAATTAATTAAAAAGTGATTATTACATGAGTTGTGTGATAATGTCATCGACACTAATGCCTTCAGCTTCTGCTTTATAATTTTTAATAATGCGATGTCGCAGAATGGCTGCCGCTACGGCTTTGACATCTTCAATGTCGGGCGAATACTTGCCGTGCAATGCGGCGTGTGTTTTAGCTCCCAGAACGAGGAACTGCGATGCCCGCGGGCCGGCTCCCCATTTCAAATAATCGTTGGTGATGGCAGGGGCATGGGTGGTTCCCGGACGGGTTTTGGCGGCCAGGGTTACCGCATATCTTAACACATTGTCGTTAATGGGAATGCGCTTTATAAGCTCCTGAAAATGTAAAATTTCTTCCCCGGAAATGACATTTTTTGCCTCATTGCGGTAATCCGAAGTAGTGTTTCTCACAATCGTCATTTCATCCTCATGAGCCGGATAATCCAGCCAAATGGAGAACATAAACCGGTCGAGTTGCGCTTCGGGCAATGGATAGGTACCTTCCTGCTCAATCGGATTTTGTGTGGCCAGTACGAAGAAAGGTTCCTCCAGCCGATAACTGGTTCCGGCAGATGTTACTGCTTTTTCCTGCATAGCTTCCAGTAGGGCAGCCTGCGTTTTGGGCGGAGTCCGGTTGATTTCATCGGCCAAAATGATGTTGGCGAATAATGGGCCTTTTACAAATTTGAAAGCCCGATCCTTATCCAGAATTTCAGTTCCGATAATGTCGGACGGCATCAGGTCGGGGGTGAACTGAATGCGTTTGTAATGTAATCCGAGAACTTCTGCAATGGTATTTACCAGGAGCGTTTTGGCCAGACCAGGAACTCCAATCAACAGGCAATGACCTTTGCTGAAAATGGAAATCAGGACTTGTCTGATAATCTCGTCCTGACCGTAAATGACTTTCTGTATTTCACCAAGAAGCTCGTCGTGCTTTTTACGTAAAGCATCGACGGCCTCTGTATCATTTTTAAACATCATGTTCCTGGTGGTTATTTAACCCAGTTTTTGAACTTGAAGTTACAATTGACATATGAATCGTCGATACGCACGTAGGTTTTTGCTACACGGTTGGCAATCCAGTCCTGGTAAACCTTTTCTTTCTTTTTTTCCAGGCACATATCGCTCAGCATCTGGTAGTCTTCAGCCAGATCGGCTTTATGCGGCTTGGTTTTGTTCAGGAGTTTTACAATGGTATAAACCTGGCGCTGGCGGCTTTCGTCGAGCATTAGGAAGGGATCGGAAATCTCTCCAATTTTCATATTGGTAATTACCTTACTTACTTCCGGATTCAGTTGACTTACTTCAAACTTGGACGAACCGGTTTGCGGATTGATAACAAGTCCGCTGTTGTTTCGGGTATCTTTATCGAAAGAGTAGAGGAACGCAGCACGTTCCCACGAAATGCTGTCACGACGGATATAATCGGCAATACTATCGATATGCTGTTTCGCGTGTTCCATTTCTTCCGGTTCTACTTTCGGTTTCATAATAATGTGACGCACGTTTACTTTTTCACCTTTCCGGTCGATGAGCTGGATGATGTGATATCCCATTTCACTACGCACTACTTTGGATACTTTACCTGGTTTCAGGTTAAAAGCTACAGCCGCAAATGCCGGGTCAAGCTGTCCGCGTCCCAAATATCCCAATTCACCACCGTTTCGGGCCGAAGGTCCTTCGGAGTACAATACAGCCAGCGTGGCAAAATTTTCTCCATTTTCCACTCTTCGTTTCAGATCTCTGAGTTGGGTTTTCACCCGAAGATCCTCTTTTTCACTAATTTTAGGTAGTACTGTAATTTCGGCGTATTCAATCTGTTCTTTCACCATTGGAATTTCGTCCGGTGGCAATGTGCGGTAGAAATGGCGAACTTCAGAAGGAGTCACCGTTACATCCTCGGTAATTTTCGAATGCATTTGCTGAGTCATCAACTGTTCGCGGATGGCTTCCTCCATATCGGATTTAATCTGGATGATGGGTTTGTGAAAATATTGTTCCACCTCTTTTTCCGATCCAATGTGTTCTATAAAATACTGCATCCGGCGGTCCATTTCCTGGTTGATCTGATTATCTGTTACCGTAATCGTAGTATCGAGTTCGGCTTCAGCCAGCAACAACTTTTGTTCCAGCAAACTCTCCAGAATCTCACATTTCATATCTCCGACAGAAGTGGCACCTTGCGCCTGCATCTGCAGATATTGTGTTTCAATATCCGATTTCAGAATAATATTTCCCCCAACAACAGCAACTATCTGGTCGACAACTTTATCCTGGGCGAAAGTCTGAACCGAGGCTGCGAACAAAAACAGGACAGACAATAAAATTTTCAATGAATGTTTCAGCATATCGTAGTGATTATCATTTCAAAATGGTGAAAAGGTTTTCTTCTTCTCCTTTTTCGTATATGTTTTTTTCGAGTTCCTTGATGAGCTCCATTTTTCGGCTGTTCAAAATTAAGTTTTCTATCCGATCCTTCACAAAGTTGAATGGAGCTTTTTCCCCTTTTAGGCGAAAATCTTTAATAGCAACGTAATAGGCACTCAACGAATCGGTCGTTTCGATGAAGTCATTCTGTTTCAAAAACCGATCCGAATTCATAATTTCCAGTGGTAAACGCGATTGAATGCGGCTGAATTCCATCCACTTATCGGAGAAATTATCGTACTTGGTAGCATATTGAAAACTAAATACTTCAAGTGCGGAGATGTCTTTCGAATCATCGGAAAGCATCCACTTCTTTATTTCCTCCGATTTGCCTACTTCTTTGGGAACTTCCATGTAAATGCCCTGAATCAAATCCTGATTCAGATTGAATTTCTCCGGATTGTGATCGTAAAAATCACGAATATCCTTTTCTGTTACTACCGTATCGAGTCGTTGCCGTACCCATTCTTCCTGGTACTTGTGAATCAACAATGATGCCCGGTACTCTTCCAGCTCGTGTTGTACATCTTTTTGCGCCGGAGTCAGGTTTTCTTCTGCTTTTTGCAGAATTAGTTCCTGGTGTATCCACCGCTGAATATAATCTGTGGCCAAACGGGTGCTGTCCGTACTGTTTATATCATGCGGAAGTGCACCGGCTAAATCTTCCCTGTAAAGGTACTTATCGCCCACTTTGGCCACTGCATTTTTCCCGTTCTCCTTATGCCCTTTCTGGCAAGCGGTTAAAAGTATAATTACACCTGTTAGTGCTATAATAATGTTCCTCATTTTTCTGCCGTATGCTTCAATATTTGGTTCATCACCTGATGTTTTACCCTAACCGGATATTTCTTTCGAAGCTGGTTCAACCACTGTTTCTCCAGGTAATCCTGATAGTCTGCAAGGCACATTCCACGTACGTTATTCAGCGGTTTGAATCCTTCCGGTTTTTCTTTTCCCTGCAATACAGCTAATCCGGGCCGTATGCCGATTGCGGCATCCTCATCATTGAAGATGTAAAAATTGATGGCAGGGTTGTCTCCCTTTTTAAATTTTCCGGTTTGATGGGAAAATCCATTCAGGTTCCTAAACTTTTGGATGATGAAAGTACTGTCTTTCCCGTCTTCTACCAATTTGTCAACCTCTGTTTTAATTTCCTGCGAGGGACAAAGATAAACAGTCCCGTCAAAATACCTTTCCGTTCGGTAATTTTCACGATGTGTGGCATAAAAATTCTCCAGACCGGTTGTATCCTTTAATGATTGCTGCCATACTTCCTTGTCGGTTATATCGAATAACAGCAGACCATCGTGGTACTCTTTCATCAGCAACCGGAACTCCGGATACTTGTTCTCGAGCTGCGAATCTTCGTATTTCAGAAAACTTTGATCTTTAAATCGGTTGTAATAATTTAAAATCTGTTCACTGGTCAACGGTTTGTGAACATGATTCTTTTGCCTGAGAAAGTCAATAAATTTAATTCGGGAAACTGGTTTTTTATTAATACTAAACAGGTTGCTCGCAGTTTTCGCCTGAAGGGAGTCTGTACTCAGACCATCGAGCGAGGAGAGCCACACTGTTGTGGATGGATTTTCTTTAAACGAATATTCCGATTTCAGCTCTTTAACGAAAGCTGTTTGTGCTTCCTGGTTTCGTTCCGGCGATTTTTTCAGGTTCTCAACGATTTTCGGCCGCATTTCATCGAAAGATGGAACTGGTTTTATGGCCAGTCGTTTCACTATGTGCCAGCCATACATGGAACGAACAGGTTCCGAATAATCACCATTTTTTTTTAAGGCAAAAGCTGTTTCCGCGATTTCCGGAATCATCCGTCCGGCTCGGAACCAGGGTAAGATACCCCCATTGGCTCCGCTCTTTTTATCATCGGAATATTTCTTCGCGAGTTGGGCAAAGTCGGCTCCGGTTTTCAGCATTTCATAAATGCTGTCGGCTTTGGCATGAATTTGAGCTTCAACCTCCGGACTACTGCCTGGCCGCACAAAAAGCATGATGTGTGCTGCATGCATT
>ENA-ORXD01000750-ORXD01000750.1-sediment-metagenome-genome-assembly--contig:-NODE-750-length-35361-cov-4.610560_pt1 | contig 35361 bp, 29 predicted proteins | sample MGYA00237862_ERZ511471 | MGnify/ENA metagenome assembly ERZ511471 | reverse complement strand
GGGGGAATGCGGAGACCCTGGCCTACGCCACACTCCTCACCGAGAATCATAACGTGCGCGTTTCCGGCCAGGACTGCCGCCGCGGCACCTTCAACCATCGCCATGCGGTGCTGATCGACATCACCAACGAAGCGACTCACACCCCCCTGAACCAGTTACAGGACAATCAGGCGCAGCTGCACATCTACAACAGCATGCTCTCGGAAGTGGCGGTGCTCGGTTTCGAATACGGCTATTCCCTGGAACGCCCTCACGGACTGACCATATGGGAAGCCCAGTTCGGCGACTTCGCCAACGGTGCCCAAGTGATCATCGACCAATTCATCGTCAGCAGCCTGAGCAAATGGGAACGAGCCAGCGGACTGACCATGTTCCTCCCCCACGGCTACGAGGGCCAGGGGGCCGAACATTCCAGCGCCCGCATGGAGCGGTACCTGCAACTGGCGGCCGACGACAATATCCTGATTGCCTACCCGTCCACTCCGGCCCAGCTGTTCCATTTGCTGCGCCGCCAGGTGAAGCAGCCGTTCCGTCGTCCCCTCATCGTTTTCACACCCAAAAGCCTGTTGCGCCTCCCGGCCTGCCGTTCGTCTTTGGAGGAACTGGCGGAAGGACATTTCCAGCAGATCCTTGCTCCGCAGGTCGCGGCCGATCAGGTTCGGCGGGTGCTGCTGTGCAGCGGCAAAATCTATTATGAGCTGGAAGAACATCGCCAGAACCTGAAACGCGAGGATGTGGCCATCTGCCGCATCGAACAGCTTGCCCCGCTGCACACCGAGCGCCTGCGTGAAATCCTGGCTGCCTACCCGCAGGCCAAGGTCGTGCATTGGGTTCAGGAGGAGTCGAAAAACGGTGGGGCCTGGAGCTTTATGGAACCGCAACTACGCGAAATCCTCGGTCTTGCTCCGATCTACATCGGCCGTCCTCCCATGGCGGCCCCCGCCGTCGGTTCGCATCGGCTGCATCAGCAGGAGCAGGAAGCGATCATCAGCGCAGCATTTGCAGACTAACCTTCATTGACTGGAGTTTTTTATGGATATCACTGTTCCGGAAGTCGGAGAATCGATCTCCGAGGCGGTCATCGGGACCTGGCATAAAAAGGATGGCGAACAGGTCACCAAGGACGACCTGCTGCTGGAACTGGAAACCGACAAGATCAATCTGGAGATTCACGCCGAAGCGAGCGGCGTCCTGAAAATCCAGGCCAAGGAGGGGGAGACCGTGGCCATCGGAGCGGTCATCGGCAGCTTGACTCCATCTGCCGGAGCATCGGCGGCTGCGGCTAAAGACGAGCCGGCCAAGAGCCCTGCCGCGACGAAAGCAGAGCCGGAAAAGAAACCGGAAACTCCCGCCCCCGCAGAAAAGGCCAAACAGACCGCACCGTCCAGCCCGTCCGCCCGTCAGGCAGCGCGGGAAAGCGGCATCGATCTGGCTGATGTGCAAGGCAAAGGCCCTGGAGGGCGGATCCGCGCCGAAGACGTCCCGGCCAAAGCGGCCCCCCCAGCCTCCCTTCCTGCTCAGCCCGCCACGGCGCCAGTAAAAGCGGAACCGAGCCCTGGCAGCACGGATGAGCGCACCAGCCGCGAACCGATGACCCCGATTCGCAAACGCATCGCCGAGCGTCTGCTCAAGGCCCGCCAACAGACCGCCATGCTGACCACGTTCAACGAAGCGGATATGAGCCGAGTAAAAGAACTGCGCCAGCGTCAGCAGGAGCATTTCCAAAGCCGCCACGGCGTCAAGCTCGGCCTCATGTCCTTCTTCGTCAAAGCCTGTGTCGCCGCCCTGAAGGAATACCCGCTGGTCAATGCCCGTATCGATGGCGACGACATCGTCTTTCACCATTATTTCGATATCGGGGTGGCTGTCGGCACCGAACGCGGACTGATTGTGCCAATCCTGCGTGACGCCGACGAGATGCATTTTGCCGACATCGAAAAAGCCATTGCCGACTTTGCCGAACGTGCCCGCAACAACAAGATCACTCTGCAGGATCTGCAGGGAGGCACTTTCACTATCAGCAACGGCGGCGTGTACGGGTCCATGCTCAGCACGCCGATCCTCAATCCGCCGCAGAGCGCCGTGCTCGGCATGCACAGCATTCAGGACCGTGCCGTAGTGCGCGACGGGGCCGTTGTCATCCGGCCCATGATGTACCTCGCCCTCAGCTACGACCACCGCATCATCGACGGACGCGAAGCCGTCGGTTTCCTGAAGCTGATCAAAGATTACATCGAAGCTCCCGAAGAGCTCCTCCTCGAGCTGTAAGGACACTCCCATGACCCAATCGATCTACGACCTCATCGTCCTCGGCGCCGGCCCCGGCGGCTACGTGGCCGCAATCCGCGCTGCTCAGCTCGGCATGACCGTGGCCGTTGTTGAACCACGCGCCACCCTCGGCGGCGTCTGCCTCAACGAGGGTTGCATCCCCAGTAAGGCCCTGCTCGATTCCAGCGAACATTTCGCCCTGGCCCGTGACAAATTTGTCAATCACGGTATCCTGATCGACCCGCCTCGCCTAGATTTGGCGCGTATGATGAAACGCAAGGATGACGTGGTGAAAAAGCTCACCATGGGGATCAAGTCGCTGTTCAAAAAACATGGCATCACCTGGCTCAACGGCTTCGGCAGCCTCGGTCAGCGTGCGACCCAGGACGGTTGGGAAGTGCTGATAAAAATACCGGACAACGATCAAGCTGAAACCATCGTCGGGAAGAAGATTCTTCTCGCCACTGGCAGCGACGCCATCCAGGTCCCCAGCCTTCCGTTTGACGGCCAAGTGGTGGTCAGCGCCCGCGAAGCCCTGGCCCTGCCCAAGGTCCCCGACCATCTGCTGGTGGTCGGCGGCGGCTACATCGGCCTGGAACTCGGTTCCGTCTGGCTGCGCCTCGGCGCCAAAGTCACGGTGGTGGAGATGCTGCCCCACATCCTGCCCAACACCGACCGCGAGGCCGCCACTTTGTTACAGCGTGCCTTGGAGAAACAAGGGATGACTTTCCGCCTCGCCACCAAAGTGAGCGGTCTGAGCCGCGATGGCGAGCAGGCCGCGGTCAAGTTGGAAACGGCTGATGGCAGCGAGGAGATCCGTTGCGACACGGTCCTGGTTGCTGTGGGACGGCGCCCCCACACCGCGGGATTGAATTTAGAGCAGAGCGGGGTTCAGCTCGACCCCCAGGGCCGAATTAAAGTTGACGCCGACTACCGCACCACAGCAGAAGGCGTCTATGCCATCGGCGACCTGATTCCCGGCCCCATGCTGGCCCATAAAGCCAGTGAAGAAGGTGTAGTCTGTATCGAACGAATGACCGGGAAAAAGTCCGAAGTGGAATACGGCTATCTGCCCGGCATCATCTACACCTGGCCTGAAGTGGCTTCCGTCGGACCGACCGAGGAGCAACTCAAGGAACAGGGGACCTCTTACAAAATTGGCAATTTCCCGTTCCTCGCCAACGGCCGCGCCAAGGCCATGGACGAAACCGATGGTTTTGTCAAAGTCCTTGCCGATCCAGAGACCTCACGGGTCCTGGCCATGCATATCATCGGGCCGCGAGCTTCCGATTTGATCGCCGAGGGAATCACAGCGATGAGCTTTGAAGGGAACGCTCGAGATCTTGGAATGATGTTCCATGCTCACCCCACTTTAGCCGAGGCCATCAAAGAGGCGGCTCTGGATGTGTTGGACGAAGCGATCCACAAATAAACTTTTTGATGCTAATATCACAGCTGACTTTGAGTCTTACCTTACCCTTGAATTTTAATGACCCAAATGGAGGGAACCCATGAACGTAAAATCGCTCGCCGTACTGCTGTTCGCACTCTTATTTGTTTCGCTCTTTCCCCTGCAAACCTTGGCGGACGATGATAAGACCGCGGCTGACGCCGTTGCGGTACAGGCCGTCGTTACTTTTCTGCAACAGCTCGACAACGGCGAGTACGAACAAGCCTGGCAACAGACGGCTCCCGTGATGCAGGCCCAGATCAGTAAAGAGGAGTGGGTGACCCGGATTGGCGGTGTCCGTCCGCTGTTCGGAGCATTGATGAGCCGCTCGGTTCAGGCCACACGGCATCATACCGAACTTCCCGGCGCTCCCGACGGAGTTTACCTGATCATCAGCGTCCAGAGTTCCTTTGCCCAAAAACAGCAGGCCACCGAAACCGTCACCGCGATGCTCGGTGCGGATGGGATCTGGCGAGTGGCCGGCTACTTCATCAAATAATCATTCCACTCTGACAATCGGCAATCCAGCCTCGGGAGGCACTTTCATGCTCGGCCGCTATTTCCCTCACGCTCTGGCGCTCATCTTCACGCTCTTCTTTATTCTGCTCGGCATTGAGCCTGTCTCCCGCGAGGTGTGGATTGCCGAGGTGATCCCCGTGGTGATCATTTTCGGTCTGCTGGTCGTCACCTACAAATGGTTTCAATTCAGCCATCTGGCTTACTGCCTGATGGCATTCTGGCTGTTCTGGCACACGGTCGGTGGCCATTACACCTTCGCTCACGTCCCCTTTGACTGGTTCACCAACCTGATCGGCGCTGAGCGCAATCACTTCGACCGCATCGGTCATTTCTCCGTCGGCTTCTACGCCTTTGCCCTGGCCGAATGGGTCACCCGCAAACGCTGGAGCGGTCCGATCCTGGCCACCTTCCTCGGACTGTTCTTCATTATGAGCGTAGCTGCCGGTTATGAAATCATCGAGTGGTGGTACGCGGCGGCCGAAGGGGGCGAGGCCGGCATCGAATTCCTTGGCTCGCAAGGGGATATCTGGGATGCCCAGAAGGATATGTTGGCCGACACCCTTGGCGCGATCTTCGCGCTGGTGCTGTTCTGGCTCGCCCGGCCTGATAAGAGGATTGGCTAAACGCTAAAAATTCCACTTCACTTCGGCGAAGAAACGGTCGTTGTTGCCGATATTCTGAAAGGCAGGCAGGTCCCCGGACTGGAAGAGGACCAGGCCGATGGTGGCATTGACGCCGGCTGCGAGTTCATATTCTCCTTGCAGGCGCTGCAGGGCGCCGTCCTGGCCGAGGGCGTTAAAGGTGTAGGCCAGAGCGGTAAGAGTGAGGCGTTCGTGGCAGAAGGTGCGGGAGAGACGCAGCACCGTTTGGTAAACCTCTTCGCGCGCCTCGTCCGGGGATAAAGCGAGTTCATCGACAAAGCCGTTCAGATACCGCCTGACCACTTCAAAACTAACTGTAGTGTCATGGAATCCCGAATATTCCACCCCGGCCAGCAGGTCGGTACGGGAATAGGTTTTCTCTGAGCTGAAGAATTCCAGACCGTCGAACCAGGCCGCCTCGCCGAACAGAAGGAAGTTCCCCAGCGCCCGTTCACCGGCAAACCCCAGCATGGTGAGGCGGCTGTGGGTAAGGATGAGATCGCCGTTGCGACTCAGTTCCGCGTGGGATTGGTCGTCGTAGATGCGTGCCCAGTACAGTGACACGTCCCAACCGGAAAAGATGCCGCTGAGAGCGACGGCGTATTCGGCGTTGTCCAAGCCTTCGACCGGCACCTTTTCATGCGGCAGGGGCTGATCGTAGGGATAAAAGTCGTGACCGTAGACCGGCTGTTTGTCAAAGCGGATTTCTGGAAGGACCATCCCGGACAAAGTCCAAGGTCCGGCGTGAACATCCAGGCGGCCAATGCCGACCGGAAGACGCAAATCCTCGATATCGGTCAACCCCGGTTCGCGCTGGTCGAGGGGATTGAGGACGTCGGTGATCCGCACGTTGTCGGAGCGCCCCCAGACCACGATCTGCCGCCCCAGCTTGAGGTCGACAGCTTCGGATAATGGGCCGGCGAGATAGGCCTCGCGCAGTTCCAGTTCTTCTTCGTATTCGTCGAGCACCTCGTCGGTGTAGTCGTCGCGGCCGTTGATGGAATAGGCGAAATCGTAAAATCCTTTGGCGCTGGCGAACAGCCGCCAGTCGGCAGGGAGACGCAGGTCCCCCTCGAGCAAAAGTTCCGGCCGCAGCCGGGAGAAACCGCACCAGTCGGTCTCTCCCTCATCCGAGGCGTGGTGGGCGAAATTGTACGTCGTGCCCAGCTTGAACCAGCCGCTGAACTTCAGCGGAAAGTTGGTCTCGGCCGGTCGCTCGGCCGACGCCTCATAAGCGGGAGCCGCTTCAAACCCTTCCAGCACGTCCAGGCCGTCGTCGGCCGCACTGATCCCCGGGTAAAAACCACCAAGGAAGACGAGCAACAGGAACAGCACCCTCCCAGTGTGAATCATCGCGAACCGTCCGTCACCGGTTACAACCCCTTCTCCAACTGCCGCACCGAGAAGAACTCCTCGGTCAGGGGCTGGTTGAATTTCACGTCGGACAACCGGAGGATGGTCTGGTGGCGGGTCTCCTTGTTCCGTTTCGTCGCCACATGCAGCTCGGTCCCGACCCAGATGCCGTCGATCAGCTCCAGCTTCGTCATGTCCACATACTTCAGATCGCCATTCTTGAGCCAGCCGACGCTGCGCACCACCACGTAATTGTCCTGGCGCACCAGCAGCAGCGACTTCTCATAGCCGGTTTCGTCGCGGGTCTTCTGCGTCCGGGGGACGGACTCGATGACCAAGACCTGGTGGCCGTCGACGGCCATCTCCTTTTTCAAAGTGTAGTCGTAATCCTTGGGGTTGAACTTGGTCAGGTCGGCGTAGGAGAGGTCCGACCCCATGAAACTGCCGCTCTTGTCGCTGGAGGCGATGCGCTTGGTCTTGTGCAGGGCGGGCAGATAGAGCCACTGGTCGTCGTCCCGGTCCGAATCGTCGTAATCCCAGCTGAGAAAACCGGTGCGCTCCACATCGGCCGGGTAAAGAAAATACATCAGTCCAAGAGTGTCTTCCCCTTTGTCTCTGGCGTACTGACGCAGCCGTCGCACCCGTTCCCCGCCGTCGCGGTCGATGAGGATCATCTCCATGTTGCAGCTCAGATTATCGCCATCGTCCCGTTCGTGAACCCGCTGCATGATGGCGCGGGGATCTTCAGCCGCCCGGGTCGTTGTGGGGACGAAAATATTAACAATCTGCAAAAGTCCGCACAGAATAAAACACATCGTTTTCAAACGGCACCTCCTCTTATCAAGGCGTCACGGCTTCGGCCGGAATGGTCGCTTTTTTGCGATGCACCACCGCCATCAGGGCGGGCGTCAAGAAAAAATCGGCGATCAGGGCGAAGATGACAGCCAGCCCCATCAGCAGCCCGAAGGTCCAAGTGCTGAGCATGTCCGACGACAGACAGGTGAAAAAACCTCCCGCCAGGACTACGCTGGTCACGACCATGGCCCGGCCGGTGGTGAGCAGGGTCTGCTCGACAGCCCAGCGAACGTCATTACTCTGCTCGAAGTAGCGCCGGAAATTATGCATGAAATGGATAGTGTCGTCGACCACCAAGCCGATGGCCACGCTGCCGATGATGGTGTTGGAAAGGTCGAAGGGGATGCCAACCCACCCCATAAATCCGACCAGGGCAATGAGCGGCAGCAGGTTGGGGATCATGCTCAGCATGCCGATGCGCACCCGGCCGATGAGGAGCATCATCAGCAGGGTGATCACCGCCAGCGACAGGAGATAGCTGTCGACCATGCTGGTGATGGCGGTCTCGACCATGCGGGCGAACAGCCCCAGCACCCCGGTCACATGCACGTCGGCCTGCGGGTAGGCAACAGCGAAGTAGCCCTTGACCTCGTCGAACAGCCGGCGGTATTTGAACAGGTCGCCGAAGGGGGCCTTCATGGTCAGCCGCACCTTGCTGAAGTCACGGTTGACCACCTCCTCCAGGTCGTCCGAGCCGCTCCCTTCGAAGAGGAGGAATTCCTGGGCGATGAGGTTGCGGTCAGTCGGGACAGAATAGAATTCCGGACGATTCTCGTTAAGGGCGCGATGGATCTCCTTGAGGATGGTGTCCACGCTCCAGGCCTTACCGATATGGATTTCACCCTCCGAGAAATCCAGGGAGCGTAGGGTCGAAGCCTCCAGCCGCTGCATGAACTGCGGATCGTAAAGCCCTCCGGGACGACCGGTATCGATGACCGTCTCCAGCGTGACGGAGCCACGCAGTTTGTCGTCCATCAACGCGGTGGCGCTGCGGGCCGCCGAATGGGCCGGCAGCCAGGTCAGGGCATTGTGGTAGAACCGCACCTGACTCATCCCCACCAACGAAAGGATCAAAACCACGCCGCTGATCAGTAGAATTTTTCCCGGATGGTTGCAAGAAACTCGCGCCACGCCGGTCAGCAAGCGATCGATCAGCGGCCCGTGTCCTTCCCTCACTGTCCCGCGTCGCACCGGTAGCAGGGCGACCAGGGCCGGCAGCAGAACCAGGGTGTAGACCAGCGCCAGCATCACCCCCATCGGGGCGATGATTCCCAGGTCGGCGATGGGGGCAGCATCGGCGATAATAAAGGAGGCGAGCCCGCCAGCGGTGGTGAGACTGGTCATCAGCACAGCGAGGGCCGAGTGCCCCAAGGCGAAAGCCATGGCCTCGTTTTTCTCGCCGCTGCGATTGTATGCCTGATAGAAGATTGAAAGGATGTGCACCGAATCGCCGACCCCCACCACCAGCAGGAAGGTCGGCAGGATGTGACCCACATCGGTCATGGGGATTCCCAACGCCGCCATCGCCCCCATGGTCGACATGAGAGAGAGGATCACGGTAAGCATTGGATAGAGAACCCCGGACAGGCGCCGGAACAACAACAATAGGAACAGGGCCGTGACCAGCATGCTCAACGGCGTCAGTCGATCCAGATCCTCTTTGATACTCGACTGCAGGGCGACATCGACCACCGGCATGCCGCCCAGATGGACACGAAAGTCGGACGCCCGGTATGGCTCGACCACGGCTTCCACCGCCCGCACCATTTCCCCCTTCTGGGTCGAATCGAGATAGCGCTTCTGCTCGTTCGGAACCGGCTGAGTCTCCCCGAAATCGGCCAGCACATCCTCCGCGCCTTCATCCAACCGGGCACGGCCTTTGAGGACCAGGGAGGTAAAGGAGCCGTCGCGGGAGATCAGCAGATCGGCATAGAGTGGATTGGACAGCACCCGCTGTCTCAGCGCGGCCAGATCGGCGTCGGTCTGCGGCCAATGGTTCAGCAGATCCTCGACGATAAGAGTATCCCCCTCGCCACGGGTGTTACGGGCGTTGATCAAACTGGTAATATCAGCCAGATACGGAACATTGGCTTCGAGGTCCAGGTGCAGCCGCTGCAGCTTTTCCAGAAAAGCGCGGTCGAACACGTCCGGCGGCTCGACCCCCACGAGCAATAGATCATCCATACCAAACTGATCACGGAAGGCGTTGTAGTCGACGAGGGCCGGATCGCCCTTTTTAAAATAGGATTCGGAGTTGGTATCAACGCGCAGCTTCGGCAACTGCGCCATCAGAGCCAGGCTGACCAGAAGCATGAACAGAAGAGCCTTGATCCGGTGACGACAGACCAGCCGCCCCCAGTCAGCAAACAGTTTTTCAATGCGCACCCGAACGTTCTTCATCGTTTTTCCCCAGTGAAAATTAAATGACAGGGTTTCCTGTCCTCCCCCACAAAGACCATTTTTTACCTCTTTACTTCCTGCTCATAGATTTTCCGAAAATCACAGCGCCCCTGCAGGCGATAGGTAACACCCCTCGCGCCCAGAATGAAGCGGTTGGCCCAGATCCAGGTCGGTGCGCCGCGAGAATATCCCTTGCGGCCGAGTTCCATGGTCGCGTCGATGCCGCGGCGGAAAAAATCCCGCTCGCCGAAATCAAACAGCCCTTCCTTCATCCAGGGCTCCATCTGCCAGCGGGCACCCCGTCCGACAACTCGCAGCCGTTCCGGCTCCATTTCGGCCACGTCGTCGAAATAACAAGCTTTGGCGAGCATGCGGTCGATTTGTTGATCGTCGCCCGCCATAACCGCCTCCTCGAACTCGTGCTGAAGCGCCTCTTCCTCCTCGGTGAGAACACGAGTACAGCCGAAATCGATCAGCCCAAGCCGGCCGTCATCCATAAAGATGTAGTTACCCGGGTTGGGGTCTGCCAGCAAGAAACGCTTCCGGTACAGGGCCCGCATGGTTGCCACGGTCAGCAAGTGGGTGAAATGATCACGCCGTTTCTGATCCGGCTCGCCGGCCAGGAACTCATCCAAATGGCAACCGGGGATGTATTCGGTGGTCAAAACCCGCCGAGTCGAATAATCCTCGAACACCTCGGGCACGACAATCTGATCCTGCCGCTTAAACAGTTCACGAATTTCCTGGGTAAAACGGGCTTCCTGCCGGTAGTCGGTCTCCATCTCCAGCATCTGCTCCAGATCCGCCAGTTTCTCAAGCAAATACGGCCAGTCTTTGGTCATACACATCGGCTGCAGCAAAATGCGCAGGTTGCGCAGGTCGGAGCGGATAGTGCGAGCGATGTCAGGATACTGGATCTTCACTGCCACCTCCTGCCCATTGTGAAGTCTGGCTCGGTGGACTTGGCCGAGGGAGGCGGCGGCAAACGCCTGGCGATCGAAGGATGCGAAGACCTCGTCCGGTTCCTTGCCGAATTCATCCCGGAAAACCTCGCGGATCAGGGCGTAGTGCATGGGCGGCGCCTGAAAATGGAGGGCGGCGAGCACTTCGGCGAACTCTTCGGGCAGGACTTCCGGCAGGTTGGCCAGCATCTGGCCAACCTTCATGACGGCACCGCGCAGATAGCCCATGGTGCCGAACAACTGCAGGGCCGCCGCCAGTCGGGCTTCGTTCTTGAGCACGTCCTTTTGGTCGGCGTCAGCGAAGCGACTTCGCAACCAATAGGCGAGATACCCGCAGGTCACCTTGGCCTGCAGCGAACCGAGCAGCCAGATCCGCGAGAAGGAACCAACCGGAACCTTCTGGGAGGAAATCCGTTGAAGCAGTTCTTCCAATCGTTCGCCGGTCGGATCAGTAGCGCGATCCTTGGGGAGAACCCGCCGCAGCCGTTCAAGCGTCGCGGCATTGAAACTTCCATTATTGTCAGTCTGCATGACCGGCTCCTGTACATGGGTTGGTTCCCGAGATCGTCTGCACGAAAAGCTGCGTTGAATAATCGATCAGGGCCCAAGTCGCCTCTTGTTGGGGTGACTCATCATTGGCCCAAAAGGCAAGAATGCCGAGATAAAGAGACCAGTAGATGGTCATGGCTACGTAGTCGGGGGCAGCAGTAAAGCCATGTCGACCAAGGATATTCTGCACCTCAGCGAGGTGCTCCTGGCGGGCCGACTCCCCTTCGGGACATATGGCTTTGCGAGGGAAGGGACTGAGGGAACGTTCCAGGACAGGACCAAGAAACGGCCGCAAGGGACGCAGGCGCCGTAGCCCGCTTGTAACAAACAAAAACAGCGCCTCGACCAGATCTTCATCGTCACAACAGCGCTGCCGGTAGTCCTCGATTCCGCCACTGAGGGCTTCGTTGACCATAGACATGGCCAACGTCTCTTTGCTGGGAAAATAGTTGAACAGGGTCCCGGTCGCCAGGCCAGCTGCAGCGGCAATATCCCGCGTCGTGGTATCCTCGAAGCCCTTAGAAAGAAAGAGCTGCGTCGCCATTGCAAGGATACGCTCGCGGGTCTCTTCTTTGACTTGTTGACTGATACGCATCATCGCCTCCGGCTAAAGTGATCATGTTCACATTAGCGACAAGGTCAAAGAAACGCAAGCCAAAAGTGAGCATGCTCACAAAAACAACATATTGAAAAGAAGGCCTTATTTAGTTGTTGCTCATTATTTTTAATTAAATATAATCGTCATCACCGCTGGTAATTTCCATGTATGGTCGGAGAAAAACCATGAACATTCTCGCCGCATCCGTTGCCGACGCAGCGGAGATTCTTGCTTTACAAAAGCTGGCCTATCTTTCGGAGGCACATATCTATAAGGATCACAGCATCCCTCCCCTGACCCAGACAATCGAAGAACTGGAAGACTTTTTTGGTCACAAGGTCATACTCAAAGCGATGGAGAACGGGCGCATCGTCGGCTCGGTCAATGGATTTATGCAGAATGGGCGTTGTCACATTGGACGACTCATGGTCCATCCCGAGGTTCAGGGACGCGGCATCGGATCGAGACTCATGGCTGCCATCGAGGATCGATTTGCCGATGCGCAATCGTGGGAACTTTTTACTGGTGAACTGAGCCTTGGGAATATCCGTCTATACGAACGGCTGGGTTACCGAATCGTCAGGAAAGAAGTATTCGAGGGGAGCCCTTTTTCTGTTGTCATCATGAGTAAGCCGGCAGGAATCCAGAAATAGGGAGCAACAAATTCACCATATCCTCCCCCTACCCCGTCTATTTCAAAGGACCGCACCTGTCCATTCATTTCATGACTTTTTCTGAGATTTTTAAGGAGGTTTTTTCTTTGTGCGATCTTCGCGTTGGAAATATCAAGTTGAATTCTTCGGAATTTTAATGGCATTCATTTTTTGTTTTCATCCTGCCATCGCTGACGAAATCTGCATGAAAAACGGCGATCGAATCACCGGCACAGTTGTTTCTGCCAAAGAAGGCAAACTCACCCTTGAAACGTCATACGCAGGCAACATTACGATCAAAATGGAGGAGATTGAATCGATTGAAACGGAATCAACCCTGACCCTACGCTTCCAGGAGGATGAAACAGTTCTGAAAGGTAAATTAACAACCGAAGACGGCAAACTGCAGCTGTTGCCTTGCACTGAAGCCGACGCAACCTGTATTCCTATGCAACGCATCCGTACCATTAACCTGCCGGACACACTGTGGAGCGGCAGCGTCTGTCTGGGCGGCACCCACCAGGCTGGGAATACGGAACGATTGAGTGTCTCCTTTGGTGCGGAAGCCACCCGGCGCAGCCTCAAAGGTCGTTTCAGCCTCTCATTCCTCTACAACTACGCCGAAGAGGACAACGAATTGACCACCCGGAATACTTATGGGACGTTGAAGGAAGATTATTTCTTTACTGATAAATTTTACGGGCTGCTCAGCATCGAGGCATTGCAGGACAAATTCAAGGATCTCAATTTACGGACGGTAGTCGGCCCGGGCCTTGGCTACCAGGTTTGGGAAGATGACGCCAAGTCACTTTTATTTGAGGCCGGTGTCGCCTATTATTCGGAGAACAGAATCGATGCCGAAGATGATGAATGGTTGACCGCCCGTCTGGCGACCAATATCAGCTACAAGTTGGCCCCTTGGATCACTGTCAGCGACTCCTTCATCTGGTACCCCCAGTTAGAAACTTTCGGTGAGTACACCTTGCGCAACGAAGCGGCCATGGTGACCTCGCTGTATGGTTCATGGTCGTTGCGGTTGGCCAATCTCTGGGAACGGGACAGCAATCCCGGTGTAGACGTCAAATATGACGATATTAAATCGACCTTGAGCCTGCAGTATTCATTTTGAAGAAGGAGGAATACATGAAGAAGATAAATGGGTTCTGCCTCGTGATCCTGGTCCTTGCCCTGTGCGGACCGGCCTGCGCTCAGCCAGGGCTAACCAAGATTACAGACAACATCTACTCTTACGTGGATGTGAAAGACGCTTCGGCCGCCAACAGCTACGGAGCCAACGCGGGGATCATCATCGGCAAGGATGGCATTGTTGTTGTCGACACCCTGGTTTCAGCCAAGGAGGCACAACGCTTCATCGCCGACATCCGCAAAGTTACGGACAAACCGATCCGCTATGTGATCGACACTCATTACCATCTGGATCACGCCTTTGGCAACGCCGAGTTCGCTAAACTCGGGGCGGTGATCATTGCCCATGCCAACTGCCGTATCAACATGCTGAAAACCAGCGAGGATGGGTTAAAAAACGCGGAGAGCCACGGACTGTCCCCTGATCAGATGGCCGGAACGGTAATCGCCTATCCGACCTTGACCTTTACCGACAGGATGACGATCGAACTGGCGGACGAGACCGTGGAATTGGCCTATATCAGCCCATCCCATACCAACGGCAGCATTCTGGTGCAAGTCCCGCAGCAAAAAGTGCTTTTTACCGGCGACATCCTGTTCACCGACTTTCACCCTTTCATGGGAGACGGCGACATCCTGGGCTGGTTGAGAAACCTTGATGCCATCGATGCGCTTGATGTCGAGAGTATCATTCCCGGCCATGGACCATTGTCGACGAAAAAGGATATCGTTGACATGAAAGGCTACCTCATCGCCTTCGATTGCAAAGCAAAAGAATTGGCAGCACAAAGTAACGATTCTGCAGCCATCGCTGTCCAACTACAGCAATCCCTTCCTGAACGAAGTCAAGGAGCATGGCTGATTCCGGCCAATATTCAGATGAAGTACCTGCCGGCAAAATAAAAGTTTCCATTATCAGGACGGGCGGAAGCTTTCCGCCCGTCCCACATCGTTCTCAAACAATCAGCGGCTCCCCTCCTATAACGATTTGCTCCGGCTCGGTTCCTGCCCGCAAAAAACGTACACCCGCCTTCTTTTTTTGTATCCAAACCCAAGGCAAACGATTCTCCCAAAGTGTCTTTAATGCAAAACAGTTCAATATTTTCAACCGATTAATACTCAACACCCCTCCTGGAACAGACTTTGCCATTGGATTGGACGTCACCAAAACTTTCCAATTCATATCCACAGGAGGTCACATCATGAAAATACTGCTGGTTCTGCCCGCCACCCCTCATCTGCGCATCACCAATGAGACCCCTCACGTTCCCAAACGCGCCATGCTTCGTTTCAGCCTGCTTCCCCTCACCACAGTCGCCGCTCTCACGCCTCCCGGGCATGAAATCACCCTTTGTGATGAAAATGTCGAACCTTTGAATTTTGACGGCGGCTACGACCTGGTGGCGATTTCCTTCATGACAGCCTTTGCTCCGCGAGCGTATGAGATCGCCACAGCCTTCCGCGCAAAAGGGACCGTGGTCGTGGCCGGAGGTTATCATCCTACCTTTATGCCTGAAGAAGCCGCTGAGTTTTTCGATGCCGTGGTCGTCGGCGACGCTGAAGAGTTGTGGCCGCAACTCGTGTTAGATGTTGAGCGGGGCGAACTGAAGCCGATTTACCGTCATACAATACCGCCTGTCCTCAAGGATCGGCCCCTGCCCCGGCGAGACCTGCTGCGCAAAACCGCCCGCCATTATGTCACAACCGATGCCGTGCAGATCGGACGCGGCTGTCTTCACAACTGCCGCTATTGTTCGGTGACCGCCTTTCACTGTGGGACCTACCGGCGGCGTTCATTGCAGAACGTTCTCGAAGAGCTGCAACAGATCGGGCGAAATTTCATTTTCGTCGACGACAACATCATTGCCGACCCCGATTTCGCCAGAGAGCTTTTCAAGGCCATGATCCCCCTCAAAAAACGCTGGGTATCACAGGCATCGATCACCCTCGCTGATGACCCGGAACTCCTTGACCTGGCCGGAAAAGCCGGTTGCCAGGGGCTGTTCATCGGCATTGAAACAACCAACCCGGACAATCTGGCGGCTGTGGGGAAAGACTTCAACGATGCAACCGCCTATCAGAGCCGAATCAAACGGATTCGACATAGCGGCATCGGCATCATTGCCGGCATCATCGTCGGCATGGACCAGGATCCGCCGGAGGTCTTTGAACAAACCTTGAAGTTCCTGCAACAAGCCCACATCGATGCGCTGCAGCTCAATATCCTCACGCCGCTTCCAGGTACGCCATTGTTTGATGATTATGTCCGAGCCGGTCGCCTCCAGGACCGGAATTGGAATCACTACGATTATCGCCATGTGGTTTTCAACCCCGCAGGATTGTCGAGAGCGGAACTGCAGGAAGGTGCCGACTGGCTGTATCGGCAGTTTTATCGCTGGGACCGAATCGCTGTCAGGTCCGTGCGGACCCTGTTCACACTCGGACCAGTCCAAGCGCTTCTGGCCTATCGCCTCAACATGACTTACCGGTATGACAATCTCAGGGAAAGAATCATCGGCAGAAATCCGGCTCGCCATGCGCAGGGCAAGAAACGACTGAAAAACGATCCTCGGATTGCTGAAGAAGCACTGACCGGACAGGGCTAAAGACATGGAAAGGTTACGGCGAGCAATTTTGATCAGCGTTTTCTCCAGCATCGGCATTCTATTCACCCTGCCGACATCTGCAGTGGCTCAGGATACAGTCGTCCTGTTGCACGGCATGGGGCGAACCGCAACGTCGATGTCGATCATGAAGTACCGCTTGGAACGGGCCGGGTTCAATGTCGTATCGGAAAGCTACCCGTCCACCGCTGGTTCCGTAATCGACCATTGTCAATGGTTGGAAGGCCTGGTCAGGGGTTGCCCAAAAGAGGATGGGGCCAAAATTCACTTTGTGACCCACTCGCTGGGAGGGATCGTCCTGCGGGAATATCTTCAGAAAAACGTCCTACCGGAATTGGGACGGGTGGTCATGCTGGCGCCACCCAACCAGGGGAGCGAACTGGCGGATTTTCTGAGGAATTGGCCGCTTTATCGATATGCCACCGGACCGAGCGGCCAGCAGCTCGGGACAGGGGAACAAAGCGTTCCAAACAGGCTTGGCAAGGTAAACTTCGAAGTTGGAGTCATTGCCGGCAACGTCTCGTTCAACCCCATCGCCTCTTTTATCATCCCCGGCGAGGATGACGGCAAGGTTGCAGTGCGTCGAACCAGAGTCGAAGGGATGCGCGACTTCCTCTGCGTCAATCACTCCCACACCTTCATCATGAATTCTGCAGAGGTTGCCAGGGAAACCATCACATTCCTGAAAACCGGTGCATTTCTTCATGGTTAAAAATTCAGGATGTTCTCATAGGCAGCCAATTTCTCGTTAAAATAGTCAATAACCGTCTCAGGAGGATTCCCATGAAAAAGACTCGAATTCAACACGGTCTCAAGCGAATGACTTCAATCGGACTGATGCTCCTGCTCTTGTCCTTCATGGCAGGCTGCGCCGTTCAAAGCACCCACCGGGCGAGCAGTGTTGTGCAGTATCTTTATCCTAAAAAAGAACAGCAAGTGGCGCCATCGATCCCGACCCTCACCCTGCCACTGCGGGTGGGCGTCGCCTTTGTCCCCGAAGTCACGACTAACAGGCGTAATCCCTTGAGTGAAAAAGACAAAATGGACCTGATGCAAAAGGTCAGCGCCGAATTCCAAAGCTATCCCTTTGTCAAATCGATTGAACTCATTCCTTCTCCCTACCTTGTTCCTGGAGGGAGTTTCACTAATCTCGATCAGATCCGCACCATGTACGGCGTCGATGTCATGGCGTTGCTGTCTTATGATCAGGTGCAACACACGGATGAAGGGCTTCTGTCGCTGAGCTACTGGACCCTGGTCGGGGCCTATGTGATCAAGGGCGAAAAAAATGATACCAGTACCATGGTCGATGCAGCGGTGTACGATATCCCCAGCCGCAAGATGCTGTTCCGTGCTCCAGGGCTGAGTCACGTCAAAGGAAGTTCAACCCTGATCAACATTGAAGAACAACTCCGCTCCGATTCGTTGCAAGGCTTCCATGAGGCTTCCGACGACTTGGTCGTCAATCTCAAGCAACAGCTGGAACTTTTCAAGGAAAAGGTCCGCAATCGCCCTGAAGAGACGCACATTATCCGCAGTTCCGAATACCATGGCGGCGGTAGCCTCGACGCAATGAGTCTGGTTATCATGATCACGTTGGGAGGTGCCTGGTGGGGAAGCCGGCGCAACAGAAAATGAATCTCCGGGTTCCCCTCTGGACCCTGTCGCTGTGCGGCCTTGCCGTAGGGGCGTTCCTGCTCCCCAACGGGATGGACGTGTGGAGTTATGATCGGCAAGCGCTCCTGGCCGGTGAGTGGTGGAGAGTACTGACCGGCCACCTGACCCACTACACAGCGCAACACCTGGCCATCAATCTGCTGGTTGTGGCTGTGGCCGGAGGGATCATCGAGCAGCGTGGGCGTTCCTCCCTGCCGCTGCTGCTGCTCTTGTCAACCGTATCGATCAGCCTCAGCCTGTTCCTGATGCTGCCACAGCTGACAGTTTATGGCGGGCTTTCCGGGGTGGCCTGCGCTGAGGTGACTTATCTGTGTTGGCTCGGAAAATCTGAGCAGGGGCTATGGCAGAAGACCTGCATAGGGCTCTTGCTGATGTTCTTCGGCAAGACGGTCTGGGAATTCGCCAGCAGCGCGAGTCTTCTGACCATGGCGACCAGCCAGCCTTTTGTGCCGGTCCCTTTGGCCCATCTTGTCGGTGGTTTAACCGGGCTGCTGATGGCCCAAGGTTACCTGTGGCGTCATTCTTTGGATTGCGGTGACAATTGGAAGCCGGCGTCCTCGAACACCTCGTTTAAAAACCGACGCCAGACATCCCAATAGGGTTTCCCGCCCAGTTCCAGGGTGTCGTTGTGGCCAGCTCCGGGAATCAGATAAAAGGTTTTCGGTTCATTGGCCTTTTCGAACAGATTTCGTGCCATAGCGGGAGTGACGATATCGTCACGCTCGCCCTGCAGCATAAGCAACGGCACATGAATACGGCTGAGTTTACCTAAATTGTCATAATCGGATTGGAGGGTCCAGCCAAGTAATAAATAGAGCAACGGGTTGTGATGACGCCCCATGCTTGCAATAGAAGGGAAAGGAGACTCCAGAATCAGCGCGGCCGGCGGTCTTTCCAAAGCCATTTGCACGGCTATTGCAGCTCCCAGGGAACGACCGAAATAGATCATCTGTTGTGGAGCATAACCCTGCTCTCCGAGCCAGACCAAGGCAGCCCGAGCATCCTGATAGGTCCCGTCTTCGTCGGCTCGGCCCTCGCTTTGACCGTAGCCGCGGTAGTCGAAGATAAAAACACTCAGGCCGAGTTGGTGCAACAGGAGCAGGTTGTCTACCCGGTGGGAAATATTACCGGCATTACCATGGCAGAACAGAACCAGCGGCCGCCCCGCTTCACCCGGAATCAGCCAGCCATGCAGTCGCACTCCGTCAGCCGCGCGGAACTCGACCGCGCGGAACTCCAATCCAACAGATGCCGGGGTGGCGGTCAGCTCCGGAGTCGGGAAGAAGATGAATTGATGATCCATGCCTACCAACGCTTCGCTCCAGAGCAGCCAAACTAAGACGACCAGCAGGATGCAGCGAATCAAAATCTTTTTCATGTCTGCAATTATATCCCGATCTTCTTCACCCGGACTCCACGGCTGAAAAAATAAAGGAAATCTTGCCCATCCCTGCTATACTGGCCCGAACACGGAGCCTAACTTATCGATATGATATGAACTGTTTTCGAGGCAGAGCATGAGCAAAACCACTCGCCGCAGCTTTTTTCAGAACACCATCGCCGTTGTTTACGATTTTGACGGTACCCTCTCCCCACAGCCAATGCAGGAATACACAGTTCTGCCGCAGCTCGGCATCAAGGCTAAAGATTTCTGGGATGAAGTCGGCCGCGAATCGCGGGAAACCATCTCTGAGCAGATGCTGGTCTACATGCGGCTGATGCTGGAAAAGGCTGAGCTGAAAAAGGTTCATATCGGCCGTGACGACCTGCGCAGCATGGCCACCAATATCGAATATTTCCCCGGTGTCGAATCCTGGTTCGAGCGCATCAACGACTTTGTCCAGCAGGAAGCGCGCAGCCACGTCAAGGTTGAGCATTACATCGTTTCTGCCGGGTTGCGCGAAATCCTTGACGGCATTTCCATCCACCATCATTTCCGGCGGATTTTTGCATCCGAATATCATTTCGACCACCACGGCGTAGCCACTTTTCCCAAACTGCTGATCACCGATACAACCAAAACCCAATACCTGTTCCGCATCAACAAAGGCCGCGAGGAGCTCACCGAGACCATCAACGATCATATGCCCGAAGAACAGCGGCCCATCCCCTTCAACAACATGATTTATATCGGCGACGGCCTCACCGACGTCCCGAGTATGACCGTTACCAAACAAAATGGCGGACACACTATTGCCGTGTACCGTAAAGGATCGTCCAAAGGGAAGAACGTCTGTCGCGATCTGTTGAAAGCCCAACGAGTCGACTTCATCGCACCGGCCGACTACACCGCGGACAGCCAGCTGGAAAGCCGCATGCAGGCCCTGCTGCGCGCAGTTATCAGCAATATCGAATACCAGAAGGAACTTTTCGACTGCCGCCGCGAGCACCAACTCCTTCCCGGTTCCTGACCCATCCAGACGTCCTTTTCCGAACCAGTCCGCTGTCGTGACAGAGTCAACGCAACGTTCTGACCTCAACAACATCAGAACGTTGTTTTTTTATCTTATCTGACCGTCGCCAACAACCGACATCGGTAGTCCTTGATTTCCCTCATTTACTGGGCTGGAACCAAACCTTTCGTCGCTCACCAGAGACAGTTCAAGCCTTCTTTTTCCCCTAAAAATTGAAAAACCGCCGCCAATTCACGATTTATGAGGCTTGGCACATTAGTTGAAAATAAACATCGTTATAGTTTTTCCCTTGCCGCACAATTTGCAAAAACGTGCGCGGTCACGGGGCAACCCGGTTTAATCATGATCCGGGCAACAAGGAGGGAGCATTATGAAAACGTTCGAATGGGGCCCAAGGGCTTGGGACTCAGTTATCACACCTTTTACAGGAGGACGACATGCAGAGTCTGAAAGAATTTCTGATTCTCTTTACTGCGGCCGGACTGATTCTGGGAATGTTCGGCACCGCCTTCGCAGAAGGCGCAACCCGCGATGAATGCATTGCCCAGTGCAAAGCGGCCGCAGCAATGCTGGAATCGGAACCGGATGCGGCGGTGCAGGAAATCGCCAACAAGACCGGCAGATTCGTCTGGAAAGACACCTATGTTTTCCTGATGGACCTGAACGGTAAGATGCTGGCGCATCCGATGAAACCGGAACTGACCCAGAAGGCGACGCTCCTCGACGTGCCGGACAAAAACCCGGAAGCTCCGAAGAAGCTTTTTGCTGAATTCGTCGAGGTCGCCAAAACCAAGGGCCAGGGCTGGGTCGACTACATGTGGCCCAAACCGGGAGAAGAAAAACCGTCCTTGAAGGACACCTATGTCTACCGTGTTCCGGGGACCGATCTCTTCGTTGCCGCCGGAATCTACAAGTAGGCCAACCGCAGAACCTCTTGCTGGAATTGGGGTCTGCACCTCTGGTGCAGGCCCATTTTTTTGGGGAAGGGTGTTTAAAATTCTCATCGGCGGTGTTGCCGTTATCCTACGTCAATAACCTATCCCAATGTACACTTCTACCGTACGATTTCCGGGGCCAGCATCCGGACTTTTCTGATCAGATGGGATGACAACTCGGCTGATCCTCAGATTTATTCAAAATCGACGCGATAGTAGAGGTCGGCACCGCTCTCCACCCCCATATTCGACTGCAGTTCCCAACTTTCCGAAAGGTTGTAACGCAGGCGCACCTCATTGGTCTGGGTGAAAACCGAATAGCCAAGGCTGACGTACAGGTCCGGGCGCAGGTATTTACCAATGCTGATGACCGAATTAGCGACATCGCTGTCTCCGGCATTGACCTTGATATCGATACCAAGTCGACGCTGCAAGGTGTCCTGCAGGGCGGCCGACTCCCCTTGAGACAGAAGAGCCCCGGCAGCCAGCATCAGCACGTCGGCCTGTCCGCCTTCGGCGCCGAGCGGACGGCCAAGGACGATATAGGACAGTTTGTCCGTATCGGGCATGGATGGATCGGAATAAAGTTGCACCACCGGCTGGCGCGGGGTGCCCGTGACCTTGACGCCGGCCTTGACCTCGCCGATCTTGCGCAGGGCTAAAACATCCAGGGTGGGACGATCCAACGGCCCGCCGGAGAACAGAACCCTCCCCCGCTCGATGGGCAGACGCAAGCCATAACCGGCATACGTCCCTTGCGCGACACTGATTTCACCGGTGCCGGTCATGTCCTGGGGACCAAGCAACTTCAGACTGACGCCGCCAGTTAGCCGCGCATCGACCCCGGCCGTATTGATCAGGACATGATCCCCCAGGTCGAGACGAATCTGCGCATCCAGCTTGAAGGGCCACTCTCGCCCAGCCTGTTCCCCTGCATCCACAACCACCACGTCAGGGCTGGTCTGAACCGGCTGTTGCCCTTGTCCGCTCAAACTGCGCAACATCAGTTGTGGAATCAGCACGCTGCCGCGGATCGTCAGTTCCTGCGCTGTCCCCTCTCCGGTCAGATCCGGACTGACGACCAGTTCCAGTTCCGGCAATTTGATCAAGGGCATGTCCTTGCCGCGCAGACTCCAGGTCTGTTTTTTCAAAAGCCAACCATCCAGCTCCAGAGTCGCCTCTCCCTGCAGATTCCCTTTGCCGGAGACAAGGGACAATCGTTCGATGCGCAACTGTTGCCCGGCGAATCGGGCCTCTAATTCCACATCGTCCAGACGAATCCCCAACGCCGGCAAAGTTCCTGAAGCCTCCTGTAGTGAGACACTGCCGCTGAAACGAGGATCCGCAGGCGTCCCCAAGGCCTCCACCTGCAAATCGAGCCGCCCCTTGGTGTCTTCCACCAGGCCGGGGAGCATAGCTGTCAGCAGACCACTCTCCCTCCCTTGGAGGGCAACATGCCCCTGCCAGGGCGAATGGCTGGCAAAAGGAAACGGGAAGCGGTTCGACAAAGGTAAGGAGACATCCGCACTAAGACGCCCCTGGCGAGACAAATTGATATCGGCAACGGCAGAGAGGCCTTCATTTCCCCACCGACCCTGCAACCGCCCATTTAGGTCTGTGGCCATCAGTTCTCCAGCCATGTCCTGCCAGCTCAACTCTCCTTTATTGAACAGGCTGTCCAGCTCTAGCTGCAAGGTTCCGCCATCTTGCCAACCGCCCTGTACTTCCCCTTCCCAGTCTCCCACCAATTGCAGAGTGGGCGGCAGCCAGGCTTGGGCAAGCGCCAGTTGCAGACCAGACCAGTCCCCTTGCAGGGTCCCTTGGGGTGGCATGCCCCAACGCGGCCGGTCAGCCGAAGTCACCTGCAGATCGACACTGCCGCCATCAGCCAGGCTCAGCCCGGCGTTCAGGTGCAGACCGGCAGGATCCCAATTTCCGCTCAACTTCAAGTCGGCGTCAGTCAGGCTGAATTCCCCCTCTTCAAGATTAAAGCTGGCCGTGGCTGAAAGGTTAACCATAGCCAGTTCGGTCTTTTCGAGAGTCACGTCCACTTTGCCACAACTGCCACCGGTCAAGGTCACGGGCAGCCAGGGATTGAACAGCGCGAGATCAAGTTTGTCCCATTCCCACAGCAACCGACTTCGGGGTGGGCACCCGAAGCAGACCGGACCGCTGGCGGAAGCCTCCAGAAAAACCTCCCCTTGAGAACCGAGATCGAGGGACACATAGCCGACCAACCCATCGTCGCCCCAGGTCAGATCGAGAATCCCTTCGTCAATAGGGATGCGTCCGTCAGCCAGTTCGATCACCGACTGCACGTGCATTTGCGTCTCAACGACCGGCGGTAATTGCGGCCGCCATTGCGCCCGGGCATCACCGGAACTGACCCCACTGAGACTCATAAAAGAAAGCCAGGGGTTGAACCCTTCCAGATTCAGTTGCCGCCATTTGGCACTGGTCGTTCCAGCCAAGGGGTTGAGTTTCAAATCCGCAATCAGATCGATTTCCTCTGCCTGGTCGCTGTTCAGTTCCAGATTCGGCACTCTCAGTTGATGCTGGCTCAGAATGACAGATGCCGGCTGGCGTAACGACCAATTGCCGACCCCTTTTTCTCTGATATCCAATCCAGCGAGCTGACCATTCCAGACGTCATCGTCCAGCGAACCGGTCACCGCCCCATGCAGATTGCCGCTGGGCCAAACCAAATCCAACGTTCCCTGGTGATGTTTCTGGCTGCCAGTCAGATCAACGGCAACCTGCTGCAGTTCTTCTTCGCCATAGATGAAACCTGCTCCACGCAGGTGCAGATCAACCTCTTCCAGCAATCCCTCTAACCGGGCACGAACCTCGAGCTGTTCCAACTGCATGTCGTTAAAAACAAGCTGACCGATGCGCCCCTGCACCTCACCGGCCGGACGCCTCTCGCGCCATTGCAGCCAGCCATTGGCTGCTGCGTTCCCTGACAGATTGGGCCACCAGGGAGAGAGGTCCGTCGCCTGCAGGTCAAACTCAAGCCGTTCGGCCAAAGATCCTGCGGCATGCAGCAGCAAGCCGGCTCCTTGCAACAGCAGATTCTCGATCCGTACGTCCGCCCACTGTCCATCCGCCTGAACTTGGCCATGCACTTGGTGCCCACGCCAGTCGCTGGGGAGCAGATCAGCCTTCAGCTGCCAATGATCGCCAGACGTATCCCAAACCCAGTCGCCAGTCACATCGGCATTGACCGTGGCCTCCAGATCCTTCACCAGATATCCAGGATTCAACTGTCGGCCCTGCAGGTCGGCTTGAATCCGCACCAGGGGGAGCCAATCGACCTGCCCTGAACCGTTTACCGCCCCTTGCAGCAATCCGCCATCAAGGCTTGTTAGAACAACATGAGCGCTGTCACCGTCAAAATCACCGGCCAGCCGTTCCACCACCCAACTGGGATCGGCGTTGACAACATCGAGATGGCCTCGATAATGGTCGTTGACGCCATGTCCGTCGACCTTGCCGGTCAATTGCAAGGCCAGATTCCAATCGTTCAGATCGAGATCTTTGGCGGTGATCAGACTTTTCCAGATCAGGTCGCCGCTCTCCCAGGCCAGTTCGCCGGAAACATCCAGTCGGTCAGGTCGAGTTAAATGTACGGCATGGAGTTGTTTGACCAGCAGACGCTGTGGCTCTAACACCAGCCGGGCATCGGCCTTGGCCTGCGGTCCGGCCACGCCCCCCAGGGTAATATTCCCCTCCCCCTGCAGTTGGCGCTCGGCAAGCGGAGTCAAGGTCCACGCTGTAGTAATGCTGTTGATTTCGCGCCAGGGCTTGGCCAATTGGGCGGCGATTTGAATCTCACCATTCTTCTGGTCCGCATTCAAAACCACCGAGCCACTGGCACTTCCCAACGGCAGAGTTATTTCATCGACGTTAAGATTCAGGCGGCGCGCAGCCCAGTCAAGGCCACAGGCAAAAGATTGCAAAACAAAAACGTCTTCGTCGCCCTGCCGGATCTGCAGGCTGTCAAGACGTAAAGACTCGACATGGAGATCCAGCCAATCGGTCCAGTCCGGCAGCGTTGTCCAAATCCAACTGAGATCGAGTGGACCAGACGGTTCAGCAGTCTTTAACTTTTCTTCTGCCGGAGGCAGTTCAACCACGACCTGCTGGGCCGTCAATTCAGCCACCTGCAAAGTCCCGGTCATCAGAGCTCCGGGGCTAAACTGCCATCCGAATTGCAGCGCACTTGCGCCCCCGCCGGGCCAAGCCACCTGCAGATTCTGAATATGAAGACGACCGGCCAGGCGCCCGTCCACATCAGCAGCATGGATTTGAACCGGCGTCCAGGCTGACACCCGGCCAAACAGCCAGGCCACCCCGGAAGAGGTCCCCAGCAGCCAGGCCAGGCAGACCAGCAGCAGAAAAAACGGGGCGGATATCCCCAAAATGATGCCGACGCGCCGGGTCACCATGAGAACCCCATACTGACGTGCAACCGCAAAGCAGGGTCCGTCTCGCTCAGTTGCCGTGCCAGGTCGACTTTGACCGGACCGACCAGGGTATACCAACGAACCCCTATCCCGGCCGAGCTTTCCAGTTCATAATCGGAGAGGCTGTCAAAAGCGTTGCCAATGTCGTAAAAGACGGCCACGCCCCAGCTTTCCCCCAAGGCTTTTTCCAGTTCCGCACTGGCCACAGCCAGATGTTTGCCCCCCACCACAGCACCGCTGTCATCTTTCGGTCCAAGAGTCTGGTAGCCCCAGCCGCGCACAGTCTGATCGCCGCCTGCAAAGAACCGCAGCGAAACAGGGATCGACTCGAACTCATTGTCCTGCAAGGTCAGAGCTCCATTGCCACGCAGAAACAGGGAAAAGCGTCCCGGCAGGGGGATCAAGGTGTTGGCATCAGCAATCACCTGAAACAGGCTAGTATCGGAAAAGATCTCCTCTCGTGTTCCGCGCATTTCGAGACCAACACGGAATCCCCGCAGAGGTCGAGTCGGTGAGGCATAGGTACGATAGCTCCAGCGCACCCCGGGGATCAGCAATTTGGAAATTTCATCGGTATCGCCGACCTCGTAATCTTCGCGCTGCAGCCGCAGATAAAAGGACAACCGTCCCTTGTTGCGTTTTTTCACCAACTCCGCTTCGGCATAGGTGGTGCTGCTGTAATAGGTATCGGTGTCTTCCTGATTCAAGCCCGCCTTGAGGGCCGTATAGCTGTCAACATTCCTGTAATGGGGGAAAATGTAGACGAGATCCAAGGATTGGCGCAGCTGGGCGGCAAGCAGGTCGACGGTGAACTCGTGGCCCAACTGCCACACGTTGACATCCTTGTAACGTAAAGAGAAGCGTGCCCCGGTATCCGTACCATAACCGATCCCCGGCCGCAGGGTTCGGGGTGGTTTGGCAAGGAGACGGATTTCAATGGGCACCCTGTCTTCTGCATCAACCGCATCCACCCGGGGGGTAATCACCACATCCTTGAAACGGTCAGAGTCGTGAAGTTGGGCCTGAGTCAGCCCCAGTTCGGCATGGCTGAATGTTCTCCCCGGCCTGAAAGCCAGATAGCGGCGCAGGAAACGGTCCGGATAGTTGGGAGGATCTGGGAACGTCACGTCCCCGAACAGGAAACGCGGGCCGGTATTCAAAACAAGTGTCAACTCGGCACGCCGTTCAGCGACTGTGACATTGACTTCATGTTTCTCAAATGCGGCTTTCAAATAGCCAAGATCGATCGCGAGGGCCAGCAGCTGCCCCTTGCCTTGTTCGTAGCGATCATGGCGCAGAGCGTCCCCTTTCTGGAGAGGAAAATCTTTTAGCTCCTCAAGGAGCTTCTTCTCTTTGGCTCCATCACCGGTCAGCTGCAGATTGACGGCGACTAAACGCACGGCCTTGCCGGGCTTCACCTTTGCCTGCAGAACGTACCGCCCCTCCTCCTGTTCCTCCAAAAGCACCGAGGCTTCGGCCTGATAATAGCCGAATGGTTCCAAAGATTTTTTCACTTTATCCGGCGCCTGGCGCAGATAGCGGCGCAGCCAGAGCCGGTTGAGATAGCCATCCTGCAGCAACCCCTCCGGAACAGTAAGAGCCGCCTCGACATTGTCACGCAACTCACCGTCCACTCCGGAAACGACCACGCGCAGGGAGTTGTCAGCGGCAACGACTGACCAGGCCGGCAGGAGGCAGAGGAACAACCAAAAAAGGGCCTGAAACAGGCGCTTTTGAGGAGATTGCAAGAAGCGCATCAGGGAGGTTGACACTTTCCAATTTTAAGATATTAATTTTCATCGACGGGCCGCCGGCCCGCCGATGAATCGACTTTTTTCAGACTCAATATCAGGAGACACAATATGCGAATGGACGATATCCGTCAACGGGCCAAAGATCTGGGTGTGGGCAACGTATCCAAACAACGCAAAGGCGAACTGATTCGCAGTATTCAACGCCAGGAAGGCAACTTTGATTGTTTTGGATCAGAGGGGCGTTTCGACTGCCCGCAAGAAGAATGCTGCTGGCGCACCGACTGCCTGAGCAAGAACCCGGGTTGATCAATCCCCCAGCGGTTAACCGGAATCCATCCCACGCAATCCCGGCCGCAGCGTTGCGGTCGGGGGTCAATTAATCCAGCCAGTCAAAGGTCCTTGTCACCGCCTTTTTCCAGCGGGAGTAATTTACGGTACGAGCGGTTTCGTCGGCGGTCGGTTCCCAGCGCCGGTCAGCTTGCCAGTTTCTGCGCAACTCCTCTGCTGACTCCCATAATCCAACCGCCAGTCCGGCAGCGTAGGCAGCCCCAAGAGCTGTACTTTCGATCATTTGCGGGCGAACGACCGGGACACCAAGAACATCGGCCTGGATCTGCATGAGCAATTCATTGGCGACCATGCCGCCATCAACCTTGAGGATTTCCAGGCGAATCCCCGCATCGGCCTCCATGGCATCGAGGACCTCGCGGGTCTGATAGGCGGTGGCCTCCAGAGCGGCACGGGCGAAATGTTCTTTGGACAGGTAACGGGTCATACCGACGATCACGCCACGGGCATCGCTGCGCCAGTAAGGGGCAAACAGCCCAGAGAAAGCCGGGACAAAGTACATGCCGCCGTTGTCCTCGACCTGCCGCGCCAGCTGCTCGACCTCGGCGGAATTTTTGATAATCCCCAACCCATCACGCAGCCATTGAATGAGAGCTCCGGCGATCGCAATGGACCCCTCCAAGGCGTAAACCGTTGGCTGGTCAGCAAAACGGTAGCCAACCGTGGTGACCAGACCGCTGCTGGAAGGCACCGGTTCCTGGCCGGTGTTAAGAAGCATGAAACAGCCGGTCCCATATGTGTTTTTAGCTTCTCCCGGCGCGAAGCAGACCTGACCGACAAAAGCCGCCTGCTGATCTCCCAGAGCCGCACAGACCGGGATCCTCCCGCCAAAGGGTCCGTCTTCAGTAGTGTACCCGTAGTAATGCGGATCGCTTGACGGCCTGATCTCCGGCAGTATGGCCGCTGGAATTCCCATGGTTGCCAGGATGTCGTCCTGCCACTGGCAGCTGGCTAAATCCATCAGCATCGTGCGTGAGGCGTTGGTCACATCAGTGACGTGAACGGCATTGGCAGAAGGGCCACCGGTCAGTTTCCAGATCAACCAGGTGTCAATGGTACCGAACAGCGCATCGCCAGCTTCAGCGGCACTGCGCAGGCCGGGGACATTGTCGAGCAGCCAGCGTACTTTGGGACCGGAAAAATAAGTCGCCAGCGGCAAGCCGGTGCGCGCGCGAAATCTGTCCTGCCCTTCTCCTTGTTCCAAATCGCGGATCAGCTGGTCGGTGCGGGTATCCTGCCAGACCAGCGCATTGTGATAGGGTTGGCCGCTGTGCCGGTTCCACACGACCGTGGTTTCCCGCTGATTGGTGATCCCCACCCCGGCCACATCCTTGGCGCTCAGGCCGGCCGCGCTCATCGCGCCGCGGATCACCTGGCAGGAACGTTCCCAGATCTCCAGCGGGTCATGCTCCACCCAGCCTGCCTTGGGATAGATTTGGCGATGTTCCAGTTGGTGTTGGGCCACAGCCTCCCCTGAGCGGTTAAAAATCATGCAGCGGGTGCTGGTCGTCCCTTGGTCCAAGGCCGCGACATAGTCTGCCATATCGTCTCTCCTACTCGAATTTCTAGAGTGCTCGTTGCAAACGTCCCTGCATCAGTTCCCGTTCCTCGGTGCAGCGCGCATCATTCCAACCTTTTTCCGCGCCCAGCAGCCTGATCACCGAATCGATGGCGGCCCAAGCGGCCTCCCGGTGTAAAAAGGCCAGAGGCAAGCGATGGGCGAGGATATCAAACACGCGTTCGGCCATCTCATGTCGGGCGGCGTACAGCACCTCGGCTTCCAGATAAGGGAAATCCGTATGCAGGCGAAGACTGCCGACCTCAAGGGTCAACTGCGCCACTTCGCAGGCCCGGTCGCCATAGGCTTCGACCAGATGCGTCGCGGTCTCCTTGTTCAATGAATAATCCTGCTGCAGCTTCAGGGGGAGATCAGGTTGCAGGCGGCGACCGCCGAGCAGCATCAGATCAGCCGTGCAACAGGTCTTGTCAGGTTGCAGTCCGGCTCGTGCCACAGCACGATCGACAGCGTCTTCCGCCATCTTGCGGTAGGTGGTCCACTTGCCTCCGGCAATGGTGAGCAACCCGGAGGGGCTTTCCACCAGCACATGATCACGCGATAAACGCGCCGTGTCTTTGGCAGCCGGGGCGTGCACCAAAGGACGCAAACCGCACCAGGTGGCGGTGATGTCCTGTTCGTTGATATCCGCGGCCAGATAGCGCCGCAGGTGGCGCAGCAGATAATCGATCTCTTCCTTTCGCGGCCGAGGATGGGCTTCCACCGCAGCCGGTTCATCAGTGGTGCCAACCAAGGCGTAGCCCTGCCAAGGGAGAACAAACAAAATGCGGCCGTCCTCGGTCTTGGGGATCATCAAACCGCCCCCAGGGGGAGCGAACCGCCCCGGCAGGACCAGATGGACACCGGAACTGACCGCCAGCAACGAGTCGCAGGACGGATCATCCAAGCGGCGGACCTCATCGACGAAAGGTCCGGTGGCATTGACGACCTGTTTGGCTCGCACCGGCCACTCTTCGCCGGTCAGTTCGTTCCGCACCATCACACCCCACAACGTGTCCTGCTGTTTGACGAATTTTACAACGGTCACATGATTGGCAATCACGGCCCCGCTTTCCGCAGCGGTCAAAGCCAAATCCAGAGCCAGGCGGGCATCAAGGAACTGGCCGTCGAAATACTGAACCCCAGCCTTCAACCCTTTCCGACGCAGCAACGGACAGGCAGACAACAGACGGTCGCGGCTGAGCAGGCAGCTTGAGCCTAGATTTCGCTTTCCGGCAAGGAGGTCGTATAACTTCAGACCGGTCCAGATATAAGGGACATCCAGCCAACGAAACAGGGGGGTAACCAAAGTCAGGCGCCGGCTCAAATGGGGGGCGTTACGCAACACCAAAAAGCGCTCCAGCAACGCGTCGCGAACCAGGTTGTATTGACCGCGATCCAGTTGCTTTACCGCCATTTCCAGATAGCGCACCCCGCCGTGAATCAGCTTGGTGCTACGACTACTCGTCCCCTCGGCAAAATCAGCCCGCTCAACAAGGGCCGTCGTCAAACCACGACTGGCCGCGTCCAGTGCAATTCCGCATCCCGTTGCGCCGCCCCCAATCACCAGCAGGTCGAATTCCCTGTCGCTGCGCAGGGCGGCTATCTGCTCATCACGCTTCATGAATCTCCCGTTCCTCAACCGCTTCAATGAATTTCCATTGAGCCCAGCCGCGCTTTAGTGTATGAATGAAGCCATTCAAGTATAGCAAAATTCTTACTTTAGAAACGCAGACAAGGCATGTTACAGATCATCTTCCGCGCTATAGTCCCTGTCCTTTTGGTCCTGTCGACTTTTATCAACGCATGGGGCTGGTTTCCCCGTCTTATCGACGACTCCTACTTCGACCCGACGATCACCGCCCCTCTGGTAGGGGACAACAAACCCTACATCGTCAGCAAGGGCGATACACTGATCGACCTGGCCTATCGCAGCAGTATCGGCTATCAATCCCTGGTCAATGCCAACCCCGGGGTCGACCCCTGGTCGCCGCCAGTCGGCAAGGAAGTCGTCCTCCCCTACAGTGCGTTGCTGCCTATGGGAATGAAGCCTGGCATTACCGTCAACCTGGCCGAGTTCCGCCTCTATTACCGTTGGGAACAGGACGGGCGGGATCGGGTTCGGGTCTACGCCATTGGTATCGGTCAGGAAGATTGGAACACCCCCCTAGGGACCTTCCACATCGCGGTCAAGGTCAAGGACCCGGCCTGGACGGTGCTCCCCGCGTTGCGTGAAGCAAACCCTTCCCTCCCGAAAGTCATCCCGCCCGGGCCGAGCAACCCGCTCGGACAGTATTGGCTCGGCCTCGATCGGCAAGGGGTTGGAATTCACGGCACCAATCGTCCCTACGGCGTGGGACGCCAGGTCAGCCACGGCTGCATCCGCCTGTATCCGGCAGATATCGCCAATCTGTTCCAGATCGTTCCCAAAGGGACTGCTGTGACCATCATAGACCAACCGATCAAGGCCGGGGTCTACCAGGGCAATCTCTATGTCGAAGTCCATCCCGACCCGCGCAACCGCTGCAACGACCCGCGTGCCGAACTCCAGCGTCAGCTGCAGGCGTTAGGCTGGAAAGGCCCGGTCGACTGGGACGCCTTCGCCGCAGCCTGGGCCGCCCCCACCGGTCTGCCCATCGTCATCTCCAACAAGGGACCGGCTGTCGCCGACTCCCATCCCAAATAACAAAACAGGCCGGATTGCTCCGGCCTGTTTTGTTTCCAAGCTGTTTCTCTCTCAAATAAATCGCGCGTCCCGCACATGCTTCTCAGGTTTTTCGCGCTCAAAAATCAGGGAATCCCTGATATTAATCCATAGGCATTTTAGTGTAGTCTGGAAAAATTCTTTGAAAAAGGAATCAGCGATCCAACGGACTACGGACCCCCTGCCCTCCCTTGTTAAGGACATGGGTATAGATCATCGTGGTTCGGACATCCTGGTGCCCAAGTAACTCCTGCACCGTGCGGATATCATAGCCCGCCTCCAACAGGTGCGTAGCAAAAGAATGACGCAGGGTATGACAACTGGCGGGTTTGTTGATGCCGACGGACCGCACCGCCTTTTTAATCGCATGTTGCAACACGGATTCGTTCAAATGGTGACGGCGGATTTCGCCACTACGTGGATCAGTCGATCTTTTCGAGGCTGGGAAAAGATATTGCCACCCGAACTCAGCAGCAGCCGCAGAATATTTTCTGGCAAGAGCATCAGGCAGATAAACCCGTCCATAACCTTCCGCCAAGTCATGGTTATGTAATTGCCGCACAAACTCGATCTGTCTCTGTAACGGTTCAACCAAAGACAAAGGAAGCATGGTCCGCCGGTCTTTGTCGCCCTTGCCACGCCGCACTGTAATTTGTTTGTAATTAAGGTCAACATCCTGGACCCGGAGCCTCAAACACTCTAACAGTCGTAACCCTGATCCATACAGGAGACTGGACATCAACCAATTGGTACCTGTCAGACTTGCCAGGAGACAGCGAACCTCTTCACGGCTGAGAACCACAGGAACTTTAGACGGTTTCTTTGCTCGAATGATTTCGCCAAAATCTTCGAGGTCCCGTTTCAAAACATGTTGATAGAGAAACACAACCGCATTGAGAGCTTGATTCTGGGTTGAAGCTGTCACATTTTCTCGAACCGCCAGGTAAGAAAGAAACGCGCGTATTTCAGCGGCCCCCATTTCCACAGGGTGGCGTTTGTTGTGAAAAAGGATAAATCGACGAATCCAACTGACGTAGGCTGATTCTGTTCGTATACTATAGTGGCGCGTACGGATTTCAGTGCGGACCTGATCCAGAAGACGTGGCTGACTCATGGCTCCCCTCCTGCATAATAGTTGAATAACATGGTATGTAAATAAGAAAAAGAAAGCCACCTTTTTCACGTGGGTTCAAACCAGATATCACTCAGGGGATCTTTTCGCAATTCGACAATAACTAGCTGTTTTTCCATTGGGAATCTCTGCACAGGGCAGAGGCCCCCGTGTTATAACACGGTCAATATCACGTATAATAACAATGTTAGGCATCTAAATTATGAATACCGAAATTCATAAACCACCTCCCGTTATTCATTCAGCTCGAACTCTTTTTTATGCGGTAAATGATGAATCCGTTGAATTTACTGGGGGAATTGATTTATTTGTCGGCAACCCGAAAAATATGAATAAATTAGGCGAAATGCCTTTTTTGGCAATTTGTCAAAATTATTGCCCTCCTCAAGATATTCTGTTGTTCTTTTGCGATCAAAATTGGGAACCACAGGGGGCCATTGGCCTTCAATCAATCGAAGCTGCAAAAGAAAAAGCAGAAAAAGGCTACAAAGGTATTTCAAAAAATTGGGCGACCTTCGCAATTTCTAATGCGGAGGTAAATCAATTCCTTCGTGAAGAATATGAGGTTGACCCAAATACTGAGTGGTGGCGACATGAATATCCCTTTTAAGTCGCAAGTATGCTAGGCAACGACAACGCTTATATTTGCAACGAATGTATTCGCCAATTTATTGAAATCATTAGCAGAAAAATGCCTAACAAAAAAATGAACCGGACGAAAAATACTTGGGCGGTTCACTGAAAGCATTCTGCTGGTTTGAAATGGCGCGACGTCGCCGGTTATCCTTAACCGTTAGCCGAAAGATCATGAAATGATTCAGCTATTCTCCGAGGGCCGAGAGTCCGAGATCATTATCGAGGTCAACGATCCCGAAGACCCATACTCCGGTTACGCGGTCACCGCCAAGGTGCGGGCGGGTATAAATACATTCACTGGCCGCAATGACGGCGTCCAATTTTCGAAGTATGCCGACTTCCTCCATGACCTCCGCGCCTTTCTTGCAACAAGACAAGGCAGCGCCCTTCTCGACGCAACGGAGGATTGTTGGCTGCTGTTCTCCAGATGGAACAATAAAGGCGACGTTGGACTTAAGTTCAAAGTGACCAAATACGTATATTTTGGGGACACAAACAATATGGGAACGGTTGCAGTGGTGGGGGAATTCAAGCTCGACTCTGAGTATTTGAACCAAATGCAGGAGCAGTTCGAAGGACTAGAGCATGGCTAACAAGCAAATAAAGCGGATGGAAAATGTCTGGGTGCTTCCCGAAAAACAGAATCAAATTGCGGTAGTAGGCCGAACCTGCACGTCGCCACCGCTTATCAACACGTTATGTTTTACCGATGAGCCGAAATATGGGGAATGTTCTCTATCGCATAATCTCTTTGTTGCTGACCCTGCTATGCCTCCCTTTTGGGATTTGGGCTTTGTTTAACTGGTTTTCACATGAAAATCATGCCTTTGATTCACAAATAAAGCTTGGCATTTCCAGTACATTTTGGGGGCTAATCATGCTCAATTGCCTCATTCGGGGTCGACCGCCAGGCGATAGAATATCTTTTCGTTTCCTTAAGAAGCAAAAAAAACATAACAAAAGGGTCAACCGGAGCGACTAGAGCTGGGCGGTTCCCTTAAAAATCTCAGCTAGCCGAACCATTTCGTCGCGCCCGGTTACCCAAAACGTTAGGAATCTATGAGACTACATATCCTTGTCCTTGCATTAACTGTTTTGGCAGCAACAAGCTGCTCTGCTGCGAAGCGCCCCGACTTATTTGCTCAATCAAAGTGTAAGAAAGGCTATGAGTATTACTTTCTTAACCGGGCCGCTTCAGCCGGTGACCTTTACGGGGCTCAATTGCTTCTTGAGGGTGGTGCCAATGTTGATGGACTTGGCTATGAAAACTACATGGAATGCGGTGGCGGCATGGAGTTCAGCTCACCGTTAATGGTAGCTGTCTTCGTTTACGCTCACGAAGCTATGGAAGGTGACCCTAAAAGAGTTGATCGCGCGTCTATGCTCAAAGAGTCGGAAGGAATGGTCGAGTTACTTCTCAAGCACGGGGCTAATCCAAATATCAAGGAAGGAGAAGGCGTCACACCGTTTGATATAGCAGAGCAGTTCAAGCACGAAGACTCCATTCGGTTACTTAAAAAATATGGAGCGAAATAAATTCCTAACAAGCAGATCAAGCGGATGGAAAATAGCGGGGTGCTTACCGAAAAACAAAATCAAATTGCGGTAGTAGGCCGAACCGTTGCGTCGCCACCGCTTATCGCGAACCGTTGAGGCTGTAGAAAAACCTCGGAAGTTACAAAATAATAGGATTTTCAAGGCCTCAAAACCATTCGAAGAACC
>ENA-ORXD01000749-ORXD01000749.1-sediment-metagenome-genome-assembly--contig:-NODE-749-length-35363-cov-49.943519_pt1 | contig 35363 bp, 32 predicted proteins | sample MGYA00237862_ERZ511471 | MGnify/ENA metagenome assembly ERZ511471 | reverse complement strand
GCCCCCTGGTCTTTGTCGAGAAGACTGAACCCGTCGGATACGGTGAACTCGTCAATATCGTACTGTTTGACGGAACCATCAAGCGCGGCCAGGTCCTGGACACGAGTGACGACCTGGTGGTCGTTCAGGTTTTCGAGACCACGGCCGGTATCGGCAGGGACAGCGGGGTCAGGTTCCTGGGAGAGACCATCAAGATGCCGGTCGGAAAGGAGATGCTCGGCCGTATCCTTTCAGGCGGGGGGAAACCTATCGATGGTGGCCCGGAAATCATGCCTGAAAAGAGGCTCGATATCACCGGTGCTGCGATCAATCCCTATGCCAGGGCATCGCCTGAGGAGTTCATCCAGACAGGGATCTCAACGATTGACGGAACAAACACCCTGGTCAGGGGACAGAAACTTCCGATCTTCTCCGGTGCAGGACTTCCCCACAACAACATTGCCCTCCAGATCGCACGACAATCAAAGGTGCTCGGCTCGCAGGAGGCCTTTGCCGTAGTATTTGCAGCGATGGGCATCACGAAAGAAGAAGCCAACCACTTCATGCATGACTTTGAGCGGACCGGAGCTCTTGAACGGGCGGTCGTCTTCCTTAACCTTGCCGATGATCCCGCAGTCGAGCGTATCATCACTCCGCGCCTTGCCCTGACCACTGCTGAGTATCTCGCATTTGAACTCGACATGCACGTGCTGGTCATCCTGACTGATATGACCAACTACTGTGAGGCTCTCCGTCAGATTGGGGCTGCCCGGGAAGAGGTGCCGGGCCGGAGAGGATATCCCGGGTACATGTACACGGATCTCGCAGGTATCTACGAGCGGGCGGGAATCATCAAGGGCAAGAAGGGCTCGATAACGCAGTTCCCGATCCTCACCATGCCGGGCGATGATATCACCCACCCGATCCCGGACCTGACAGGGTACATTACAGAAGGACAGATCGTGGTCTCACGTGAGCTCCACAGGAAGGGAATTTATCCACCAATCAATGTTCTTCCGTCTCTTTCCCGTCTGATGAACCTTGGTATCGGAAAAGAGCACACCCGTGAGGACCATAAGAAAGTCTCTGACCAGCTCTATGCCGCCTATGCCGAGGGCAACGATCTCCGGGGCCTGGTTGCTATCGTCGGAAAGGAGGCCCTGTCCGAGCGTGACCGCATGTTCCTCGAGTTCGCCGATCTCTTTGAGAACCGGTTCGTCCGCCAGGGATACAATGAGGACCGATCGATCTTCGAGACTCTCGATGGTGGCTGGAACCTCCTTGCTACACTGCCGGTCGAGCAGCTGGTTCGTATCGATCGCGAGCTGATTGCCAAGTACCACCCACAGTTCAAACAGGCCACTAAGGCACAGGGGTAAGTTCATATGGCGCTGCGAGACATCAAACCCACCAGGTCGGAACTGATCAGCCTGAAGCGGCGGATAGCCCTATCGGAGCGTGGGTACAAGATCCTCAAGATGAAGCGCGATGGACTGATCATTGAATTTTTCAAGGTACTCGAAACGGCGAAGGACAGCCAGAGCGGACTCCTCGAAAAATACGAGCGTGCTATCCAGATGATGGCCTTTGCCAACACGGTCGAAGGAGCAATCGGAGTCAAATCGGCTGCATTCTCGGTCCAGGAAGTCCCCGACATCACCCTTACCAGCAAGAACATCATGGGTGTGGTAGTCCCTGAGATCGAATCTTCGAAAGTGAAGAAGAGCCTCATCGACCGGGGCTACGGACTCCTCGGCACCACCTCTGCTATTGACGAGGCTGCGTCCGCCTACGAGGACCTGGTGGAGGCAATTATTGAGAGTGCTGAGATCGAGACAACCATGAAGAAGCTCCTGGATGAGATCGAGTCCACGAAACGACGGGTGAATGCCCTTGAGTTCAAGGTCATCCCCGAGCTGACCGAAGCCCGGGACTTCATCAAGATGCGGCTCGACGAGATGGAGCGGGAAGAGCTCTTCAGGCTGAAGAAAATCAAGGCCAGGAACGCGTGATAGGGGGAAGAGGTATGGTGACGATTGGACGGCTGAGCGAGACGCCCTGTGCGGGAAAGACGGTCCTGCTGAGGCTTGATTTAAACTCCCCCATCGATCCCTCCTCCCTCACTATTCTTGACGATAAACGGTTCCGGGAGCATGTCCCCACCGTCCAGGCCCTGAGAGAATCAAGGCTGGTGGTCCTGACTCACCAGAGCCGACCGGGGAAGATGGATTTCACCACCCTCGAGGGACATGCCGAGAAGCTCGAACAGCTGATCGGGCGTCCTGTCCGGTACATCGACGACATCTTCGGACGCTGCGCCAGGGAATCCCTCCGGTCAATGCGCCCGGGTGATGTGATCATGCTCGAGAATGTGCGGTTCAATGCCGAGGAGAACCTTACCGCAAAGCCGGAAGAAGCCGCCAAGTTCCATATCGTTCGGAATCTGGCGTCGCTCGGTGATCTCTTCGTGAACGACGCGTTCGGCACCGCACACCGGTCACAACCGACCATGGTCGGTCTGCCGGTGGTCATGCGATCCGTGGCCGGACTCCTGATGGAGAAAGAGGTATTTACGCTTTCCCGGGTCTTCGAGAACGCACCCCGGCCAGTCTGTATCGTGCTCGGCGGCACCAAGGCCGATGATTCGATCGCTGTCGCATCGTACATGCTGAAACACCGTATTGCCGATCAGGTGATCGTGACCGGGGTCATTGCCAACATCTTTCTCTCCGCAGGGGGTCACGATATCGGATCTCCCTCCCTCGCGCTCATCCATCAGCTGAAATATGACAGGGAGATTGAGGTAGCACGGGATCTCCTGGGCCGGTTTCCTGACAGGATCGTTCTTCCCGAATGGGTTGCAGTCAGGGAGGGTGGCAGTCGGACCGAATACCCTGTCACGGCGATTCCGCAGGACGCTCCCATCCTTGATCTCGGTATGGAGTCTGTGCAGGCTCTGTCTGACAGAATCAGACATGCGGGTACCGTCGTGTTCAACGGCCCTGCCGGGGTCTTCGAGGATGCGGATTTTGCCACCGGCACGTATGAACTCCTGAAGGCCGCATCGGAGGCCGAATTCTCCATTATCGGAGGGGGGCACACCGCAGCAGTCGTTGAGAAACTGGGAATTGAGGATGATTTCAGCCATATCTCTACCGGCGGTGGTGCCTGCATCGAGTTCCTGACCGGGAAAAAACTCCCTGCGGTGGCGGCCCTGGAACGATCAAAAGAGTTGTTCGGGTAAAAGAGGATGTTATTTTCTTACCGCGGATAAGCCCGCACGTGCTTATTTTCCACTCGTCCGCATTTTCAATGATGGCAACAGCTTCAGGGAAGGCATTCCGGTTGATGTGCCCATCAGACCTGGCAGGGGTGCGGGCATCCCGCTCTTCTTATTATTCGAACGAATGAGGTTATACACCGCAGCCGAAAACAGCATCGCCGTGACCAGGAAGAGGAGGAGCCCGAAGAGCAGGGTTATACCCCCAATCAGCATAATCCTCACTGGCTGGAATACCATATACCCGCCGATGATGTAGAGTGGCCAGTAGAAAATCACCGAGATTCTGGTAAACTCAACCGGGCTCCAGAGACTTTTTTCCCGTTCTTCGTCGTTGCTCATCGGGAACCGGTCAATCATAACCCCCAGACGGAGCAGGACTGCCGTGAGCATGAGGCTGACAACCGCTCCAAGTATGATGCCAATGATAAGAAGTTCTTCCATGGTCATCCCTGAACTGGCTATTCGGGTGCTGTCTATATAAAGTATTCTTTAAGTAATACTTAAAGAATTTCGGTTCTTTTAGGATTTCTTAAGTAATACGGTCACATTAAAAAATTTTTATATACTTTCAGTGTCCTATTAATGAGAAGATGGCTGAAAAGGGGACGGCACAGGGCGGGGGAAGGGTTGCAATTTCTTACAAAATGCCACCCAATGTGTATGAAAAGATTTATAACCTTGTGTACGAGGAGAAGCGCTTTTCCACCATTTCCGACTGTATTACCCAAGCATTAATATACTTTATCGATAATCAGAACGATGTGGGACAATTTAAAGAGAACTTCCAGGAGTACCTTGCTTCAGACGAGGGTAAGGACTTCATGAAGATGATGATGAAGGAGCTTCTCGTAGATGTTCTGACGTCCCAGCAGCAGACCATTACTGCTCAGGCCAGAAAATAATTCTTAAGTATTCTTTTTGGGTTCCATTTTGGGTTCTGGTCCGTTCCCCTGCCTTTTCCGGGATTTACCCACCCCATACCCTCCAACCTGACTGGAGGGGAGGCCCGTTCCGCCAGGTTCTTGCTTCCCGGAGACAAGATCAGGTGAGGAGCAGCATCTATGGAAACCCGACCATCACCATCCCGCAGGGAGACGCTGATCCGGGCGGCTCAGGGACTGGTTCCTGCTGATATTCTCTTTTCCCACGCCGGGATCTTCAACCCTTTCACCAGTGACTGGGAAGATACCAGTTTCGCGGTCAGCGACGGTATGGTTATCGGTACCGGTTCGTACCAGGCGAGGAAGGAAGTGGATTTGAAGAACAGGAGGGTTGTTCCCGGCCTGATAGATGCCCATGTCCATATCGAGAGTTCGCTCCTCTCCCCTCCTGAGTATGCCCGCCTCGTCGCATCCCATGGAACGACCACCGTCATCGCAGACCCCCACGAGATCGCCAATGTCTGCGGTTCGGAGGGCATCTCGTTCATGCTGTCATTCCGGGAAAAGCTTCCCCTCGATCTCTTCATCATGCTGCCGTCCTGCGTTCCGGCAACCCCTCTTGATATCGGAGGTGCAACCCTGAATGCCGGTGATCTTGCGCCGTTTCGGGACCGGGACGGGGTGCTCGGTCTCGGGGAGGTGATGAACGTTCCCGGCGTGCTCTCCGCCGATCCCGGTGTCATGGGGAAGCTGGATCTCTTCCCCCTTGTCGATGGGCATGCCCCCCTCCTTTCCGGAAAGGATCTCTCGGCCTACATCATCGCCGGGATCCAGAGCGACCACGAGAGCACCGGGAAGGCTGAAGCAGCAGAGAAGCTCTCGAAGGGGATGTTCCTCTTTGTCCGGGAAGGTTCCACCGAGAAGAACATCCGGGCCATCGCCCCCCTGGTTTCACGCTGGAACTGTCCCCGCCTCTCGTTCGCCACCGATGACCGGCACGTGGACATGCTGGCAGGGGAGGGGCACATCGATGACTGCATCAGGAAAGCTCTTGCCTGCGGGGTTGAGATGGAGTCTGCCCTCCGGATGGCGACCCTTTCTGCGGCCGAGCGGTTCAGGCTGGACGACCGTGGGGCGCTCGTCCCAGGGAGGGTCGCTGATTTCTGCCTCCTCGCACCGGGGAGTACATTCTCAGTTGAGAAAACCTTCCGGAGGGGGGGGCCGGTCAGGCTGGAGCCGGGTGAACCCTGTACGCCGGTTCCGGGGAGGTTCGGGTGCACGGCACCGGGAACCGCTGATATCGCACTCGAAGGATCCGGCCATGCCAGCGTTATCGGTCTCATCCCTCACCAGATTGTGACCGACCATCTCACCATCCCGCTCGAACCTGGTGATATTCCCGACACGGATCGGGACATCCTCAAGGCCGTGGTCTGCAACCGGTATTCCGCCGGACGGTTCGGGACCGGCCTCGTGCACGGCTTCGGGTTCAGGTCAGGGGCCATCGCAGGGAGCGTCTCCCATGACGCCCACAATATCGTGGCAGTAGGGGTCGGGGACGACGACATCTGCCGGGCCGTCTCCCGAATCATCGGGGCCGGTGGAGGCCTTGTAGTAGTCGATGGCCGCCGTGAATTCCTCCTGCCGCTGGAGTGTGCCGGGCTCATGTCGATCCGGCCCTGGGAGGAGGTTGATGCGGGTCTCCGGGAGCTGAACCGCTACGTCAAGCGTATCGGGGGAATTGAGGAGGCGTTCATGCACCTCTCGTTCCTGGCCCTGACCGTCATTCCGCACCTGAGAATCACCGACCGCGGCCTCTTCGATGCCGATGCATTCCGGGATATCCCCGTGTTCTCCAGGGAATAAATTTTTCCTTGCTCCATTCCAGAAGAAGGCGAATATTCAGGAACATCAGTGACGGCGGTTCGCTCATCAGAATGTTCCTGACCCTCCTCTCTGCTCAAGCCCATGGCACGGTGAACGGCACACCGATGCTCCCGGAAAAGATGAGGAGGAGAACCGCGATGATGACCGGCTGGTGAACCAGGTATAGTGCGAGCGAGTGCCTCCCGAGAAATTCGAGCGGTGCGAACGAGAGGGTCGAGAAACCCGGCCTCCTGTTCCCGAGCGGGTAGAGTACGGAGCCCACACATACCCCTATCAGCACCACTCCCATCCAGGGGAAGATCGGCGTGTAATCCACACTGGCGAATGCCGGGGGATGGATACCGGACCAGAGCAGCCATGAGCTTCCCCTGATCCCGGCGACCACCGGGCCGAGAGCGATGAAGACTGCGCCAAGGAGGAGGTTCTGCCAGGAATACCGGGAATACAGCGGGCTTATCATCACTGCCAGGCCGATGAGGTGGAGGATGCCAAACCTGACGAACATTCCGGGAATGAAAATCCACGTGACCACAGTGATCCCGAGGCCGAGTGCGAAAATGAGTGCTCCCCTGATGAGGTACTTCATGAGGAACTGCCGGCGGGTCAGCCGGGCTCCTGCATATGCTGCGCTGATAGAGAGGGAGATTCCGACAAGGAAGAGAAAGAGGCCGGCCGTCGAAAGGGCAAGAAGCCTGAAAAACCCGGTATATACATTGACGGGGGCAATATCCAGGAACCGGAGGTCATAGGCGGTATGGAACACCACCATCATGATCACGGCAACCCCCCTCGCAAGGTCTATTTCCGGAAAACGGGCCGGCACATGGGATATCTTCATAGGACGAGTCTGCCAGCCTGAAGAGTCGGCGTGGGGCGTGATAAGAATGATCGTTCTGTGCACCAGGCAGACGAAAATATCAATCTTTAACTGATCCCGGGAGACACATACACGTACGGCAGTCGGCTGCAGGTCGGTGCCGGACATAAATGACGGGAATGTGCACCATGATTGAACACCTGATCCTTGGAAATATGAAATTCCGGGAGACCGACTTCGATGAGAATATTGAGCTGTACAAGAACCTGGTGCTCGGCCAGAAACCGAAAGTGCTCTGGATCGGCTGTTCCGATTCCCGGGTAGCGCCGGAACGGATCACCAGCCAGCCGCCGGGGGAGATCTTTGTCCAGCGCAACATCGGCAATATCGTCCCGGTCCATGACTGGAACTTCGCCACGGTCCTCGAGTATGCGGTAGCGCACCTGAAAGTCACGGATATCGTGATCTGTGGTCATTCCGACTGCGGTGCCATGAAGGCCCTCGACAAAGAGAGCACCGATGCGTATATCCCCCTCTGGCTGAACAACGCCCGGGAGGTAAAAGATAAGGTTGACGCACGGATAAAACCGCCCCAGACACCGGATGAGATGCGGGAGCGGTCACGCCAGATCGAGACCGAGAACATCAGTCTCCAGATCGCACACCTGAAGACCTACCCGATCGTAAAGAGTGCGCTCGAAGCCGGCAAAATCCAGATTCACGGGCTCTACTATGATCTGGCAACCGGGGTCCTGTCCAAAATGGATTAACCCCGGGAAACAACCCGCTCAAGCTCCTCCTGGAGCAGCGGGAGCGATATCCGCCCCATCGGGACATACTCTCCGTTCACCAGGATGATAGGGAGCGGGGGGTAGTGCTCCTCGATGATCTTCTCAATATGGGGGGGGACGCCGTCATCGATCAGGGTGAGCGTCATCTCCACCCGCTCTGCATACTCACTCCTGATCTCGTGTGCCAGGGCATCAAAGGCAACAACCAGTTTTCCCGAGGGGTAGCAGTCGTACAGACCACAGCTCCGGGTATTGTCGCACGGAAACGGGGAGCATGAGATGTCCTTCAGACCGACCACCTCGACCCGTATCGGATAGTCCATAGTACTAGTTTGGAGAAGAGGCTATTTTATCATTCAGATGGAAGCACCCGAAGCTGCCGGGTCAACCCCCATTCCTGAATCAGAGGAAACGCTCGAACCTCTCCTGCTTTGCCTTGCAGATCGGGCAGACCAGCGGGGGATTGTCCATGGCGCACAGGTACCCGCAGACCCGGCATCTCCACACCGGATAGGCGGTCTGCACCATTCCGCCCGTGGCTTGTTCCTGGCGTGCTTTCTTCCTCTCTGCCCTCGACGGCCGTCGTTCCGGGATGGAGCGGACCGGTGCTTTCTGTGCGAGGACGTCGCCGCTGACGTAGAGTGCACAGTAGCACGCGCCATACTCGTTCAGGTCGGGATCACGGTAATCACAGGGACAGATGATATCGAGATCTTCCGCTTTATTCCCTGTCGCGATGCGGCAGGGGCAGGCCATGTATCCGTATCGCCGCTCATTGACCAGCAGTCCCCGGACCAGGTTCCGGGTGAATGCCACATCGGGATTGAGATGATATCCGCCTTCCTCTGCGTCGCGGTCAAGGATCCGGTACCGGGCATCGATCTCCGCCTCCGTGATTTCGGGAACGTTCATCCCAGTGCCTCCCTGATCTCCTGCTCCCGGAAGCCGACGATGACCTTCGTGTTATCGATGACCAGGGTCGGGAATGAGCCATGGGGGTTGAACCGTTCGACCTCCTGCAGGGTTTCTTCGAGTTCCTCCTGCGGGAGAAGATCGACATAGACGTACGAATGATCCACGCCGATCTCCTTCAGGAGGGCCTTGGTTTTTGCACACCATCCGCAGGTGCTGAGCGCATACAGGACAACGATTCCCTTCTTTGTACCCGGGACATGCTCCATCTTCATACAGGGTCTCTCCCTGTATGAGAATAGCCGGAAGACCTATTTAAGGGTATCAAACACCGGAATCGGCGGGGCTGGGGCAGGGAACACGGTATTCCTGATCGGGGGATCCGGATGATCCAAACTCATATACCGGCAGGCGCAGATACAATGAATGACAGGTGTCCTTCTGATGATTCATGTAGAAAATGCCATTATTTCGGGAAAGAAGTCATTAAAAGAGAGAATGGAACGCCTCTCCGGAACGTTTTCCTATGAGGAGACCGCCTACCATTTGCCGGTCGCCTTTGCACTCACCGGCAACGCGGTCCACACGGCAGACAAGGCCCGGGCAGCCTACCAGGCCACCGGTGAGAATCCGCTGGTCGCCTGTGAATGCCTGACGGCCGCTGCAGAAGCCACCGGAGAGAACGTAACGCCCCCCTATACCGGGTTTCTCCCGGATGCCGTGCTCCGGACTCTGGGTTACTCTCTGGTGGACGGCAGCATCCTTGGCCTGGTCGTTGTCGCAGGCACCCCGCAGTCTCCCGATGCTGCAGCCTCTCTCTGCAGGGAGCTGCAGGAGAAGTACATGCTCACCTTCCTTTCAGGAGGGATTGTGGAAAGCCTCACCGGGGCCGGGGTAAAGGTCGGGGCAGAGCTGCGGCTGGTCCCGCTCGGCGGGCGACCGTTTTCTGCCATCCATTTCATCGACATTATCGCCCGCGTGGCGATGATGTTCGGCGGGGTAACCCCCGGTGACGCAGAAAGGCTGCTGGCCTATGCACAGGAGCGGGCAAAGGCGATCGCCATCGTGTTCCCGGGACTCGATGACGAGGAGACCGCGGTTTTTGATGCCTTCCGCCTCCTCGGCATCCCGATCCTCTCTGCAGGAGACTACGAGGGTAGTGAGTGGATCAGGGTGAGCGCGTCGGAGGCGGTCAGAACAGGGATGGATCTCAAGGGGATCAAGGTGAGCGTCACCGCAATCCCAATCCCCATGGCCTGTTCCCCGGCCTTCGAGGGCAAGAGCATCAGGAAGGAGGAGATGTTCGTCGAATTCGGCGGGGGACGCTCTCCGGCGTTCGAGCTCCTCCGCTTCCGCCCTGCAGCAGAGGTGGAGGACGGGAGGGTCAGGGTCATCGGTCCCGAGATCGAAGATCTGAAGGAAGGATCCGCGGTTCCGCTCGGCCTCATCGTCGAAGTTGCGGGAAAGACCATGAAGAAGGAGTACGAACCGGTGCTGGAACGGCGGATCCACAACTTCGTGAACTATGGCGAGGGGACCTGGCACGTTGCCCAGCGGGACATCATCTGGGTGAGGATCTCGAAGGAAGCGGTCTCCCACGGAGTGCGGATCGAGCACCTCGGCAAGCTGATAGCGGCAAAATTCCGGATGGACTTCCCCGATCTCCTCGACGCCGTCCAGGTGACCCTGATCACCGATGAGAGAGAGGTTCTTGCGGCAAAGAAAGAGGCAGAAAAGGTCTACGAGGAGCGGGACGAACGGATCCGGGGCATGAAGGACACCGATGTCGATACCTTCTACTCCTGCACCCTCTGCCAGACCTTCGCTCCGAACCACGTCTGCATCATCACCCCCGAACGGCCAGCGCTCTGCGGCGCCATCACCTGGCTTGACGGCAGGATCGCCTACGAGATCTCCCCCTCAGGGGCGAACCAGCCGGTAGTGAAGGGGAAGGTTATCGATGCCGAACGGGGTGAGTTCGAAGGGGTGAACCGGTTCGTGAAGAAAGCTTCCCACGGAGAGGTTGACCGCTGCTCCCTGTACAGTGTCATGGAGTATCCCATGACCTGCTGCGGGTGCTTCGAGTGCATCGCGGTCATGCTCCCGGAGGTGAACGGGTTCATGGTGGTCGATCGTGAGTACAAAGGGGACACCCCCTCGGGAATGAGCTTCTCGACCCTTGCCGGGACCATCGGCGGCGGAGCCCAGACCCCGGGATTTGCCGGCATCTCCAAGAGCTATATCCTGAGCGACCGGTTCCTCCAGGCAGAAGGAGGTATCGAGCGGCTGGTCTGGCTGCCGTCCGTGCTGAAGGACGAGCTCAAGGGTCGCCTGGTGCAGAAGCTCGACGAGAGAGGACTCTCCGGAATGTTCGAGAAGATTGCCGATGAGAAGATCGCGGTAACCCTCGAGGATCTCACCGTGTTCCTGGACAGGGTGCAGCACCCTGCGCTGGCCATGAAGCCGCTCCTGTGAGGACTCATGACCATTTCCACCCTCTCAGACTGGACCGGCGAGGTGGGCACCGTCACCATCGGTGCTATGAAAGCCGATGGCGGTACCCGGTCAACGACGGTGACCGTAGGCGGCGAACGGGATCTGTCTTTCATCGGGTCCCCCCCGACCGGTCACCGGCCCCTCATTGCCTGCGAGCTCTGTGATGATCCGTCCCTCTGGCCGACCCCGGTGACCCGGTTTCTCGGGGACCGTGCATCCGACCCTGCAGAGTGGGCACGCTGGGTCGGACAGGAGTACGCTCCTGACCTTATCCGCCTCTTCCTGACGAGTACGCGGAGGCGGGGGTTTTCGGATTACGCATCAGTCACGACCACCGTCGAGAATGTCCTCCAGGCAACCGGACTTCCCCTGATCATCGAAGGAAGCAATGATCCCGAGCTTGACAGCGAGGTCTTCCGGAGGATCGGCGAGGCCGGCGAGGGAGAGCGTCTCCTCATCGGGACCGCCGAGGCCGCGAGGTACCGGAGCATTGCCGCTTCTGCCATGGCATACGGCCACCTGGTCATCGCCCAGTCACCCATCGATATCAACCTTGCCAAGCAGCTGAACATCCTCCTCCGTGAAATCGGACTCCCCCATGACCGGATCGTGATCGACCCCTATACCGGTGCCCTGGGCTACGGATTCGAGTATTCCTACTCGGTGATGGAACGGATCAGGTATGCGGCCCTGAAAGGGGATGACGACCTGGCTATGCCGATGATCAGCTCAGCTATCGATTCGCTTACCGTGAAAGAGGTCAGGGAGGCGGATCCATCAGGAATCGAGCAGATCTCGGTTGCCTGGGAGCTCTATGCCATGCTCCCGGCAGCAATTGCGGGGGCCTCGATCGTCTGCGTCCGGCACCCGTCAACAGTGCTGCCGCTGAGAGCCGGGATCGATGCCCTCTGGCCGGCATCGTCAGGGAAAGGGGGTGCCTAGGATGGCGCTGAAAGCACTCGATATCTACAAGCTCCTCCCGAAAAAGAACTGCAAGGAATGCGGGGAGCCGACCTGCCTCACCTTTGCCATGAAACTCGCCAGCGGCAAGGTGAAGCCCGAAGACTGCCCCTACCTGGACGAGAAGGCACAGGAGATCCTCGGGGCCTCCACCCGCCCACCGGTCCAGCGGGTCAAGGTGGGTGTCGGTGAGCGGTCGTTTGCCGTAGGGGAGGAGATCGTCCAGTTCCGGCATGAGAAGACCTTCTTCCACGAACCGGGCATCATGACTGCTGTCTCGGACCGCATGGACGCTGATACCATCCAGGCGATTGTCGCGGATGTCCGCGACCACCTCCTGGTGCGGATCGGCCTGGACCTGCGCCTGAATGGCATTGCCATACGCTCCGAGAGCGGTGCTCCCGCGGCGTTTGCCGCAGCAGTCGAAGCAGTCGAAGCAGTCGCCGATCTCCCTGAAGTCCTGCTGGCAGAAGACCCCGCTGTCCAGGAAGCCGGCCTCGCGGTCTGCGGCAATTACCGGCCGCTGATCCATGCCGCGACCCGGGACCAGTACCGGGAAATGTGTGCCCTTGCCGTCAAGTACGGCTGTCCCCTGGCCATACGGGCACCCACCCTCGATGCACTGGCCGAGCTCTCGGGGCTCTGCACAGCTGCGGGGGCAGGCCACCTCGTCCTCGACCTGACCTCCCCGTCCCTCCATGAGACGCTGAACTCTGCTGTCGCCGTCCGGCAGCATGCCATTACCCGGACGACCCCGGCACTCGGGTACCCGGTCTTCATCGATACCCGCCCGTCCGGGCTCCCGGACGCCGCCCTCATCTGCGGGGTGCTCAAGTTCGGATCGATCCTGGTGACCGATGCCGTTTCCGAAGAGTCCCGGAAAGCCTTCCTGGTCCTCCGGCAGAACATTTACACCGATCCCCAGAAACCCATCCAGATCACCCCCGGCATCTACCGGGTCGGCAGCCCGGGACCGGATGCGCCGGTCCTCCTTACCGTCAACTTCTCCCTGACCTACTTCACCCTCCAGGGATATCTCGAGGCTTCAGGAGTTGACTCGTTCATGCTTATCGTCGATACGGAGGGTCTCTCAGTGCTGACGTCCGTAGCCGCGGGGAAACTTTCGGAGTCCCTGGTCAGGGATGCCCTGAAGGAATTCGGAGTTCCTGACCTGGTCGATCACCGGAACCTCATCATCCCCGGCTATGCTGCACCGCTCTCCGGGAAGATCGAGGATGAAACCGGGTGGAAGGTGCTCGTCGGCCCACGGGATGCAGCAGATATCGCTGAATTTCTCGAGAAGGAGTGGCCCTGAAGCCCTATGCCGACTGTCACGTTCCTCCCGGGTTTCAGGAAGACGGAGGTAAAAAGCGGGAGCACCCTCCTCCAGGCCGCCCAGCAGGCAGGGATCCACATGAACGTCGTCTGCGGCGGCCTTGGGAAGTGCGGAAAATGTACGGTGTACGTGAAGAGCGGCAGGTACGACTTTGATTGCGAGAAGTTCGGGAAGTTCTTTTTACCTGAAGAACTGGACGCCGGGGCATGCCTGGCCTGCCAGACTTCGGTCCTGGAGGACATCCGGGTGCTCATCCCTGAAGAATCCATCGTCCAGGAGCAGAAGATCCTGATCGATGTCATGGGGATTTCCACCGAGCTCAACCCGGCGGTCTGGAAGTATGCCCTGACCCTCTCCCCGCCGAGTCTTGATGATCCCTCACCCGACCTCACCCGCCTCCTGTGGGGGATCGAGAAGGCAGGGGGGCCCAAAGAAGGCAATATCTACGCCCCCCTCGAGGTCATCCGCCGGATCCCCCGGGTGCTGCGGGAGAGCGGGTGGAATGTGACGGCGACCGTGGTGCTGGTCCCGGGAGGGTACCGCCTGATCGATATCGAGAAAGGGGATACCGCCCCGGCCTGCTACGGTGCTGCCGTAGATCTCGGGACCACCACGGTCGTGGTCTTTATCAGGAATCTCATTGACGGGAGCATCATGGGCGTCGCCTCGAACTACAACCGCCAGATCAGCTGCGGCGAGGATATCCTCTCCCGGGTCACCTTTGCCCGGAAAGGAGGCCTGAAAAAGCTCCAGTCGCTGGCCGCAGAGAGCATCAATGCCGCGATTACCGAGGCGGCCAACAAAGCCGGGGTGGACCGGGAACATATCTACGAAGTCGTTGTTGCCGGAAACACCATCATGACCCACATTCTCATGGGAATCGACCCTGCCTACATGATCGAGGAGCCCTATGTCCCGGTGGTGCGGCGCTATCTCACCGCTGCTGCCGGGCGGGCCGGCCTCGAGGTGGGCGAGAACTCGGGCCTCTTCATTTTTCCGGCGGTGAGCGACTTCATCGGTGGTGACATCATCGCCGATATCCTTGCATCGGGAATGGCAGAAAGCGAGGATATCTCCCTCATGATCGATATCGGGACAAACTTTGAGGTGGTGCTCGGGAACCGGGACTGGATGTTTGCCTGTGCCGGTGCTGCCGGCCCTGCACTCGAGGGCGGCGAAGTGCTCTTCGGCATGCGGGCGAATGCCGGGGCCATCGAGCAGATCTCACTCGATCTCGAGACGCTCACGCCCGCCTACCGGACCATCCAGCATACAAAGCCGAAGGGACTCTGCGGATCCGGCCTGATCGACCTCCTCGCCGAGCTCCTCCGGGCCTGCATCATCGATCGGACCGGCAGGATCAACACGGCAATCGATCACGAGCGGATCAGGGCAGGCCGCCAGGTCCCCGAGTTTGTGGTTGCCTGGAAGGAAGAGACCGGTATCGGTAAGGACATCGTGATCACCGAGAACGACGTCAAAGCCCTCATCATGAGCAAGGCATCCATCCTTGCCGCCTGCCGGACCCTGATGAACCAGGCCGGGATCACGCGGGAAGAGATCGCACACATCTACTTCTCCGGGGCATTCGGCAACTTCATCAGCAAAGAGAATGCTATCGTGATCGGCCTTATCCCTGAAGTGCCGGTCGAGCGGATCACCCCCATCGGCAACGGCGCCATCGAAGGAGCAAACCTTGTTCTCCTCAACCGCCGGAAGAAAAAATTCCTCGATGAAATTGCCAGGAAAATCGCCTACATCGAGCTGAATGCCGAACCATCGTTCATGGATGAGTATACCGGGAGCTGTTTCCTGCCGCACACCGATCTCTCCCTCTTCCCTACCGTGGAGGAGATGCTCGGGAAGTGCCGGCTGAGGAGGGGTGTGCCATGAGTTCTCCACTTCCTCCCCCTGATAGCCGTGCCACCGGTATCGGGGCCCTGCCCCACACCGATCCCCGGCAGGCCTGCGATGAAGTCCTCACCCTCTTCCCGGAGATCCCGTACGTCCCCACCCTGCCCAACCGCGGCCTCCTGGAGACCATTGTGTTCAATGATTCCTCCCGTCTGCCGGGCGGCGTGGTGCGTGACGGAAAACTCCGGATCGATTCCTCCCGGGACCTGGCCGTGGAGATGGAACAGATCTACCTCGATTTCATGGAGCAGAATACCGCCCCCTATGCTTTTTCCCCCGAGTACTACTCGGGGTTCTCCGAGATGGCCGGGCGGGATTTCTCCGGATCCCTCTTCCTGAAGGCCCAGGTGACCGGGCCGGTGACGTTCGGCATGCAGGTGGTCGATGAGAACCGGCGCCCAATCTACTATGATGATCAGTTCGCCGATGTGCTGGGGAAGATGATCGCGCTGCGGGCACGGTGGTGCGAACAGGCGATGACCCGGTTTTCAGGGGTCACCAAGACGCTGGTGGTCCTGAATGAACCCTACTTCGCATCCCTTGGATCGTCAGTGGTCCCGGTCAGCCGCGACTCGGTAGCAGCAGGCTGGCATGACATCGCCGGAATGATCGGGGGTGGCCTCGGGATCCACTGCTGTTCCAACACAGACTGGGAGTTCGTGATGAGCCTCTCCCCCTCCCTCATCTCCTTTGATGCCTACACTGTCGCCCGGGAGTTCCTCCTCTACCCTGATGACCTGGCGGGATACCTTGAGGGGGGCGGGATCGTTGCCTGGGGAATCGTCCCATCGCAACCTGATCTGTTCATGGAGTCCACGGATGAGCAGCTGTACAGGGTCTTTACCGGCATCCGGGACCAGGTAACCGGCTTCTGCTCCCCGGAACTCTTCTACCGCCAGTCGCTCATCACCCCCACCTGCGGCATCCAGTCCGGAGACGGGGAGACGGCCTTCCGGATCATGCATGCCGCACGGACACTCTCCCTGCGGATAAAGGAGGAGTTTACCGGATGAAACCATTCTCTGTCGCCATCTCCGGTAAGGGGGGAACCGGAAAGACCACGGTGGCCGCACTGGTGGTACGGTCCCTGATTGCCGCCGGGCAGGTGCCCGTGCTTGCGGTCGATGCCGACCCCAATGCCAACCTCCACGAAGCGCTCGGGGTTGAGATCCGCGAAACTCTCGGATCCCTGCGGGAAGAGGCTTTCACCGAGCAGATACCCCCGGGAATGAACCGTACCGACTACATCAGCCTCCGCTTCAGGAAATCACTGGTCGAATCGGCAGGTTATGACCTTATCGCCATGGGGAGACCGGAGGGGACCGGGTGCTACTGCTTTGCAAACGATCTGCTCACCACGAGTATGCAGCTCCTGGGACGGGACTACCGGTTCGTGGTTATCGACAACGAGGCTGGTATGGAGCATATTGCCCGGGGGACCATCGGTATTCCCGACCTCCTGCTGATTGTGAGCGATCCCGGCGCCCGCGGCGTCCGGACCGCCATACGGATCCGGAACCTTGCCCGGTCGCTCGGACTCGAAGCCACCCCGGTCCTGCTCGTGCTGAACCGCTGGAAGGGAACAACGAGCGATGAGCTCCCGGCGGCGTTCGAGACCTCGGTGGTGATTCCCGAAGATCCTGCAATCGAGGAAGCTGATATACGGGGGGGTCCGGTCGGTTCCCTCCCACCTGACTCCCCGGCCCGGCTTGCGGTGGAGCGGCTTGCCGGGACGATCATCAGGATGGCAGAAAAAAGGGAGCAACGGGACCGGTCCCGATACCTAGATGACTCCTGATAACCGCTGGATCTGTCCTGCGATGTAGTCAATCCATTCGCCAACTCCGGTGAGGATCCCGATCAGCGCGGACTCAATGGCATACACCAGCCCGTACACCCCCGAGATCTCCCCTTCGGGAGGATTACCGGTCGAGAGCAGGAGGGCTGCGGCAACCAGCACAATGACGACGAGGAGGAGGATGATTACGAGTACAATCCCGATGAGCATCTTCCAGGAAACCGACTTCATGCACAGCTCACTTCCCTATGATGCAGGCCCGATAATAAAAATTCCTATGCCAGGAGAATTTTTCCCGCTTTCCCGGCTCATGGATGGAAAAAAACCGAAATGCGAGGAGATTGGGGGGGAAAATCGAAAGATATAAGGGACCTCTCGCCTGACATTCGATTATATGTGCGCACGCTTTTTTGATCGCTTTTTTAAACCACGCCCGCATATCGTGGAAAGCCCCCCTCCGCCCTCCATGGCGCACGGAGCCGGGGTCTACATTCCCGAGTACAAGGTGAAACCCTATTTTATCGTGGCATCGGTGGAGATGGGCAATACCACCACGAAGTGCATCCTGACCGGCGTGAACCTCGAGACCGGAATGTCCTATGTCATCAATAAAACAGTGAAGATGAGCAGGGATGTCCGGAAACCGAAACCGGGCGAGGAAATCTTTGGGGAGACCCTTGACGGGACCCAGCTCACCAAGGAATCGGTGACCGATCTCGTGCGCGACACCCTTATCCAGTGCCACGAGGAGGCGCATCTCGATATCAAGAAGGATCTCGATTTCGTGGTACGGAGTACCGGTGTCGTTGCAGCCATGGACTCCCCTGACCAGGTGGGGATCTTTGTCCTGGCCCTGGCCAACGGGTGCCTGAATGCCGGAGTTCCGCCAAAAAAGATGACACCCCCCATGTCGAAGGCCAACCAGGCGCTGAAGCTCCAGCCATTCAGTTACGCCGATAAGGTCGTCTTCGTTGGTGCGGTGGCAGGCGTTATCCCTCCAGTGGGAAGTACCGGGGTGGAGATGGTAGCAAACGAGATGGAGGGGGAACTTGCCATGGCAGGTATCAAAGAGGGTGCCAAGTGGACACCGGTCGACTTCCGGAATCCCTGTGTCTCCATCGATTTCGGCACCACGCTTGACGGCCGGATCACCAGCGATGTTGCCCCCGGCGACCTGAACCCGTTTGCCAAGACCATTGGGAACTTCTGTGGCCTGGCAGGAGCAATCCCTGACGCTATCATCAAAGGCACGGGACTCGTCGATTCCAGGACCGGGACCGCCCTGGATGTTTTTGGCGACCGGAGCGTGGTGGCCGAGTTCTCCCTGAAAGGGCAGAGCGATACGGTGAGGGAGTATGTCAGACGGTGTCACGAGCTGATCGATATCCGGATCGTTCCTCCCGAGCGACGGCGGTTCGGCCGGGTGCCGGTCTATGCCGACGTTGCCAAGGAATCGGGGGTGGCACTCGTTGGTTGTGATGCAGGGGAGAACGGCAGCACCTTTCCCGGGCTGATGGAGATCGGGACAGAGATCTACCAGACTCACAGCCTGAGTCTCCTCAACGACGTGATCGACCGGGTGTGTGCCGGCATGGCCCTCCGGCTGATCGATGTCTCACGGGAAGAGGGCCTGATCTTCCCGAACAGCACCATCGGGTTCACCGGCCGGGCGGCGATATCGGGGAGGAAACCAGAGTACATTGTCGAGGGAGTTGCGGAACGGGGAATCTTTGACAATCCCAATGACCGGATCGTGTTCGTGGACGACGGGCTTGCCCGGGGGGCGGCCCTGATGGGCCGGTGCATGAATTCCCTCGGCAAACCCAAGAACCCGATCGGGGGGGTCCGGGGAGGGCCATGCATCATGGCCCGGAGAATCAAGATAGGAAAATAAGGAAAGTGAGACGATACTATGGCCGAGAACATGCAGAAGGACCAGACCACTAATCCTCCCGGACCGGAAACCGGCGAGACGGAAGAACAGCTGTTTGACCTGGTGATCCCTCCCGGTGTGCCCCGGAAAATGATCATGGATGTCATCCAGAAATTCGATGTCGAACTGGTTACGCGGAAAGAACGGCTCTATTTTGCCAACATGGATGGGGACGAGCGCGAGCTCCTGGCATTCCGCGGGAAGCAGGAGGTCGTGGAAGAAGTGCAGGATTACCTGTTCGCCGAACTGAAAAAATACGTTGAAGAGTAATCGCCGTCCGGTGCCGGCAGGATACCTTCCTTCTCTTTTTCTTCAGAATTCAGGCATCCGGCGTGCGATGTACCATGCATGGATGGCGAGGATCAGGTAGAGCGGGAGGAGGACGTCGAGGGCGGCAATCTCTCCCTGCGTCTGGTAGATCCAGACTGTCATGTAGATATCAATCTGGAAAATGAGCACCCCCCACCATTTTCCAAGCCAGAAGTACCCGATCCCGGGGAGGACAAAGTTCAGGAACCCGGCGATAAGCGGGCTCTTCCGGGTCCGCGGCCGCAGTGAGAGCCCCCGGGGTAAGAATTTTGCCGAGATACCGCACTTCTGCGCAGCCATGACCGCTTCCCAGCGCACCTGGTCTTCGGGGTCGCGGAGGGCCCCGTAGATGGCGGGGATGGCCTTCTCGTCACCGATCCGGCCCAGGGTCCGGATTGCACTGACCCTGACGCTCTTCTCGAGATCCTTTGCCGCGAGGGAAAGCGCCCGGACAGCTGGAGTACCAAGCATGGAAAGTGCTTTCCAGTCCTGTTTTCCCGCCAGCAAGAAGGCATACTCCTCGGCATTTTTCGGCGACCAGCCCATTTTCTCCAGTGCGACTGCCGCACCGTACCGGACATACCGGTCCGCGTCATGGAGGGCCGCCCGGAGCGTTTCAATGGCCCGGAGATCCCCGATCTCACCCAGGGCCAGGGCCGCCTCCCACCGGATCTCGTTGTTCCGGTCGGAGAGCAGGGAAATGAGGGGATCGATCGCCCGCGGGTCGCGGATCTCCCCCAGGGCTTCGATGATTCCCAGCCGGGTATCCTTGTTCCGGGTGTGGAGCCCCGAGAGCAGGTGGTCCATTCCCTCTGTGCCGAGCTCCGCGAGCGCCGTGGATGCCTTCCACTGGATTTCAAGATCGCGGCTCCGGAGCGCTCTGATAAGCCCGCGATAGTCCCTGCGGTCTTTCATCTCCGTGATGTCCGCAGCACTGGTGGAGAGGTTCCAGGGGATCACCATCTGCCCGGCCCTCCTGCTCCTTTCCGGCCGGCCTGGCCGGGATGCTCAGGCGTCACAGGTCCGGCAGCCCCCTCACGTAGTACCAGGTATGCACAACGGCAACGGCCGAAATGATATAAGAGAACAGGTAGGGTATGACCGGCCCGATGAAGAGAGCGAGGGTGATGATGGCGGTGACGTTGACCTGGAAGATGAGCAGCCCCCACCAGAACCCGAGGTAGTTGTAGCCGAGGCCGAGGAAGAAGAAGTTCAGGAACGAGGCAATGTACGGGCTCTTCCGTATCCGTTTCCTCCTTGAGAGACCGCGGGGGAGGTGCATGAGCGGAATCCCACAGTCCGGGAAGGAGAGGATTCCCTGCCAGCGGACCTCCCCACTGGGATCTTTCAGGACCGCATCACAGGCCGCCGCTGCATCGGGTGTTTTCAGCGTCCCGAGAACCTCGACAGCATGGGCCCTGACGGCGGGATCGGCATCCCTGAGATGGTGGATAAACGGGGCGGCCGGAATACCGGTGGCGGAGTGGATCTCGTCCCACCGCTGTGCCGCTGCCAGGTAGTATCCACGGTCCTCCGGGGTAGCTGGGGTCCAGCCCAGCTGGTCGAGGGCCAGGGTAGCCCCGTACCGGACGTACTTGTCGGGGTCGCGGAGTGATACGACCAGCACGGGGATCGGTTCTGCATCCCCGATTTCCCCCAGCGCAATGGCGGATGCCCAGCGGACTTCGGCACTCTCGTCGGTCAGGAGCAGGTCGGTCAGTTTGCCTACTGCACCGGTCTCGCGGATATCGGCGAGTGCCTCGACGGCACCGATGCGGAAGGCACGGTTGACGTGGTGGGTACGCTCGATGAGTTTCCGGGCGGCAGGCTCCCCCATCCGCCCAAGGGCTTCGGCTGCCTTCCATTGGATGGTGGGATCGGGATCGGTCAGGAGCCTGATCAGGCGGTCCGTATCGCCGTTCCGTTCCAGGGTGTCAATATCGGGCTGTTTCCCGGAGAGAGAGCGGAGGAGAGGCCTCATCGTTCACCCGTCCCTCCCTGCACCTGTCCACACTCCCACTTCATCCATCGCAGGGAAAATACCAGGGTCATAAAACCCTGATGAAGATGACGAGATTTTTCTTCGAATGAAACTCGATCTTCCCTCGACCTGGGATTCTCCTGCCGTGCGATGGTGATAAGTCAGTACTTCCAACCTGTTCTCATAAAGATACCTCTTCATTTCCCGGAAACGTGGATCGTTGACAATACTCTCACAGATTCCTAAAAGGACAAAACAGAAAAAATTGAAAAAAATTACCTTTCTTATCTCTTCCACCGCAGGTAGAAGACCACCGAGACAAAGATCACCACGAAGACAACCGAGAGGTTTCTCAGGATAATGAGGCTCGAGGTCCCTTCGACCAGGGATCCGATGGGAGATATTCCCTGTGCTTCGCTGGTGGCTGCCGAGGCCGGTTCCTGAGCTGGTGCGGTGTCCACCGGTTGTGATGTGATCTCCGGGGCAGGTGGCTCTTCCTGGAGTGGAGAGAGGGTTTCAGCAGGTTCCGGTACAACCTGGGTTGGAGCGGCTGTCTCCTGGGCTGATCCCAGGGATGCAGAAGCGCTGCTGCCTCCCCCGCCACCGGGTCTTGGTTGATTTTCAGCTTTGCTGATTATCAGGTTGATTAGCTGCAGCGGGTTTCCGGGCCCGCCAAGAGCACTGACCGCGAACCTGGAGAACCCTTCGGGAGAACAGGCCGTGAAATAATCCATATTCCTGACAGGATCATGGGATATGAAGGTGGTATTAAGCACTTCCGAAGTCCCGTCATCGCAGAGTCTCAGTATTTTGATGCTGTTGTGGTTGTCCCTGATGTAAAACGTTCTTTTCTCAATGTTGTATCGCAGGTGGTTGAGTATCATATCATGCGGTCCGGGGGAGAGCCCGGTGATCGTGATTGGTGTGTTCCCGCGATACGCAGAATCTATGAAGACTGCAGTCCCGGCCGGGCTTGTTTCGATGGTGACCGTGCCGTTATCCCCTGATCCGTATGTGGATACCCACCCCGAGTCCACCCCAATGGTCAGGAGGGCTTCTCCTTCCACATTCTCGCATTCAAACGCAAGAGTGTAGGCAATATCGTGGATATCGCCATAATCCGGATATGTGTCGAGTGCCGCGTCAAAGCCAGTATAATCTTCGGGGAATACTCCCCTCCACATCCAGGATCTGAATATCCCTGGTTCCGGATACTCATCCATGCAGACGGAATAATTGAAGATTCCGGAATCATCGCATGCCAGTTCCTGACTCAGGAAACATACCGATGAAAGCGTTCCTGTATACCGGGTGCCGTTTCTGGTAAATCCTCCAGCATCGCTGGAGAATACAATTTCCCCAATACCGTAATCTTCCGACGGGATCACGACCAGCTCACGACCGGTTATATCGAAAGAAAAGCCTGAAACCTGGTCGCTATCGAATGTCAGCTTCTGGAGGCCCCCGGATTCCGTTACCTGAATTCCCGGGACTGTGAAGTTCATTCCAGAGGATGTTGCTTCAGCGACCATGACCAGGTTATTCTTCGTGAGATTGCTGGTGCCATATTCATTTGTTACCGAGAGTGAGACAGAATAGGTACCTTCCCGGGAATACGTGTGGGACGGATGCTGATCCGTGGTTGTTGTATTGTCACCGAAATCCCACTCCCATGCTGCTGGATTTCCCGAAGACAGGTCAGAGAACTGAACTATCAATGGAGAAAGTCCCGACTGAGGAGTAACGGAAAATTTCGCTACCGGGGATGAACCTGTATTGATGTAATCCTCCTTTCTCTCCATGGCCCTCTGGTACGGGTTCCCGGTCCATAGGATCACGTCATAGGTTCCAGGGTCAGAAAAGGTATGAACAGGGTTTTGTTCCTCCGATGTATTCCCGTCGCCGAAATCCCAGAACCAGAAGACTGGTTCACCGCTTGTCTGATCGGTGAAAGAGACCTCCATCGGTGCTTTTGATGCTGTCACGTTGGCAGTAAAGTCCGCCTCAAGAAGGGGCTTTTCGATACCTTCGGTAAAGAGGTAAATGTCCCATGTCCACATGTCTGCGTAAAGCCCACACCAGACAACACGATTGCCGGAAATCTCTGGTGAGGCCTGATTTGTTGTCGTATCAGGGGTGATGAGACTGGCAGTTCCAGAGCTGATATCATAGAGAACGATATTGTAATTCCAGCCATCATCAACACGACTGTCTTCCCAAACTACAAGATTTCCTTCAATTCTTGGATTCATCTGGTTCGTAGAGGATGTCCCTTCTGTGAGGATTGTTGTGGTGTTTGAAGATAGATTATAGAGATATACATCGAACGTTCCGTTTATCTCATCAATCCCATCCCACACGATATAATTACCAGAAATATCGGCATTTTTCTGATCCGACCACGGCGTATCCGGTGTGAGGATAGTCCAAAAACCAGTGCTCACATCGCAGAGATAAATATCATAACTCCAGAATTCCTGATCTAACCCCTCACAAACAACATGGTTGCCGTTTATACGGGGATATTCAAGACTGACGTATGACATATCGGGAGAGAGCAGTGTCTCTTCACCAGAAGTGATTGAATAGAGGTAGATATCATACCAGTAATACCCCTTATGACGATCATCTGACCAGACGACAGAATCACCTGAAACAGACGGATACAGCTGGTTTGAATCAGACGTATTGGTGGTAATGAGTGTCTCATTTCCAGAATCAAGATCATAAAGATAGATATCAGAATAAACATTCCGTTCATCCATCCAGACAATAACATGTCCATCGATCGAGGGATCAGTCTGACGAGGATATGGATAATCAGGAAGACTCCGACATCTTTCATCAGGGGTTATATCAAGTTCCCGCCCAGTGGTCGGATTATATACATAGATATCATAACTGAAATCTTTGTATCCCGACCATACCACCAAATTACCGGAGATATCAGCTTTTTCCTGATTTGTGTCCGAAGATCCGGGTGTGAGCGAAGTTCGGGTTCCGGTAGCAGGCTCGAGTAGTAGCGAGGGAGGTTCGGGTTCACTGACTAAGATTAAATCATTGATGGTTAAGGTGTCACTTTCATTTGAATTCCCAATATTTAGTGTAATACTGTATATTCCAGCATCGGGATACTCATGGACTGGTGACTGCTCGGAAGAATGAGATGTCCCATCGCCGAAATCCCAGTCCCACCACTCAATAGAACCCGAAGACCAATCGGTGAAGGACACTGTCAGGGGGGCAGGACCGGACAACGGCTCAGCGGAAAAATCAGCGATGAAATCCTGATGAGGTTGAGGTACAGAGATATATGATTGCTTCAGGACCGTATCAGTACCGTTCCCATAGTCAATCGTGAGAGCTACATCATAGGAGCCCCATCCTGTATATTCATGCGAGGGATTCTGGTCTGAGGAAGTTTCTCCATCTCCAAAACTCCAGTTCCAGGAGAAAATGGTGTATCCATCAAATACGAAAGAATTGTCATAAAAATTTACAATTAACGGTGCTTCGCCCGATACAATATCGGAAGTAAAATCTGATTGTGGTGTTTCAGCACAAGCCTCTGAAACCAGAAGTGTTAAAAAAAGGATAAATAGAAGTCCTATCAGGGTTTTTTTAAATACATAGTGTTCCGATATTTTCCGATACTGACTCCCGGTCACTTTTCTCCCCCTTGATCCAACGTGGTCGGTCACTGATACGCCAGTTTCATGAAATGAGACTGGAAAATACTCTTTTTAAGCGCAAATATCCCATCAGTCGTTGTTGATAGGTATATTGTCGGTCGTAACGCAAATGTCACTGTTCCGGTCGTGAGAACATCCGGACTTGAAAGAACCGGGTCACCCTGTAAGGGACCGTAAGGATTCCGCAACAGGATATAATCGGTATTATTCGGGTGCGCCCCAAGAACGGTATACGCATGGTTTTCTCTTATTTTATTGATATCATACGTTACCCCAGCCGGTGCATTCGCTTGTGGATATGTCCAGGCTGTCATCGGATTAGCACTATGTTGATTGATGAAGTTCCAGGGATCAGCAATATTTGCAGGAACTGCCTCTTGATAAATTCTGCCTGTCAGATACTCGATAATAGCCTTTGAGTTCGCCCATATATTTAGCCCTGCCATATCGAACGTGTCAACAGTAATGATTTTTCCTCCCGGTTTATTCTGTGAAACCCAATATGCATACGCCTTTTCGTATAATGCCGGCCATAATTCATTCGAATTTGAAGAAGAAGTTCCAACGTTTAGACAAACTTTCTCGCTTGTATCCACCGATCCATAATTGGCTGTATTTCCTGGCGTTGGGTAAAATTTAAACTGGTAATATCGCAGACCATCGGGCTTGATGCCCCGGTATATGCTGGGTATCGAATTTGGATTGACCCAGCACATGGCGGAGATACCTGCAATACAACCGCAACTTGGCATACTCCCCTGTTGGGGATCGGTACAATACTTTCCAGATACTATATATTGTCCATTTGGAACCTTTGTCCAACACATTTTTTTCACTCCTTTGATTATCGATTGATTGGCGTTTTCATCAGACGTTCGAACCGCCAGAATCCTGAACGAAGATCCGTCATCCGGATCGACAGGCCCCCCAACCCCCCCGGTTGAAAGATTCCTTAATACTGCTCCCTGTGGCGTTCACAGACCCTCTTCCACCAAGAAAATATAAATGTATGCACACCATTTGGGGAACCAGACCGCACAGGTACCTCCATCTGGTAACCGAAAAGTCAAATCAGATAGCTCCATTATCCCTGAAAGTCAATAGTTCTCATTCCAGGGGTGCCTCTCATGACCCTCTATATTGCCCTCGACGACACCGACACCCGCGAGTCCCGGGGAACCGGGCGGCTTGCCCGGGCAATTGCCCGGGATCTTCAGCAATTCGGCTACCACCTCTCAGGGGTGAGCCGGCACCAGCTCCTCGTCCATCCTGATATCCCCTATACATCGCACAATAGCTGTGCAGTTATCCATGTGGAGAATGGTGCAGATGCCGATTCCCTCTTTGACCTGGTCCGGGAACTCATGCTGGGGGATTTCATCCCGGGCAGCGACCCGGGCCTCGCCGTTGCCGAACACCATGATGTTGTTCCCGAGATAACCGGGTTTGGGCTGGAGGCAAAGAAGAGCGTCCGGACACAGGATGAAGCGCTTGCCCTGGCACGTGAGTCCGGTATCCGGCTCGAGGGGCTGGGGGGAACAAACGGCGGGGTTATCGGTGCACTGGCCGGGATCGGCCTCGCGGCATCGGGAAATGACGGCCGGTACATCCTGTTTCGGAACCTGCGGGACTTCTCCGGGGATATCCGTGTGGAAGACCTTCTCACGGCAGGAGTGTCCCTGGTAACCTCCCTCTCGGGTGAATCAGTCACCACCGGGACGGTGCGGGTGCGAAAATTCCCCAAACCGGCCATCCGGAACAGGACAGCAATCCTCTTCGTGGAGGAGAAGGGCGGGATCTACCACGAAGTCATCCGGGACTGATACCGGATTATTCTGGCGGAAGGATAATGACAGAAAAAACCCGCCCCGGAATCTCTTTTAAAGAATGTCAGGGGTCTGGAAACCGCTGAGGGAACCCGGGATCTGAGCTCGAGCAGACATCCCCACCACGGTGAACCTGTTGCCAAAAAAGGAAGATGTTACTGTTCATTCTTCCCTGATCTCCCGTCCCAGCAGCTTCACCAGCAGGGCCTTCTGGGCATGGAGCCTGTTCTCGGCCTCATCAAAGACCAGGCTCTGCGGCCCTTCGATGACCTCATCGGCTACTTCCTGGCCACGGTGTGCCGGGAGGCAGTGGAGGAAGATCGCCCTCGGATCGGCTCTCCTCATCAGGGCACCGGTCACGGTGTAGCCGGAAAACGCTTTCAGCCGTTCTGCTTTCTCGCCTTCCTCTCCCATGGAGACCCAGGTATCGGTGACCACAACGTCCACATCCGTCACGGCATCTCCGGGGTTCCTGATCAGGGTGACCTCACCCCCTGCTGCACGGGCCCGGTCGACCACATCAGCGGGAGGCTGGAAGCGGTGGGGGGAGGCGACTGTCAGCTCATAGCCGGCCAGCCCCGAGGCCAGCACCAGGGAGTTACAGACGTTATTCCCGTCCCCGATCCATGCCACCTTCAGTCCGGAGAGGGTGCCGAAATGCTCCCTGATGGTCATGAGATCGGCGATGATCTGGCAGGGATGCTCCCGGTCCGAGAGTCCGTTGATCACCGGCACCTCGGAAAAGCGGGCGAATTCCTCGATAAGCTCGTGGTGGTAGGCCCGGATCATGATGCCGGCCACGTAGCGGGACATGACCCGGGCGGTATCCCGGATCTCCTCCCCCCGCCCGATCTGGAGATCGTTGGGATTCAGGAACAGGGCATGTCCGCCGAGCTCGTACATCCCGGTCTCAAAGGAGATCCTCGTCCTGGTGGACGCTTTCTCAAAGACCATGGCCAGCGCTTTTCCTTTCAGGAACTCGTGCGGCCGTCCGGCTTTCCTGAGCATCTTCAGGTTGACCGCCTCGCTGATGAGGACATCCAGATCGGATGCGGAGAGGTCAAGAATGGAGAGCAGATCCTTCTTCATCGTATCTCCTGCATGTGTGCCACCCGTTGTTCCAGCAGGCGGGCAGTCCCGATATCACGGCGGTGGCGCACCCTTCCGCTGACCGACGATGCGGCATCTTCGGCAATCTCCTCTGCCTTCTCCAGGCTGTCTGCCACGCCCACAAACGCCAGAGTCCGGGATGTCTGGGTAAAGAGGCGGCCATTCCGCTCCTCAACATTGGCATAGTACATGATGGCTTCCGATTCCTCATTCATGCGCAGCTCTTCCCCGGTCAGGGGGGTATCCGGGTATCCTTCGGGTACGAGGTACTTGCAGACGGTCGCCTTGTTCGAAAACTGCACATCTGCAGCCGACAAGGTTCCCGCAACGGTCTTTTCGATGACGGCCAGGAAATCTGACTCAAGCAGGGAGAGCACGTTCATCGCTTCCGGGTCACCGAACCGGGCATTGAACTCTATCACCATGGGTCCTTTGGCAGTATTCATGAACTGGCCGTAGAGAATTCCCCGGTAGGGAAATCCTGCCTTTTCCATGGCGGCGACCGCATCCTTCATGATGGTGAGTGCCTGGGCCGTATCCTGACGGCTGACGAAGGGAAGGGCGTGGTCCGGCATCGAGTACGATCCCATCCCCCCGGTGTTCGGACCCTGGTCGCCTTCAAAGGCCCGCTTGTGGTCCTGTACCAGTGGCATGGGAACCAGGTGCTTTCCATCGACAAAGACCTGGAGGGTGAACTCTTCGCCAATCAGGCGCTCTTCGAGCACCACAGTGCCCCCGAGTGAACGGACATAGGCGATCGCTCCGTCCCGGTCAAGGTGCTCACCCATGATCCGGACACCTTTTCCTCCCGTCAGGCCAATGGGCTTGATGGCAAGGTCTCCCTCGTAACCACGGATGAATGCCTCTGCATCGGAAGCGGTATGGGCGATACGGTATCTCGGACACCCGGTGATACCGTACTTCTCCATCATCTCCCGGCAGAACGCCTTGTCGGTCTCCAACCGGGCTGCGGCGGCCGTCGGACCCATGCAGGCAATTCCCTCCTCCTCGAGCCGGTCGGCGATGCCGGCCTCGAGCGGGGCTTCGGGCCCGATCACTGCATAATCGATGCGCCGGGCCTTCGCAAACCTGAGCACGGCATGAACATTGGTCTCCTTCTCGAGCAGGATCTCCTCTGCTGCTGCTGCAATCCCGGGATTCCGTTTTGCCATAACCGAAAAGATGGCCGTCTCTGTGTTGAAGGAAAGCGCCCTGGCAATCGCATGCTCTCTGCCCCCGCCCCCGACAACAAGCACCTTCATAGTCATGTATATGCCAGATTTTTTTAAAAACGTGCGTCTCTTATTCCGGGGGCTGTACAACCTCACGGGCAGTCGAGAGTGCTACCAGGCGTATTCCGCACCGCTCCAGGGCTGCTGCCGCACCGGCCTCCCGGTCGACCACGGTGACGACCGTCTCAACAACCGCTCCATTGGCCCTGATCGCCTCGATCCCCCCGATGACCGAACCCCCTGATGTCGTGACATCCTCCACCAGCAGTACCCGTTTTCCGGAAACACTCCCGATGATCCGTCCCCCCTTTCCGTGAGACTTCTCGGTGCTCCGGACAATGGCGTAGGGCTTTCCGCTGGCAATCGCTGTGGCAACGGCGATGGGGACACCGCCGAGGGCAACGCCGGCGACCACATCGAAGGATTCCCGCCGGGCCATCTCTTCACCGATGGCCATGAGCACTGCGGGGTGGGTGATGGCCGTTTTCACATCCAGGTAGTATGAGCTCTTTGATCCGGAGGCGAGGGTGAAGTCACCGTACTCCACCGCTCCATGCTCCCGCAGCAGGTCAGCGATTCTGTTCACCATGGTACATCCTTCACTCCGGCAAGATACCCGATTATATTCACCACCCGGTGCAGCAGCGGGGTCATGATGATGATCCAGAGCACCATCAGCGGGGTGACCGTGGCCACCACCCACTCGTACTGCAGGAGCAGGAGCAGGACAAAGGCACCGATCACAAAGTCGTACTGGTCGGCGACCAGCCATTCGGCGCCACGCTCCTTGCCGAGCCTCCGTTTGAAAAAGCTCTTGACGAGATCTCCGAGCAGTGCCCCGGCGGCCAGGATCACCACCACCGGAAAGGTGAGTTCAGGGAGCATCAGGAGACCGAAGTACCCACGTGCGCCGATCTCCACAGAACCGATCAGTATCCCGGCCAGAATTCCCAAAAACAGGCCCTGCCAGGTCTTTCCGTCCCCGAATATCCGCTTTCCGTCCCGGAACGTGCGGCCGCCATCAACCGGTCTCCCGCCCCCGAGTACGGCTGCCGCTGAATTCGGAAGGTATGCCGGCAGCATGATCCACAGCGCGGATACCAGTGAGAACAGAATGAAATCGGGGCTCATGGAAATCCCCAGTATCTGTAATAAACAGCAGATATAAGCATTAAGATATCCCAAAATCTAACAGCTTCTATGGAGGATCGGAGGGGAACCCTGTGAGAGTGAAGACAACCAAGACCCTGTGCCCGATCTGCAATACCGTCCTTGAGGGCAATATACTTGAAGAGGATGGCAGCATCTGGCTGGAACGAACCTGCCCGGAACATGGGCATTTCCGGGATCTCTACTGGTCCGATGCCGGCTTATGGCACAAGTTCGAACAGTTCGATTCGGTGGGACGTGGGGTGGAGACTCCGAATGTCACGAGCCTGCCGGGCTGCTGTCCGGAACACTGCGGACTGTGTGAGAACCACAAGTCCGGCACCCTCCTGGCGAATATCGATCTCACCAACCGCTGCAACCTGGATTGCGATTTCTGTTTTGCCAATGCCCGGGCCTGCGGTTATATCTATGAACCTTCCTTCGACCAGATCGTCGCGATGCTGAAGATGCTCCGGGAGCAGAAACCGGTCCCTGCTCCGGCGGTGCAGTTCTCGGGCGGTGAACCGACGATGCGCGACGACCTGATGGAGGTCATCAGGAAGGCCAAGGAGCTTGGGTTCCCCCAGGTACAGGTTGCGACGAACGGTATCAAGATGGCCAGAGACAGAGGGTATGTGGAGGAGCTCAAGGCCGCCGGGCTCTCCACGGTCTACCTCCACTTTGACGGGGTCTCGAAGGAGACCAACTTCAAGTTCGCCTCCGATGAGAAGGCAATCAGGCACTGCGAGGAGGTCGGGCTCGGGCTGGTGCTCGTCCCCACCATCATCAAGGGAAGGAACGACCACGAAGTCGGCGACATGATCCGCTATGCCACCGAACACATCAAGGTGGTCCGCGGCGTGAACTTCCAGCCGATAGCATTTACCGGCGCGGCCAGCGAAGAGGATGTGCAGAGAGAACGGATCACCATCCCTGAACTCCTCGATGATATCGAGGCACAGACCAACGGGACTATCCGAAAAGCCGATTTCTACCCGGTTCCCTGTGTCATACCATTCTCCGACCTGGTGGAGGCATATACCGGAAAGCCGCAGGTCAGGTTCACTGCCCACCAGCACTGCGGTGCGGCGACCTACGTATTCATCACCGACCATGGGATGGTTCCCATTAACCGGATGATCGATGTTGACAGCTTCTTCCGGTCGGTCGAAGGCATGACGGAGAAGTTGAAGAAGGGGGGCTCCCTGAACAAGTATAAATCACTGATCGAGGGCATCCGGGAAATGCATGAATCGGTCAGGAAGAGCGAGCACGGATCCACCATGGAATTCTGGAAGCTGATCGGCAAGACCCTGGTAATGCAGAACTTCGACGCCCTCCGGGAATTCCACTGGAACGCCCTCTTCATCGGCACCATGCACTTCATGGACCGCTACAACTACGACCTTTCCCGTGTCCAGCGGTGCTGCATCCACTATGCCACACCGGACGGACGGCTGATCCCCTTCTGCACCTACAACAGCGGCCCTGTCTACCGGGAGATCATCTGGAACAAGTTCCGGAAGGAATAATACCTTTTTTTTGCGATATCCCCGGTGACTCCTGATTCACCGGATATGTCCACACGCTTCTCCTGCATCAGCTTTCGGGCGGTACCAGGTTCTGATTCCGCTGTGGATCTGCCGAATCAGGTATCCCGGAAAAAGATATGACTCAGGGGAACCGGAGGTTGATAAAGTTCCCGCTCTTCATGGCAATCTCGGCGATTGCCAGGTCCTGGATGGCAAGCCCGGTGGAATCAAAGACGGTGATCTCATCGTCCGTCATTCTCTTCTTCCTGCCGAGCACCACTTCTCCCAGTGTGCCCGCGATCCGGTCGGGAGAATACATCCCGTCCCTGATCGGGACATTGATCTCTCCTGAATGGATTGCCTGGGCCGGATCGTCAACAAAGACCCGGGCACGGGAGAGGATGGCCGGATCCAGCTCCTGTTTGCCCGCAGCATCGGCGCCTATGGCATTGATATGGGTGCCATCCCGTATCCACTCATTCCGGATCAGGGGTTCCCGTGACGGGGTGGTGGTCACCAGGAGGTCGCAATCCGCCACCCGTTCAAGGGACATGCTCGCACATTCCCGGTCCGCATACCGTTCGCAGAAGGCCCGGGCATTCTTTTCGGTCCGGCTCCACACCCGGATCCCGTCGATGCTGAGTTCGGCGGAGATGGCATCAACCTGCGCCTGGGCCTGCCGCCCGCTCCCCACCATGCCCAGGGTGATGGTCCGCCGGGACGAGAGGTACTTGGCCGCTACCGCTCCGGCCGCCCCGGTCCGGAGGTCGGTCAGGGCGGTGGCGTTCAGGATCGCTTCCGGAATCCCGGTTTCAGGACTGATGATGACGGTCAGGGCCATGACCGTTGGCAGACCGGATGCCGGGTTTCCGGGATGGACGTTCACGATCTTGACCCCCCCGATATCGAGGGCGGGTATGTAGGCGGGCATGGTCCGGAAATCGCCGTGGTCGAAGGTGATGTAGACTTTGGGCGGCATCTGGACCTTCCCCCGGCCATGCTCGGCAAATGCCTCTTCGATGGCGCCATTCACCGCAGGGACATCCAGGCCTGCAGCCGGGTTCGGATAGTAGTGCATGGAGGAGACTTTTTCCTCATCTCAAAAGAAGGTGTGCCCGCCCGGTTCCGCGGGAATTATCTGGTATCCGGGAAAACATACTGGTACCAGGCTGTGTGCATGATCCACATTGTCCCCAAACCGACCGATACTCCCGATGACAACTCGACCGCCATGGTGGAGCGGGAGATCCGGGCCCTGGGAGGGGCCTGCCGTTTCCTCAACCTCGACAGCATCGACCCCTTTGAGACCGATCTTTCAAACGAACTCATCTGGGCCTGCGGCCTGAAGCAGGACGAGCACCAGTTCGAGGTGCTCCAGGCCCTCTCCATCAGCAATACGGTGGTAAACAGCCCGCTTTCCATCTTCACCTGTGCAAGTAAGGTGATGACCAGCGCCCTGCTGGTCCGGTATGGGATTGCGACCCCCCGGACCGTGTTCACCGCCTCACGGGATACCGCGGAAAAGTTTCTCGAAGAGCAGGGAAGAGCGGTGATAAAACCGGTATACGGCTATGATGGAAACGGCATTTTTCTGATCGATTCCCCCGACCGTCTCGGCAACCCGCCCTACTACCTCCAGGAGTATGTCCCGAATGACCGCGACTACCGGGTGTTCGTAATCAACGGTGAGGCGGTGGGCGCTATCGTGCGGGTCTCGGATACCCTCACCCACAATATCCACCAGGGAGGGACCGGGAAACCGTGTGAGATCAGCTCCGAGATGCAGGAGATCGCCGGTGCTGCCGCACGGGCGGTGGGCGTGGACTACGGCGGTGTCGATTTACTCGCCATGGGTGACGGCTTCTGCGTGCTCGAAGTCAACGGGACCCCGAACTGGCACTGCATGGCAACCCCGATACCCCGGCTCCTCGCCGGATACCTCCTCGAAAAAGAGCACTCACTCAGGAAATAAATGGAGAGTCTTACTGGATATACTCCATCTCTTTCAGGGTCTTTACCGCAAGTTCCCGCATACGGGCTGATATCCGTCCGGAAGCGGAGAACTCGACATCCTTCATGGCATTGGCGATCTCGTTTCCGAGCACAAAGATGGCGTACTTGTGCTCCATCTTGCTCTTGTGCAGTTGCGCGGGGTTGATCTTCAGGGAGTGATAATCGGAGAATTTCAGATCGGGGTTGTATCCTTCAAAAAAGTCCTTGATCTCATACAGCATCTGGTGCAGCGATATCAGTTCCTCTTTGTGCATAGGGGGTGTCACTCCAAGCTATTCATGTTGCATCGAAAAAATAAATAGGTATCCCCGGAAAAATCAGGCAATTTTAAGAAGCCTGATTGTCAAAGGGCGCTTGATAACCCCTTTAAAATCCCGGGCCGCGATATATTCCAGTCCTTTGCTGACCATGAGGTCAAGGACCCGCTGGTTCACTTCTCCGTCAGTGACCAGCCCGGCGACGTCCCCATTCAGGTCTTCTGCCGCTTTCTCGACCTCGTCAGGTTTTGCCTCCCGGATGATGGACAGGTCGGCTGAGAGAAACCGGGCGATGCGCCTGCCCCGGACAGCATCGATCTGGTCACCGAGGGTCTGTGGCCGCTGCTCCCCCCGCTCAGACTTCCGCTTCGGGGTTGGGACCTTTGTCGGGCGCTTTGCCGGCGCCGCTTCGGCCGGCAATTCGGGAGCACCTGGTTCTTCCTCTTCTGCTACCTGCTCCCTGACGTATTCGATGGGGACCTTGTTCCGCAGGGCTTTGATGATCTCCTTACGGGACATGTCCTCCACGCTCTTCCCGCGTGGGGAGTAGGCGACGTAATCAATCTCAGCGACCTGCAGGAGCTCCTGGAGGATCAGGTCTCCGCCCCGGTCCCCGTCAAAGAAGGCTGTCGCGGTTTTTTTCTCACAGAGATCGATGATGCCCTGGGGAATATTGGTTCCCTCGACTGCGACCGCTGTCTTGATACCATACCGCAACAGGTTGATCACGTCTGCCCGCCCTTCGACCACGATGATGGCATCGGAATCAAGGACGTTCGGCCCGGCCGGAATTTTCTCCTCGCCGATGGTGCTGATCTTCTCGATCCGCATGCTCTCCCGGACACTGTCGATCAGCTCTGTGCTGTCGATGGTTCCCTCCTCGAATGATCCGATCAGAAGCTCCTTTGCCCGGTCAACGATCTTCTTCCGCCTGCTCACCCGGATGTCCTCGATGGAGACCACTTTCACCCGTGACACGCAGGGTCCGACCCGGTCGATGGTCTCCAGGGAGGCGGCGAGGATGGCCGTCTCGGCGCGGTCGAGCGAGGAGGCTATGTAGATATCCCCCTTGGTTTCGCCTTTTTTACTGGACACCTGGACGTCAATCCTTCCCACACGTCCGGTCCGTTGAAGATCACGGAGATCGAGGTCTTCGCCGAGCAACCCTTCGGTCTGGCCAAATATGGCCCCAACTACGTCGGGCTTCTCGACCACCCCCTCCGCTTCGAGGTAAAGGTGAATGAGGTACTTGGTAGTATCTGATGAGTACAATGA
>ENA-ORXD01000748-ORXD01000748.1-sediment-metagenome-genome-assembly--contig:-NODE-748-length-35380-cov-4.880832_pt1 | contig 35380 bp, 30 predicted proteins | sample MGYA00237862_ERZ511471 | MGnify/ENA metagenome assembly ERZ511471 | reverse complement strand
AAGAGGCCATTGAAGTGGATGTGGATGCCATCTCCGATGGAGAAAAAGTCGTCATCGGCGGGATCATGGAGCATATCGAAGAAGCCGGCATCCATTCCGGCGACAGCGCTTGTGTGCTTCCGCCTTACACCCTGAGCGATGAATTAATCGGGGTGATTAAAGAGAATACCTATGCCCTGGCCAGAGAGCTGCAAGTGAAGGGATTGATGAACATCCAGTACGCCGTCCGCAATGACATCGTGTACGTGTTAGAGGTGAATCCGCGGGCATCAAGAACCATTCCCTTTGTCTCCAAAGCGACCGGCGTCCCATTGGCCAAACTGGCCGCCAAAGCGCAGCCACATGAAAAGGTGCATCCGGATGTTGCCATGCGCCTGAGCGGTTTGGAACCCCTTACGGTGAATAAGGTGTCGAACTTCATTAATGTGGGAGAGCGTTGTAATGTGGCTGGTTCACGTAAGTTTGCCCGCCTTATTCGTGAAGAAAAATTCGAGGAGGCGCTTTCCATTGCCAGGGAGATGGTGGAAGGTGGGGCACAGGTTATCGATGTAAACCTCGATGATGCAATGCTCGATGCCAAAAAGGAAATGGTTCGGTTTCTGAACTTGTTGATGGCTGAACCGGATATTGCCCGGCTCCCCGTCATGATTGATTCTTCCAAATGGGAGGTGATTGAGGCCGGCTTGCAATGCTTGCAAGGGAAAGCGATTGTTAACTCCATCAGCCTCAAGGAAGGTGAAGCTGAATTCAAAGAACACGCGCATAAAATTAAACAGTACGGGGCCGCGGTGGTTGTGATGGCTTTCGATGAAGATGGTCAGGCTGACAGTTATGAACGCCGCATCCAAATCTGCGAACGAGCCTATCGAATCCTCACCGAGGAAGTCCATTTCCCGGCAACGGATATCATTTTCGATCCCAATATCCTCACCGTTGGAACGGGAATCGAAGAACACAATAATTACGCCGTTGACTATATTCAGGCAACGAAGTGGATCAAGGAAAATCTGCCGGAAGCCAGGGTCAGTGGTGGTGTATCCAATGTCTCATTTGCTTTCCGCGGAAATAATGTAGTTCGCGAAGCTATGCATTCCGCTTTCTTGTATCATGCCATCAAGGCGGGTATGGATATGGGCATTGTGAATCCGGGTATGCTCCAGATTTACGATGAAATACCGAAAGATTTACTGGAACATGTGGAGGATGTATTACTGAATCGTCGTCCTGACTCCACGGAACGCTTGCTCGAATTCGCTGAACAAGTGAAGGATTCGGGGCAACGGGAAGTAAGGAAGGACGAATGGCGTGAATTACCGGTTGTGAAAAGACTGGAGCATGCACTCGTAAAAGGAATCCCGGATTATGTGGAACAGGATTTAGCTGAAATCCTGCCGATGTTTGATGCGGCATTACACATCATTGAGGGACCGCTTATGGATGGAATGAACATCGTGGGTGATCTGTTCGGTGATGGTAAAATGTTTCTTCCGCAGGTCATTAAATCGGCCCGAGTGATGAAAAAAGCGGTTGCCTGGCTGCAACCCCATATTGAACGCGAAAAAGCAGAAAATGGAACCGAAATAAAGAACCGTACCAAAGTTTTATTGGCTACCGTGAAAGGAGACGTGCACGACATCGGTAAAAACATTGTCGGAGTGGTACTGGCCTGCAATAACATCGATGTGATTGACCTCGGCGTAATGGTTCCGACAGAAACCATTATGGCGAAAGCCGAAGAGGAGAATGTAGATTTGATTGGTGTAAGCGGTTTAATTACTCCCTCGCTGGAAGAAATGGTTTTGGTGGCCCGTGAAATGGAAAATCGGGGGATGAAAATACCGCTGATTATTGGTGGAGCCACTACGTCAAAAATTCATACAGCTGTAAAAATTGAGCCGGAATACAGCCATCCGGTGGTACACGTGAAGGACGCTTCACGGGCCGTAGGTGTAGTGCAGAGTTTGACAACCGGTGATCAAAAATATATTGAGGATGTAAAAACTGAGTATGTAGGTATTCGCGAATTCCATGGGAATAAAAAACCGAAATCGTATCTGACGTTTGACGCGGCGAAGAAAAATGCTTTCCGTCCTGACTGGAAAACGCAGCCGGTTTACACTCCGAAATTTACGGGTGTGAAAGTTTTTGACGATTACCCGCTGGAGGAATTGCGTGAATACATTGACTGGACTTTCTTCTTCCTGGCTTGGGAACTGCGAGCGCATTTCCCGGATGTATTGGATGACCCGAAAATGGGTAAAGAGGCACGCAAGCTGTTTGCCGATGCCAATGCTTTGCTGGATGAAATTATTGAGAAAAAAATGCTCAAAGCCAGTGGAGTGTTTGGACTATGGCCGGCCAATACCGTTGGTGAGGATATCGAACTGTACTCCGATGAATCACGTACTGAAAAGGTGGGAACATTTCATCATCTGCGGCAGCAAACCATTAAAAAGGAAGACTCACCCAACTACTGCCTCAGCGATTTTGTGGCTCCCAAAGAGAGCGGCGTGAAGGATTATTGCGGAGGTTTTGCTGTAACGGCCGGAATCGGACTGGAAAAATGGGTGAAAGAGTACAAGGAAGATCATAACGATTACAAGGCCATAATGCTGGAAGCACTGGCAGATCGTTTGGCAGAGGCATTCGCCGAAAGGCTGCACGAACGGGTGCGTAAAGAGTTCTGGGCTTATGTTCCGGATGAAAATTTGACAAAGGAAGAACTGATTCGGGTGAAATATCAGGGAATTCGTCCGGCGTTGGGTTATCCGGCTTGTCCTGAGCATTCGGAGAAAGCTAATCTGTTTAATTTACTGGATGCAGAGAAAAACGCTGGCATTACGCTCACCGAGCATTTTGCCATGTACCCGACGGCTTCGGTAAGCGGACAGTATTTTGCTCATCCCAATTCCATCTATTTTGGTGTGGACAAAGTTGGTAAGGAGCAGGTGGAAGATTATGCAAGACGGAAAAATGAGTCAATAGAATTCATCGAGAAGTTCCTTCCGGTGAACCTGAATTATAAATAATATTAGTTGAAGAGGGAATCAAATCGATTCCCTCTTTTATTATAGCAAAACTTTTCCCGCACCGATCAGAACACCGATTTTTTGATTATCGGTAGTGTATAATACTTTTCCGGTTACTATTACCTGATTGGTGTTGTATGTTGTCGTTCCTGTTATAATCACCAGGGTGTAATCCGGATTTTGTATGTAGTCGGGTTTAGCATTCGCAACCCGCGAAGCCTTATTCCCGGCTATTCCGGCCAGAAAATCTCCTTCCCGGTACTTTCGTACTTTTCCGTTTGACGGATCAATTCCAACAATATCTCCCGGTGCCAACGTCTCTTCTGCCGGCATATATTCGGCATAACAACCAGAATCAATATTAATAAAGGCTTGGTTGCTTACCGAGATGTTGCCATTGCTGTTGAAAACTTCGGTGGTATCATCCAGACTACTAAAGGTGAGTTTTCCGCTTTGCGTGAGATGTAAGAAGTCGCCATAATCGCTGTTTTGAATGCGAAAGAAGTTATCGTTATTGTCCAAATCCCATTCGTTTGTTCCTTTTTTCAACATTAGGATAGAGCGTTTGTCTGCGGCGACTGAATGTAGCAGAATGACCGCGGCCTGTTCATCGGTCTGAATCGTTACGGGGAAATTGCCGGTATGAATCTCTTTTGTTCCTATGTTCAGTTCTGCATCTTTACCGTAAATCCAGGCGTCAGCATAAATGTCATTTTCCGAAGGTTCGGTAAGAGAACCCGTCGAGAATTTCCCGTTGATAAGGAAATCGGCACTATGGGTTTCAATGCGTGCTGTATCATTGCCCCATGGAAATTCAAAGCGGGTCTGAATAAAGCCAGAATCGTCTTCACTCTCGATCGAGAAATGTTGGTGCAGACGGGTTGGATAATGCAGATAATAGTGCGCTACCATTGCAATTTTTCCGTCGTCCTGTTGGTTGTACCATACCACAGCCGTTTTGGCTGTATCGGCAGGCCATTTCATTTTGATTAATGCGGCTTCCGGCAAATGTGCCTGGTCGGTTTGCAAACGCATTCTTCCGTTGTCTCTTATTTCTAATGCAAAGGTCGAATCATTGGCCCCAATGGATACATTAGTTAAGGTGTAAAGATTGTTTCCCGAAATCTGCCAGTTGGAACTGTCAATAATCGTTTGGGCATCTAATGCCAGCGGTACCGAATAGATGTCAGCATACCCCAGATCAAAAATAGCTCCTGTACTTTCTAAACGCGCTGTTATATGAAATACATAATCTTGCGATTTGCTCCAGTCTATACTTCCGAAACTTCCGGTAACGGGGGTTCCGGCTCCAATGGATGCGCAAAAATAACCCGATTGATTCGTCGATATCGTTTGCTGTTCATCGTATACAATCTTGGAATGATCCAAGGCCGAAACGAGTTGAAAATCCATCTCTAACAATTCATTCCTGGGGACAGTGCCATCGTCATTTTGCAAAATTCCGCCGAAAGACAGGTAATAAGGGGCTTGTGCCATAGCAGAGAATGGAAACAGACACATTACCAAAATAATTAGCTTTTTCTGCATGACTTAGCGGATAAATAAGTTTCCGTTACTCAGAATAAATCCGATGAGTTTCCCGTCAGGGGTGAGCGCTTTGTGTCCGTCAGTCTGTATGGCGGTAGTGTTAACGGCAAACTGGCCATGGGTACCTACCAGGATTTCTCCCGTTGTTTTCGTCTCATTGGAAATGAAAGCCGCTTTTGCAGTGGCTATTCCTATAAATTCATCTCCTGTCTGGTAATCTTCCAGTTCCCCGGTATTGGGATTAAGCCCGACGAGGTTTCCTGCCGGGCAGGTGCCGGACAAAGTCATATAGGAAGCACTACCGCTGCTACCGGAAATGAAACTGTTTCCCTCATCTACTTTGATGTTACCATTCACTTCAACTTTTTCCGTGGGTGTATCGGTGTCAATACCAACGTTTCCGTCCGGTGTAAGCGTTACAATATTCTGGTCGTTATAAGCAATGGCTAAATTATTGTTGTTCTCAATCTTCCACGTATTGTTCCCTTTTCTCAGCAAGATTGACGCGGGCGCGTTTCCCGAAGCCTGATTGAGGAGCAATTGAGCATTTTTGGTCTCCTGGTAAATCTCCATCTCAGCATATTCGTCTACTCCTACATTCTCCCAGTCTTTATCGCCAATTCCCAGCTTTTTACCTGCGCCAATATATACATCGCCATAGAAAGCTGTTTGACCGGGACTGCCATCAGTGCCCACTATGAATTTTTTGCTACCACTCACTTTGAATTCACTGTTAGTTGTCGACAGTGTAACTTTATCGTGCCCCCATGGGATGTTGAAACGCGGGATGAGGTTTCCCTTAGAATCAGAGGTCGCAATGCAAAAAACACTGTCTGCTTCACCATTGACTCCCAATCGATAGGTGTATAAAGCAGCCCGGGGATTGTCATTTTCATCGACCCACATGATAGCCGGCTTGGCTGAATCGGTCTCCCATTTCAGTTTTATCATAGCACTTTCATCAAGATGGGTCAAGGTTGTTTTGAAACGGATGGCCTTATTGACTCCAAAGTCGAGAGCTTCTTTCGGATTATCAGTTCCAATGCCAACGTTCCCGGCCGTATAAGAAAGTTGGTCATTTTGCAGCTTCCATCCGGGTTTGGTGCTGCCGGCAACCAATGCATAAGGCACTGCGTTGATAGGTTCTTCTTTAAAAAGACGATATCCATTCCCATCCTTAATATCAATGGAAATTCGAATGGAAACCGCTCCGGATTGCCAATTGATATCACTAATACTGCCGGATGCATTTGTCCCGTTTCCGACCCGGAGTTCCAGCATTCCGGTTGGTGATGTTGTTAATTCCTGGTATTCCTGGTAAACCGGATTGGATGAATTTCCGTCCTGGATCAACTCGATTTTGCAATCGATACTTTGAGAGACTAACAGCGAGCCGTTGTTATCGGTTAATTGCGCCTGATACATGAATGTGGGTATAATCTGAGCTCGAACAATAGATATCAGGAGCAGGAAAAGCAGTAGTGTGAGTTTTGATTTCAACATAACGGGGGAAGTCGATAGAAGTTAGTGTATCTTGATTATTTTTTGGGTATCAATAATTTCGTGTGTTCGGCTATTGGTGCATCTGCACAGGTAAATGCCGTCTGGTAATTCGGGCATTTTTACCGAAAGGCTGTTCACTACATGTGTAAAAGTTTTAATTGCCGTACCGGTTACATCGTAGATAGTTATATCCATTTCCGTTTCTTTATTCTGAAGCTGAATGTTCAATTCACTGGTAAAAGGATTGGGATAAAACAGGTTATTCGACTCCGTTTGTTCATTTACCGAATTGACTTGTGTGTCTTGTATCAGGATAGGAAAACCCAATAGCTGGAAGTCAGTTGTATAACTGCCTGTAAATCCACCTAACGTCCAGTGCAATACAGACGTACCCTGACGAACTTCACCGCCGGAAACGGAAGTTATCAGGACTTGTGAAAAAGAATATGAGGCAGAAAGCAAGGTAAAAGCAAGAATAAGGAATGTATACCTCATTAAAGTGTATTCGTTTAGTCCTTGGATGGATTAAATATAGAAAAATACAGTCAAACAATATGTTATTATAATACTAAGTTATACGATTCAGCATTTTTTAAGTCGCATCGCTTCGTTTCAATTCGTAATTTTGTAAGGAGATATTGTAATGAAATTGAATGAAACAACCCATCATTTAGTGATGTGTTTTGTGGAAGAAGAAAATTGATTTTTGAATGAAAGTAATTGATATCATCAACCAATCCGATAAAACGGTTTTTTCCTTTGAACTTTTGCCCCCGTTAAAAGGACAAAATGCAGACAAACTCTACCGAACAATCGAGGATCTGTTGGAGTTTGACCCTAAATACATCAACATTACTACCCATCGCGATGAGATGGAGTACCGTACCCTTCCGAGTGGATTGCTGGAGAAGAGAACCATCCGGAAACGGCCTGGAACTGTGGCGATTGCTGCTTCCATTCAATACCGGTACGGCGTTCCGGTGGTGCCGCATGTGGTCTGCGGTGGATTTACCAAAGAGGAGACCGAGAACATGTTGCTCGATCTAAATTTTATGGGTATCAAAAATGTGCTTGCTCTTCGCGGTGATAAACTGAAATCGGAATCCATATTCAAGCCGGAACCGGAAGGTCATGTATATGCCAGCGATTTGGTAAAACAGATTGTCGATCTGCGTCAGGGAAAATATCTCGATCCGGAACTGAAAAACAATACACCAATGGATTTCTGCATTGGTGTGGCGGGTTACCCCGAAAAGCATGCCGAAGCGACCAATCCCGATGTGGACCTGATAAATCTGAAAGAGAAAGTGGATGCGGGAGCCAATTATATCGTGACACAAATGTTCTTCGACAATCAGAAATACTACGATTTCGTTGAACGTTGCCGTGCAGCCGGAATTACCGTTCCCATTATTCCGGGAATTAAACCGCTTTCGCTGAAGAACCAGGTTTCGGTACTACCGGGAATTTTCAGTATCGATATTCCGGAAGAATTTGCCCGCGAAGTGCGGAAATGCAAAAACAATGAAGAGGCTCGTCAGGTAGGAACAGAATGGGCCATTGAACAGGCAAAAGATTTAATTGCCCACAATGTGCCTTGTTTGCATGTGTACACCTATGGCATTTCAGATAATACCAGGCAAATTGCCAAAGCGGTATTTTAATCCCTGATAAGAAATGAAAATGGCCTGTCTCGTTTTGCGGGACAGGCCATTTTTAACCGATGCCTGTCACTTTGCTTCGACGCTCCATGATGACCGTATCGCGCCAGATGCCATTCATTTTACCTACTTTCTCGCGGTATCCCAACGTTCGGAAACCATATTTTTCATGAAGTCGGATGCTGGCTTCATTTTCCGGAAAAATGCTGGATTGCAGGGTCCAGAAACCTTCCGCTTCGCTTTCAGCGATAAGTTGTTTCATCAGCTGGTCGCCGATTCTCTGACCGCGGAAATTGCTTCCGATGTACACACTCACTTCAGCTACTCCGGCATAAACGGCGCGCGACGAAACGGCCGACAGAGCTGCCCATCCGGCCATGGCCCCGTCAACAAAAGCCACAATACGGCATGATTTACTGTGTCCGTTATTCCATTCTTCCCAGGTTGGTACAACCTGTTGGAACGTGGCATTTCCGGTATCCAGGCCCTCTTTGTAAATACGGGCTACTTCTTGCCAGTCATCCGGTGTCATGGTCCGAAGTTTTGCTAAAATCTTTGTCATTAATGTTACGGTTAATTAAAGAACTGAAGATAATGGCTGCCGTTGAAAAAGTATCGTTCTATCAGATATTTTTTACCACCTTGTGAATTGGATACTGCATGCAATTCTTAAACTCTTACTCTCTTTAGGATGTTTGATGAATTAGCATTGTTTGCTTGATTTGCAAAGTGTTTATTACTAACAATGCTGACTGTTTTCAACAGAAGGTAAGTCCGGAAAGTACATGGTTTATTCATTGAGTTTCCGGTGTAACCGCGAGGATGGTTTTGTCCTCTTCCTTTTTTGCTTTATGATAATGGATTTGCAAAAATTCCGTTAACTTCAATCATTAAATTAGAACCGCATGGTTAAGAAGAAAAAAAATAAAAAACTGAAATTCAATAAAGCCGGCCTGAAGAAGGCGGTTCTCGATATTTTTTACGCGGATCCGAAAAAGACATTCAATTACAAGCAGTTGTCAGCCGAGTTGTATATCCGCGATATGCCTACCAAGAAGCTGATTCATGTAGTGCTGGAGGAGTTGAGAGACAATGAGAATCTTGAGGAAGTCGGGCGCGGAAAATACAAACTGCGTTCAAAAGGAGGATATATTACCGGTACAGTCGAACTCACGCAGCAGGGATTCGGGTTTGTGATTTCTGATGAAATCGACCAGGATGTTTTCGTTTCGGCAGCCAACCTGAAGCGTGCCATGCACGGAGATAAAGTGAAAGTGTATCTCTATGCCCGGAGGAAAAAACATAATCCGGAAGGCGAAGTTGTTGAAATTCTGGAACGGGCGAAAACCACTTTTGTGGGAACTGTTGAGGTTTCGAAGTTTCATGCGTTTCTGGTTCCTTCCGGTAAATCATCTTTCGATCTCTTCATTCCGAAAGAAAAACTGAACGGGGCCAAAGACGGACAAAAAGCAATTGCGAAGATTATTGAGTGGCCTGAACGTTCGAAAAATCCCTATGCCGAAATTATTGAGGTACTAGGAAATGTAGGCGAGAACGACACCGAGATGCACGCCATTCTGGCGGAATTCGACTTGCCGTTTAAGTTTCCTGAACAAGTGGAGCAGGCAGCCGACCAGATTCCGTTGGAAATTCCGAAAGAAGAATATGCCAATCGGCGCGATTTCCGCAAAGTGCCCACATTTACTATTGATCCGGCCGATGCCAAGGATTTCGACGATGCACTTTCCATTCAAAAACTCGATAATGGTTTCTGGGAAATCGGTGTACACATTGCCGATGTGACGCATTATGTACAACCTAACTCGGTGCTGGAGGATGAAGCTTACAACCGGGCGACTTCGGTTTACCTGGTCGATCGTGTGGTGCCAATGCTGCCGGAAAGGTTATCGAACGGTGTTTGTTCGCTTCGTCCAAACGAAGACAAACTTTGTTTCTCAGCCGTCTTCCAGATTGATGATCATGCCCATGTGCATCACCATTGGTTTGGACGTACAGTGATTCACTCCGACCGCCGGTTTTCTTACGAAGAGGCGCAAGAGGTGATCGAAACCGGGGAAGGCGACATGAAAGAAGAAATTCTGACACTCAATCGCCTGGCCAAGGAATTGCGGAATAAACGGTTTCAGAATGGTTCTATCTCCTTTGATCGCATCGAGGTGAAATTTGATATTGACGAAGCCGGGAAACCGTTGGGTATTATTTTCAAAGTATCTAAGGATGCCAATAAACTCATCGAGGAGTTTATGTTGCTGGCGAATAAATATGTGGCCGAATTCATTGGAAAACCGGGTCCTAATAAAAAGTCAAAAACCTTTGTTTATCGTATTCATGATAAGCCCGATCCGGATAAACTCGATTCGTTCAATCATTTCATCAGGCGGTTTGGTTATGGCATTCAAACCAATAATCCGAAGGCGGTCTCCGATTCGATGAACAAACTGTTGACCAATGTAGAAGGAAAGAAGGAACAGAATGTCATCGAAACACTGGCTATCCGAACCATGGCACGGGCCGAATATTCCACCCGAAACATTGGGCATTATGGTTTGGCGTTCGATTATTATACCCATTTTACTTCTCCCATCAGACGCTATCCCGACATGATGGTGCACCGGTTACTGGCACGCTACCTCGATGGTGGACGGTCGGTGGTCGCTCAGAAATGGGAAGAGATGTGTCATCATTCTTCTGACATGGAGGTGAGAGCTAGCAATGCCGAGCGCTCCTCTGTGAAGTACAAGCAGGTGGAGTTTATGAGCGACAGAATCGGTGACCAGTTCAAAGGAGTGATTTCCGGTGTAACCGACTGGGGAATATATGTTGAAATTGAAGAGAATAAGTGCGAAGGAATGGTTCCTCTGCGCGATCTGACCGACGATTTTTACGAATTTGACGAAAAGAACTATTGCATTATCGGAAGTCATACACACAAGCGATACCAGCTGGGAGATGAAGTAAACGTGGAAATTGTTCGTACAAATTTGCAAAAGAAGCAGATGGATTTCCGTCTGGTAGAAAATGGTGAATAACATATTTTTTTCTTAATTCCATAAAATTCCTGACAGATCAGCCTGGTTAATAGGTGTTATCAGGTTCTTGGAGTGAACAGTCGGGGCGAAAGTTCGAAAAAATCATCTATATTTGGCCAAATAGTAAGTAAAATAGAAATGAGTACTGAAAACGGAAGTTCAAAACGCGATGCCGTTCGGGAAAACATTCTGACCATTGCACAGGAGATTTTTAGTAAATATGGTTACAAAAAAACTACGCTCGATGATATAGCGAATGCCGTTCGAAAAGGGAAAAGCTCTTTGTACTATTATTTCAACAGCAAGGAAGACTTGTTCCAGGAAGTGGTACAGAAAGAAGCTGACATTCTCCGGGCAGAATTATCAAAGGTGCTCATGAAGAATATTAGTCCGGAGGAAAAACTGAAGGACTACATTATGACGAAAATTACCACTTATCGTCAATTGGCTAACTTTTACAATGCCATTGAAAACGATTTGGCTGCTGTGGAATTTGTCGATAAAATCAAGTCGCAATACGACCAGGAGGAAATCCGGATGATGAAACGGATTTTGCTGGAAGGCGCCCGACGTGGCAAGTTTACCGTGCGTGACTTTACATTAGTGGCTATCGGTATTACCACAGCGATCCGCGGATTGGAGATGCCACTGTCTGCCGGCCCTTATAAATCGACCGATCTGGAGAAAAGTGTGGATGCCATCGTTCGCATCATCAATTATGGTATTATGAAGAGGGATTAATTCCCGGAGATGATAATTAACCTGACCTGTCAGCTGTTCCTGACAGGTTTTTTTGTGCCTGAAAATTTCTGATTAAGGTAATCCATACGGTTCCTGAACCAATTGATTAGGTTATCCGACCACTCGTTTAGGTTATGAACCCAATTATTTAGGTAAATGATCTATTTGTTTAGTCCTTTTGCCCAAAAATTTCGGTAAAAGACCCAATCGAAAGATTGAATTACCGTATCGGAGAAGTGAAATTGTCCTTAGATAGGATCATTTAATGCGTTGATGTATTAAATCACCTCTTTTACGGGGTGGTCGGACGGGGTAAATGGGATTGTATAACCCATACTCGTGTAAAGGATCCGAATTCGGGAGTCCATGAATCGTCAGCCACTTACCTGCACTTCGATTCCTAGTTCGGACTGAACACGGCTGGCAATTTGATCCAAATCATTCGTGGATACTTTGGTGAGAGTTTGTGACGGAGTATCGCGTGCAATGGTGTAAATCATCACCCGCTCCGGTCTGATATCAGCCAAAAGTTTCATCCAGGCCGATAGCTCAGCCTCGGTAGTGTTATCAATGCGGTGTCCCGAAAATTCTCCACGGAGAAACATGGTCTGAATAATCAGTTTCCCTTCAAACTTCTTCAGGTTGTTGATTACTTCTACCAGGTGAAAGCGTCCCATGGGACAATCAAGCAGCTGAATGGTTTCCGGGATGCCCGAATCAAGTTTCAAAATATTATCCTCCACCTTCTTCAAGGCCTCTACCACATTGGGTTTATGCAGCATAGTCGAATTGGAGAGAACCGCAATTCGGGCATTGGGAAAGTATTCATTTCGGATGGCAATGGTATCGTCGATAATGGCTGCAAAATTGGGATGAAGAGTTGGCTCGCCGTTTCCTGCAAAGGTTAGCACATCCGGTGCTTCACCATCTTTTTTCATCTTTTCCAGTTTTTCGCGAAGCAACCGGGCAACGGTCTCCCGCGAAGGAAGTTCCGCTTTCTTTTCCCGTTTATGAGGTGTCCATCCACATTCGCAGTATATGCAATCGAAGGAACAGACTTTGGTATCGTTGGGTAGCAGATTAATGCCCAGAGAAACACCCAGTCTTCGGCTTCTCACGGGTCCGAATATGGTTTGATCGAAAAGAAATGTGGCCATGGCAATAATTTGATACAAAGATGGGAAAATCTTCGCCAATTAGATTAACCGTTTGACGTGAGAACCGGGAAGCAGTTTGAGTTGCTGCAAATCCATACCGGTGATAAGGTTTAGCCCTGGTTGTTTACCCGGTTCAATAGTTCCTATTTGCTTTTCCATCCGGAGGGCTTTGGCACCGTTTCCGGTGGCCCATTGCACCAATTCTCCGAAAGGGATATTGGGGAAATACTGGTGTAGGGTAATCATTTCATCGAGTACCGATAGCGAATGATTGGAGGAAAGACTATCGGTGCCCAGGCAAATATTTAGTCCATGGAAGCGAAGTAGTTCCACGTTGGGCAATCGGTCTTCAATAAACAGATTGGAGTTGGGACACAGCACCATCGATGTTTTTTCCATTTCGCGGTTGGCATCCAGCCATTCCAATTCTTCCTTTCCGGTAAACGTATTGTGCACCAGTAGCAGTGGACTGGATGCCGGTAAAAAAGGTAATACACTTTCCAGCGAGTTTTTCCCGGTAGGGTGAAATGATTTCATATCGATACAGAGATTCTTCCGGATGTGCCCCGCAATTTTGCCTTTCCCGGTTCGGTAGAGTTCGTTTTCTTCCTGACTTTCCTGGTTGTGCATCGTCAGGATGGCGTCCTGCTCACGCGCCAGTTCACCTATTTTGAGGAAAAGCTGCTCCGAAATGGAATAAGGGGCGTGGGGAACAATAGAAGCGTCCAACCCCAGATCGAATGCCGTTTTTTGTAGAATTTGGGTGTATTCGAATGCGGCGTCAGCTCTTTTGGGTGAAAATCCCAGTGCTTCGATGAAGGTGTGGTAGTGAATGGATGACGCCTTTTTTGTGTCAAATGCCAACGAATTGTTAGCGATGTCGCCTACAGCAACAATACCGTTTCGTTGCATTTCAGCATCAGCAGCTTGTGCCGCTTCCCGAATAATCTCCTCTTTCACTTCGCGCTGTTTAACAATGCGCGCGAGGAATTCGGCCATGCCTGTTTTCTCCGGAAAAGTATTACGAAGGTGAGACAACTCGAGATGACAGTGTGCATTGACAAACCCCGGAACAATTACACCGCTGTAAAATTTCACACCGGCCAATTCGGGCGGTTTGCCACCTGTATCAATAATTTCTTTGATTTTTCCGTCCTGGTCGGTAACAACAATGCCGTTTTTGTAAAATTTCCCGTTACCGGTGAAAATGTAATGTGCTGCAAATTTAATCGTTCTCATGACCAGGAGGTTTGATTTTGACCTCTTCTTTCTTCACTTGTTCCTCCATCTCGGCGAGCTTGTCGAGCACCTGATCGTAGATGACATCGTACTGGTTGGGATGTTTCCCGTAATAAAGAACCGATTTTGCAAATACATCCGGATCGACCCCGTGCTTTTTACAGATGGAAAAATACAGATCCTCGGGAAAGTTTGGCGTGGTTTTATCGAGACGAAACCGTTGTCCGTTAATGGCTTCTGATAAATGCATATCTACCAGCAAATCCACCATTTGTTTCTGGGGAAGAATGCCTTCCGGCTCCTTGTTACTGTTTGAGCATGATGACAGCAGCCACAGCGCCGATATAAATATGAAAACTCTTAACTGCATGACTCTATTTTAATGTGACCAAAGATACTTACCCGTTGCATGAAAGACAAATGTTAACGTTGTTGAAAAGATGTGTGTGCTCCAGATTGCTTTTTCAGGATGGGAAGAGCAATTTTATGGGTCTAAAATGGTAATTATGTTTCATTTTCCTGACAAAGGATAACAAACGTCAGTCTTTATGGCATTTGAATATTCTATTTTTGACATCGGTTTCATTATATAACCTTATTAATAAATATTGGGGTAACAGTCGGCAAGGCTTCTCGTTTGAACGCGGAATGATTAGTATTGGCCAGCCGGCAGATAAAGAGAGAGTGTGAGAGACCAACATCGGATGGTTTGGATTTCCGGATGTATTCCGGTTGTTCGATGGAGGTTTGTAAATACGTGTGGAATAGCTGGAAAACGGTAGTCTATTGACTACCGTTTTTTTATTTTATGATTTTTCGTCGTTGAGCTCCTGCTTTTTCAAGGTGCGAATTTCGCGGTAAAGTGGTGAAGCAAAGACAAAGTCGTTCAACTTTTCGTTGCTGGTATACAGAATCTCATTTTTATTTCCTTCCCACCATTTTTCTCCGTGCGAAATAAACAGGATGTTGTCGCCAATTTCCATCACCGAATTCATATCATGCGTATTGATGATGGTGGTGATATCGAGGTCGCGCGTGATCTGATTAATCAGGTTGTCAATCAGGATGGAGGTCATCGGATCGAGCCCTGAATTCGGTTCATCGCAAAACAGGTACTTTGGATTTAATACAATCGCCCTGGCAATTGCTACACGCTTGCGCATCCCGCCCGAAATCTCGGCCGGATATAAATCATTGGCTCCTTTTATATCAACACGTTCCAGACAGAAATTCACCCGGTCAATTTTTTCCTTTTCCGAACTCTTGGTAAACATATCGAGCGGGAACCGGACATTTTCTTCTACCGTAAGGGAATCGAATAAGGCGCCTCCCTGGAAAACCATGCCTATTTCCTGACGGAGATTTTTACGCTTCTTCTCCGAAAGATGCGATACGTCGTCCCCGTTATAGAGGATTTCACCTTCGTCGATGTCGAGCAACCCAACGATGGATTTTAGCAAAACAGTTTTCCCTGAGCCACTCTGCCCGATGATCAGGTTGGTTTTTCCTTTCTCAAATTTTGTGGATATAGATTTCAGGATGGGACGTCCTTCAAAAGATTTGCATATGTTCTTTATCTCAATCATTTGAAAAAGATTTGAGTGAGAACTAAATCAAAAAACAGAATCAGAATACTGGTGGTTACCACCGACTGGGTACTTACTTTCCCAACTTCCAGTGCACCACCTTCGACATAGTAACCCAGGTATGCAGGCACAGAAGCGATCAGAAATCCGAATACCAATGTTTTTAAACCGGAGAAGGTGACGTAGTATGGCACAAACGAGTAGGTGACACCGTTGAGGTATTCGGCTGTGGTTACCGCGCCTGACAGTGGACCAGCGATTAAACCACCCACCAAACCAGTGGCAATACTCAGCACAAACAACATTGGGCTGACAATTACCACTGCCACAATCTTCGGAAGAATCAGGAAAGAGGCTGAATTTACGCCCATGATTTCCATCGAGTCAATCTGTTCAGTAATGCGCATACTGCCAATCTCTGTGGCTATATTCGAACCTACTTTTCCAGCCAGCATTAAGCTGAGAATGGTGGATGAGAATTCCAGAATCAGCGTATCCCGGTTTCCAAGCCCAATCAGGTAGCTTGGCATAAATGGATTGGAAAGGTTGTAGGTTAACTGGAGGGTGATGATACCTCCCATAAAAACTGATATGATAACCACAATTCCAATGGAATCGATTCCCAGTTTTTCTATCTCAACCAACAACTGACGCCAGTATATCAGGCCTTTTTCCGGTTTCCTGAATACTTTCTTCAGCAGTAGCACATACTGGCCCATGTGGAAGAAGAATTTCATATATCGTGATTTTTCATTTTCTTTTTATGATGCTTTTATCAGCATTTTAGTGACCTCGGATTTCTACAGCGGGATGATATTTGCTACAATCGATAGATCCTCCGGTTTATGTTATACAAATATGCACGTTTCTTGTTTCAGAATCGATGCAAAGTCAATGGTCATTGAATCATTTTTTCGGGTTGTCTTGCGGACAAGAACCGAATCAGGGTTTTATCCTTTCCGGATGTTCATCTAAAAGTACAAAATTATTAAGGAATGCTCTTAGCTCTGCCTTTTCTTAGCCTTTTGATCATCCTGACAAATTTGCGCTTTACCTTTCCAAAAAATTGGATAAATTTGATACAAAACCGTTCTAATGGACAATTGCAATAATTACTGTGTCATCATGGCTGGTGGTATCGGAAGTCGATTCTGGCCGCTCAGCACGTTGGACAGGCCCAAACAATTCATCGATATTCTTGGCGTTGGTAAATCGTTACTTCAACTGACCTTCGAACGTTTCAATAAAATATTCCCGGCTGAAAATATTCTGGTGGTAACCAGCGAACGTTACCGTGAAATGGTTCTGAACCAGTTGCCGTTGCTAACTTCCGACCAGGTTTTGTGTGAACCGCTCCGAAGAAATACAGCTCCTTGTGTCGCTTATGCCACACACAAGATTATCAGCCGTTGCCAGGATGCAAATATTGTTGTGGCTCCGTCCGATCACCTGATTCTGAAAGAGGATGTTTTTTTGGAAGAAATTCGGAAAGGAATCGAATTCACAGAAAAAAATAACGTTCTCCTGACTCTTGGTATTAAGCCGAGCCGGCCCGAAACCGGGTATGGTTATATTCAGGTGGCGGATAGTTGTTCGTTTGAAGATTTTGAGAATCTCTACCATGTGAAAACCTTTACTGAAAAACCCGATAGGAAAATGGCCGAACTGTTCCTGGAAACCGGCGAGTTTTTCTGGAATTCAGGCATTTTTATCTGGTCGGTGAAAGCTATTCGCGAAGCGTTGTCTAAACACCTTCCCGATGTGAATACAATTTTTGAACGAGGATACAAATATTATCATACCGAAGACGAGATTCACTTTATTAACAAGGCCTATTCCGAGTGCCCCAATATTTCCATCGATTACGGAATCATGGAGAAGGCGGATAATGTGTATGTGCTTTGTTCAGATTTCGGCTGGTCCGATTTGGGAACATGGGGCTCGCTGCATGAAAATCATCGCGTAGATGAAAATCAGAATGCCGTATGGGGCGATAAGGTCTTTCTTTACGAAACCAGGGACAGTATCATCAATATGCCTGGCGAAAAAACTGCAGTAGTGCAGGGACTTGAAGGATATATTGTGGTGGAAACGGACAACACTTTATTGATTTGTAAGAAAGATGATGAGCAACAAATCAGGCAGTTTGTGGCTGATGTCAACCTGGCTGAAGAGAAAAAATAACCCGAACGATGAGTGATACGGGCAAAAGGCTTCCAACGACGGAGGCCTTTGCTATTCCGTCTTTTCCGGGTTCTGACTGATGTTTTATACCTTAGGCACCAAATATGAAAATCATGCAACAAAAAATCTATCTTTTCCTGGCTTTGTCCATTCTGTTTCTAACATCATGCTCACATCCCGGGAAAACTGACAAACAAGACGGACCGGTCGTGTTGATTAAAACGGAATATGGCGATATGAAAGTACGGTTGTACAACGAAACGCCTCAACACCGTGACAATTTCCTCAAATTGGTAAAGCAGGGATATTATAACGGACTGTTATTTCACCGCGTCATTCCCCAATTCATGATTCAGGGCGGCGATCCGCAGTCGCGTGATGCAAAGCCGGGACAAATGCTTGGAAACGGCGATCCGGGTTATACCCTTCCGGCAGAATTCAGGCCCGATCTGATTCATAAAAAAGGTGCGCTGGCAGCTGCCCGTGAGGGCGATCAGGTTAACCCGGAAAAGCGTTCATCCGGTTCACAGTTTTATATTGTCGAAGGGAAAGTTTTTACTCCGGAAGGACTTGATTCGCTTGAAACGATGCAAACCCAACGGGAAGCACAGGCGATTTATCACCAGATGTTTATGCAAAAAGCCGATTCCATCAGGATGCTGCAGGAACAGGGGAAGCAGGTTGAGTATGCTGATATGCTCGATCGAATGGAAAAACAGGCGCAGGACACTGCTTCATTGCATCCGTTTCATTTCACAAAACAGCAGCGCGAAACCTACACTACCATTGGCGGGGTCCCTCATCTCGATGGGAATTACACAGTTTTTGGGGAAGTTATCGAAGGCCTGAATGTGATCGATTCTATTGCCCATGTGAAAACCGATGATCACGATCGTCCGTTGAATGATGTGAAGATGAGCATGAAAATATTAAAGGATTGAGCGAGCATCTTGAGTATTTTTGTTAATCGCTAAGACGTTGTACCGTAAAATCCATTTGCCGGTTTCTTCAATTTTCATTTTATTCATGGAAAACATTTAAAACAGATTGGATTGTGAAGAAGATTGTTTTTTTGCTGTTATTACTTTTCGCTGTATTGGAGATTCATGCTCAGGAAACGGAACATATCGTTGTTATCTCAACCAATTTTGGCGATATGAAATGCAAATTGTACAACGATACGCCCAAACACCGCGATAAATTTCTGCAAGAAGCCCAAAAGGGATATTACAATGGGACACTATTCTATCGTGTTATCCGAAATTTTCTGATTCAGGGTGGCGCCGCCGATTCGCGTAACGCTCCTCCCGGTAAGCGAATTGGTTATGGAAATCCGGCTTTTACGGTAGATGATGAAATCCGTCCGAATCATATTCATAAGAAAGGAGCGCTTTGTGCTCCAAGGCAACCCGATGATGTGAATCCTTTCAAACAATCGGATATCTCGCAGTTTTACATTGTCGAGGGGCGGGTTTTCCGTCCGGGGGAATTGGATACAATGGAGCTGGCGAACAATGTTCCTATCCGGAAGGAAATCATCCGACAGGATCTGACACCTGAAATTAAAGCCAAGTTGAAAAAACTGAAAGAAGAGGACAAAGTGGAGGAGTTTCGGGCCATTGCCGATCCGATAAAGGCACAGATTGAAGCCGATTATAATCTGAATCCTCACGTACTTAAATTCACCGAACAGCAACGAAAAGCATATACTACAGTGGGCGGTTATCCTGAACTTGATGGCAAGTATACAGTATTCGGCGAAGTGATTGACGGATTTGATGTGATTGATAAGATTGCAGCTTTGAAGACCGATAAAAATGATCGGCCCCTGACGGATGTGAAAATATTCAACATTAAAGTGATCAAGTAAATGATCTTGATGAGACAACTCCTGATTCTTGTATTGGCTGTTGCACTTGCTTCATGTGGTGGTGCGGACAAGCAAAAGAAAACCGTTTCCGGTAAGAATGAAAAAAACACCGGGGAAGGAGTGACGGAAAAAGTTTCGTTTGGGAGTTTGTTACCATCTACCTTTTCGGTGACTACCTACGACGGAAAGCGGAGGCTGGAACAAGGCATGGGTTTTTTTTTGAATGATAGTGTGGCGGTGAGCGTCTATTCGCTATTCGGGAATTCGGACCATGCAGTGGTGCAGCCACTCGATGGTAATGAGACATATGACGTTGCCGGTTTCCTGGCAGTTGACCGGATCAATGATTTGGTTTTGCTGAAGATCAAAAATCTGCACCGACCTGGTTTGAAGTTATATCAACGCTCGGTGCCACAAGGAGCAATTACCTATGTGGTGAATCCTATTCGGGGCAAAACGGTTCCTGTTGGAAAGGGCAAAATGCTCGAAGAGACTACTATCCAGGGAAACCGGGTATTCCGGATTTCTAATGTTATTTACGGTTCCACCAATGGACGTCCGGTATTCCTGAACAATCATGAAGTGCTGGGCCTGGGGCTGATGCATTCGGCCGGCATTGAACAGGATTACCTGGCTGTTCCGGCTTCTATTATTGCCGGACTGCTGGTTAAGCAGGATGAGCCGTTGAAACCGCTTTCCCGTTTGGGCGGAAAAGTTCCTCCGGAGGTGAGTGCTGCCAATGCCAAAATCAAGGGCGTTGAACTGGAAACCGATTACGGTAATATCACCATCAAGTTATTTAATAATATGCCGCTTTATCGCGACAATTTTCTGAAACTGGTTCGCGAACATTATTATGATTCACTTTTATGGCATCGGGTCATTGCCGGATTTGTGATTCAGTCGGGAGCGGCCGATACCCGAAATGCCAAGTCTGATGACATGGTTGGATGGAAAGGTCCGGGCTATACGCTTCCGGCCAATATCAATCCGAAGTATTTTCACCGCCGCGGTATGGTTGGCGTTCCGCGTCTTCCAGACAGGCAAAACCGGTATAAACGTTCGGATGGAAGCCAGTTTTATATTGTAGTGGGACGAACTTATTCCGATAAGGAACTGGACGATATTGAAAAGGAAAATCATGTGAAGTTCACCCCGGAACAACGCCGGGTATATAAATCGATTGGCGGTGCTCCAACACTCGACGGCGAGTATACCATCTTTGGAGAAGTGACTTCGGGAATGAGTGTGGCGGACAAAATTGACACGGTCAGTGTGGACAAATATTATCGTCCGTTGCGGGACATCCGCGTGAAGCGGATTCGTATCCTGAAGTAATCGCTATTTTCTTCCCGGAAGGGAGAGAAAATACTCAGCAATTTTTAAATCCACCGGGTGAGTGATTTTGATGTTCTCCCGGTTTCCTTCCACAAGACTAACGTTAAAACCGGCACGTTCTACCACCGACGCATCATCCGTGAATAAGTGGTCGTAGGGTTGTTCATAAGCTTTTAAAAGCGTTGAGGTGCTGAAAATCTGCGGGGTTTGCACCGAATAATAAAGACTGCGGTTTACCGGGACTGATTCCTCCATACTTCCTTCGCGTAATGACTCAACAACCGGTAGAACAGGAATTGCAGTACCTTGTTTTTCTGCAAGCGAGAAGCAATTCTCGATGGTTGTTTGGCTCACCAAAGGTCGGACGCCATCGTGAATAGCGACCAAATCACATGACGATAATGCAGATAATCCGTTTTTTACCGATTGAAAGCGGGTTTCACCACCGGCAACTACCCGGTGACGTAACGGAAAATCATAATTCAGGCACAGTTGTTCCCAGTAAGCAATTTGTTCCGCGGGCAATACTACAATCACTTCCATGTTCGAATCGAACCGGTTGAAAGCTTCCAACGTATACATCAAAACGGGTTTGCCCAGCAACTCGAGAAACTGTTTCGGACGGTCGCTTTTCATGCGTGAGCCGTTGCCTCCGGCCACGATGATTACAGATTTTTTCAGAGACCTTGTGTCGGACTTATTCATGATGAATTCAGGTCAGATTTTTGGTTTTCTATGCAAATTTAGTCTTCCCTTTACAAACCTTACAGTGATTTCGAATAAATTTGATGAAACTGCTTAAGCCATTTTATCATGAAGGATATTCTCAATTTTCTGGCCGACCTGGAATTAAACAACAATCGTGAATGGTTCGATGAAAACCGCGCTCGTTACGAGGAAACACGTAATAAGTTTTTGGTTTTTACCGAACTCCTGAATCATGAAATCCGGACGTTTGATCCGGAGGTTCCGATACTTGCACCTAAAGACTGCATGTTCCGGATTTTTCGGGACGTAAGGTTTTCCAACGATAAGCGACCGTATAAGACGAATTACGGTAGTTTTATTTCACGCGGTGGCCGGAAAAGTGGATTTGCCGGGTATTACCTGCACCTGCAACCCGGAAGTTCATTCCTTGGCGGAGGAATTTATATGCCGCCATCCGATCGGCTGAAAGCTGTTCGTCAGGAAATTTTCCTTGATCCCAAGGGATTTTTGGAAATAAAAGATGATCCGGAATTTCAAAAACTTCTGCCAGACGAATATGACGATAAGCTGAAAACCGCTCCCCGCGATTTTCCTAAGGACTGGGAATACATTCATTTGCTAAGAAACAAATCCTATGCATATGGTCGCGATTTGACCGAGGAAGAGATCCTTTCGCCTTCGTTTATGGAAAATATTCTGGAAACATTCAAGGCGCTTTCGCGGATGAATCATTTTTTGAACCAGGCCATTGACGATCATCTGAAATCCTGAATTCATTTCATTCTCTCCATATTAGTCAATAAAAACAGGAGGTTCAATAAGGCTTCGAAATGTAGATTTATTACAAACTATCGTTCTGATTTACTAATCGGTAAGTCAATTTATAAATATTGTTAATTTCGCGACGGATTTGTTAATATTTTTTAAAATCGTCGCGGAGGTATTTCATTAATATTGTAGCGATTTCCGTAATAAAACTCTCATTTCATGAAACGAGCCATGAGCATTATGCCTAAACATTTAGGGCAAATGAGATTGATTGGTAAGTGACATGTGATGTTAAAAAAATGAACAATTATCACATGAAAAAGATCCTTTTTGCTCTTTCCTTTCTGATGGCCTTTACGGCTTTGGAAGCTCAGAACATTCAGTTGCATTATGATCTGGGCAAAGACCGCAAGTACCTGACTTCAACAGTCGAAATGTTCAAACCGGACCAGTACGGTAGTACCTTCTTCTTTATTGATATGGACTACGGTGCCAACAATGTGGAAGGTGTCGCTCTGGCTTACTGGGAAATTGCCCGTGGACTCAAGTTCTGGGACAGCCCGTTTGAAATTCACGTAGAATATAATGGCGGTTTCGGACAGTATGCACCCCGTCAAGCATATCAGATTAACGATGCCTGGCTTTTTGGGGGGAATTACACCTGGAACAATGCCGACTTTACACGCATCTTTACTCTGCAGGCTATGTACAAAAACATCCGCGGGAAAAACAGCAACTCTTTCCAGATTACCGGAGTTTGGACACTTAAGTTCTTCAACAACAAAGTGACGCTGGACGGATTCGCAGATTTCTGGCGGGAGGATAACACTTTTGCCGACAAAGACACAAAATTTATTTTCCTGAGTGAGCCGCAGTTTTGGTACAACGTGACCAAAAACTTCTCCGTTGGTAGCGAAGTTGAATTGAGTACCAACTTCGCCGGACACGAAGGATTTATGGTGAACCCCACCATCGCAGGTAAATGGACATTCTAGTACCGGACATCACTAAATAACCCGTTATGTTAGAAAAGCTTTTCAAACTTACAGAGAACAAAACATCGGTGAAAACCGAAGTGGTGGCCGGAATCACCACGTTTATGACCATGGCATATATCCTTGCGGTGAATCCGAGCATTCTTTCGGCAACCGGCATGGACAAAAATGCCCTCTTTACGGCTACAGCTGTGGCTTCCATCATTGCCACGCTGGTGATGGCATTAATCGCTAACCTTCCCTTTGCACTGGCTCCGGGAATGGGACTGAATGCCTTTTTTGCTTTCACTGTCTGCATGGGAATGGGCTTTAGCTGGCAATTTGCCCTGACGGCTGTATTCATCGAAGGAATTATATTCCTGGTTCTAACCGCATTTAATATCCGTGAACTGATTGTGAATGCCATACCGCTCAACCTGAAACACGCTGTTTCGGCCGGTATTGGATTGTTTATCGCGTTCATCGGAATGCAGGGATCGGGACTGATTGTTAATAACGACGCTACTTTGGTCGGATTGGGTGATATGAGCTCTCCTACCGTATTGGTGACTCTTTTCGGATTGCTGCTGACAGGCGTTCTGCTGGCACTGCGCGTGAAGGGTGCCTTGCTGATTGGTATTTTTGCTTCCACATTGCTGGGCATTCCGCTGGGGGTTACCCATCTTCCGGAAGGAAATGTGTTGAGTTTGCCTCCGTCAATTGCTCCTATTGCTTTTAAATTTGACTTTTCGCAGCTCTTCTCGCTCAACATGGTGATCATTCTGTTCACGTTCCTGTTTGTTGATATGTTCGACACAGTAGGAACGCTGGTAGGTGTTTCTTCTAAAGCCAATATGTTGGATTCTGAAGGACATGTACCACGTGTGAAACAAGCCCTGTTTGCCGATGCAGTGGGAACAACCGTTGGTGCTATGCTGGGTACATCCACTGTGACCACTTACGTGGAAAGTGCTTCAGGTGTGGCGGAAGGTGGAAGAACCGGTTTAACTTCGTTGACAGTGGCCGGAATGTTCTTTCTGGCTTTGTTTCTGGCTCCGCTTTTCCTGATGGTTCCGGGGGCAGCAACGGCTCCGGCACTGATTCTTGTGGGTTCGTTTATGATGTCGCCGATTCTGAAAATCAACTTCGACGATTACACTGAATCCATCCCGGCTTTCCTGACCATTATTATGATGCCGCTGACCTACAGCATTGCTGAAGGAATCGTTTTCGGTATGCTTTCGTATGTATTGCTGAAAGTATTGTCAGGCAAGTTCAAGGATGTAAGTGTCATCATGTATGTTCTGGCCGTTTTATTCGTTCTGAAATTCCTGGTATAAATCGTACTTATTCCAGTTATATACTATAAAAAAAGGCCTTTCCTAGTTTTGGAAAGGCTTTTTTTATTCGGGCAAATATCCTATTTTTGGCTCACCGCAAAAGGGACGTTAGCTCAGTTGGTTTAGAGCGCTACCTTGACAGGGTAGAAGTCACTGGTTCGAATCCAGTACGTCCCACACTTTTCCTGTTATTCCTCAACAATTAACTACCCGAAACCCCAAATTGACCACTTACCATTCGTTTGCTGTTTGTCTGAACAGATCAATTATCCAATAGCGGACATACAGAGAAGAGGAATCAGTATTGGAATACAATTGATTCAGGAGTCTTATTGGATGAATTACAGTATCCCTGAATAAAAAGGTAATAGAACGGTTGGGAATTTTAAAAATCGCTGGTGGGAAACATGTAAAGATTGAGAACTTTCGTTATGAAAGACAGATTAATTTTTATATTTGTTCAAACTTGAAATGATTTATTCTAAACCAAATCATTAACTGAAAACAAAGCATAATGGAACAAAAGCACGCTAACTACGGACTTGGTATGTCCGTTTTCGGAGCCATTTTCTTCATTTTTGGTTTCGCAACTACCTTCATCATCACATTAAGTGCCCCGGTGAAGGTAATTTTTAACTTGTCGGAATTTGAAGCGCAATTATTGTCTTCGGCCTTCTTTATCGCTTACCCGATTATGTCAATCCCTACCGGGAAATTAATTGACCGGATTGGTTATAAGAAAACGGTAATTGCCGGCCTGATTTTAATGGCTCTGGGAAGTTTTATTTATGTCCCGGCTGCAAGAATTCCATCATTCCCGGTTTTCCTTTTCGGAACATTTGTCCTGGCTACCGGTGTTGTATTTCTTCAGGTAGCTGCCAATCCATATGTAACAGCAATTGGTCCGTCTGAAACTGCTTCAAGCCGTTTGAACCTGACTCAGGCATTGAACTCGATTGCGACGATGATTGCTCCCTGGTTGATCGCTATCGCTATTTTTAAAGGTCTCAACCTTCCGACTGATGGATCAAAAATCACCACCGATATGGGATTGGAAGCTGCCTCAAGAGTTCCGCTCCCATTTATTATTATGGGTGTGATTGTCTTGATTGTGGCTGTAGCTATTCTCTTGATCAAATTGCCGGTTCTCCATGGTGAGAAAAGTGAGAAGAAAAGTGTGTGGAAACATCCTCATGTAATATTAGGTGCAATTGGAATCTTCTTCTATGTAGGTGCAGAAGTTGGTAACGCTGGCTTGTTGGTTAATTATTTAAAAAACAGCTTGGGTGAAACCGCTGAAATGGCTGCTAACTATGCCGCAATTTACTGGGGAGGTGCCATGATTGGCCGATTCTTTGGTTCATTCATGTTCTCGGATATGAAATATTCGAAGAAACTCACCTATGCGCTTCCGGTATTGCTTTTGGCTCTGGTTTCAGGCGCTTTCGTTACGGATTGGAACTGGAAGATTGGCGTTACGTTCATGATCATCGCAGTGGTGAATTTCTTCATTATGCAGGTTGGTCGTGGAAAAGCCGCAAGAACATTGGCTGTTTTCGCGTTGATTGCTGCTGCTCTTGATTTGACCACTACATTTACCATGGGTTCGGTTGCCCTTTGGACCGTTATTTCTATCGGTTTGTTCAACTCCATTATGTTCCCGAATATCTTCGCACTGGCTGTTAAGAGACTCGATAATGCCGAGTTGAGTAGCGCTTCCGGATTGATCAATGCCTTAATTCTTGGTGGTGCTATTCTTCCTCCTCTGATGGGAAGTATTGCCGATGCCGCTGGTTATACATGGGCATTCCTGGTTCCCGCCTTTAGTTATGCGTATATTTTCTTCTATGCAGTAAAAGGCCATAAGCTCGCTTAAATATTTAATTAATGATACACTAGTGGGATGAAAGGATCGGATATGGATGAATTTATCCGATCCTTTTCCCGGTTTTAAACATAAAATACACATGAAAAGAGTTGCGATAGGTATTGATATCGGCGGAACCAACACTGTTCTTGGTGTGGTGGATGAAAACGGCGATGTGCTCGTTAAAGATTCCATCTCTACGCCTACGCACGGGGATGCTAAAAAATATGTTAGCTCACTTAGCGAAAGCATTAATGAACTCATCGATTCTGTTCACAAAATGAATGCTGATGCTGAGGTGATGGGTATTGGTATTGGAGCACCCAATGGGAACTACTACAAAGGGACCATCGAGCAAGCTGCAAACCTTGCTTTTAAAGGGGTTGTGCCGTTGGTTGACATGTTGAGAGAGAATTTTCCTCATTTGAAAGCACTGGCCTTAACCAATGATGCCAATGCTGCTGCCATGGGCGAAATGATTTACGGAGGTGCCAAAGGCATGAAGAACTTCGTGATGATTACCCTAGGTACTGGTTTGGGAAGTGGTATTGTGGTAAATGGCGACCTGGTTTATGGTCACGATGGCTTTGCCGGTGAAGTTGGTCACACAACTGTTATTCCTCACGGACGTGTTTGTGGTTGCGGCGGCGAAGGTCACTTAGAAGCATATTGTTCGGCCCCGGGTATCAAACGTACGGTATTCGAACTTTTGGCAAAATACAATAACAATGGCAGTGAACTGGCCAAGTTTTCATTCGAAGAACTCGACTCGAAGAAGGTATTCGAAGCTGCTGAACGTGGTGATAAAATTGCCATCGAAGCGTTCGAAATTACTGGCGAACACCTTGGACAGGGACTTGGCGATACTGTATGCCACCTCAGCCCGGAAGCTATTTTCCTCTTTGGAGGTCCCACTGCTGCCGGAGATTTTATCTTCAAACCCACCAAGGAAAGTATGGAGAGACACGTGCTTCCGATTTTCCGGAATAAGGTGGAGATTCTTCCTTCCAAACTGAAATCTGGTTCAGCCGCGATTGTTGGTGCCAGTGCATTGGTATGGAAAGAACTGGAAAAAGAATAAAAGAAAATATATTCGATATGAGAAAAAGGCTGTTCCAATGTGGGACAGCCTTTTTTTGTTCCGTTTTCAAACCGAAGTACCATGAAGAGCGGCCTCAGTACTCTTTGGTTCCTGGGGTGTAACTGCTCCTTTGCAGGAAAGATGCCTGAAAGTTGAGGAAAGAAAGGAGCCCGGGCTGGAAGAAGATCCCGGAAAACCGGAAAGAGTACGCCGGGAGCTGGAATGAAGGGATTTTTGACTGGAAGAAGTGCCGATGGAGCTGGAATGATAGGTAAAATACCTGGAACGACTACCTGGTTGTATTGGAATGACTACGTTTTCGCCTGGAAAGACATCTCATTTTGCTGGAATGACCTCCAAAAAGCATGGAAATGAATAATACAATTGACGTTTTGATACTTGACTAAAAAAGAAAGGCCGGAGTAACCCGGCCTTTCCTGAGATAATATCAGAATGCTTAAAAGCGCAGTGTCACACCGCCAAGTACGGTAGCTCCGGGCATTGGGTAACCGTAATTGATTTCATAGTTTGCTCCGGTCAGGTTGTCAGCCGATACAAACCCATCGATATACCGGTTAAATTTGTAATTGAGCCTGCTGTTCACTACCACATAATTCTGACTTATCCGGGTATCTCCATCTACAAGAGTATAAAGTCCCGAAATCCATTGCATGTTGGTATTTAAAGTGAACTTTCCGAAGAGATAATTTACGCCAAGATATAGCTGGTGCTCAGGCGCAGCCAGTTTGGGGGTATCCATGTGCAGATAGCTGTAATTTGCATCGAATGCCAAATTGGGCAGCGGGTGGTATTTGGTTTCCAGCTCCAGACCGTAATGCTTGAATGCTCCCGTATTCTCATTTCGAACCGGAGGGAAGGAACCTGTCGGAACTACCTGAATGAGATTTTTTCCTTTCAGATAGTAAATATCAACACCGAAGTGTAATTTTTTATTCAACAACGACTGGTTGTAACCAACTTCATAGTTCCACATGCTTTCGGGTTGCAAATCCGGGTTGGCCGGCGGAAACAGGTATAATTCGCGCACGTTGGGACTGCGGAAACCTTTCGAGGCCAACAATTTGATATCGCTGTTTTCTGATGTTTTGAAAGTGAGCGCGAATTGTGGAATCCACTCATGACCGAAAGTTGTGTGATGTTGATAACGCAAACCTGCATTGGCGGTCAGCCAACCAAAAAAAGTCTGCTGAACAAAAGAGTAGATACCTGTTTCGTTGATCCAAATCCATTGGTCGTTATACGGCGAAGGGACCATGGTTGGCGGGCCGTTAGGATTCATTTGCGGGACCATTACCGGCGAACCTTTTCCTCCATAGCGGTTCCAGTCGATACCAATTCCAATCAGGTTGTTGTCAATTAGTTTTAATCCCTGGAAAAAGCTGACACCGAAGTTTTTGTCGATGGAATTCCAACCATCGTAAAGTAAATGATGTCCCCGGTTGAAAAAAAGCTTCAGTTTGCCGTCTGCCTTGTCGTAATGGTTGGATAGGGTCAGCGTCGTGTTTGTCCGCTTGATGTCGTTCCAGGCTTTATTATTGGCATATTTCGATGAATCGGATGCATTGACCGGTCCCGGGTCATGAGCGGTGAAATTCACGTAGCTTCCGTCCCAAACTAAATCCAGATGCTCATTAAACTGATAACCTGTTTTCAGATAAGCAGTATGGTTTTGAAAATCCGAATTTTCGCGGGAGCCATCTGTCGAATCAAAATTGTAAGAAGCAAACAAATTAAAACCGTTTTCGCGATAGCCGGCAGAGCCTGCTGCTTTGATGGTATTGAATGAGCCATATTGACTACGAATGCGTCCCGAGAAACCTTCTTTATCTTCCTTCCTGGTAATCAGGTTAACAACGCCGCCCATGGCATTGGTGCCGTACAGCAACGAGCCTGGACCGCGAATGACTTCCACTTTTTCGAGGTCGGAACTGACATAACTGTCGGGAAATGGATGTCCCATCAGTCCCATCATTTGGGGTTGTCCATCAATCATCACCAGTACTTCCGAAGTGGCTCCGTTGAGTCCGACGCCACGAATAGTAATTTGCCCTGCGGCACCGCTTGCTACCCCGAAGCCGCTGTATCCGCGCTGGGTGACAAACATACCCGGAACTTTGGCGCTCAACAATGGCAAAATATTGGTTTGCGAGCTATTTTCAATTTCTGCTTCGTTTACCACGGAAGTCGTCAGTGGAACCAGTTCACGGGTTGTCGCTATTTGATTTCCTGTAATCAAAATTTGTTCCTGCTGATAAATTTTCGAAATCAGTTGAAAATCGGCCTGACTTGTTTCCCCGGCTTTTACGGTTACTTCCTGTTCTGTTGGTTCATAACCAATAAAGGAAACTTTCACCTGGTAGGTTCCCGGTTTCAGATTTTCGAACTTGTATTGTCCGTCACTGCCGGCAATACGGCCCAGGCTGGTTCCCCGGATGCTAACCGTTGCCTGTTGCAAGGGCTCCCCGTTTTCCTTATCTGTTATTTTGCCTTCAAGGCTCTGAGCAAACAAGTGATGTACTGAAAACAACATGAAAGACAAAAGGAGGAACGTGTGAATTTTCTTCATTCTTCAGTTAGTTAGTTTGTGTTATAGAAGATTAGGACGGCCAGTATAATTTCTTGCCGAACCCAAGTCGGTTATCAGTCATTTTCATCGACTCGATGGTCAATACCCATAATTTGGTTTCCATTAATGCGGCAAAAGGAAATTTTTTCAAATAGCGCTTTTTCACTTTGCCAGCTAACTCTCCGTCCGGAAATTCCAGACTTCCAGTAATCTGCAGTCCTCTGATTTTACCAACAACACCGGTTTCCAGTACAATGGAAGCGGCAACTTGCTTGTTGACCAATGCTTCCTGTATGTGGCGGGTTTCTATGTCCGAAGTGAAGATGAGTACATTTTCGTCTTCGTGATACGCATAAAAACAATTGGCAACCCAAGGTTGTCCATTTTGGCTGGTGGCCAGCGTTAAAACATGGTGTTCGTTAATAAAATCGCGAATGCGTTTATCCGGTTTTTCCATCGTTTATGTCTTCAACTATCAAAAATATGAATTATGATATTAATCTGATTATTCAATTGATTGATTCAGCTCTGATAAATCCTTCTACTATGGCCAGTTGAACTGAATGGTTTGCCGGATGTCCGGATGAAGGCTTAAGGCCACCGGACAGGTTTTGGAAACCGCTTCAAGCAACTTTTTATCTTTCTCGGCATATGGTTTATCGGGAAAATAAAAAGTAACCTGAATTTCGCCGATGCGGCGGGGTTCGGTGTTCATTATCTTGGTAATCTCGATGCGGGTACCGTCAAGGTCGATTCCCTTATCGCGCGCTTTTATTCCCATAATGGTCATAATGCAATCGCCAAGTGCTGTAGCAACCAAATCGGTTGGCGAAAAAGCTTCACCGCGTCCCTGATTATCCAATGGCGCGTCGGTAATCAACTTACAACCCGACTGAAGATGTTCATTTTCAGTTCTGAGATTACCTAGATATACGGTCTTAACTGTTGGCATACAGATGAATGTTGTTGTGTTATGGTTCCGGTATTGGAACGTATGTTCCTCTTTTCTATCTCCAAAAATAATTACCTTCGTAAAAATTTTAAAGATACACGAAAATGTTCTCAGGAATTGTCGAAGGGATGGGTACAGTAGTGGCCATCGATAAAGAACAGGAAAATGTTCATCTTACACTGGAGTGTGATTTTGTTAGTGAACTGAAAATTGACCAAAGTCTCTCACATAACGGAGTTTGTCTTACGGTAGTGAAGAGAACCGATAAGACCTATACTGTAACTGCCATTAAGGAGACGCTCCAGAAATCCAATCTTGGGTTATTGAAAGTGGGTGATAAAGTAAATCTGGAGCGCAGTATGCCTATTAACGGAAGACTTGATGGACACATTGTTCAGGGCCATGTCGATCAGACGGCTGTGTGCCAGAAAGTGGAAGAAGCTGATGGCAGCTGGTATTATACTTTCGCTTACGATTTTGATATTGATAAAGCGCGCCAGGGTTACATGACTGTTGAAAAAGGCTCGGTGTGTGTAAACGGTGTCAGTCTTACAGTTGTAAATGCAAAGGATAACAGCTTTCAGGTAGCGATTATACCGTATACCCATGAGCATACGAACTTCTATACCTTTCAACCCGGTTCCATCATTAATATCGAGTTTGATATTATTGGAAAATATTTAAGTCGGTTGAATACGTACAATCAGTAACCGATTCAAAAATACAGATGTAGAGCCCGTGAAACACGGGCTTTTTTTATGGATTTAACAGAAGTACGTTTTCTGATTTTTTGGCACAAAAAAAAGGTTGCAACCCGTGCAACCCCTTTTGTGTATTTAAGGACAACATGTTCTTCCGGGAATTGGGAAAATGGAAAAAGAATAACAAAGTTTGCCCTTAAAATGCCTGCTTTTAAAATCTGCTGCAAAGTAGTAGTTCTACGAGATCTAACCAAATTTTTTTATTAACATTTATTACGTTAATATCTGTATTTGCCTGCACATAAAACACTGGCCCTGTTATACGGTAGGTTTTAATTAACGATGAAAGACAGGGCATGAGAAAGTTCTATGTTCATACATTACAATCCCTCCCCGATTTTTGAATCAATGTATTTGCCAATCGCATATGATTGTTCCTGAAAAATAGTAACTTGAATACTCGATAACATACAATGTCTCTTGCCAACGATTTCATATCACTATTCTTTCCCCGTTTATGTGCCGGCTGTGGTGAACCTCTTGTCCATGGCGAAGAAGAGGTTTGTATTCGTTGCCTTGCTGATCTGCCGCGTACAGGATTTGCCCGCTTTGCGGATAACAAAGTGGCGCAGGTTTTTTGGGGACGCATTCCACTGGAGCATGCCATGTCGCTTTGTTATTTTGAAAAAGGTAGCCGGTTGCAAAAAATGTTTCACCGAATGAAGTATCGGCGAGAACCCGGAGTTGGAAAGATTTTGGGAAGAGAACTGGGCCTTGAACTGTCCACCAGTTCTATGTATGAAACGATGGATGCAGTTATACCGGTGCCGCTACATCCTAAAAAACAAAAGAAGCGCGGCTATAACCAGAGTGAATACATTGCCCGTGGTATAGGCGAGGTGTTGAATATTCCGGTTCTGAGCAGTGCGTTGGTCCGTAATGTGCATACAACATCGCAAACCCGTAAAACCCGCTATAATCGATGGGAGAATGTGGAGGGCATTTTTGAGGTAACGCATCCGGAAAAACTGGAAAACCTTCATTTACTCGTCGTAGATGATGTGGTGACAACCGGATCAACCCTTGAAGCTTGTTGTCTGCCTTTGCTGAAAGTCCCTGGCGTGAAGATCAGTATTGCTACGCTAGCGTGCGCTTAATGACTCGAATCTCCCGGCCAACGATAGCTGTCAAGTTTTAGTCCTGCCAAATCAATTACCCTGTTAATCACTGTGGCAGCCGCTTCTTCCAGCGTTTCGGGACGGCTGTAAAACGATGGACTGGCCGGACAGATGATGGCTCCGGCTTCTGTAAGTCGGGTCATATTTTGAAGATGAATAAGACTGTACGGAGTTTCCCGGGGAACTAAAATCAATTTTTTTCGCTCTTTCAGCATTACATCTGCTGCACGGGTTACCAGATCGTCTGAAACACCGGCTGCTATTCGACCCATGGTTCCCATCGAACAAGGTACTATCAGCATGGCATCATATCCAGCTGAACCCGAGGCAAAGGACGCATAAAAATCGCTTTTCTGATACTCAAGAAATGGATATTCCAGGACTGGAGGTTCGCTGCTTAACTCAAATGACCATATATCGCGGGCATTCGATGACATGACAACTCCACAGGATTCGATCTGATCTTCAATGTTCTTCAGTTTTTTCAACAATGTTGCTGCGTAAATCGAACCGCTTGCTCCGGTAATAGCAACCACCAATTTTTTTCTCATTGCATTTCGTGTTCTTTTCCGGTTAACGGGAAAGTATTTCTAAAAGAAACGAAAGATAGCGGATAAATGTTTCTTTCAGGCACCAGTGTAAATATTACCAGTCGATGCGGTAGAAAAGTGTAGAGGTTATAGCCGAACTGTATTGATCGTCGCGAATGTATACCAGTGATTGTCCGGGCAGATTTCGAATAGGAGTCAACGAAAATGCATAACGGATATCGACTTGTAATTTGGGTAAAATATTGAAGCGTGCGCCAGCCATCAGATCCCAGGTAGATTCGTTAAAAGGCAGGGTCTCCTGAGGGGGTAGATCGCCATAATTGTCAAATTCGCGTGAATTCACCAACCGGTTGTAGGATAAACCAGCGAGCACCGAAAGCCAGTTTTCGGCTCTCCATCCCACAGTTACAGGAAGTTCGATGTAACCGAGGCGCATCACATATTTGCGCAGTTCGCCCGTTTTGGGATTCGGATTCATGCGGCTTCCCTTTTGGTTATATTTAAGTTCCATGCCGCTCCAGAGTTTGGGCGTCAGATCAATTTGAACCCAACCGCCTGCTACGATTCCGGCTTTGTCAAAGCCGGAAGACATGTCACCTTCCACCTGAGTTGCGTTTAGGCCCCCTTGCAAACCACCATAAAACTTCTGGGCATGCAAAAATGCTGGTGTCAATAATAAAATTATCAGTAATATTTGTTTCATCTGACTGGTATTGTCTGTTGTATTTAGAGACCTTTTTGTTTCAGTATTCTTTTCAGTTCAGCAACACCGGCACCTGCTTTCATGGCGATGATGTGTACTTCCGGCGAAACCTGAAATGGCGGATTCGGATCGATCAAAAACACAGGAACGCTTTCCCTTGCGTAGTTCAGTAATCCTGCGGCCGGATAAACATTCAGCGATGTGCCAATCACCACCATGATGTCCGCTGATTCGACAATGGACACTGCCTCCGGAATCCCTTTTACGGGTTCGCCAAACCATACGACATGCGGACGCAGCTGACTTCCTTTTTCACATTGGTCTCCTATTTTAAGCTCCCAGGTATCCAATTCGTATATGAGTGATTCATCCAGGGTACTTCGCGCTTTTTTCAACTCTCCGTGCAAATGAAGAACATGCCGGGTCCCTGCCCGTTCGTGTAGATCGTCGATGTTCTGTGTGATAATTTGTACATCGTACTCATCCTGTAACTGTGCCAGACCAATGTGACCTGCATTGGGAGAACATTCAAATAGTTGCCTGCGACGTTCATTATAGAACCGAAGGACCAATTCCGGATTTTTTTGCCAGGCCTCCGGACTTGCTAATTCCAGCACATCGTATTGGTTCCATAAGCCATCCATGTCGCGAAAGGTTCTGATTCCGCTCTCAGCCGACATACCGGCCCCCGATAAAACAACAAGGCGTTTCATTATCCGGATAACTGTTTAGGTTAATTGTTTCTATGAAAATATACGAAGAAAGAGTGAAACAGCTGTACCAATCGTTTTAATCGATACCTTGTTTTAATTCTAATTCACATTTTATGACAGGGAAAATGGAAAATCCGTATGCCGAAATTGATGAGGCATTTTTTGCCGATGGTTATCGTTTGGCGCAGGAGGATTTGAGTGAAGAACTTAATAAAGCTTCTCTTTTGAAGCACTTGGAGAATCAATATGGCATCATGGATAGTCTGTTGGAAGCATTTCAACATAGAGTTACAACGAGGGGTACAGGAATTGATTGCCGGCGGGGTTGTTCATGGTGTTGTCATCAGCAGG
>ENA-ORXD01000747-ORXD01000747.1-sediment-metagenome-genome-assembly--contig:-NODE-747-length-35464-cov-72.550456_pt1 | contig 35464 bp, 40 predicted proteins | sample MGYA00237862_ERZ511471 | MGnify/ENA metagenome assembly ERZ511471 | reverse complement strand
GCAGCCGGTGTGCGCTACGTTCGAAAAGGTGAAAAGGGTGCGCCACCCGCATGAGGAGCAGCTGCACTTCATCTGAGGGCTAACCTGAAGATGCGAGGGAGGAGGCCAGGTCCTTGGTGTCCTGAAGGCGGTCCCTCAGAACCTGTAGGGTTCCTTGTCGTTCCTCATAACGGAGCTTGAGCCGGTCGGCCATGTCCATGGACCTCCTCTGCAACGCCTCCGCGTCGCCCACCCCGGTGTCCACGTGGAGGAGCCTGGAATAGCCGTCGAACATAATTTCCAGGAACCACTGGGCGTCCACTCCCAGCTCTTCGTAGTCCGGCATCTTGCTTTTCAGCTCCTTCTCGAAATATTCTGTGCCCATCTCGGAGATGAAAGGAATGGCGAAGAGGGTCCCTGCGCAGACCTTCCTCTCCATGGCGTACTCCTCGTTGGTCAGCAACGCCCCGACACAATCATCAGCCTCGATGGTGACCATGGGAACGCTCAATTCATTTCCCACGTCCTTGAGGGAATTGCAGGTGCCGAACCCGAGGAAGACCGCGTCCACCTTCTCCTGCAGTGCGTTCACGTGCTCCACGACCGCCCTCTTCAGGTCCTGGGGGTAGGAATGCAGTCCGAACTCCAGGTATTCCTTGTGCACTATGTCCGGGTCTCCTTCGGTCAGTAGGTCCATCTCCTTCCGGAAGCTCTCGCAAGCCACAACGCCGATCCTCATTTTCATGACCTGTGACATCATCGGATTTAGTAATATTTTAATATACCTAGGTACTAATATTCTATTACTCATGAGCGAGGGCGAGAACGAACTGCTGAGAAAGATCGAGGAGCTGCGTCAGGGTCTGGACTCCCTCGGGCGCTCGGTCACCTCCCTGCGCCGGGACGAGATGGACCGGGCCTTCCACGAGCAGATAGGCACATCCTATCTGGAGAATAACCGCCAGGCCCTGCGCGATCTTCTGGAAGAATGGCCGGGCCGGACATCGACGGTCCTTACGGATATCTCGGACCTGTATGACCGGGCGATGGAAAGGTACGAGCTCAACGACCTTGATGCCGCCATAAGGTCTTTGGACGAGGTCCGGGAGGTGGCGGTTCGACTAACGGACCGGGAGTTGGAGGTCGAGCGAAAGGCCGCGCTGCTCTCGGTCCTGGACCGGAGCAGGCAGCAGATGGCCCTGCTGGAGACGCTGCGGTTCCACACCGGTCGGCCCGGTGTCCGGAGGTCGTGCGACAGTGCCTACGCGGGCCTGGAGCCGGAAAAGCTGGAAGCTATGCTCAGCCCCCTTTCCAACGCGGTCAGGCTCAAGATACTGGCGCTGCTGTATACGAGCTCGCGCAGCTTTACCGAGATCATGTCGGAGCTGCAGATGCAGAAGGGGCACCTCCAGTTCCACCTTAGGAAACTGGTGGACTCTGGGTACGTAATCGTGGACCGCAGAACGCACCTCTACTCCCTGGGGGAGAAGGGACTGATGGCGGTCGACGGCCTGGGTCAGATCTTCTCCAGGCTTTAGGTGCCGCCGCTCCCCCATTCTTGTTCAAGGTGCCTAGAGGACCAGCTTACCGGGTGACCATCTGGGTGGTCCCTTTTCTCCGATAGATAAGCCTTTTATATGACCACTCCTTTGAGCGTTCCTGCTCTTATGAGCCCGTGAATAATGAGGATGTTAACGCATCGGAAGGAGGTATAAGTTTGGCAAAAGCAGTGTTCGTTAGATTCGAAATGCCCAAGGAACTCAAGGACAAGGCCTATGAGGTCGTCGAGCTGGCCCGGGACACCGGCAAGCTGAAGAAGGGCACCAACGAGGTCACCAAGATCGTGGAGCGCGGAGAGGCCGTCCTGGTCGTTCTGGCCGAGGATGTGCAGCCGCCGGAGATCCTGGCTCACATGCCCATGCTCTGCGAGGAGAGGAACATTCCATACGCATACGTGGACAGCAAGGCCCAGCTGGGTGCCTCCTGCGGATTGGAGAAGCCCACCGCCTCCATCGCTGTGCTCGATGCCGGAAAGGGCAAGCCCATCCTGGAGGCCTTGGTCGACCAGGTCAAGAAGATAAAGGGCTAAAGGGTGTCATAGATGGCAGACGAAGATAGCATTCCTTCAGAGGTCGTAGAGATAATCGGCAGGACGGGCATGACCGGGGAAGCCACCCAGGTCAAGGTCCGCGTGCTGGACGGCCGCGACAAGGGAAGGATCATCACCAGGAACATCATGGGACCGGTCCGCATGGGCGACATCCTGATGCTCAGAGAGACGTCCAGAGAGGCCAGGAAGCTCTCCCTGAGGTAAGGAGGTCATTCACATGGTAGAGCAACACTTATGCTCCTTCTGCGGAGAGCAGATCGAGCCAGGAACCGGCAAGATGTACGTCAGGAAGGACGGCACCACCTTGCTCTTCTGCACCAACAAGTGCTACAAGAACATGATCGAGCTGAAGAGGGTGCCCAGGAACATCACCTGGACCAAGGCCTACGCCACCAAGAAGGGCATAACCATGGCGGCCAAGGAGAAATCCGAAGAAAAGGCCGAGGAGAAGGTCGAGGTCAAGGCCGAGCAGAAGGTGGAGAAGAAGGCCGGGCCCAAAACGAAGACCGTCACCAGGAAGAAGGCCAGGGCCGCCAAGAAGGCCGAGGCCGCGACCGCCGCGAAGGAGTGAGCCCCCATGATGGAGCGCACCTTCGTGATGCTGAAGCCGGATGCCGTGCAGCGCGGTCTGATGGGCCAGATAGTCGCTAGGCTGGAGGCCAAGGGCTTCCGCCCGGTGGCCATGAAGTTCATGCGCATCCCGCGCGAACTGGCCGAGAGGCACTACGGTGAGCACAAGGGCAAGGGCTTCTTCCCCGGGCTCATAAGCTACATGACCTCCGGCCCGGTGCTCGTCATGGTCTGGGAGGGGGACAACATCATCTCCGTCATGCGCGGAATGATGGGCAAGACCAACCCGGTGGAGGCCGCACCCGGCACCATCCGCGGGGACCTCGCCCAGCAGACCGGCCGCAACATAATTCACGGCTCCGATTCCTCGGAGTCCGCTAAGCGCGAGATCGAGCTGTTCTTCAACGACTACGAGCTCCTGAGCTACGAAGCCTGCAACAAGGTCTGGCTGTTCGAGTAGGCGCAAACTCCTTCCTGAAACCCACTTTTTCATTTTTCCATTTCCAGTTGTTTCATTGGTCCCATCCGGCCCCGAGAAAGATACTAATAGGCATTCTCAAATCCGATGAACATGACCATCCGTCAACCGATCGTCAGCGTGCTGGGCCACGTGGACCATGGCAAGACCAGCCTGCTGGATTACATCAGAGGAACGGCGGTCATGACCCATGAAGCGGGGCGCATCACGCAGCACATCGGGGCCACGGAGGTTCCGTTGGAGCACGTGAACAAGGTCTGCGCCAAGCTGCTCGGCAGCAGGAAGTTCAACGTGCCCGGTCTGCTCTTCATTGATACCCCGGGACATCATTCGTTCACCACGCTGAGGGCGCGGGGAGGTTCCCTGGCGGACATAGCCATTCTGGTCATCGACATCAACGAGGGGCTGAAACCCCAGACCCTGGAGTCCATCAGCATCCTGAGGCGCTTCAAGACCCCCTTCATAATCGCCCTCAACAAGATCGACCTGGTGGACGGTTGGGAGAGCCATCCCTCCGCCCCTTTCATCATTTCCGAAAAGACGCAGAGCGAGGAGGCCCAGGCCGCCTTGGCCGAGAAGATGTACGCCGTCGTCGGCCGCCTGGCCGAGGAGGGGCTGTCCTCGGAACGTTACGATCGCATAGAAAATTTCGCCAAGAACATAGCTCTGGTGCCTATAAGCGCCCGAAACGGGGAGGGGGTTCCGGACCTCCTGCTGGTACTGGTCGGACTGGCCCAGCGCTTCCTGGAGGAAACCTTAAAGACAGAGATAGGCCCGGCCAAAGGCACCATACTCGAGGTGAAGGAGGAGAGGGGTCTCGGGCAGACCATCGACGTCATCCTGTACGACGGGGAGCTGAGACAGGGGGACAACATCGCCTTGGGCACCAAGGGGAAACCGCTCATCACCAAGGTCAAGGCCATTCTCAAGCCCAAGCCCCTGGACGAGATCCGGGACCCGCGGGACAAGTTCGACCGCATGAAGGAGATCACCGCCGCCGCCGGGGTCAAGCTGCTCTGCCAGAATCTGGAGGGGGTCGTCGCCGGCGCTCCGCTGCGCGCCATCAAGAACAACCAGGACGAGGTGCTCAATGAGATCGCCGAGGAGACCAAGATCAACATCGAGGTCGCCGACAACGGCATAATGATCAAGGCGGACGCCCTAGGGTCCTTGGAAGCACTGGCCTATGAATGTAAGCGGGCCGATATACCGATCCGCAAGTACGAGACGGGCGACATATCCAAGCGGGACATAATCGAGGTCAGCGCGTATACCGATCCATTGCACAAGGTGGTCCTCGGCTTCAACGTCAGCATGCTGCCGGACGCCAAGGACGCACTGACCACTCACGCATCCAAGGTCTTCCTGAACGCCGTGGTCTACGGCCTCATTGACGACTATCAGAAGTGGGTGGAGGAGGAGAAGCGCCGCGCCGAGGCGGAGAAGCGTTCCCTGGTGGCCTTCCCCGGGAAGATACGCGTATTGCCGAACTGCGTGTTCCGGGCCAGCAAGCCCGCTATCGTGGGCGTTAGGGTACTGGCCGGGCGCATTCGCAACAATCAGAAGCTGATCGCCCCCGACGGAAGGGAGATCGGGCGTATACGGTCGCTACGCACCGGCGAGGACGTTCTAAAGGAAGCCATCGTCGGCCAGGAGATCGCCGTGGCCATAGAGGGTGCGACGGTCGGAAGGCAACTGGACGTAGAGGACATCCTATACGTCGATATTTTGGAATCGGAGATCAAGAACCTCCAGGACTACGAACTGAACTTGGATGAAAAGGAAACTCTGGAGCAGCTTCTGGAGATCAAGCGGAAGGCCGATCCGTTCTGGGGCATGTGATCATCTTTCCTTGCCGCAGTACGGGCAATAAACGCCGTCGGATATGGACACCTTCCCGCAGTTGGAGCACCTCTTCTTGCGCTCTTCGTCCACCCGGTTCAGGCGGTGCTTGACCCACATGTTCAGGAGGAGCAGGAACACCACCCCCAGCAGGGCGATCAACACCATGAGGGCGATGAACAGGTCCCAACGAGGCTCCTTATGTACGTCCACATTCTCTGCGCTGTACTCGTAATGGACCTTTAGCTCGGCCGGGGCGTAGGGGCCGATGCCAACCTCCGAGTTGTCGATAAGCAGAACGTAATCTCCCTCATCGAAGAGGTACACCAGGTTGTAGGCCGGGACGGCCCCGGCGTGATCCGAGCCCCAGCCGATCACCAGCTGATACGTCCCGCCGGAGATGTATTCCTGGTAGGTGTCGGCGGTCATGACGTATACGTCGAAGGAATCCTGTGCCGAGCTGTCGTCCAGATACACCAGGTAGCGAACGTTGCCGGCGTTCGACGGGTCGTCCAAATGGTCATCGGTGACCGTGAAGTTCAGCAGGACCAGGTGCCCTCCGGCCGGTATCACCACCTCCCCGTCCCCGGATCCCGCCGCGGCGGGCGCCGGTATAAGAGCGGCCAAGACGACCACCAGGGCCATGAGCAGGACGGCGGACTTGGGCATGTCCGAAATATCCGATTCCACCTAGATAAACCATGGTCAGGTTCATCTACGCCAATAGCATTGAGGTGCCGATGAGCCGCAGACCGGTCATCCACAAGTCGAACCCGGCCACCCTCGAGCCGTTGGGAGAGGTCGAGTGCGCCTTCCCCGAGGAAGTTCCCAGGATGGTGGAGTCGGCCAGGGCCGCGCAATCCTCCTGGGGACGGGAGACGCCGGACAAAAGGTCCAGGGTGCTAAGGGAGGTGCAGACCATCCTGGCCGAGCGGACGGACGAGTTCGCCGAGCTGGTGTCCAGGGAGACCGGCAAACCCCTGATGGAATCGCTGGCCACGGACGTAATGAACGCCCTGAGCGTGGGGGACTTCGCCGCCAGCCGGGTGGAGCACCTTTTCCGCGATTCGAAGGTGGACTTCGGCCCTTTGTCGTCAGTGATGCGTTACATGGGCCGATCCTCGCACCTCATCCCGCGGCCTTTGGGCGTGATCGGCATAATCGCCCCCTGGAACTATCCCCTGGCCATTCCCTATTCTCAGGTCATGATGTCGCTGGCCGCCGGGAACGGGGTGGTGCTGAAGCCATCCTCTAGCACGCCGCTCACCGCCCTGCGCATGGCCGAAATGTTCAAGGAGGCCGGGGTGCCGGAAGGGCTTTTGCAGGTGGCCATCGGTCCCGGGTCCACGGTGGGGGAGGCGCTCGTCCGGTCGGACGTGGACCGCATCATCTTCACCGGCCACACCGAAGTAGGCCGAACTATCATGGTCCAGGCCGCGCAGAGGCTTACGCCGATAACCCTGGAACTGGGCGGCAAGGACGCCATGATAGTCCTTAAGGACGCCGACCTGAAACGAGCGGCCAGGGCAGCCTGCTGGGGCGCTTTCGTCAACTGCGGGCAGACCTGCGCGGCCGTCAAACGCATCTACGTCGAGGAGAGCGCGGAAGCTAAGTTCACCTCGCTTCTGCTGAGAGAGGTGGCCGCCCTAAGGCAGGGCTTCGACCTGAGCGATCCCGGCGTTTCGATGGGGTCTATGATCTCCGAGGGGGCGGTGAGGGATATGGAATCACAGCTCGCCAAGGCGATCGAGCAAGGGGCCAAGGTGCTTATCGGCGGAAAGCGGCCGAAGCGCATTGGCCATTTCTTCGAACCCACGGTCCTCAGGGCGGAACAGAATATGGACATAGTGCAGAAGGAGACGTTCGGCCCGATAACGACCATTATGGCGTTCAAGGGCGAAGAGGAGGCGGTGAGGCTGGCGAACGACAGTCCTTTCGCCCTGAACGGCAGCGTGTGGACCTCCGATGTCGCCAAGGGGCGGGGGGTCGCCACCAGGCTGCGTTCCGGAACGATCACCGTCAACAACGTGGCCTACACTTACGGATTGGGAGCGACACCTTGGGGCGGCAGCGGGGAGAGCGGTTTCGGTCGTACGCACGGTGACGCCGGTTTCGAGGAACTGATCGAAAGGCAGCACGTGCACCTGGACCGCGGTAAGTTCCCTTCGGAGATCTGGTGGCCCCCCTATGGAAAGGAGGGCACGGAGGCCATGCACGACTTCACCGGGCTGGCCTTCAATGGGGAAAGGGACCGTCTGCTGCAGAAGCTGTTGAAGGCGAGACGCCTGATGCGCCGCTGAGCGTGAAAGGGCGCTTATTTATAGCCAGGTGGCGTTCGTGAAAGGGCACGGTGACACAGCATGAGGAGCAGGGGATGGAACCGCAGGGCCAGGTGGTACTTCTCCCTGACCATCGTCCTGATAGTCATCGCCTGGACCTACACCTGGTTCAGCCGGGAGGTCCCTCTGCACCACCATCTGCTGATACCCTTCTCCTTCGTCACCCTGGGCATGGCCATAAAGTACGGCGACCAGGTCTTCGACCTTAACATAGGGAGCAAGCGCAGGGCCATCCTGCTATCGGTGCCGACCGGGCTGCTCATGGGCGCCCTGATATTCCTGGACGAGGGCTCGGCGACCATCTTCATCGGGTTGCTGCTGGCATTGCTCATCGCTTCCAAGTACGACAACATCGCCTTCAAGCTGGGGTTCGTGGCCGCCGGCTCCATAGCCGTGCTGGCGGTGCTGAACGGCAACCCTTTCCATCTGATCGGGGCATTGGCGGTCATGGCGGCCGCCTTCGCCGACGAGGTGCTCAGCGACCGCGGGGACAAGATGGACGGCGGAACTATATCGCTGATGCTGAAGGAAAGGCCGGTCCTCAAGGTGGCGGTTCTCGTTCTTTGCCTGGTGGGGGCCCTGCCGACCCTGCTCTATTTCATCGCCTTTTTAGGGTTCGACACCGGTTACTCGTTCGTGGAACAGATCAGCCTTTCAGGGGGGATAGGCCGTCGAGAGGCATGATGTACTGGTGATCGGCGCCGGTCCGGCCGGGGCCGCCGCGGCGTTCTTCATTCCCTATCTGAGCGAAGGGAAGCTCAGCGTGCTCTCCCTGGAGAAGTTGGACCGGAACTATTCGAAATATCATCATATGTGCGGCGAGGCCATCAGCAAGAGGGCCTTCGAGGACCTGGCGCCCCTGGAGCCGCAGGCGGTGCAGTTCGGGATCCGCCGGGCGGTGGAGCATTGGCCCGGCGACGTGGTCATTGAGACCGAGACGGACGGTTTCATCATCGACCGCCCGAAGTTCCTCCGCCAGGTGTTGGACCGTGCAAGGAAGGAAGGCTGCCATACCGAGGTCGGAGCGGCCTTCGAAATATCCAGGCGTTCCGATGGCTACTTGGTAAGGACAAAGGACGGCCGGGAGTTCTCCGCAAAATTCCTGGTGGGGGCGGATGGCTGGAACTCATTGGTCCGCCGGACCTTCTTCCAAGGCGGTCCGCGCCTGCTGTGGGCGGAGCAGTTCGTTACTGAGGAAGCGACGGACAAGGACGCCATGCACTTCTACTATGACCAGAGGTATCAGGGCGGGTATCGCTGGGAGTTCCCTCACGTCGCCGGGAAGCGCATCGGCTTCACCCGGGGAGCGGACGAGAGGCCGCGGTTCCTGGAAAGGCACGGACGGTCGATACCTTACGGTTACGATAAGGTGGTGAAAGGGAACACCTGCCTGATCGGTGATGCCGGAGGACAAGCGAACCCCATCACCTTCGGGGGGATCCGCATCGGCATGACCGCGGCCAAGATGGCCGCGGAGGCCATCGTGAGAGGCAGACTGGAGCATTACGCGAGACAATGGCCGCGATCTCCCTACGCCTCGCCCGCCTACGTTAAGGCCTTCGATTCGTTGCGGGAAATGGACAATGCCGAGCTTTTCCGCTCGGTGCGGCCGTTCCGGAAAGGGTACGGCAAGATCCCCGGGGCGTTGGCGATGCTGAGCGGTAAGAAATATCGGGAACTCTATCGTGCTTACGAACTAGGCGCGAAATGGGGCTGGTGACATGATGGATTGCGACGTTCTGGTGGTTGGTGCCGGTCCGGCCGGCAGCGGGGCGGCCCGCGCTTCGGCGCTTGCGGGCGCGAAGACCCTGATGGTTGACAAGAAGAAGGAGATCGGTACGCCGGTGCAGTGCGGCGAGGTCATCGGGCTGGACCTGGTGAAGCGCTCTGGTATGCGCATCCCATCCAATGTCATAGTGTCCAGGCAGGCGTTCACTCGCTTCATCCTCGGCCGAGAGGTCGCCATCGACAACTCCGAACCATACTGGCGGGGGGTGACCGTGGAGCGCAAGATATTCGACAAGCATCTTGCCTTCCGCGCGGCCTCCGCCGGGGCATCCGTACAGGCGGACACCAAGCTCCTCTCGGTGAAGATGGACGGAGGTAAGGTAAGCAAATGTCTGCTCAGTCACCATGGGGACGAGGTCGAACTGTCGCCGAAGGCCATCGTGGCCGCTGACGGGGTGCATTCCACTCTTTCCAAAGAGCTCAAGGCGGAGTTCTTCGCGCCGAAGGACGTTGCCCGAGGTGTTGAGTTCGAGCTCGTGGCCAAGCGGGACATCCCGCAGTGCATGCAGATCTTCATCGAGCCGGAGATCGGCCTCGGCTATGGGTGGATCATCCCCAAGGGAAAGAGGAGGGCGAACGTCGGTGTCGGCCTCGTTGGCGTCAACGCCTCCCGCCGTTCCTTCCTGGAGGATTGGATCTCTGGGCATCCGGTGGTCTCCCGATACTTCGATGTGGACAAGGTCCTGGAGGTCAAGATCGGAGATGCCCCCGTCCCCGGTTTCTTAGGAGGACCGGTGCGCGGCAACGTCCTCTTCTGCGGCGACGCCGCCGGCCAGACCCTGGCTTTCGTCGGTGAGGGAATCATGCCGTCCTACATCTGCGGCGGCCTGGCCGGGAAGCACGCCGCCCTGCTCTCGCAGGGAAAAGAACAGAAGTACGAGGAGGACCTGGTAGAGAACATGGCCGATCAGCTGATGTTGGGGGCGGTCCTCAGGGACACCCTGGTCGAGCTGTGGTCCTCGGACGGCTTGGACGGCAGGATGCGTTCGCTTCTCTCGGGCGCCGTCATGAACGAGCTGGTCTCCCCGAACGACATGATGCGCTCCATGACGGCTCTGGAGGGCGATCCGCTCAGCGCGTTCAAAGCCCTCGTCAAGGACAGCGGAAGGACCATCAAGGTCAAGCACTGCTGAGGGACCGCCACACACCTCCGCCGTCACCAATAATTATTTAAGCGGTACTACATTAGGGCGGAATACTCATAACGCTCAAAAGGTGTTTGGAATGGTTGAATTTAAGGCCGTTGTTAACGACATGAAGACCGGCAGATCCTACAATGTCCCGGTGTCTGGGCATCACGCCAACTCCCTGATCGGGAAGAAGATAGGCGACACCATTGATGGCATATTCGTGGGACTGCCTGGCTACAAGCTTACGATCACTGGCGGAAGCGACAAGGACGGTTTCGCCATGAGAAAGGACCTGCCCGGACCGCGCCGGAAGAAGCTGCTGCTGACCACCAGCACCGGTTTCTACACCACCGAGGGCGGCCTGAGGAGAAGGAAGTCCGTGCGCGGCCAAGCCGTCGCCACCGACACCGTCCAGATAAACATGAAGATCGTTTCTCAGGGCCCCAAGCCGGTCGAGGAACTGATCCCCAAGAAAGAGGAGAAGAAATAATGAAGGTGTCCCGCCAGCCTGAGGTCAACATCGGGATGATCGGCCACGTGGACCACGGCAAGACCACGCTGACCAAGGCCCTTTCCGGTGACTGGACCGACCGCCACTCCGAGGAGATCAAGAGGGGCATCTCCATCAGGCTGGGATACGCGGACGTATCATTTTACAAGTGCAAGAAGTGTGAGGAGACCTATTCCAACACCACCACTTGCAAGGTCTGCGGAGGGGAAGCGGAATTCGTTCGCTCCGTCTCCTTCGTGGACGCTCCCGGGCACGAGACACTGATGGCCACCATGCTCTCCGGAGCGGCCATGATGGACGGCGCGCTTCTGCTGGTCGCCGCCAACGAGGAATGCCCGCAGCCCCAGACCAAGGAGCATCTCATGGCGCTCTCCATCATCGGGGTGGAGAACATCATCATCGTTCAGAACAAGATCGACATCGTCACTCGCGAGGAGGCGCTTGAGAACTACAACCAGATAAAGAAGTTCGTCAAGGGCACCATCGCCGAGAACGCTCCGATCATCCCGGTTTCCGCTCATCACGACGTCAACATCGACAAGCTCATTGACGCCATCCAGAAGTACATCCCGACCAGGAAGCACGACGAGAAGAAGCCGGCCAAGTTGTTCGTGGCCCGCTCCTTCGACGTCAATCAGCCTGGCATGTCCCTCGACGAGCTTAAGGGCGGGGTGCTCGGCGGCACTTTGATGCAGGGCGTGCTGAAGGTCGGCGAGGAGATCGAGATCTCCCCCGGCCGCAAGGTGGAGCAGCCCGGCGGCAAGTTCACCTGGGAGACCATCACCACCACCATCGAATCTTTGCATACCGGCGGAGGGTCCGTGAACAAGATAAGGCCTGGCGGTCTCGTCGCCATAGGCACCAAGCTCGATCCCTCGATGACCAAGTCGGACGGGCTCACCGGCCGCGTGGTCGGCAAGCCGGGGACGCTGCCTGAGGTGCACTTCAAGTTCAAGATGACCACCCACCTGCTGGAGCGCGTCGTCGGTACCAGCGACGACATGGTGGTGGAGAACATCAAGACCAACGAGCCCCTGATGCTGAGCATCGGGACGGCGACGACCGTCGGCCTGGTCACCAGCGCCCGCGGCGATCAGTCCGAGGTGGCCTTGAAGATACCGGTCTGTGCCGAGATAGGTCAGCGGGTGGCCGTCTCCCGCAAGATCGCCAACAAGTGGCGCCTCATAGGCTACGGCATCGTAGAGTGAGGCTTCATGCAGAAGGTGGTCCTGGATACCAACGCGCTCCTAATGCCATTCGAGTTCAGGATGAACTTGGACCTCGAGCTGGCGAACCTTTTCGGGGAGTTCGAGGCGTACGTGCCCGGGCCGGTCATCGGCGAGCTGAAGCGTTCTGACAGCAAGCACGCCAAGGCCGCGCTGATGCTGGCAGGCAAGTACATCCGTTATGAGACGTCGACGCAGGGAGACGCTGGCGTCCTGGAGGTGGCCAAGGCCTTGAACGCCATGGTGGTCACCAACGATTTCATCCTGAGGCGCAAGATGAGGGCGGAGGGCGTGCGCGCCATATTCCTGCGCTCGCGCAAGCGCCTGGTCATCGAGGAATGATCAGATCAGAGGCCGGGCGGGGTCGTCCGGTCCGCTCTTAGCTTCCTTGTTTATCTGCTTCAGACGGATCTCGCAGATCTCCTTTCCGCGGTCGGTGATGGCGAACACCGGGACCTTGGTGCCGACCTGCATGGCGCCGAGCCTCCTGCCGATGTCCCACATGTGCTTGGAGGCGCAGGCGGTGGCCACGTCGCAGGTGTCGTAGAGCATCTTCGCATCTTCCTCCGTCACGCCAGAGGTGTGCACGGCGAAGAGCACCACGTGCTCGCCGAACTCCTTTTTCAGCAGCGCCGCTTCGTTGCCCCGCACCACCGTGACCCCTATTTTCCGGTAGCCCATGTCCCAGGCCTTGCGAGCCCCGGCCACCTGGTCTATCCTTGCCGTATCGGGGTCCAGCACCCTGTCGCGACCGATAGCCTTGATGACGTTCTGAAGCGGGGTCGTCTCCACCATGCCGGATATCCTGCCGCCAATTCCCTGGATGAGCTCTGGGTCGTCGACCACGGCCGTGCCGGAGCCGTCGCATACGCAGACCGAGCAGTCCAGTATTCCCTTGGTCACGCACATGCTCATTATTTCGGAGATGCCGAAGCTCAGATAGTCCTTCATGCGCATCTCCCTTTTCTCGGTAAAAATACCGAAGTCCCTGATGCGGAACTCCACGTTCTTGCGTACGCTCTCCTTGGTGAGCTTCTCGATCCCTCGGTACTTGTAGAACATGGGGCAGAACTCCACCCGCGGCTCGCTCACGTCAACCACGACGCCGTCCTCCACGACCACCCTGGACATTCCAAGGACTTCCATGACATGCCGGTCCTTCGTCATCATGGGTAGGAATGGGGAAATGCAATATCAATCCTGCGACGCTCCCTAGTAATCTATTAATGGAGATAAGCGATAACCAGGAAAGTAATCTATTACGGATTACGGAGTAGCAGGTCGGGGAGTTGTTACCTTTGGAGCCAGAGAACGACGAGAAGTTCGTTACCGCCCTCAGGCGCATCGCGCTGATGGGGGGATTGCACGATTACGTCGCCCTTTCGTCACGCGAGCTCGGTGAGATGCTGGACATGTCCCAGCAGTCCGCGTCCAAGCGCATCCTGGAGCTTCTGGACGGGAAGCTCATCGAGCGCGATCTTGGCGCTAGGCGCCAGCGCATTCGCATAACCGCCAAGGGGGCGGACATGCTGCGCAAGGAGTACATCGAGTATCAGAAGATATTCGAGATGAAGGACGAGCTGGTGATCAAAGGCACCGTCGTAGAGGGCATGGGCGAAGGCCAATATTACGTCACCCAGCCTGGCTACATGGAGCAGTTCGTGGAGAAGCTTGGCTTCAAGCCCTACGAAGGCACATTGAACGTCAAGCTGCTTGCCACGGAGCACCACAAGCTGGACACCCTGCGCAACGGACGCACCATCGACATCAAGGGGTTCGAGCGCAACGGACGGACCTTCGGGGACGTGCACTGCATCCCGGCCAGCATACAGAACGTGGAGTGCGCGGTCGTTCTTCCCAGGCGCTCGCACTACGAGGACGTCCTGGAAGTGGTCTGCAAGTTCCACCTGCGCCGCACGCTCGGTTTGGAGGACGGGGACCAGATAGAGGTCCGCATACACCTCAACTTCTGATCATTTGACGCTTTTGACGGCGGAACGGAAGATGGAAAGCCCGTCGCCGTCCTCCTTCCACTTCGCCCTCGTCCAATCGGGATGGGTCTCCCTTTTCAGCACCCGCTCCGGGTGGGGCATCATGCCCAGGACGTTCCCGGCCGGATTGCATATGCCGGCGATGTTGTACAACGAGCCGTTCGGGCACCAGGGGTATCCGGCGTACTCTCCCTCTGGGTCCACGTAGCGGAACATGACCTGTTCGTTGTCCAGCAGACGATCCAGCATCTTCTTCTGCTTGGAATGGGGGAACATGAGCTTCCCTTCGGCGTGCGCCGAGGGGTACATGACCACCGATCCTTTGGGGATGTGGGAGGTGAAGACGCTCTTCCCCTTCTTCTCCTGTCTGAGCAGGGTCGGTCGGCACTCGAACCGGCCGGAATCGTTCGTGTAAAGCGCCGCTTCCGGCTCCTCGGACATGGTGCCGTCCATCGCCGGAAGCAATCCAAGCTCCACCAGGATCTGGAAGCCGTTGCAGACGCCGAAGACCGGTTTGCCGTCCTCCACGAAGCGGACGATGTCCTTCTTCAGCCCGCTCTTCATTCGGGCGGCGAATATCGCTCCCGCTCTAACGTAATCGCCAGCGGAGAAGCCGCCCGGAAGCATCAGGATGTCATAGCTGCCCAGGTCCCGCTTCAGATCGGAAGGGCACTGGCCGAGCAGCTGCTTCAGGTGTACTTTTTCCGGGGAAGCTCCTACGGTGGCGAAGGCCTGAGCGGCCTCGTCCTCGCAGTTCGTACCCTCTATCCTAAGCACGCAGACCTTGACGTCCTTCATCAGTTCACCCCATCAGCTTCGGGAGCGCGCCGCTCCATGCCTTTCTCATTTCCTTCAGTGGCACGTCGGTCCTTTCATCCTTAGTGGTAATACTAAGAACGCGGCCGCCGACCTTTCCCAGCTTGACCACTGGAACGGTCATCGTGGCCAGGAACTCCTTCTCCTTGGCAGCCTCTATCTCCACCACCCAGCGGGTGTTGCTCTCGGAGAACATGTACCATATGTCCTGGTCCGTCTCGACGGTCGCTCCGATGTCCCCTCCCAGGCACATCTCGGCCAAGGCGATGGCCAGACCGCCGTCGGAAACGTCATGGCAGGAGGCGATGAGACCTTTCTTCATGGCCGCATGCATCTGGTCCATGGAGCTCTTCAGCCCCTCCGGGGAGACGTCCGGGACCTCCCCGCCCAGACCGCCGTACCGGCGGTAAAGGGCGGAACCTCCGAACTCGTTCGATGTCTTACCGACCAGGTAGAGGCGGTTGCCTTCCTTCTTCAGGTCGGTGGTGACGCATCTGCGCACGTCCTCCACTATGCCCAGTCCAAGCACGGTCGGCGTGGGGAGAACGGAGCCTTTAGCGGTCTCGTTGTACAAGGAAACGTTACCGGACGGGACCGGCAAGTTCAGGTATCGGGCCAGGTCGCCCATTCCGGCCACGGCCTGCTTCAGCTCTCCCAGTCGTTCAGGCTTCTCCGGGTTTCCGAAGTTTAGGCAGTCGGTGAAGGAATCGGGGTAACCGCCCACGGCTATGATGTTGCGGCAGGCCTCGTCGATGGAGGCCATGCCGCCGCGGTAGGCGTCCAGCCCGCAGAACCAGGGGTTGACGCCGATGGCCAGGGCCAGTCCGCGTTCCCGGTCCGGAAGGGGCTTGATTACCGTGGCGTCCGAGGGTCCGCCCTTGTTGATGACCCCCGAAGCGGGCTTCACGACGGTCCCGCCTCGGACCTCATGATCGTACATTCGGAACACCCACTCCTTGCTGGCGATGTTCGGGTCGGCCAGAAGGTCCAGGACCACGGTCTTCAGGTCCGGTAGCTTCGGCACGATCTCCTTGATCATCTTGGAGGGGGTCTCGATCTTGCAAGGCCGGCAATATTCGGGTCCCTTGGTCAGGAAGTCCAGGTCCACCTGGAAGACCTGTACGCCAAGCCATTTCAAGGTGACCTGCTTCCCAGGAACGACCTTTCCGATCACGGTGGCGTCCACGTCCCACATGGCGAAGAGGTCCAGGATGCGGCCGACGTTCTCCTCGGACGCCGCGAGCATCATGCGCTCCTGGGACTCGGAGACCCAAACCTCCCAGGGAGCCAGGCCGCTCTCCTTCAGCGGTACCTTGTCCAGGTCCACCTCGGCCCCGCATCCGCCGGACAAGGCCATCTCGCCAACGACACAGGAAAGCCCTCCTCCGCCCAGGTCCTTCATCCCATTGATGAGGCCGAGCGAGTTCACTTCCAGGCAGGCGTGGATGAGCGGTTCCTTGGTTATCGGGTCACCGAGCTGAACGGCTCCGCGGCTCTCGTCCTCGGATTTCGAGCTCAGCTCGGCGGAGGCGAAGGTAACACCATGGATACCGTCGCGGCCGGTGCGCCCACCGCACAGGATCAGATGATCGCCAACTCCGCCCACGGCATTGTCGCGCAGATCTTTCTTTTTAACGATGCCGACGCATCCCACGTTCACAAGGCAGTTGCCCAGGTACGATTCGTCAAAGTACAGGCCACCGCAGACGGTCGGTATGCCTATGCGGTTGCCGTAATCCCGAATGCCGGCGACGACACCAGATACCAGATATTTGGGGGTCTTCGAACCGGGGGGAAGCTCTCCCTTGTGATCGATGGGACCGAAGAACAGCGGGTCGACGAGGGCAACAGGCTGCGCCCCCATGCACAGCACGTCACGGACTATTCCTCCTATCCCGGTCGCGGCGCCGCCGTACGGCTCTATGGCCGAAGGATGATTGTGGCTCTCGATCCTCAGCGCGTAGCCATATTCATCGTCGAACTCCATGACCCCGGCGTCCCCTCGCGACAGCACCTTGTCGTTGTCAATGCCGAAGATGTGCTCGCGCAGGATGACCTTGGATGATTTGTAGCAGCAGTGCTCGCTCCAGGCTTGCGCTATGGACTCCAGCTCAACGTCCGTAGGACGGCGTCCCAGCGAAACGAAATGATCGCGTATCCGCTTCATCTCGTCCAATGAAAGGGAGAGCCCCATTTCCTTGCTCAATGCCTTGAGCTCATCATCCGTGGCCTCGGCCAGGTCTATCTCCACCAGGCGTAAGGGCACGTCGCGCTTGAAGAACAAGTGGTCCAGAGACATGACCTTCACCTGAGGTCGACCCTGAACTTCTGGATTACTGGGTTCGCTAGCAGCTTGCGGCACATCTCCTCGCACTCCTTGCGGGCGACGGCCGGGTCGGCATCCATCTCTATCTCGAACATCTTGATCGAACGCACGCCTTTGATATCATTGAAACCAAGCAGTTCCAGGGCCTTCTTGGTGTTCTTGCCCTCCGGGTCAGCCACTCCCGGCTTGAGCTCGATCCTTATCTCTGCCACAACCATTGATGCACCGGTTGAGGAATCGCCCTTCAGTAATTAATCTTCTGCCTTTTACTCAGATGCCCCAATATTGGGACACGGCCTCGAACGTTCCGGAAAGTATGAACTCCACGGCCATGGCGGCGAGCAGCAGACCCATGATCCTGGTGAAGGCCATGGTCCCGCTCTTGCCCATGCGGCTGAACAACGGATCGGCATACTTCAGCAGGATGAAGGATATCAGCACCGTGGCCAAGATGCCCAGGAATATGAATCCGAGGTTGATCGTGGGCTCCGAGGAGTCCATGGCGTAGGAGACGTAGATCATGACGGTCGTTATCGCTCCGGGGCCGGCGAAGAGCGGAATGCCCAATGGAACGACGCCGACCTCTTCCTTCTCAGTAGCTTCCTTGGCCTCCTCGTCGGTCATCTTGGCCTTGGTGAGCTGACCTTTGGTCATGGTGAAGGCGATGGAGAAGAGCAACGCGCCACCGGCGATCTTGAAGGCCGGGATGGTGATGCCGTACAGATCGAAGATATAGTTGCCGAAGAGGGCGAAGATGATCAACACGCCTCCGGCGACGATGCAGACCTTGTTGCGGACCTTGCGCTTCAGCTCCGGTGAATAACCTTCGGTGATGGCCACGAACACCGGGATGTTGCCCACCGGGTTCAGGATGGCGAAAATGGAGGCGAAGGCGGTTATGGCGAAGGCCAGGTCCATATGATGGCGAGATGTCTAAGGCTATATAAGAGTTAAGAAACCCGCTTAAATGGAGACCTTGCGAGCGAACACCAGGTATCCGGTGTGACCGAGCGTTTCGTACGACGGACGCACGCCCATCTCATGCACCACCATCTCCCGCTGCATGTTCTCGTAGCTGCGGATCTCCACGAAGCCCTTCTTTCTGAGCTGTCGGACCACCTCCTCCAGCTGGTTGGTGTTTGGCACGTACGAACAGAAGCGCCCGCCGTTCCTGAGCATGGAGGACACGTTCTCTACAGCATCCCAGGGGTCGGGCATGTCCAGGACCGCCGCGTCCGCCACTATGTCCAGGCGGTCCTTCCGGACATCGCCTAGTTCCAATCTCCAAGCGTCACCTAGGCCAGCCTTATCTACGTTCCTTCTGCCCTTCTCAGCGAACTCGGGACGGATCTCCATGGAGACCACCTTTCCCCAGGGACGGACCTGGTTCAAGAGCGCTATGGTCAAAGCGGCCGAGCCGACTCCCGCCTCCAGGACCGTATCACCGGATTTTACGTTCAGTTCCATCAATATCGTCGCCGCATCCTTGGGAGTGATGACCTGGGCGCCTCTTTCCACCGACGACATCATCTCGGACGCTCCCGGCACCAATATCCAGAACCTCTTGCCGGCCAGGGTCAGTTCGGAACCGTCCTCGGCCGCCAGCAGCTTGTCGCCGTCGACCACTCCCATGGCACCTAGCTTCAGCATTCCCTTGTTGAGGACCAGCCAGGTCCTCTTGCCCTTCTCGTCCAAAAGATAAACCAGCGAGCCCTCGGGAAGCATGACTAGGGCATCCTGCCCGGGGATAAAAAGGGTTTCCTCAGTCCTTGAGCTTGGCGCCGCAGTCCCGGCATCGGACGTCCGAGGAAGATATGGCCGCGCCACATTCAGGGCAGCGGGGGATGCCCTCGATCTGCTTGACATCCTTCTTCTTGGGCTCGGGAGCAGGTTCCGGCTTCTTTTCTTCCTTGACCTTCTCCTTAGGCTCCTCCTCCTTCAACTTGTACTCCGGGGGCTGGTAGCTCTTGGGGTCCACGGCCTTGTCCCGGTCCTTCTCCTTCATGGCCCGCGCCCCGATGAAGGCCATGAGGCCCAGCACGGACAGCAGGAAGCCGATCACGAGCCAGATGATCTCCACCTTGCCTTCTTTGTCCATGAACCGGTAGAGGTAGAAAGCGATCCCCACGCCGATCGCCAGCCAGATGATTATTGGTATCCAAAGGTCCAGATCCATCCCTTCCGGCGGCAACATGGACCTATGGATATATCAAATTGATTTTGTACCGGGGCAAGTCTAATAAGGGAGCGGCTTCCGTATTATCATCATGGGCTTCCTCCGGGTCCCATTCGTTCTCGTCCTGGTCCTGGTCCTTTCAGCGGGAGCGGCGGCCGCCCATTCCCCGCAGGTCGCTGACGGCAACACCTCCCCGGAAACGGCTTTGGAGGTTGAGGACACGGTGAAGTCCTGGGCGTTCTATTCGCACCTGCACCATGGGGAGGTTCTGTATTACACCTTCGAGATCCAGGAAGGCGAAAGGCTGCTTCTCAACCTTATCATTCCGATAATCGACGGGGACGAAGGGTTCCTGCCGCGCATGGCGGTCATGGCCCCGGGAATGACGGATGAGGGAGCATTGCCCTCCTGGGTGGAGGTTCCGGATGGCTACGGATATCGGGTGATCGACACCTCGCTTCCGGACGAGGCGACCTATGAGGGGTTCTCCCCCAGCGCCTTCTACGACCTGGGCCGGACGGATTCCCCGGCCCCGGTCACCGGCAAATATTATGTGGCCGTGTTCGCCCCGGCGCCGCAGGAGGGGAACTTCGCCCTGGTGGTCGGCTACGGAGAATCTTTCACCGCCCAGGAGTGGCTGCTAATTCCCTTCAGTCTCTATGCGGTATACCTTTGGGAGGGGCAGGAACCATGGGAGATACTGGCGCCGATGGTCCTCACGGTCATCCTTGGCTCGCTGCTGATCGCCTATTACCGTAAACGCCGGGCCGAGGCTCTGGACCTTCAGCATTCCCTTCTCCTGATCTCCGGGCTTCTGATAGCCGGCACCGCGGCCAGCACTCTGGTGCAGACCATCATTGCGGTGATGGACAGCCATCTCGGTCCGGAGGTCATGATCACGGTCATACTGTTCCTCGTCCCCGGGCTTCTGGGCCTTGCGCTCCTGCGCATGGGATGGAGCGTCGGCGAACCGACGGTGGCGGGGCGGGTCAGGGTGCTGATCATCGCTGTGGTGGCCATCCTGGTCTGGGCCGGCTATCTCGTCGGACCTCTTTTGGCCGCGGTCTCCGCGCTGCTCCCGAAAAAGATGGGAGGATGGCCAGACCGTCAGAACAGACCGAAGTAGTCCACGGCCAATAGGAACAGGCATACGACGAATGCCGCTGGTACCGTGATGACGATACCGGCCTTGGCCATGTCCCTCCGGCCGACCTTTTTCGTACCGTATATCAGGGTGAAGGGCGGGGTGCCGATGGGGGTGATGAAGCTCAACGAGACGCTGAGGCCGCAGGTCAGGACCAGCAGCTCCGGTGGCACGTTCAGGGCGATGGACAACCCCAGCAGGATAGGGATGAACATGGCCGCGGTGGCGGTGTTGCTGATGAAGTTGGTTATGGCGATGGTGACAAATGCCACCGTCAGCAGGACTACGATCAGCTGGGCTCCGAGCAGGGCATCCCCCAGGCCGTCCGCCAGCCATTGCGCCGCCCCCGAGTAGACCAGTCCTTCCCCCAAGGCCAACCCGGAGCCTATGATCAGGAACACGTCCCAGGAGATGGAGCGGGCGTTCTCCCATTCTATGGCCTTGACCACGAACAGGAAGACGGCGGCCGCCAACGCAACGACCGCCGCGCTCATGAAGGATGGCGGCAGTCCAAGCCAGGAGGCGATCTCCGCCCCCAGCACCCACAACGCCACCGTGGGCAGGAAGACCATCAGCGTTCTCTTCTCCCCGGCGCTCAGCGTTCCCATCCTGCGCATCTCCTCGCGCAGCTCCTCGATCTCCAGGCGCTCACCGCGCGAGGGGAACAGCTTGGTCAGCAGGAACCAGGCCATGAACAGAAGCACGAGGCCGAGGGGAACCCCGATGACCATCCAGTCCAGGAAGGTGAACTCCTGCCCTTGGGACAGGAGCCCGGCGGCGATGGCGTTGGGAGCGGAACCGGTGACGGTCATCATGCCTCCGGCCGCGGAGCCGATCCCGACGCCCAGGAGCATGCGGGCGGTGACGTGCTCGCCTATCCCCTTAAGGCGGGATGATATGCCAAGCACGACCGGGATCAATATCGCCACGGCCGCCGTGTTGGATATCCACATGCTGAGGAAGGCCGCGGCGGCCATAAGGAAGAACAGCGTGCGGTCGCGGTCGCCGTCGGCCTTCAGGACCATCATGTACGCCAATCTCTTATCCAATCCATTGAAGCGCAGCGCTTCCGCCAGGATGAGCCCTCCGATCATCAGGAAGACCACCGGGTCGGCGTAAGGCGCCAAGGCGTCGGCGGCCGGGAAAACCCCGAAAAGCGTCAGCAGCACCGGCACCAACAGGGCCGTCGCCGGCAACGGCAGCGACTCAAAGGTCCACATCATGGCGATGCATAGGAAAATACCCAAGGCGTCCTGCACCCGGCGCTCCAGGTCCATGGGCGTAAGGACGAACACCGCCAGCGCCAGGAAGGGTAGGGCCAGCTTGACCGCCCTCTGCCGCATCGGGCTCAGGGTGCGGAAGAAGTGGAAGAACGGTAGCCGGTCCGCTAGAGAATAGATGACGTTGCCCAACGGGCGCCGCTCCTCCCCGTCCCCCATGCCAGCACAATGGGAGCCAGGGATATATTAGGTTCACCGGGGAACAAGATTTTAATAGGCCGACCACGTTTGACGCCCAATGGCCGAGCAAGCCTACCCCAAGAGGACCGTAACGATATTCTCCCTGCTGCTGATCGTGGCAGCGGTGCTGTTCTACTGGGTGTGGGGCGTTTCCTATGGGAGCTGGAACATATTCGCCGCGGAGAACATGGGGGTATATTCCATCTTCGTGGTCCTCCTCGGCCTGGGCGTTTTAGGCCTGTTGCTGGTCAAGTTCAAGCAATAACGGCAACGGAACTATTATATCTAGTCCAGCTGAATATTGTCCAGAGGCGGGATATTTGAAAAAATTGGGCAGCTGGTTCGTGCCGTACCTGATGGGTCTACTGATCATGTTCGAGGGAGTGGCCCTTATCGTCCTGGCGCGGGAGATCGAGCTGGTGGACGTCCTGGTCATGGACCAATTGATGACCATGGTCCTGGGCGTGGTCCTGCTGGTGCTGGGTCTGATGCTTTTCATTCCGCTCTTCCCTCAGCTACAAAGGATCAGCGCACGGCTGATGAAGCGCATGCAGGTGGCCGCCGCGGTGGCCATCCTCGCGATATCCTTGATATTCCTGCTCATCGCCTCGCCGGTCGTCGTCGAGGACTTCGGCAGCTATGACAAGAACTGGGTGGTGCTGGCCGCCGCCCAGCTGTTCCTGCTGGGGATACTGGCCTTCGTGTTCATGTACTATGAACCACTGGCCAACCGCCGCATGGCCTGGCTGGAGTGGCTGGGCATGTTCGCCGCCTGCCTGGTGATAACCGAGGGCATAATCATCTTCGGGCTGCGCGGGGAATTGAACGTTCACGGCGAGCTGCAGAGCGGGCCGGCGTTCATGATAGTCATAGGCGTTGTGCTGGTGGCATTGGGCATCTTCGAGATGGTCATCTTCAACCGCCGCCGGGAAGGGGAATCGGAAAAGACCCTGGAGATACTGGACTGGGCCGGTCTTGTGGTGAGCATCGCCATCGGCGCCTTGGGGCTGTTCGGTTTGACCATTGTGACGTCCATGACCCTGGACGGAACGGTGTACAGTTACTACTGGCTACTGATCGCCGCTATGCTCCTGGCGCTGCTCGCCCCCTTGCTGAACTACACGCAGACGGTGGTCGCCGGACGCGAGGGTTGGAACATGGACCTTGGGCTTATCACCACGATAATACTGCTGATGGCCATACCCTTCGCCGTGGCCTTCTGATCACATCGAGCGGGCGGCGTAGGTGGGCCTCTCCACCGGCTTTCCGCAGACGATGCACCTGCCGTGGTACTCCTCCTTCTGGTAGGGAGAGCCGAGCATCTTGAGGCCGGTCCTCTCCTCGAAGGTGCGGCCGCACTCCTCCTGGCCGCACCACCCGAAGCGCAAGACCTTTTCGGGGACCTTGTCCAAGGAGTCCAGGTCCTGTATGGCGTCGTTGGACGCCGCCAGGGCCTTGGCCCGCATGTCCTTGGAGATCTCGTTGAGCGTATCACGGACAAGGACCGCGACGTTCGTGCGGTCCAATGAGCCCTTTCCACCGGTATCGCGGCGGGCGTAGGCGACCTTGCCGCCCTCGATGTCCCGCATGCCCAATTCCAAGCGCAGGGGCACGCCGCGTATCTCCCAGTTGTGGAACTTGCTGCCCGGGCGCTCGTCGCTGTCATCCAGCTTTACCCGGATCCCGGCAGCCGTGAGCTCCTGCCTGAGCCTCTGTGCTTCCTCGGCCACCTTCTCCACGTTGCCTTTGGCCAGGATCGGAACGATGACCACCTGGAACGGGGAGATGTCCGGCGGGAGCACCAGTCCCTTGTCGTCCCCGTGCACGGCGACGACCGCGCCTACCAGCCTTTCGGACATTCCGAAAGTGGTCTGGTGGGCGAACCTGTGCTCTCCCTTCTCATCCTCGTAGGTGATGTTGAACGGGCGGGAGAAGTTTTCCCGGTAGTGGTGAATGGAGCCTAGCTGCAGACTCCGTCCGTCCGGAAGCAGGGTGTCCACTCCCACGGTGTAGTAAGCGCCAGGGAACTTATCCCATTCCGTGCGGCGCAGCAGGAAGTACGGCAGGCACAGGTGCTTCATGATGTTCTCGAGGATGACGAAGTCCTCCTCCACCTGGCGCTGCGCGTCCTGTTCGTCCGTATGGCAGGTGTGCGACTCGAAGAAGTGTATCTCGCGGACCCGGATGAAGGCCCTGGTCTGCTTCGTTTCATATCGGAACGTATTGACCAGTTGGTAGGTCTTCAGCGGAAGGTCGGTGTGCGAACGGACCCAAAGGGCGAATATCGGGTACATGGCCGTCTCGCTGGTCGGTCTTAAAAGTAAACGAACGTCCAGCTCGTTCAAACCGGCGTGGGTCACCCAATACACCTCGGCGTCGAACCCCTTGATGTGATCTTTTTCTTTATTGAACTCCGTCTCCGGGATGAGCAGGGGGAAGCAGACCTCGTCGTGCTCGGTGGCGTCGCACTCCTCGCGGATGTAGGTGTCGATGAAGCGCATGATCTTCCAGCCGTAGGGCGTCCAGACGTTCATGCCCTTGATGGGGTAGCGCTTGTCGGTGAGGTTGGCCAGTTCCACGATCTCGTTGTACCACTCGCTGAAATCCTCTTGCTTCCTCATGTTAGCACCCTGCCACGGAATGATTCGGAATGAACAGTATCGTTTTAAGGCTTTGCCGAAGGCGAAACGTTACCGTCAAGGCGCCTTTCCATTTTATAAAAAACATAATTAATATATTTATATCTTGAAATTGAATGCGCAGCCGGTCATTATGGTGGGGGACCCAAGCAAAGGCTATGAGATCGCTAGGTATCCAGGCGAGTTCGAGCCAGGGAGCGGGAAGGCCAAGTTCTTCAACATCTACCCATATCTCACGCTTCTTTTCATACCGCTATACCCGGTCATGGTCTGGATGTATCCTGACATACCGGACTATTTCAAGATCTACGCCTACCTCATCGGGTTGGCCATAGTGGTGCCTATGGGCCTGTTCGGTTTCCTGGTCGTGGAGAACGCGCTCAAAGCGCGCGCTTCCCCGATAATCGTCTACTCCAATGGGATCGAGAGCTCCGCCGGACGCCTGGAACGCTGGAGGAAAAGACCCGACTTCGTTCCCAAGGCCATCATAGCTCAGGTGGAGATGAACGAGCACTCCGTCCAACAGGTGAAGGGTTACCGGACATTCATAACTATGAAGATCAAGACCAAGGAAGGATGGGAGAAGTTCTTCACCGCCCGTTCGAAAGAGAGGATGGAAGGTTTCAGGGAAACGGTGTCATCCAAGCTGGGCGTTCCGGTCAAGTACGAGAGATTGACGGACGAACGGGGGAAGAGGATCAAGGCGTCAGATCCCCAGATAGCGCTTCCAGTCGACAACAGCGTTCAATATTGCACTGGTTGCGGTGCGAAGATAGTTACTGGAGCCGGCTTCTGCGGTGTTTGCGGGAGAAGGCTCCGATAGGCTCACTCAAGGATCGCCTTGGCCACTTCCGGCGCCACGGAGATCTGGGAGACCTCCGATTCCAGGGTGTTGGCGCAGGCCAGCTTGTCCACGTGCTTCTTGAGGTTGTCTAGGGCGTTCCCGACGAACAGACCGTGCGTGCAGGCGGCCATTACCGTCCGGGCTCCCAGGCGCTTCAATTCTTCCGTCGCCGCCACGATGGTGCCGCCGGTGGAGATTATATCGTCCACGATGAGCACCTTGCGGTCCTTGGCGTCGATGTTCTTGGGGGTCATGTGCACATGCGTGCCGGAAAGCCTTGTTTTAACCAGATAGTCCCAGTCCACTCCCAAACGCTCGGCCGTCCAACCAGCACGTTTCAGCGCACCCTCGTCCGGAGCTAGGACGAGATCAACCCCGTACTCCTTGAAGAAGTCCCCGACGCAGGGGGCGGCGTGAACGTCCTTCACCTTGGCCTTGGTGAACCAGTCCATGATCTCCGGGTTGTGGATATCTATCAAAATGACCTTGTCCGCGTTCATCTGGATGTGCTCGACCATCACCTTGGCGGAAAGCGGTTCGCCGCGATTGAAGCGCTCGTCCTGTCGGGCGTAGCCGAAGTAGGGGATGACGCAAGTCACCTTTTCCGCTCCCAGCCCCCAGGCGGCGTCCTGCAATAGCAGCAGCTCAACGAGCTTTTCATTGGGGTAGGAGTTCTGAACGATGACGACCTCGCCGCGCAGCGCCTCGCGCTCTATCCTCGTGTAGGTCTCGCCGTCCGGGAAGGTCTTGTTGACGGCTTGCACGTACTCAGCGTTCAGCTGCTTGGCCAGGTCCCTGGCCAGATTGGAGGAGGCGGAGCCGCCGATAACTATCATCGCTCGGAGATTAGGTTACCGATAAATAAGTGATTCTGCCCGGCTGGTAAAACATCATGTCATCCTTTATCGGAAGATCGCCAGGTTCAGCACATACCCAACTTATTTATCGTGCGCGCCTGATATCTTAGACGGATGGGAATGCAAACCAATTCTATTGCGGAGTCCAGCGGTAAGGCCGTCCTTCCTTCCGAGGAAGAGGAGGAGGCGTTCGTGGAGGAAGAGGTCCTGGAGGAGGACGTCGAGGACGTCGATACTCCGGACGAGGTTGTGGTCCACAGGGAGCGCAAGCCCTCGGAACACACCTTGGAGGACGAGAAGTACGGCCAACTGGACGGCGTGGGCATCATCTATGGCAACGTTGGAGCCACGTCATTCCACCTGAGGGTCCTGGGCGACCTGCAGAAGATGGATTACATTCAGGTCGTGCACCAATCGCACGGCTGGGTGCTCGGTCAAGTATCCGATATGGAGCGCAAGACCGACCTTACGCTTGAAAGGGCCAAAAGGCTCAGTGAAGGGATGGACGTGGAGATCGACGAGATCGTCATCGCCCAGATATCCGTTCTAGGATACAGGGACGAGAGGAAGCTGCTGCAAGTGCCGCGTTCTCCGTTCAAGGCCGGGGACATGGTCTACCGGGCCAAGGACCAGCTCATCAAGGAGGTCATCGGCCTAAAGGAGAACACGCCCACTGGCGCTTACTTAGGGAAACTTTTCGGCTACGACATCAACGTCGAGGTGGACATCAACGCCATGGTCCAGAAGCACGTGAGCATCCTGGCCAAGACCGGCGGGGGCAAGAGCTTCCTGTGCGGCGACCTGGTCGAGGAACTGATGAAGCACGACGTCACCGTTCTGATCCTTGACCCGCATGGCGAGTACGGGGCCATGCGGGACATCGGCTCGGTGATGCCCGGAAAGCGCGACTTCGGCATTCAGCCCGTGGGCTTCAAGGACAAGATAATGGAGTTCGCCACTGATACGACGATAAACAAGGACGCCAAGCCTTTGAAGTTCACCCTGGCCAACATCGACGCCCGGGATCTTTTGGCGCTCACCACCATCAAGAACGGGAAGGTCTACCTGAACGCTTTGCGGAAAGCGATCGACGGCCTCAAGGCGGTCAAGAAGGATTACGGGCTGAAGGAGATCATCGCCATGCTGGAGTCCGATGAGGACGCCAACAATCAGACGCTCATCGCCGAGCTCGCATACCTCAACGAGGTCAACATCTTCGCCCCGCAGGGCACCAAGATAGACGAGCTCATCGCCACCGGGAAGACCACCATCATCAATCTGAAGGGGACGCCTCCGGACATCCAGGAGCTGATAGTCACCCGTTTGGCGACGGCAATGTTCGAGCTGCGCAAGCTAGGCAAGGTCCCGCCGATGATGATGATAGCGGAAGAGGCGCACAACTTCTGCCCGCAGCAGGGCGTGACCTCCTGCTCCAAGATATTCCGGACGATCGCCGCAGAAGGCCGCAAGTTCGGCCTTGGACTGACCATCATTTCGCAGAGGGCGGCCAAGATCGATAAGAACGTGCTGTCGCAGTGCAACACCCAGATGATACTCAAGGTCACCAACCCCAACGACCTGAAGGCGATCGTGTCGTCCGTGGAAGGTCTCCAGGAGGGAATGGACCAGGAGATCCAGCGCCTGCCTATCGGCGTGGCGCTCATCATGGGCGGGAACATCCAGATGCCTTTGTTCGTTGAAGTTCGTCCTAGACAAAGCAGGCACGGCGGCGAGTCCGTGGAGATCATCCCCTCCAAGAGGCTGTGAGATGAGGGACACCATTTCCAAGGAGCATCTGGACCGGTACCTATCGATAACGAAACGCGCTCTGGACAAGGTCGCCATATCCGCGCCGGAGCGCTCCTTCAACCGAAAGCTGGCAGATTCCTTCCTGGAAATGGCTCGAACGTACTACTCGGACGCCAAGCACTTCGCCGAGCAGGGCGATTACGTGAACGCCTTCGCCTCAGTGAACTACGCCCACGGCTGGTTGGACTGCGGAGCGCGCATCGGTCTTTTCGACGTGGGGCAGGACGACCAGCTTTTCACTCTATACGAATGATTCAGAGCAGCCTGGGTCCTTTGGAATCCACCGAGCAGCGGTAGACGTCTCCGAACCGCGACAACGCCTCGGTCAAAAGGTCCAGGTCCGGCCCGGTGGCGAAGACGGAGTTGCCGATCATGGCCTGGCTGGCCCAGCCCCATTTCTTGGCCTCCCACACCGCCCTTCTCACTTCCGGTGTGGATAGTCCGGAGCCCTCCATGAACTCGTTCGACAGACGGAAAAAGTTCTCCAGCGTAGGTTCCTTCATCAGAAGGTCCACGCCGCGCGAGCCCACGGAATCTATCTTCTCCATCGTTTCCTTCTTCGAAAGCATCTCGGCGGTCGGTATGGACGGTCCGACGACGGCCAGCACCAGGTCCATGCGCCCGTTCATCCGGCCGACCTCGCCGATAGGCGGCAGTCCCGCTCTTTTCCTGAGTTCGATGCCGCCGCGCATTATTCCGGAAACGTCGCCCATGCCAGTGCGATTGATTATCTCCGCTGAGTGCGCCGCCGCGTAGGCGTCCTCCGCCGGCGATCCAAGAATTTGCGCCAGGGCCCAGGCGGCAGATATCGAACCGGCCGCGCTGGTGCCGAAACCCTGAGCCACGGGAAGTTGCAGCTCGTTGCGCACCTTGACGTCTAGCAGACGATCGCCGAGTATGGACCTCACCGCCCTCTCCGTCACCGGGGCGTCCGCCTTCAGCCCGTTCAGCCAGATGTCCACCTTGCCCGTTCCGTCCGCCACCTCGACCTCGCTGATCACGCCCAACGATATGCTGAGGCCGGCGCCGCGGGAACCGCAGGTCATGACGTCCTCATGCTGACAGACCTGGAACAGTCCGGTTATGTGCCCGGGACAGAAGGCCTTGGCCTTCATATCCTGGACACCTCCTTCATTAAAAGATGAGACACTTCGGACTTGCTGCCCTCCATCTCCATCGTCCGCTTGGGTCGAACCAATATCACCTTGGTGGTTCCAGCCCCGACGTCCTGCAGGTCGTTGGCCACCACCGCCTTGAGCCCGTTCCTTTTCAATGAGGCCAGGGCTTCGTTCACCAGGTCCTCCTTCTCGACCCCGGACTCGGCCTTGAAGCCTATGACCTTGCCGCACCTCTTGCGGATGAGCGGGAGCATCTTCGGAACGCTTTTGAGCTGCAGCTTGGTCACCTTGGCCTCCGAGGGGAGCTTTCCCCGTTTGTGGTCGAACGTGAAGTCAGAAAGGGCCGCGGGGACCATAACCAGATCGTGATCGATGCCGCCGATCATCCTCTCCAGGTCGGCCAGGCTCTCGAAGCGTCTGAGCGGAACGAACGAGGGCAGCGGAACGGAACAGCGTCCCATCCACAGCTCGACGTCCGCCCCTTGGTGATAGGCGGCCTTGGCCAGCTCCGCTGCCGTCTCGCCGGTCCCCTTGTTGGTAACGATGCGCATGTCGTCCATGCTCTCCGCGGACGAGCCGCCGATGATCAGCAGCCGCCTTCCTTTCATGTCACCGTCCGATAGTTTGCGGATGGCCGCGTGGACGATCTCCTCCCGCACGGCTATCTTTGCCTTCTTCCCCTCCATACGGGGGCCGACGAACTCCACTCCCGCCTTTTTCAGCTTTTCAATATTATCGGCTACCATGGAATTGTTGAACATGGCCCCGTGCATCGCCGGGGCGATAAGGACGGGAACGCCCGAGCCTAGCGCCACGGTGGCCATTGTCGTGACGGTGGTATCGTCGATCCCGCAGGCGATCTTGGATATGGTGTTGGCGGTGGACGGCGCTATCAGTAAAAGATCGGCTCTACCCGGAACGTCACCCATGAGAGACACGTGCTGCACCCGGCCGTCCAGTTCGGTGACGGCCTCCTGGCCGGTGGCGAAGCTCATGGCATACGGCGTCACAAGCTTCTGCGCCTCTGGTGTGAGCACCGGAAACACCGTAGCGCCGTGGCGCATGAGGTCCCTGGCCAATTCAAAGCACTCCACAGCGGCGATGGAACCGGTGATGCCCAGCACTATCTTCTTCCCTTGCAACAGGGATGACAGGCTACCTACGATAGCCTCGGAGGGGTGCATGCTGCTAAATTCGGGCGACTCGATTTAAACATATGCCTGAACCGCTTTTTTCACTGATTCAAGCACATCCGCCAGCTTTCCGTTGGAGTCGACGATCGTCCAGTTCGCTTCCCTGGCCAGCATCAGGTAGTTGTCCTGCACCTTGCCTAGGTATCCCTCGCGCTCGAACTTGCTGAGCTCCCCGCGGTCGCCGACACGGCGCATGGCGACCTTGGGCTCGCTTATCAGCAGTATCGTCACCTCCGGATGCCTGATGACCGGGCCGTTCAGGTTCAGCAGCCAGGAGATGGCGTTATCGCCCATGTCCTTCTCCAGGGCAGCGCCCTGGTAAGCCACGGTGGAGCCGTAATAACGGTCGCAGATGACGACCTTGCCCTGCTTCAGCATCTCTTCTATGCGCAGAGTGTGCTGGCATCTGTCGGCCGTAAAGAGCAGCGATTCCGTGCGGGGGTCGAGGTCCTCGTCGTTGGCCCGGCGGACGGCCATCCCCAACCAGTCCTCGGTCGGTTCCGCGGTCAGAACGACATCCCTTCCCTTTTCCTCCAGCCAGGCCTTGAGCTTTTTGGACAGGGTGCTCTTGCCCGTGCCGTCTATGCCTTCCAAAACGATGAAGACTCCCTTCCCGCTCATTTCAGACCCGCCTTGCGCTGGTATATCCTCCAGCTGAGGATAAGCTCCTTCGCCGCGTACACCTCGTCCACCCGGGATATGGAAGTGGATTTGGGCGAGGCCTTGACCTCCGCCGGATCGCCGTTGGCGATGTCCAATAAGGCCTGAGCGTAACGGTCCAAGGTCTCCTTGCTCTCCGATTCGGTCGGTTCTATCATTAGCGCCTCCTCCACCAGGGAGGGGAAGTAGATGGTGGGGGACATGAACCCTCGGTCCAGAAGCGCCTTCGCCACGTCCGTGGCGTGGATGCCCTTCTCCTTGGCCAGCTTTTTTGCAGAAACGACGAACTCATGCTTGCGCAGCTGGGCGAAGGGCATCTCGTACGCCGGAACGACCTTGCTCTTCAGGTAGTTCGAGTTCAGCACGGCCTTCTGGGAGACCTCCTTGAGACCGTCGCTTCCCTGGGCCACGATGTAAGCGTAAGCGCGAACTAGCACGGCGAAGTTCCCGAACATCGAACGAATTTTTCCTATGCTGTCGGTTCGTTCGTAATCCAGGCGGTACTTGCCCTCTTCGGAAACTATACGCGGTACCGGAAGGTACGGCTCCAGGAACTCCTTGACGCCCACCGGTCCAGCCCCAGGTCCGCCGCCGCCGTGCGGGGTCGCGAACGTCTTATGCAGGTTGAAGTGAACGATGTCGAAGTCCATGAGCCCCGGCGCGGTCATGCCCATGATGGCGTTGAGATTGGCGCCATCGTAATAGAGCAGGGCGCCGGCGGCGTGCACCATCTCCGCCAATCTCGTGATGTCCTTTTCGAACAGCCCCAGGGTATTGGGGTTGGTGACCATTACGGCGGCGGTGCGTTCGGACAGCGCCGCGCTTAACGCTTCCAGGTCCACGCAGCCGTCCGGTCCGGACGGGATCTCGATCACCGTAAAACCGGCCATGGCCGCGCTCGCCGGATTGGTGCCGTGGGCGGAATCCGGGACGATGACCTCCGTGCGCGGGACCTCTTTATCCAGGTGATACGCCTTGGCGATCAGCATGCCGGTGAACTCGCCCTGAGCGCCGGCGGCCGGCTGCAACGTCACGGCGTCCATGTAGGAGATGGCGCATAAGGCCTTTTCAAGCTCGCGCATGAGCCGCAATGCCCCCTGCAAGGAATCCTCGTCCTGGCAGGGATGGACGGAGGCCACGGTAGGCAGCGACGCCAACAGGTCGGCGTACTTGGGGTTGTACTTCATGGTGCACGAGCCGAGCGGATACATTCCGTTGTCCACGCCGAAGTTCATCTGCGAGAGGTTGACGTAATGGCGAACGACATCCATCTCCGGGATGTCCGGAAGGCAGAGGCCCTGGCGCTCCATTCCCTCTGGTATTTTGACTTCATCAGCGCTCACCAGGCAGAAATCGTTCTCGCCCTTCAGCTCGAATATGAGCGGCTCGTCGTAACGCGCTTGGCGATAGCTCATTGCGCCACCTCCCTGAGTGCGTTGACGAGACGGTCCATGTCCTCATCGGACGTCATTTCCGTTGCCGTCAGAAGCATATGCTCCGTCAGACGCGGAACGTGCCTTTGCAGCGGAAGGCCGCCGATGATCCCGTGGCGCAGGAGCAGCTTGTTCAGCTTCTCCGGCCTGATCGGTGTCTTCACCACGAACTCGTTGAAATGGACGCCGCTGAACAACGGGGCGTCGAAGCCCTCCAGGGCGTCGACGCGCTCCATCAGTTCGGCCGTCCTCTTCATATTGATGCGGGCGATGGAGCGCAGTCCTTGGGAACCGGTCATGCCCAGGTAGGCGGAGACGGCAACGGCTAGCAGCGCCTCGTTGGTGCATATGTTGGAGGTGGCCTTGCTCCTGCGGATGTGCTGCTCTCTGGTCTGCAGGGTCATGCAGAACGCCCTCCGGCCGTCCTGGTCCCTGGTCATGCCGATCAGCCGTCCAGGCATCTTGCGCACATGCTCCATGCGGCAGGCGAATATGCCCAGCGAAGGGCCGCCGACGTTCATCGGCAGTCCTAGAGGCTGGCCTTCCCCGATCACGATGTCCGCGCCGTACTCCCCGGGCGGTTTTACGAGGGAAAGGGAAAGGGGGTTCACCCCAATGACCAACGGAACGTTCGGGAACTCCTGCTTCAGCTGGGGAGCTTGCGAGTCAATGATGCCGAAAAGGTTCGGCACTTCCGCGTAGATGCCGCAGACCTCATCGTTCATCTTCTCCCGTATGGAATCCAGGTCCAGTTCGCCGGTGAAGGGGTCATAGCTGTACTCGACCACGTTCATCTCGGCCCCGGACACGTAGTTCCTGAGCACCGATCCCTTGTCCCAGGACATGGCCTCCGGCACCAGGAAGGTTTTCTTTGGCAGGATGCGGTGGCACATGGTCGCCGCCTCCCCGAGGGCGGTGGACCAATCGTAGTTGGAGGAGTTGACCGCGTCCATTGCCGTCAGCTCGGCGATGTAGCTCTGATACTCGAAAAGGGATTGCAGCATCCCCTGGCTTATCTCGGCCTGGTATGGAGTATAGGACGTAAGGAGCTCCGAGCGGGAGATGATGGTGTTGACCGCCGCGGGAATGAAGTGATGATAGTACCCTCCGCCAAGGAAGCAGGGGGCGTCCTCAGCGGTGAGGTTATCGGAGAGCATGCGCTTCACCTGGCGCACCACATCCATCTCGCCCTTTCCCTTGAGGAGCGGGATGCCCTCGATGCGCACCTCCCCCGGAATGTCGGAGAACAGCTCTTCCACGTCCCCTATCCCTAGCTCATCCAGCATCCTGCGGTCCAACGGCATGGTAACCAGCCCTCCTAGGCCGATATCTCAATAAATAGTTTGGCTGGACATGTCCTGACACACCTTTTTCCGCAGGGGAACTAGAGGCGTCTGGCCTGCACTTCCTGCACTAGGCGGGAATAGAGCGAGGGCAGCGATTGCACGTCCTTGATGTCCTGCTTGGCCACGATCACCAACCTTCGACGAAGGACATCATCATAGGGAACGGCGTTGGAGGCCAGGGCGTTCCTCAGCAATCGGCCCAGCTGACCGCCCTTACGGTCCCAGTCGGTCATGATGATGGCGCTCTTGCCCTCCTTTGCTAAACGTTCCGCAATAGAGAATATCCCGTCGCTGCTCTGCACCTGGACCATCTCGCCCTTGACGCCCAATATCGTCAGCGCGCCGCGGTCCTTCATCCCCTCGACCAGAATGACGGCCTTGGAATCCCTGGTGATAAGCTCCTCGAGCACCGCCTGCACCTCCTCCAGCCGCTCCTTCGGTGAGCGCCCGAGGGTCATTTCAGTCCTCCCAAAACGTTCCTGACCGCATCTTCGGAGGCCTGGATGCGCACCACCTTCATGCGCTGCGTGTGCCCTCTGGAAACGGTGACCTTGGCTCCGATGACGGAGGATAAAAGCTCCTCCACCTCCTCGTTCGCCCTTCCGCCTTCGGGAGGAGCGCGGACCTTCACCACCAGGCGGTGGCGCCAGGGGTCCACGTCCTGCACCCCGGGCGAGGTGCTGTTGGGAGTGACGATGATATCCATCTCCGAACCGTCCGCCGATGGTCGCAGGCACTTGGAGAGGTCCACGCTCCCGAAACGGGCGGAGGATTACTTAATCCTTAAGAGAATTTTCGACCCTGGCGCTCGCGTTCCCGAGGGGCTAGGTCAGTTTCTTATATCAACAACCGAATCCGTCTGCAATGGCCCCTCCGCTCGAACAGATCAACTACAAGGAGGTCACCGAGATCCACCGCAAGGAGAAGAACTCCCCCGACCTGGTGGAGGTAAGGCGTGACCTCTATCCCGCCTTCCGGGAGTATCTGGAGAAGTTGAGGAAGGAGAGCGAGGAGGAGATCAAGAAGGACCCGTTGTCCTTCAAGGCCACCAGCATGACCAACGAGTTCAAGAAGGTCTCCACCAAGGGCGATCAGATATTCTTCTTCCGCATGCGCAAGATCAACAGCATGGCCACGCGCGCTTCCGAGGGGGCCAAGATGGACCTTGGACGTTTAACGGAGGAGGAGCGGGAGATGTACGACCAGGTTCTCCGTGCAATAAACGAGTGCCGGGACCTGGCCCTGGAAGGAAAGGCGCCGGCGCCCAGGGCTCCGGCACCATCCGGTTCCGTATGCGCCACGGTCGACCAGGGGCAGCTGAGGCAGGCGCTCAGCATGGTGAACGGGAAGGACCATGCACCGGAACATTCAAAACCGGCGGAAAGGGTGCTGGTTCGAATTTTGGACGATCTGCCGGAGATAGCTGGCATGGACCGGCCGTACCGCCTGGCGAAGAACGATGTTGTCAATTTACCGGCGCCGATCGGCTGCGCTCTCATCAAAAGGGGAAAGGCGCAGGAGATCACGCCCTTCTGGCGCAAGGCGGAATAGCCGGAATTCCGCAACGTTTATCTATACCAATATGTTTCCGTGGCCTAATCGGGCTCGTAGCTCAGCTAGGTAGAGCAATCGGCTCTTAACCGATGGGCCGAGGGTTCGAATCCCTCCGAGCCCGCCAT